>Ga0099364_10014280_pt1 | contig 10581 bp, 8 predicted proteins | sample TergutTh196P3_FD_73070 | JGI IMG/M metagenome (GOLD analysis project Ga0099364, IMG submission 73070) | Microcerotermes parvus P3 segment gut microbial communities from Pointe-Noire, Republic of the Congo - Th196 P3 | ecosystem: Host-associated > Arthropoda: Insects > Digestive system > Gut ...
GCATTGCGCAGAGTTACCAACCGCTCTATTACAATGTATACCGTTACAAGAAGTAGTAAAGCAATTGGTATCATTATCCAACCGCCTTTTAAGGTCATTTCCCATAAATTCATTTTTTGTTCTGCAACATCGGTTGCCAAAGAAGCGCCCAAAGTTGCGACAGTGTCTACAGACGTTTGCAAAATTACCATTAAGTTCATATTTTTTAATTATTTCTAAATACCGCTACAAAAGTAATACAAAAGTTTAGAGTTTCTTTAAAATTTTAACGGAAAAAGAAGATTTTTTATTGTGCAGATGACGAAACTTCATATGGCTACGCTACCCCCAATCGCTGAGTTTCATTGGGGCTTATTAGCTAACACTGACCGTTGGTAACCATTCCAACCTTATTTAACTACATATTTCAAAATTTCGGGATTGTTTTTAATGTATTCGATGGCTGCATCGTATCCTATTTTATAGATTTCTTCGTATTTTTCAAAATCAAATTCATGAAAATCTTTTATTGCGGGCGAAATAATCAGGTGGTCGCAAAGTTGTTGTCCGGAAATGGAATTTGCGTGAAGCATTGCGCGGATAGTGGTGATTATAATATCTCTCGTGTTTTTAGTTTTTTCTTTTTCAAAGCAAGGCAGCACATCAACGCCAATGAGCACTTTGCATTTGTTGCGAATGGCTTCGGAAGGAAAATTGTTTAGCACGCCGCCGTCCACATATATTCCGTTGTCGATATAATTTATTTCGAAAACGCCCGGTATCGAAGCCGAAGCTATTACGTAATCCTGCAAATTGCCGCTGTTCACGATTTTGTAAGTAGCATTGCCAAGATTTGTAACGCATATGTGCAATTCGTATTTTAAACTGTCGAAAGTATTGTAGGGTACGGCTTTGCGCAATAGTCTCCGCAGTGTTTTGTGCGACGAAAAACCTTTTTTCGAGAGTGTTGGGTGCAGTATATTGAGGGTGTCGAACATTTTTCTGCTTCGACACACTTCCATCATTTGGGCAGGGGTGTAACCGGCGGCATAAAGTGTGCCGACAATGGCGCCCATACTCGAACCGGCGATGATTTTGGGCTCTATTCCGTGTTCGTGCAGGGCTTGCAGGACACCGATGTGCGCATAACCCAAGGCGCCGCCGCCGCTCAAGCAAATTCCGTAATCGTGTTGTTCTTGCGCTGTCATTTTTATTAAAGTAAATAAAATGATTAAGATGCTTAAAAATATTTTCTTCATAATAGAAAACGAATTTTTGACGTCTACACTCTAACCTTAATTATTTCGCCCCCAAATTTACATAATTCTATTTTAATATTAGTATTGTTGGCGAGAATTATTTTTTTCGATGATTTTTTCCCTGAAAGTAAATATTCCGGTTTTACTGATTTATTGCTCGTCAGATTCAAATAATCGAAGGCGTGTTGCGGAATGGAAATCTCGACAGAGACATCTTTATCGTCGAAATTTACGGCGATAAGTAATAATTCGTCGTCTTTTTTTCGCAAAAATGCAAACTGTTTGTCGGGGTTGAAGTGTGGATTTTGTTCGTTTACCCACATTAAGTCGTACATTGAGCCTTCGACAATTGCTTTTTCGGCGATGGATATATTCAAGAGTTTTTTGTAGAAACGGCGAAGTTCTTTTTGTTCTTTCGAGAGTTTGCCGTTTCGCCAATTTTCTACGGAAACGATTTGCCAATAGTCGAAAATGGTAGTACGCCCGTCTTGTCCGCTGAAACCTTCTTCGTCCATGCCTTGCTCGCCGAGTTCCTGCCCAAAATAAATCATGGTGGGCGATGTAGAAAGAGTGGCACACACAATCATTGCAGGCAAGGCTTTGTGCGGATTACCGGCAAAAAAACCGGAAGCAATGCGCTGTTCGTCGTGGTTTTCGAGAAAGCGCAACATGTGTGATTGAATGTCGTCCACCGATTGCCAGCAATGTGTGATGTGGCGGGCGGGCGCATGTCCGCAGATAATGGCGCGGAGGGTATCGTACATCGGCTCTTTGTCGTACAGATAATCGAAGCCGGCGCCGACAAAACTGCGGTAGAGGCTTTGGTTGTACACTTCGGCGAGAAATATGACAGACGGATATTTTGTTTTTACAATCGGAATTGCCCATTGCCAAAATTCGAGCGGCGCCATTTCTGCCATGTCGCAACGGAAGCCGTCCACGCTTTTTTTTGCCCAAAATAAGAGAATGTCGCGCATTTTTTTCCATGTGTCGGGAACGGACAAAAAGTGTTTCCGGCAATGGTCAGAATAATCCACGCCATAGTTTAATTTTATGGTTTCGTACCAATCGTTGCGGTTTGGATTGGGTGAAAATTGATTATTGCCGGTTGCTTTTGCGGGAAATTCGGTGTAGTTTCCGTAATCGAAAGCGGGTTGCAGGCTTTCGTTCAAATAATAAAAATTGTTTTCGGGCGAGAAAAATACTGTCGTATCATCGTTTTCCCCTAAATCAGAAACTTTTTTTGGTTTTTTATCGGAACGGTATTCGCGTGCCACGTGATTTGGCACAAAATCAATAATCACTTTTAAATCAGCATTATGTGTTTGTTTTACCAGTTCCTCAAATTCTTTCATTCGATTGTTTACATTTTCGGCTAAATCAGGAGAAACATCGTAATAATCTTTCACGGCGTATGGCGAACCGGCTTTTCCTTTTACCATAAAAGGATTGTCGCGTTGTATGCCAAAGGCGGAATAATCGCTTTGCGTGGCGTGCTCAATCACGCCTGTGTACCAAACGTGCGTGATGCCCAAATCTTTTATTTCTTGCAGAATTTCGGGCGTATAGGCGCGGAATTTTCCACAGCCGTTTTCAGTTAAAGAACCGTTTTTTACCTTGTTGGAGTTTTCGTTGCCAAACAGGCGCGGAAAGGTTTGATAAATGTTTATTTTAGACATAAAACTATTAGATATTTTGTATTAAAAAACAATTCGTGAAGAAATTCTCATACGAATATTTTTCACTTCGTGCATTTTTTCAATCCCATTAGCGATTGAAGTTTCAACTCCGGCAGATTGGGCATAGTCGAGCCATCGGCTAACCACTTCGCAAATTTGCTCAATAATTTCTTTGTAATCTTTAACTCCCTGTTCTTTTCCAATTTTTTCTAAATCTAAAAAAGTTATTCCGGTATTTTTCCCATTCACAGAAAGAAAATGCTGATAATTCCAACGTCCTGTCGGATCAAATGCATAACTGACGTCATATGCGGGAGCCAATGACCATTTGCCCTGTGTGTCCATTAAAAAACCGATATTTTTAGTATGATCATCACAATTTTTTGCCACAATATTAAACGCCATGCGGCGATATTGCTGTTCAGTACTTGTATAAGGTAATCGCATTTTTCTTATAACGGCAAACACATCTTCGTAGCTATAAGCATTCATGTTTTTGTAATTCATGTTTGCCAGAGCACATAAAGATTGCACATGCAATTTTTCTCCGTTTCCGGGTCTATCGAATCTGCGTGTCATAAAATGTGCCCTTCCGCTATTTTCCAATACCCGGCATTCACTCATATCAATACCACAATCTTTTGCCATCAGATAATAGGCATATTCAACTCTGCCCATACCGCTTGACAGACCCAATTCTTCGGAGTTGCTAACGCCATCTAACTTTATCAACCAATGCTCAAAACCTTGTGGAACAGCCGCTATTTGTCCCGATTTAATTTCCTTTGTAACATCGTTATAAGCAATTACTGCCTTCGGGCGTGCGCCGCCAACCGAAGCGCCAACTTTGACAATATCATTTATGGCATCGCCACCAATGCTTATGTTTGTATGCAGTTTTTGTCGCTGTTCAAAAACAGATTGCGCCAACTCAACCAAAAATTCAACATCAACATTTTCGGTTTTTTCCGACTTAAATAAAGACGGATTATACTCTAAAGCTCCTGTTCCCCTACTCCCTGTATAACATAAATATTCGACAGGATTAAAAGAATCGGACGGTCGCCCTTGTTCCCGCAGCCATGCATTAATAACTCTGTTTCCAAAACTGTCGGGAAGAGAGTCGGCAATAAATAACGGTAATCCTTTGAAAACAATCAAATCATTTGCTGTCCTTGCCGGAAAAGAATATATTTTTTCAGCATCAATTTTGTCTAATGGAATTTGCAAAGGCGACAAATCGAGTTTTTGTGATAAAAAATTTTTACTAAACTCGAAATCTGCCGATTGCCTTTGTTCGCTCCACAGAAGATAACCGACAATAGTGTCCCAAATTTTAACTTCTGCGCTATTCATCATTTTTGTTTTTTGATTTTCTTACTCTTTTCTTCTGTGTTTGAGCATAACTCTTTTCCTGTTTAAATATTATTGAGGGACGAAGCGGCTCTGGCTGCATAAAAGCCTCTAAAACACACAATTTATCGAGACTCCTTAATACAGATATGAACGTATCAAAAGAAACATTTTTTCCCGCTTCCAATGCGATAATAGTCTTTGCTGCCAAGCCGGTATTGTTTGCCAATTCCTGTTGTGTAATTTTTTTGCTGATACGCAAAGATTTCAATTTTCCCCCAATTTCCTTTGCAATTTGACCATTAGTTAAGATGTAAATATCAAAATCATCACTCATAACATGTAAAATAATACGGATTAAGCAGCAAAGATATAAATAAAATGTAAAATAAGTAACATTATAAGGCGAAAAGATATAAAAATCGTTTTTTTTGTTTTGTAAAAAGTCGTATCTTTGTGGGATAATTAAAAAATGACAACAAAATTATAAATATCATTCATGCCGGCAGAAAACCAATCAAACGTATGGCAAAACGGTAATAAAATTTTATGATACACACTAAAATTCTTCAAACATATCAACTGATTTGCTCGTATATTGAGCAAAAACGCATCAAGCAAAGTTTAGATTTGCTCGGCGTTTTTTTGTCGGACGCACACAACGGCGATTTGCACGAAAAGAAAAACGAACTCGAACAAACTTACCGCCACATGCTTCGTTTTTCGATAGACGGTATAAACGACCCCGAACAGGAAAAAGTGTTCAACAACCTGCGTGTATCCTTGTTAAAACTTGCCGAAGAAGTGAAAGAAGCTATTCTTATCCGCAATTCGAGTTCGTTTGAGTATTCGCAAAAGCGCTATTTGGATTATGCGGGAGGAATCAATTTCGAAAGAATAAAATCCGAGATAGAGGAATATTATTTGAATGCGGCATTGCCCGATTTGCTCGAAGAAAGCCTTCGCCTGACGGACAAAGACAAAGAATATGCCTTACAGCACGAAAAAAGCAGAGAACAGTTTTTTGCCTTGCTCTGGCTTACCAATCACTATACCGATGCCGAGAAAAATCTTTTTTTATTCATTACCGACAGCGAAATAATTGAGATTGAGGACAAATGCCTTGCGGTTTCGGCGTTGGGTTTGAGCTTGTTTCGTTGCTTCGACCCCGAAAAATTTTCACTTCTGTTACACACTTGCCGGCACGAAAAACAGGAACTTGCACAACGGGCATTAGTAATGTTGTTGCCGCTCACGTTGTTGTATAATCCATTTTTAAGCCAAAAATCATCACTCACACTTCAAATGCAACTTTTGCTCGAAGACGAGGAAATCAAAAACCGTATTTTTACAATTATCACGCAATATATCCGCAGTTCGGACACCGCCGAAATTAAGAGAAAATTAGAAGAAGAAATTTTTCCGGAAATGATGAAAATGAAACCTTTTATGGAAGAAAAGCTAAATTCCGACGATTCAGATGATAGCAAAGATGAGGATAATAATGGCGAGGATTTGGACGAAAAACACCCTAAATGGCAAGAATTTCTTGAAAAAAGCGGCATTGCCGACAAACTGCAAGAATTCGGCGAACTGCAAATGGAAGGCGCTGATGTGTATATAGGCACTTTTGCGATGCTGAAAGATTTCCCCTTTTTCAACTATATACAAAATTGGTTTTTGCCTTTTTACGCAAAACAACCCGATGTGTCGCCGTTGTTCGACAGCGATAAGAATAAAACCACAATTTTATCAGCGCTTGTCGATAGCAGCACGATGTGTAATTCCGACAAATATTCATTTTGTTTGAGCCTGATGCAAATGCCCAAAGCACAACGTAAAAAAATGACTGTCAGCTTCAAAGAAGAAGCCGAGCAACTGTCGGAAATAGAAAAAGAAGAGGCATTGCTTGCTCAAAAAGAAAGCGCCGACATACTTTCAAACCTGTACATACAGGATTTGTATCGCTTTTATCACTTGTTTCCGCAACGAAATAATTTCATCAGTCCTTTTGCGGCAACGTTGGCGTTGCACAAATCTTCGTTTTTCAAGCAATTAGATTTCGGAAAGGATAAAATCCGCCAATTAGCAGAATATTATTTCCTAAAAGGTCATTATTTGCAAGCATTGGATTTGTTTTCCGAGCTGGATAAAGATATTGAAGTGTATCAAAAAATCGGCTATTGTTACCAGGCTTTAGACGACTACGAATGTGCGCTGGAATACTACCTGCAAGCCGATTTAATTCAGATAAACGACAAATGGACACTGCGGAAAATCGCTTTTTGCTACCGCTCGCTTGCCGATTACGAAAATGCGATTGCGTATTACCAAAAAGTAGAAGAACTGACGCCCAAAAACAAGTCGCTGTTGCTGCAAATCGGGAATTGTTACTTGCAATTGGAGCAAATAGAAAAAGCGGTAGCCTACTATTTCAAAGTGCATTATTTGTATCCCGAAAATATGCAAGTGCAGCGGGCAATAGCCTGGTGTTCGTTTTTGAGTAAAAAATACGAACAGGCAACAAAATTCTATACGCAAATAATCGAAACAGCGCCCTCGCAAGAAGATTTTTTAAATCTCGGACACGTGTTGCTGGTCGAAGGGCAAAAAAAACAGGCGATAGAAAACTATCAATCCGCCTTGTATTTGCACGAGAAAAAGGAAGAATTTTTTACTGCGTTTGAAAAAGATTTTCCCTATTTGGCTGATGCAGGAATTGCCCTGCAAGATTTATATTTTATATCCGATTATTTGAGACTGTCTGAACCATGATAGACAAAAGTCAGTTTTGTAATAAAACAATAGCGTATCACACGCTTGGTTGCAAACTCAATTTTGCCGAAACTACCACCATTGCACGCACTTTAACCGGACACGGATTCCGAAAAGCGCGAGCCGGCGAACAAGCCGGCGTGTGCATCATCAACACTTGCTCCGTTACCGATGCGGCTGACAAAAAATGCCGGCAAGCGATAGGGCAATTCGTCCGTAAGCACCCCGATGCGTTTGTAGTGGTAACAGGCTGTTATGCGCAGTTGAGACCGCAAGAAATCGGCAAAATAAAAGGCGTTGATTTGGTGCTTGGCAATAACGAAAAATTTATTGTTTCAGATTTTTTACATTCTTTTAAAAAGAAAAAAGAAGCCAAATTATATACCTCTTCCATCGAAAATACGAATTTGTTTCAGCCCGCTATTTCGAGCGACGACCGCACGCGCTATTTCTTGAAAGTGCAAGACGGTTGTGATTATTATTGTTCGTATTGCACAGTTCCGTTTGCACGGGGCAAAAGCCGTAACGGCACAATCAAGAGCCTTGTCGAAACGGCGCAGGAATTGGGCGATAAGGGCGCAAAAGAAATTGTGCTGTCGGGTGTGAATATCGGCGATTTTGGGAAAAGCACAGGCGAAACTTTTTTCGATTTGCTGAAAGCATTGGATAAGGTAGAAAAAATAGCGCGCTTTCGCATTTCGAGTATAGAGCCGAATTTATTGACTGATGAAATTATCGCATTCATTGCCCAATCGCAACACTTTGCTCCGCATTTTCATATACCTTTGCAATCGGGCAGCAACGAAGTGTTGGCGTTGATGAAACGCCGTTATACGCGCGAACTGTTTGCCGAAAAAGTAGCGAAAATAAAATTGGCGATGCCCGATGCCTTTATTGGCGTAGATGTAATTGTGGGCGTGCGCGGCGAAACCGAAGCCTGTTTTCAAGATACATATTCGTTTATTGCGGGTTTGGACGTGTCGCAATTGCATGTATTCACTTATTCGGAACGACCGGATACAAAAGCGTTGGAAATAGAACACATTGTTTCACCTGCCGAAAAAAAACGCCGCAGCGAATTGTTACATTTATTATCGGAAGAAAAAACGCAACATTTTTATGCTTCGCAAATTGGAAAAACTGCAAAAGTACTTTGGGAAGCGGGTAAAACCGGAGGACTAATGAATGGATTTACCGAAAATTATGTAAAAATTCATGCGCCGTATCAAAAGGAATTGGTGAATATGGTGCAGGAAATTGTGATTGAACAACAGATGTATTAACAACAGAGTTTATTTCAACGAAATTTTTCCCACTCCATTGAAGCGCAATTTTTTGTTTTTCGGCTCGTTTTTATAAACAATTTTCCCTACTCCCTCAATAGAAGCGTCCAAAAAATCAACCGGATAGCACTTGATTGTTCCTATGCCTTCTAACTGCGCATGCACGTTGAGCGCTTCTAAATTTTCCGCATCAATTTCGCCGACACCCTCCACAGAAAGCCGTACACTCTGCGCTTCTCCTCCGACTGTTATTTTGCCGGCGCCTTCTAAATCGCAGGAAACAGACGCGCAATACAGACTGTCGGCATAAAAACTGCCAGCGCCATCTATTTTTACCTCAAAACCGGAAGTTTTTATTTTGTTTTCCGTTGTAACCCTGCCAAAAGAATTAACAACAACCCCTTTTATTTCGGGAATTGTGATGAAAATAGTCAAATTTATTCTGTTTTTAAGCCTATAGTTGTTTTTTGCATACAACACAAGCTTTTTATCCTCTATTTTCCATGCTATTTTATCAACCATATTTTCGTAACCGTTGATGCGCATTTTCGCTTGCGTGCCGATTTCTTGGCGTATTTTAACATCGGCAATCAGGTTATCATCTAATTTCAGTATTTGGAAATCGGGCAAATCTTCATTCCGTTCTATTATTGACCCCGATTCTTCGGTAGTTATCCTGTATTCCCAAAATTTATCAAAATTAAACTGTTTGGCAAATCCTGCTCCGGCAAACAGAAATGTTACAAAAGCAATAATCCAAATCAAAAAAACAATCCATTTTGTTTTTGAAGAAGATGTTTTCCCGCCATTGAAAAAAACAGAATAAATAATTGAAAATAAAGGAATTCCAATCATGATTATCAGCGAAATTATTCCGATTGCCGGATAGATGCTATCCATAAAAATCCAATCGAAGCCGAAGAAGCATACGCTTCCAAAGCCAAAAATCATCACCATTAATACAAACAAAAGCACAAAAAATGCAATCAACAGAGGGAATCCGATTATGCAGCCACACACAATCATACAGATTTTGAATACGGAAGACAGGAAACTTTCGACTTCGTTTGTTTTTACGGAAGCGATGGTTTCGGAAACCGTTTTTCCTATATTTTCGAGCGTAACAGGCTCTCCTTTCATCTCCAATTTTTGACTTGCGGTAAGGGCAGCCGGCATCAGAATCCAAAGAAGCAGATAAAAAAGTAACAGCCAACCGGTTGATGCGAAAATGAGTATAAAAAATACGAGGCGAACCGGTAAGGTATCCCAACCGAAGTAGGCGGAAATACCGGAACAAACGCCTCCCAATTTTTTATCGTCGACGTTTCTGTAAAACTTTTTCTTGGTTTTGTGTTCTTTCGGATTGTCCGAAGCCGCATTTTCTTTTTCCGCTCCGGCAGTACCATCGCCTAAATCTTCGGGACTTCCCATGCGTTTGATAACCGCCTCAACCTCTTCGATAGAGATTACTTCGTATCCCGATTTGATTTTTTCGCTGAACAATTCTTCTACGCGAGCCTCAATATCGGAAATAATTTCTGTCGCATCTGCCTCCTTTCCGAAATACGATTTTAGGTTCGATAGATAATTTTCCAATAGCGTATAAGCATCTTCATCTATGTTAAATACTCTGCCGTTTAAATTTATGCTTAATGTTTTTTTCATAGAATTTATTTGTTTTTTAAATGATTAATCGTGTTATTTATATCTTCCCATGCCATTTCGAGTTCCGAAAGGAATAGATTGCCGTCATTAGTAAGGGTGTAGTATTTTCGAGGAGGACCTTGTATGGATTCAATCCATTCGTATTGGAGCAGTCCCGAATTTTTCAGCCGTGTAAGCAGCGGGTAAAGCGTTCCGTCCACCACAATCAACCGGGCATCCCGTAAATTACGAATAATATCCGTTGCGTAAGCAGGCTCTTTTTTTAAGATAAGAAGTATGCAATATTCCAACACTCCTTTCCTCATTTGAGATTTTACATTTTCACCCATCTTTTCTTTTTGTTATGCGAGGCAAAGATATATATAAAACATGGTATCTTGTATTACATAGTACTGAAATTTATATTATTTTAACAATTATTTGCATTTTTTGTTAAAAAATTAGATTTTCATTTTCAAAAAAATCATTTATCTTTGCAACGCAAAACAAACAAATTTACCATTAGACCATTGACCATTTACCATTGGAGATTTGGAATAAGTAATAAATGAATAATAATACATGATTTTTAAATGCTAAGTAAATTTA
>Ga0099364_10014281_pt1 | contig 10581 bp, 14 predicted proteins | sample TergutTh196P3_FD_73070 | JGI IMG/M metagenome (GOLD analysis project Ga0099364, IMG submission 73070) | Microcerotermes parvus P3 segment gut microbial communities from Pointe-Noire, Republic of the Congo - Th196 P3 | ecosystem: Host-associated > Arthropoda: Insects > Digestive system > Gut ...
ACTTTGTGCGCGAGAGTTCCGCCCCGTTTCCACACTCTCCTCTTCAAACCGGACGACAGCTTTCCCGCAGCTCCTCACGCTCACAAATGCACTCCTGACTCTGGAGGCGAATCATTCTCTGGACCATCCGGATTTCGCACCTCACACAATACAAGCTTTCATCTGTCGTTGCTCGGATTTCAGCCCACACAAAATCAGAGCCCGTCTGACAATTCGCCAGTCTTATACCAATTTCGAATAAAAACCATTTGTAATCTGCTCAGGCACCTCAGGCACAAGCGCCTGGAAAGTACCATAGAAATCAATCCGGAATTGGTATTACCTCCATAATTATTGGTCCTTACGGACTCATTGTGACGCACCCTTATCGGGTGTCTCCCCTCGGGAATGTTGTAAACCGGCGTTTTGCCCCACCCCGTTTCGTGCCTGACCTTGACTTGTCTGCTGATGGGGCTTCGAGCGGCTGGACCCGAGGAAGCATTCCAACGTCGGCCTTGAACCTGTTTACAACGTAGCCGGCTGGTTACGGCTCTCCCTGGTCAACCAGAGCTTTTTTCAAGCTCCTCCCTTCAGGGAAGGGAGGATGTCAAAGGTAGTGCATCCCGTGCAGTTATTCGAGCTGGTCAAGGCGCTGCTGCGCTTCCCTGGCTGCGTCCGAGTCCGGATACTTTTCAATAATGGCATTCAGGACTTTTCGTGCCGACTGGAGTTCTTTCAGGATTGCGTGCGAACTGGCCATATTCAGCATGGCTTCCGGTACTTTTTCGCTTTCGGGAAAGTTTTTTATGAGCGCTGCCTGGGCTGCAACCGATTTCCTGAAATCCTTTTGCATAAAATAGGCACTGCCCAGTCCGAACTGGGTGGCGGCTGCCAGTCCGGATTTGGGATAACGGCGTAAAAAATTGTTGTAGGCCGTTATGGCTTCCGCATAGTTTCCAGCAGCAAAAGACGCTTCTGCAGCATCAAAAGCCTGCCTCTCCTCCGGCTGGAGAACCACACTTTTGCCATCAACCACCACTTTCGTGGGCTCAAAATGTTGCAGACGATTGTCCAGGTCCATGTACAGATCCCGGTTCCGCTGCTGCAGGATTTTGAGTTCATTGGCCATGACTTCGATCTGCCCTCTCAGTCTGGCCACATCCTGTCTTAATATGTCGTTCTGTTTGGACAGTTCAAGCAAAGCGGATGCATCCGCCTTTTCATTGACGCGTGCACGCAGATCAAGGATGGATCTGCGTGCTTCCCTGTCCTCGAAAAGTGCTGCATCTGCCTTCCAGGGAAAAAAGCCGATCAACGCTGCAATAAAAATAAAATAGGTTCCTTTTTTCATACAAGCCACGCCATGCGGATTATGGATCAAAAAAATTATTTATAGACGATGTCAGCACGCCGGTTTTCGGCCCAGGCCTGTTCGTTGCTCCCCAAAGCACGCGGTTTTTCCTTTCCAAAAGAGACGGCCTCTACCTGTGCTTCATTCACACCAAGCAGTATCATGGTTCTGCGAACTGCTTCCGCACGCTTGTGCCCCAGGGCCAGGTTATATTCCCGCCCCCCGCGTTCGTCGGTATGTCCCTGAACAAAAATGCTGCGATTTCTGTTCTGGTTCAGAAAACGCGCATGCGCCTGGACTACCGGCTGAAATTCACTTTTGACAAAATAACTGTCGTAATCAAAATAAATACTGCGCTTTGCCAGCTCACTTCGCGGATCATTCAGCGGGTCTGTCGAAGCAGCCGTTACCAGCGAAACGGTGCGCGAGTCCGTAGACGGATGCCTTATGTTCTCGTCAAGGCTTACTGAAGAACCGCATGCCGCCAGAAAAAGCACCATCGGGAGCGTTACCAGTATTTTTTTTAACCTGCTCATTGTTTTTCCTTTCCATATTGCACTTCGTTCCTGAATCCTGAACCCGGAAGCCAGGGAGTTTTTTTACATGAACGGACCCCATGACGGCTCCCGTATATCGCCGGCCTGGGTGCTTATTCTCTGTCGGACGCGCCCGTCAGTTGATACAACTGACAGCATACCCCGCCGGCCCACTTCCGTTGCATACATCAGAAACTGCCCGTTCGGAGCAAAACTCGGCGACTCATCCCTTGCAGAATCCGACAGGCGCAGTTCCTGCCCATTGCCCAGATCCATCAGATACAGCTGAAAGCGCCCTTCTCTTCTTGCGATGAAAGCCATATGACGACCATCCGGAGAAATCCGCGGAGTGATATTGTAATTTCCGTTGAAGGTAATACGCTTCAGATTCCCTCCATTGACGCCTATCTGATAAATCTGGGGAGAACCACTCATATCGGATGTAAAGTAAATATGCTGGGAATCCGGCGAAAACCGGGGTTCGGTGCTGATGTGGCTCCCTCTTGTTATCTGACGCAGGCCCGACCCGTCCGCATTGACCACATACACCTGGGTGAAACCGTCAGGCGTCAGGGCAACGGCGAGTCTTGAACCATCCGGCGACCAGGATGGTGCAGAATTGCTTCCTCTCAGATTGGCAACAACCGTTCTCTGACGGGTTACCAGATTCTGCACATAGACAACCGGTTTCTGGGATTCAAAGGAAACATAGGCCAGTCTCGTCCCATCTGGCGACCAGGCAGGCGAAATGATCGGCTCCTTGGAGCGTAATGCAAGCTGGCGGTTCTGCCCGTCAGCATCTGCAATTTCGAGTCTGAATTCGGGGCCAACCCTGGTTATATAGGCAATACGCGTTGAAAATATCCCTTTTATACCGGTCAGTTTTTCGTAAATATCATCGGAAATCCGGTGTGCCACCAGACGCAGTGCAGCTTCTGAAGATCCCTGGGACAAAGTCCCGATCTGCTTTTGTGCGACCAGATCAAAAAGCGTATAGTGCGTCTCGAAGCGGCCGCCTTCACCGATTCTGACTCTGCCTACCGCAAGCGCTTCGGCACCGGTCTGTCGCCAGGTGCTGTAGCTGACCGTTCCAGGGTCCTCGATTACTTCGGTCGTATCTATAATTTTAAACATCCCGCTGCGCTCGAGGTTGGCACGAATGATGGCTGCGGGTCGCTGCCTTAATGCCATTTCCCCGGAAAACCCGGCGATCGCAATGGGTATCTGGCGTGCTCCCACACCTGCAATTTCAATACGGATACCGTCCTGGGCAAACAGGGGGAGTGAGAGGAACAGGGAGAAAAACCCTGCCCAGAACAGATTCATCAGGTTCTTTTTTCTATTCTGCATCCTTAGCCTTTCGGTCTGTGCGATATATCAAATCTGGGTGGCACTCTGCCAGTTCTGTCCGGCGGGAAGGGCGCTGACTTTTCGACTGCACGCAGAACTGCTTCGTCAAAACCCGGCACGCCAGATGATTTACGTTTGACAATGGACTTTATCGAGCCGTCGGGCAACAACTCGACTGCATATTCAACAGGCGGATTGCCACTCAGGCCGTCGGGTACGTTAAATATCGTATTGGACTTGATTTTAGCACCAACCTGCTGAATGTAACCGGCATCGGCATGTGAACCTCCTGCAGTAAATGCAGCTGTACCGGTTCCACCTGTACCACTTCTTGCAGCCAGACGTTCTCTTTCTTCTGCCATGAGCTGATCAACTCTTTTCTGGTCTGCCAGTGCCTGCTGTCTGCGCTGGGCTTCCTGGGCAGCCTTTCTTCTTTCTTCGGCCCTGTTCTGTTCCTCGATTTTTTTCTGCTCTTCCTGGCGCTTTTTTTCTTCTTCCCTGAGCCTGATTTCAGGGTCGGGATCCGTTTTTACCTCTGGCAACTCGGGAGCTTTCTCCACCGGTTTTTCTTCGGGCTGTGGTTCCGGTTCAGGGAGAGTCCTTTCAGGAACAGCTGGCCGTGGTGCGGCCTGGGTGGGACTGATATCCCACACTTCGGCAACAACCGTACCCTGCTCATCGGAGCGCCAGCTCACACCAATCCCCAGACAGGCAAACAGAACCAGATGGACAAGCACAGCCAGAATCAAAGACTGCTTTGTCTTTGATTCCTTCGGAATGGCGGGCGAGCCTGCTTCCCTCATGGAGCCGTCCCGATAAAACTGCTGATCCCGCTCAGATGAGGCCAGACAGTGAGAAATGCAAAGCGTCCGGAGATTCCTCCTGCAGCCAGGCCCTGAACATTCTTTTTGCGCATGCAATATCCATGAAAAAATCCGTATTTCCGGAGCCCTGTACGCCTGCCAGTTCCAGTATAAACAACTCTCTCACTGGCAACAAGCCGGGTCGGGGGCATCCCCTGTGTCAGCCATCCTTTCGCAGCCCTTCAGGCTCTGGTCGTGTGGCTGGCGTTTTTCCAGAAAAACGGTTGACCCCTCTTCTACCGGGTGGCAAGGCCTACCCGGTTTATTCCCATATTTTTGGCATCCGATATCGTTTTGACCACCTCTTCATACCGGATATCCTTGTCTGCTGAAATCAGAACGGGCAATTCCGGATAATTGGCATGAAGGGTGCGCAATTCCCGCATCAGCGATGCGTGATCGTCTGTCGACTGCATTGTACCCGGTGCTCCGCCGTCCTGTCTGAGACCAATTTCGAATCTGGAATCCAGCTGCAGCGTAATATGAATGTAGCTTGTTGGTGGCAGCGCCGTTCTTTCGGCAGAAGGCAGATTGATGGCTCCCGGAATCGTGATGGGTGAGACGACCATGAAAATAACGAGCAGGACAAGCATCACGTCAATGTAGGGTACGACATTGATTTCGGACTTGAACCGGCTTTTACGCCCTCCGCGGAAAGAGCCCGCACCTGAAATTTCGTATGACATGCTCCCTCCCTATTTTGTCTGTCTTTGTAAAATATTGGAGAATTCCTCAATAAAACTTTCAAAGCGGATCGCCAGACGGTCTACATCATGCGTAAAACGGTTATAGGCCACTACAGCGGGTATGGCTGCGAAAAGGCCGATTGCGGTTGCAATCAGTGCTTCGGCAATACCTGGTGCAACAGACGCGAGCGTTGCCTGCTGGACGTTGGCCAGACCGCGAAAGGCATTCATGATGCCCCAGACCGTTCCAAGCAGGCCAACATAAGGTGATACCGAACCAACGGATGCAAGAAACGACAGATGTGCCTCCAGGTTATCCATCTCACGCTGGTAGGCTGCGCGCATCGCCCTGCGGGCACCGTCGAGCAGGGCCACCGCATTCGCACCTGAAAGCGATGGAGACGGGCTGCCCTTGATGAATTCACTCATCCCTGCGTGAAAAATGCGCTCAAGTGCTCCGGTTCTGGTATTGGTGCTTGCGCGGTCATACAGGCTTTGAAGATTGCCCACTGTCCAGAATGCCTGTTCGAAAGCTTCAGTCTGGATGTGTGCATCGCGAATGGCAAATTTCTTGCGAAAAATGTACATCCAGCTCATGACGGAAACGCCTACCAGCAGGAGCATTACCAGCTGGACCGGAATGGATGCATTGGCGATCAGATGTATAAAGGAAAGGTCCTGGGTCGTAGTCATAATTAAGTTGTAAAACCTATCAAAAGTGAATAAAAATCTGGCATTACTGGCTGTTTTTCATTTTTGCCAGCACTTCGGGCGGTATGGCAACCGGTCGCATCCCGTCCAGGGAGACACACACTATTGCAATCTTCGCGCTCGCTACGCGTGTTCCCTGACGGAGGGCGTGCTGTTCGAACTGCACGGATGCCCGTCCGAAGCGGGCCGGTTTTGCCGAGACCAGCAGTTCGTCATCCAGCCGCGCCGGGGCGATATAGTCAACGGATGCTTTGCTTACCACAAACAGGACTGCGTGTTCTTCGGCCAGAGTCTGCTGGGTCACTCCAAAGGAGCGCAGCCATTCCGTTCGTGCGCGCTCGAAAAAGCGGAGATAACTGGCATAATACACGACGCCGCCGGCGTCGGTATCTTCGTAATATACCCGGACAGGCCATTCAAAAGGACCGGGTCGGGAAGTTGTGGAAACTGGCATTTTTCACCCGTTATTCAATAACGTCTGAACCTTCTGATCCAGGTTGAACGAACATCGTCAACGAGGGGCATGAGTGCAAGCAGAAAGAGCAGGAACGCCAGAAAGACCGTTGTTGCGTAACCTACCCACAGAAACCCGAGTACTCCGAAGATGCCTCCGACAAAAAACATCAGGAGCAAAGCTGACAGCAGGAGGAGCTTGGCCCTGTTGGCGCTGACATAGGCTTCATCCTCCTTTGCAACCCCTCTGTTCCAGAAGAAGAGTCTGCCCAGTTCTATACCGATATCGGTCACTATACCGGTTATGTGGGTTGTCCGGATGACCGCATTCGATATGCGGGTAATAATGGCATTCTGGATACCCATCGCAAAACAGAGTTTCATGACGGTAATGGAGATGAACAGGCCCATGTGTTCATGCAGTGCTCTTCCGAAAATGCCAAAGATCATCAGCAGAATGCCTTCCAGTATCAGAGGGAGTGCATATTCGCTCTGCAGCTGTCGTGCGCGTGCCCAGTTGACCATGAACTCTGTGATGGTCGCACCGGCAATAAAACAGACCAGTGATCCGAAACCGGCCAGTGCAAAGGCAATATCGCCCAGGACAAGTCCGTCAGCGATGGACGAAACAATGCCCGTCATGTGCGAGGTATACTGATTGATGGCAACAAAGCAGCCTGCATTGACAGCACCCGCGATAAAGGCGAGCGACAGACCCAGGTGGATATCAGCTTTTATGCTGCGCTCCAGCCCTGTCAGCCTGCGCAGGTAAAGAGTCGGCATTTGTTACTCCCAGAAAAGGAACAGGGGCTTGTACTACTGACCGTGCATTGCTTGTGCCCGACTGCGGTCACCAGAACCTGGCGGTCGGGACATTTTGCTGTCAGGATCACATTTTTGGCAGTGTCACACCAATCTGACCCTGATATTTTCCTCCCCTGTCCTTGTATGATATCTCACACACCTCGTCGCTTTCCAGAAACAGCACCTGCGCACACCCTTCCCAGGCATATATTTTTGCCGGCAGGGGTGTCGTATTGGAAAATTCCAGTGTCACATAGCCTTCCCACTCCGGTTCAAGCGGTGTGACATTGACGATGATGCCGCAGCGGGCGTAGGTGGATTTGCCCAGGCAGATGGTCAGCACATTGCGGGGAATGCGAAAGTACTCGACCGTGCGTGCGAGGACAAAGGAATTGGGAGGAATAATGCAATAGTCGTTTTTATAGTCGACAAAGGACTTTTCATCAAAGTTTTTTGGATCGACAATGGTTGTGTTGATGTTCGTAAAAATCTTGAATTCATCTGCGCAGCGCACGTCATATCCATATGATGACAGACCGTATGAGACAACTCTGCTGTTGTTTATTGAGCGAATCTGCTCTCTTTCAAACGGCTCGATCATGCCGTGTTCTTCGGCCATATGCCGGATCCATCTATCTGATTTGATGCTCATTCTTTTTAAAATATCTAGCGGTTACGGGTATTGTCGCCCGGACGCGAAGTCAGGCTTTTATCATTTTGCGATATTTTAACAGAAACAGCGCCTTTTTTTACTTTTGCAAGCGAGTCTGCCATGTCATATGGTCCGTAATCATCTGCACCTCTTCCGCTGTGCTGGGAATTTCGTCCAAAGCTGTTACAATGGCAATGTCAGTTTTTTTGGCGGGCGGGTTCGCGTCCTTGCCCGGGCCTTGCTGTCAGGAACGGAAAACGCCGCTGAATACCTGGTAGTGGGCCTGCTGGAAGCACGGGTGTTTGCTTCGCGATTTTTTGTTTTTGCGCTGACGACTGATGTGTGGTACAAACGATGGATATGGATGTTTTATTGAAACGGGCTGGTTTCTTCCCCGAAGGCGGGGTCTTGCCGGGCGGCAGGTCTGTTTTGCAGTCTGCTCATGTGCTTTTGCCGCGGGTTATTCGCGCATTTTTCTGGAACAGTTAACAGGGACAGTTTTGCCATGGATCTTTCTAATCATTTTCTGATTGCCATGCCATCAATGCTTGATCCGGTTTTTGGGGGCACGGTTGTTTATTTGTGCGAGCACAATGATCGCGGTGCGCTTGGTATTGTCATCAACAAGCCGACGGACATCACCATTGAGGGCCTTATGGAGCGACTGAATCTGAAGCTCGAAATAGATACACTGATCGGCAAGCCCGTCATGTTTGGGGGTCCTGTACAGGATGATCGCGGATTTGTTTTACATTCGCCTGAGAACCGGTTTTCGTCCATGTTACAGATTACGGATGAAATTGCTTTTACCACTTCCCGCGACGTACTGGAAGCGCTTGCATCGGGTGCGGGTCCGAAGCGTATTCTGATCAGCATTGGCTATGCCGGCTGGAGTCCGGGTCAGCTGGAAGAGGAAATTGGCAGAAACGGCTGGCTCACTGTTGCTGCGACGCCGAGTCTGATATTTGACATGCCGATTGCAGAGCGTTATGCCGGTGCCATGAAGCTTCTGGGTTTTGACCCCCTGATGCTCTCGCCTGAGGGCGGCAGTGCCTGATTCACTGTTTTTTGCTGTCGTTTTCAGCTGCGATGGATGGTATTGTTCTGGCATTTGATTTCGGTCTGAAGCGGATTGGTGTTGCGCTTGGCAACACGCTTCTGAAAACCGCCAGTCCGTTGACCATTATTCATGGAGAGTCCAATACGTCAAGGTTTGGTGCGATAGAATCACTCATCCGGGAGTGGCAGCCTGTGGTTCTGGTTGTTGGTCTGCCGCTTCATGCTGACGGGAGCGAGCATGACATGACAAGACGCTGTCGCCGTTTTGCCAATCAGCTTCGGGGTCGCTTTAATATATCAACAGTCCTGGTTGATGAGCGCTATTCCTCCAGCGTCATCCACGTCAGGGAGGGCCAGGCAGATGATGCTCTGGCTGCGTCACTCATTTTGCAGCAGTTTTTTTATGAATCCACAATCTGAATCTTTTGATGCGGAGGCGTTATACCATACGCTTCTGACGAAAATACGGGGCAGGCTTGCCGATCTGCCGGATATGGCGCTCGTTGGCATTCGTACGGGGGGTGCCTGGATTGCCGAGCGCATGACACGGGATCTCGGTCTTGCGGAAGCTCCCGGCTTTATTGACATCTCGTTTTACCGGGATGACTTTTCCCGGAAGGGTCTGCCTGCAGCTGTCAAGCCGACCCGGATTCCTTTTGATGTCGAGAATGCCACCATTTTACTGATTGATGATGTCCTTTATACGGGCAGAACGACACGTGCGGCCATTAACGAGCTGTTTGATTATGGTCGTCCTGCCCGCATTCTGCTTGCGACCCTGATTGACAGGGGAGACCGGGAGCTGCCTATTGCTGCCGATTTTGCAGCCCTTGCCGTTTCCTTGCCGAAGGATCGCAGGCTTGAGCTGCACAAGACGGATAACAACCTCTTCTTTATTACGGTAGAACATGTCTAATCCCCAGCTAAACAAGCATGGAGAGCTTCAGCATCTGTTGACGATAGAGGGTCTTCCCCGCGATGTACTGACGCATATTCTGGATACGGCGACCTCGTTCATGAACATTTCGGACAGGGAGGTCAAGAAGGTTCCCCTGATGCGTGGGAAAAGTGTTTTCAATCTGTTTTTTGAGGATTCGACCCGTACGCGCACCACTTTCGAGATTGCTGCCAAGCGTCTGTCGGCGGATGTCATCAATCTCAATATTGCTGCGTCCAGTACCAGCAAGGGTGAGACCCTGCTTGACACGATAGACAATCTGACTGCCATGCATGCCAACATGTTTGTTGTCCGTCATTCCCAGTCCGGTGCACCCTTTCTGATTGCGAAGCATCTGCAGAATACGAAGCAGAGGCACATTCACGTCATCAATGCCGGGGACGGGCGTCATGCCCATCCGACCCAGGGTCTGCTTGACATGTTTACCATACGGCATTACAAGCGTGATTTTTCCGGTCTGGTTGTCGCCATTGTAGGCGATGTCCTTCACAGTCGTGTAGCGCGCTCTGACATTCATGCGCTTCAGATTCTGGGTGTACCTGAAATCCGTCTCATTGGTCCGCGCACGCTGATTTCTTCCAACATGGCTGAAATGGGTCTGCATCTGTATACTGACATGGCCCAGGGGCTCAGGGATGTTGATGTGATCATCATGTTACGGTTGCAGAATGAGCGGATGAGTGGGACTCTGCTTCCTTCGGCCCAGGAGTTTTTCAAGAATTATGGTCTGACGCAGGAGCGTCTTGCTCTGGCGAAACCGGATGCGATTGTGATGCATCCGGGTCCGATGAATCGTGGTGTCGAGATTGACTCTGCGGTTGCTGACGGGAGTCAGGCTGTCATTCTTTCCCAGGTCACTTATGGCATTGCGGTCCGTATGGCGGTCATGAGCATTCTGGTGGGGAATTTAAGTTCATCCGAGTCCTGATCTGTGCTCCTGCTGCGGGTGTGCCGCCTGCGATCTGCATCCGTTTTCTGTCTTTTGTGAGGTTGGGGCGGTATCTCTTCCGGTCAGACGATATTTTTGCAGACGGTTTCCGGGCCTGTCAGGGAAAAGTTGTCTGATCAGTCCGTTACGGAAGACCTACAAAAAGCTGCAAATGTTGCAGCTCTTCAGCTTCCTTCCTCCTTCGTTACTACACTTTTCGCGTCCGGTTTCGCCGAGGCTACCGCCGTTTG
>Ga0099364_10014282_pt1 | contig 10580 bp, 7 predicted proteins | sample TergutTh196P3_FD_73070 | JGI IMG/M metagenome (GOLD analysis project Ga0099364, IMG submission 73070) | Microcerotermes parvus P3 segment gut microbial communities from Pointe-Noire, Republic of the Congo - Th196 P3 | ecosystem: Host-associated > Arthropoda: Insects > Digestive system > Gut ...
ATTCGTAATCACTTCAAGCTTCATATCATTTTCGAATTCTTTACGGATTTCCTCGTACTTTTGGCCAGTTTCTTTCAAGCGCCTTTCCATATCACGCTCGATATCGCTTTTAAATTTTTTATAGCGTTCATTGAATTTCTTTTCGAGTTCGGCACGTGATTCGTTGTGTTCGCGCATCAGCTTGTCGAGTCTATCCCTGTTATCTTTCAATTCGCGTTGAAGAGTCCGTATGTCGCTCATGTCGCTTAACCTCCTATTTCCTTCCGGATTTTTTCGTAAAGCCCTTTCCGCCATTCCGGGTCCGGCGTCGAGTAAGGGCGGAATTTAAGGCACACGTCCGGGGAAGGCTTGAAAAAGGCATTCCTGGGCGAGCCTGGGGTATCTTTCAGGCATTCTTCATTTTCCGGAACCGACGCAAACGCGTTTGCTTGCCTGCCGTCCATTTTGAAGGCTATCCTTTTTTCGAAATAACGGAGTAATCCCCCGAAATTGGCCTCCATTGCTCTGTAATCTTTATGCCATGCTATTGTGTGGATACCGCGCGCCGGACCGGATTTCAATATTTTTTCCAAAGCCTCGTAGTTCTCATGGCTCGCGTCAGTTTTGGTTATTCCTCCCTGGACGGGCCTGGAAAAGACTTTTTGGTCCCCCATATAGGAAATTACGAGCCACGTTTTGGAGGAATCTCTTCGCGCGGTATGCGTCGCCGCCGTTTTCGAAATTTCTTCAAGTTTTTCCGTTATCAGACCGGAACTTTTGGCATCAGCGTAAAAAAACAACTCGGGAGAAAATTTGCGGCCAAAATCCCCCAGGCAGTCTTCACCTGTCAAATATGGATTACCGCCTGCCAAATTCAGTATATAAATATCAGGAATCGGCGCTCCTTCCCGGATCGCTTTTATTTTTTGCAGCGCCAGGTCCGCGGTCATGAAAAAGAGCAAATTCCGCGCCATTTCATCGTCTCCTCCAACCAGAAGCAGGTTCTCGCTGCCAGCGTTTTGGAAAACGGCTTCCGGCGCGCCGCTTCTCAGATCGGCAGCCTCGCCGAAATGCGCTATGCCCCGCGATGAAATGTTTTCCGAAAGACGCGTGAATTTGTCGAACACGTTCCCTCTGCTCCTGCCAACGTCGGAGGTCAGTATCTTTGTGTCCGCCGCTTTTCCGGAGTAACGGTTCTGAATATCCAGCAGGATTTCGTCAAGCTCGGATGTGTCCTCTTCAAAGTATGCCACCCTGATATGCTCGCTTTTCATCTCGCCGCCGATAATGCTTCTTTGAATCGCCGATCCGGGATCATTTTTTTTTATTTGGTTTATGGCGCTTTCGTCCGTATCCAATACGCATTTGGCGTCTTCCGGCGAGCAGGCGAAAACTATCCTCGCGGCAATCTGATTCATGGCCGCGGTACTGATATTTTGCGTAATATCCTGCGGGGAGTGCGCTGCGAGTATCATATTGATTCCATACGCGCGCCCGTCCCGTAATATCTGTTCCGTCAGTTCTTTAGCGTCTCTGGTAATATCAGCGCTGCCGCCGCTGAACAACTCGTGGAATCCGTCTATTATCACAAGAATTCTTGGGAGCTTTGGGAAATCGGATAAATTTATATTCTTTACTTTAGCATTGTTATTATAATTAATGACGTCTGCTACTCCTTCCCTTAAGGATGTAAATTTTCCTTTTCTGTCGGAGATCACGCCACTCAGTTCTCGAAGCGCCGTCACGGCAAACTCCCGGTTTTCTTCGAGCATCATTACCTCGAAGTTCGGTAATTCATATTCTGTGTAAGGCTTGTAATGGCCTACCTTCATAAGATCTATAAGGTATATTTTCAGTTCGTCCTCGGGATAACGCTGCAGAGCGCCTGCAATTATTGTTTTGATCAGGGTGCTTTTCCCGGTTCCGGTGTCTCCCACAATCAGGGCGTGGTACTGCCCGCCGTCCATTTGCCCAATTTCTATCTTCGCCGACTCACCGCCGCCCATTTTCCTGCCTATGGGTATGGATAAGCCGTCCACGCATCTCCCCTTCCGCTTTTCATTCGGCGCCGGCGCTATGTCCGAATAGAGGATCTTTACCTTTTTTTCGTCCCCTTTTGTTGCCTGTCTTACTTCCGGCGCGACTTTTTCGATAATTTCCTCCAATTTCCCGTCTCTCTCCCCTGCCGTGCCCAAGGAGGGATTCAGCAAGTGATTTTCGATTGAAAACTCAAGAGTATCTCCCCATTTTTTATCCTCATTCTCAAATTCAGTTAACGTATAATAGCCATTATTGCCAAGCAGGTATGAATCGCATCTTCTCTCTATGGATTCCGGGCCCGGCTTCTCGTTTTTGTCGGTGTTATTCATTATTACGCAATACACCCCGCACATTCTCCCGACGGTTACAATATCTTCGAGGTATTCAAACGCTCTTTCGCTAAAGCCGTTCGGAAAATCCATGACGGCGAGGATAATATGGGGCAAGGGCGCCGCGTTGCCGTTGTTGTAACTCCATATGTTCCGGCAGCCGTCGTCATCTATTTTCTCACGTATATATTCTGAAAGATTTAACAGCTTCTGCTCGATACCGGTCCGTGTCGCCGCTATGCCGTCAAAGACAATCCCCGTATCGCCGCCGGCGGGCTCGCTGCTTTGAAATCGGCCGAATATTTCGAAAATATTCTGCGCCGACGGGTCGATAAAATGAAACCTCATCATTTTGGGCGGCATTGTCATGAAGGCATTGAGGCATATCGTTTTCAGATGGAATTTCGCGATATCTGCCTGCCCGGATGTATATTTGTACATCACTGATTTCTCATTCAAAGATAAAGCGTAAGGCAGGCAGAAGCCGCGGCGCCCGAAAAATGAAGAATACTCTTTTTCGAGAAGGCCGATTACCTTTTCGTCGCCGGAAAAGGCTTCGCGCTTCATCACGACATTCCCTACCGTCACGTTCATCGGCGCCGATTCCGCCCGTACGAAGCTGCCGTCGAAAACCCTTTTGTCCTTCTCTCGCATCGTGACGTCAAGCTCATTCAGCATGTCGCGAGGTATCAAATGGAGGATTTCATCCATATAAGCCCTATCGGCCGGGTTTATAATCCATGACTTGATATTTCTTTCGTGCGTTCTCCGTAAATTCTCTGTTTTTCTTTCATAGGCGGCATTTATCTCCGATTTTTCCCGTTCGTAACTTTTTTCTCGCGCGGCACAATCCAGGTCAATTTGCTGCGTCAGACTGTCGTGGTCTTCTTTGGCCTTTTCTATTTTCTGATTCTGTTCTTTTTTTGCGGCTTCAAGCTTATTATATTGTGCGGCAATTTCAGCCTCATACAGCTCTTTTTCTTTCTTGCTGTGGGAATAAAAATCCAGGCACATTTTATCGAGGCTGCCGGTTAATAGTTTCTTCATGGAGCTTAAGTGTCCGCTATCATTATATTCCTTTAGGATGGCCCTGGCGGCCGTGGCCGGTTGGCATTCGGCGCAAAATGTTGCGAGGTCATTTATATCTATGTCTAATCCTTCCGCCGATTCATCGATAAGCCTTTTATAGGGTTCGATGCGCGCAATCGTCCGTTCCGTCTTGGCAAATTTGTTATGATATTCCTCGCTGGTTTTTAATTTATTCTCGATTGTGTGCTTTGTTGTCTGAAATGATTTTTGGGCCTTTTCTACGTCTTCCGACCTTTTAGTTTTGGCGTCTTTCCGGGCGGTCTCGGATTCTTTGCAAAATTTGTCATATTCGGATTCGAGAGACGACAGAGCAGCGTCTTTTTTGCTCTCCGCGTCTTCTTTATCGCTATTATAAGGAGCATCCAGCACTTTCTTCAATCCGCCTAATTTACTTAAAGCGGCGTCCCTTTTTTCGACGTATTGCAAAAACTTCGACCTCAGCGTGTCCAAAATATCCAGGACAAAGCCGTATTCGTTGCCGTTGTCTTTGATTGTCTCGTGTGACAGCGGATTTTTCAACATTTTATTCAATCCCGGCCCCGTTGTCGCTATTCTTCAAAGAGCGAAACCCAACTTATCATTTGATCGAAACCCATTTCAATCAGTAAAGCGCTCCACTCGTTTATATGGCCTTCCATCTTTCGCGCCTGCGCGAGCGCTTCTTTCCCGTACACCGGGTCTATTTTGGCAACATCGAACAAGTGGTTTCGCGCTTCCACGAATTCTTCTATTTTCTTTTTGATCTCATCGGCAATGGACTTAATATCATAATCGATTGCTTTCAAACCTGACTCAAGGCTTTGTCTTCCCTCAATATCGGCGTAATCCGAGTCTTGGGAAATCGTATCAAGCTCCCTGGAAATATACGCTCTATCCGACAAAAGGTGCTTGACTTTTTCCTGGGCTCCTTCGAACGTTGTGAACATCGACTGCTTACCTCCTATCGAAATTAAATGTCATTCAAAATACGTTTTCATTTTTGCGTAATAATCGTCATAAAAATTGTCGATCTTATTACAACCCTCTTTATCGTTTATGTGGATGCTCATCCATGAGCCCGTTTTACCGAAAATTCTGTCTAATGTTTGCCGCATAAAGCTTTCAATCCCGTCGTCCCCTTCGGCGCACTCCCTGTTTTGCTTTTTATACGCCTTGGCGCGCAGCAGGCAGTTATACATTTCCCTGAGCCCGTCCATTACCGTCGGCAAATACGCGATATCCTTCTCTTTCGATTCGTATTTCCTTTCGATTTTTTCGAATTCTTCAATAAATTTTTTCTTCATGATACTCCAACTTACTTTCAAGTCCCCGGCAAAGTATCTGTTATCATTCATAAGCGCGAAAAGCTCCTCATCGCCCGGCGGCGAATACCAACCGTCTTTATCTTTTCCGTCCTCGTCCTTTGCCCATTTGTCCATCGTGAGCTCAAAGGGTTTCAGCAGTCCCTCGTAATAAGCGAGCGCTTTCCCTGTTTCAAAAGCGGACATTCTCTCCAATTGAACTCCGTCCGCGGACATTGTGCCTCCCATCAGATGCCTGTCGTCCTCCGCCGTGATTCTGTGGCCTATTTTCAGCGACGTGTTCTTAATCACCTCCGGGGCCATCTTGGTCGGCAGTTGATCCGCGATTATGATTGCCTCGCGCAGCGCCCTCACCTCCGCCAGCATCTTCACGATGAACGCCGTCGCCGAAATTTTCGAATTGCCTTCTTCCGCATTTGCCGCTTCCGACACAGGTCCGATAAGGTTGTGAGCTTCCTCGAAAAATATGACATGGCGGGGCTTGCTCCTGTCCCCGGCGAAATCATCCCCGGAAGTTTTGGGCGCGACCCTCAGCGTCTCCCTTATAAGGCTTGTGATCAGCAGCGTTGCGAAATTCGCCTGTTCCGCGCCAAGGGCCTCCAGCTCGATGACCGCTGAGCGGGTAAGCCACTCTTCCGGGGCGAGCGTGGATTCCTTAACGTCGAATATGTCCCCCATTTCACGTGTGAGCAGGCTGCCTATTCTCACTTCCAGTATGCCTTTGATCTGATTCCTGGTATCGCTCGTATAGCTGGTCTTTTCCAGTATCCCCTCAAGTTTCGAGTAGAGTTCCCCCATTGTTGGATACTCCAGTTCGCGCCTGTTTTCCATACGAGGCGTCCAGTTTTTGTCGGCGTATACTTCCTCAATCGCCCTGTCAAGCAGTATAGGCATCGGAAGTTCAAGCGGGAATGCCCCCATGAACACCTCCCCCAACATTCTTATATGCTCCGCGAGCACTATCCCCTCCGGAAACTGAAACGGATTTATATGCAGCGGAAATATCGTGCCCGCCGAGGGCGAAAAAATCGTCACGTCCTGCATCCCGGGCATATTGAGAAGCGCGCGGTACTCCTTTTTCGCAGGCTCGAAGATGAGGAACGGTATCTTGAACTTTTTGTGCAATTCAGTGGCGATATGCAACATGCTGTTTGTTTTTCCGCTGCCCGGGACGCCGGCCAGAAAAGCGTGTTTGGGCAGATTCCCCAGCGGCGCGAAAACTTCATGGCCGTCGTTGTCTTTTCCCAGGAACAGCCCTTCTTTGTCGTAGCTTGGGGCGGTTTCCTTAGGCATTTCTATGGTCTCGCCCGGATAGAGCGCAGGCAGGCAGCAGAAGGGAGCCAATTCCTTGAGCAGGAAAAAAACAGGCCAGAATTTCAGCGATTCATACGGTTTCTTCTCTTCGTCGTCCAAGTGAGCTTTGTAATAATAATCGACCGGCGAAGATAATATTTCGCTCCCGCGAAACGGGCCTTCCTCCCGTATCGCGTCGTAGCTTCCCTCGTCCAGCGCCTCCGAAACGGCCGCGTTGAGCAGCATGTCGGCATATCCGTCGTCGTCGGCGAATGTCTGGATGTTGACCCGGAAATGGGGATTCGCGGCCACGTCCTCCACAAGCGACTTATATTGCTTCAATGAGTATTCCGCGTTCTCGTCGCGAACCTGGCTCGAATATTCCTGCCCGGGTTGTCCGATTCTGAGGGCCAGATTTTCCTGGATCAATCTCATGAGCCCCCCGAGCTCATTCGTATCATCAATCTTGTCCAAAAGGTCCTCCGCCTTCGCGGACACCAAATAAGCGCAGGATTTATCCGCCTTCCGCATGAGATTCAGCAGCCCTGTCAATCTGGCGTCATCGTTCATTTTCCATTTGTTCACGGAGTAATAATAAGGTCTGGGGAAGTTCCGGTTGAAAGACGCCGCGTGTTTCTCGCGCTTTATTAGAGTCCTCCTGCATCTGTAGGTTGTGTCGCCGAACAGCGCGCCGGCGCTTTGGTTCGAGGGTTTCAGTTCATAGTATGGGGAAAGAGGCGAAGCGCCGATGTATTCTTCAAGCTCCCCGGGTATTTCGCCGCCGAACGCGAGGAAAATTTCAAGGCGCTTCCCCTTTTGGCGCTCGGGATCGAATTTATAGAGCCAGCGTACAGTGAGCCCGGACACGAAGCTGATCCGATGAATTTGCCTGAGGAACGCGCGGTGTTTGGCCAATACTCCATCCACGTCCCCTTCTTCAAGCGACGAGTATTTGTTCAGCGTCAGATCCGGAATTTTATCAATCGAAAAGAGCGCCATGCCCATTAAGGTACTCTGCCTCGATCGCGCTGTTCCTGGATTATTTTGTCGGTTTCTTTCGTTTTTTGTTCGATAAATTCGTTAATACTGTCAAGTTGTTTTTTAGTTATTGTGCCGTTTTTTTCAAGGGTTTCGAGCCTGCCGTCCCCGTAGCTTAATATTCTCGCCTCATGCGCGGCGACCGCGTGTTTTTCGGCGCTGTCCCGCTCATCGTCGGTCTTTCCTTTTATGCCGTCAATGTCGTCGAAAAGCTTTTTCACGTTCGCCTCCGTGTGCTGATAATCCCTGTTGTATTCGTTCATTGCTTCATCATGAGCTTTTTGTAAAGGTTCCCTTATCCCGAGCTCATCCGACTCTGGCAACGCCGCCAACAGGTCTTTCAGGGTTGTGATCCTGTCTGTTTTTTCTCTCGCGGTTTCTTCGTTTTCTCTCAACTCCTCAGTGCCTTTTTCCACGTCTTTTTGGTTTTTCTCAACCGACATGATGCATATACCTCCTCCAACTGATAACGCCATACCGAAATACTAACCCGCGGGAATCCAGCCGGCCCGGGCTCAAACAGCCCCCTCCTGCATGCGCTTCCATGCTTCCAGCCCGGCCTTGGAGGGAATGCCCGTCAATATCGTTCCGCTCAGGGAGACGTTGATTTCCATCCTGCGGTTACCGGTCGAATAGTAACTGTCGAATACTCCGGCATACCTTTCGCTTAATTGAATGATTCTCTGATTTGATGACCCTCTGTAGGGCTTGGCGTCATCGAGCGCTTCCACATAAGGCCCGTCGATTAAAATGTCCACAAACCCGAGAAGCTTATCAATGCCCGAATCCCCTGCCGCGCGCGAAACGAGTTCCTCATGGCCGAAGCCGGTATATATTATAACCCCGTAGTCCCTTCTCGCCGTTACCGCTTCCAAAAACTCCGCGAGGGCGTCCGCCTGAAGAAACGGTTCGCCGCCGCTGATGGTCACGCCTTCCGTGCCCGATACACCGCAAAATTTGTCGGCAAGGCATTGCGCTTCGATCTCGAATGGATTGGTGTACTGCGGCTTTGCCATACAGCCTTCGCATGAAAAACAGCAGCCGTGGACCCAAACCGCGCTTCGCTCAAAGGGACCGAGAACATTGGTCTTTTCAACGAAGTGGGAAATTAATAATTTTAGCCCCATCAAACAAACTTATCCTCCGCCCTGTTGAAATAGTATCCTGACAATGATTTGATTATATTACTCCGACGGCGAAACATCAAAAAAATTTGCAGCGCGCCATAATACCGGACATTAGACCTGATGTGAGAGGTAAAGTTAACATTCTTATCATTTGCGAATTATTGATATATAATACGAATTACTTGCACCGCCGAGTTTTTAATCGGAGGATAAAACTATGTATAATTGTGCTGAAGCAGAGAGGTTGGACGGCGAGCTTTTCAGTTTTAAATTAAAATTTGACGTGATGGATATGAAAGCTCTTCGCACGAAGATAGCTGATGGGAGTGGTAACTTTGAAGACAGTCGCACTCTCAGGGAAAAAGAGTCGGAGCTCGAAACTATAGCGAGGGGATATATGGATAACGGTCAATTTGATGACGCTCGTTCGATCATAAAGGATTATGAGTTGAAAACGCCCCTGTCCGAAGAAATCGACAAAAAAGAAGCATGGTTCATCAGCGTGGGGGGAAGACATCCGGATGATCCGAAGCCGAAGAGCAAAACTCCAATCGACTGGAAGAACATTTGGGATAGAACCTGGCCCGTCTTGCGGATTGCCGTTCCGATTGCCGCGGCTTTAGCTATCGCAAAGTATCTCGTCGATAACTGGCAGACTATACTGCCGATCGTCGTCGTATTCGCCTTTGTATATTATTGGGGGAGAGCGTGGCTCAGAGGGTTCTTCAATCGTTTTTTCCGATTCTAGGCGCTTCGCGGAAAATGAATACCGGGTTTCGCTGAGCAGTCTAAAAGCAAGCTTTATGGAAGGCTCTTCGCGGTGAAAAAGAAGATATTGAAAGTCCTCTTTGTCAGAATCACCAATTTTCGCAACTAATATAATCGTCTAATGCGCATCCAATATAACCAACAAACGATTTTACGGGTAAATATTAAATCATCCTTTTGATAAACATAGCCTGTCACTGAATAAAAATCGCATCATCCAAATTTATCAATTCCGCCGAAATCGCCCCATACAATCAAGTATGGGTGAATAGAAATTGGCAAAACATAACGAAACCAAACAATTACAACGTAATGAACAAGCTCATCGGACGCGAATACTACTTTTCCGGCTGACGGAATCCGAGTATGCCCAAGTATTAGAAGAAATTACTGTTACCGGCCTTACACTATCGTCTTTAATTCGAAAACGGCTGTTTGGAAAACGAGTAGCATCTCGCGCCGACCTTGCCGTATTGTCCGAGCTGCGCCGTCTTGGTGGTCTCCTGAAACACATACACAACGAAACCCGCGGCGCGTACAGTTCCCTCACTGCGCAAGCCATCAAAGATTTATCCGCATACGCCCGCGCCCTCACCGAAAAGCGCCGTGCCGATCCCCCGGAGGAAAACTAACCATGATCGGCATAATCGGCGACGCAAGGCACGACGGCAAAAGCAACTTCGAGACCTTGACACCTACTGCGAAAAAGATGGACGCGCCACATACACCGGCACTCAAAACATCCATTTCAAGGAATTAGCCGCTTCCGAAATGGCTTCACTGGCATTCCAAAACACACGATGCAAAGACCCGCTCATGCACATCATACTGTCGTGGCGCGAGATGGAACTGCCGTCTAACGAACAAATAGATGAGGCTGTAAAAATAGCCCTCAAAGAACTTGACCTTCAAGACTGTCAGGCAGTTTGGGTAGTCCATGCCGATACCGAAAACCGGCACGTCCATATCGTCGCCAACAGAATAGACCCGGAAACGCACCAAGCAATTCAACCGGCAGGAAGATGGACACACAAGGCAATTCAAAGAGCATCACGAAAAATCGAAATCGCCCAGGGATGGAATATCGAAACACACGGATGTTACGCAGTTGCCGACAACGGAACACTAATCGAAAAAATCGAGGCAGAATCCGACCCCAAACTCTCCAAAACCGCCCTTGACGTTGAAGCTCACACGGCTCAAAAGAGCGCCGAACGAGTATATGTCAGGAAGTTGCGGCAAAAAATCATGAGCAAGGCCAAAAGCTGGAACGAACTCCATAACACGCTTGCCGGTCAGGGAATTGCTTTCGAGCGGAAAGGAAGCTCTCTTGATAGGGGGCAGTTATTTTTACAATTCGGGAATCATAAACTTTATACTCCTCAAACCACAGGTTGGGATCGAAAAATTTCTGTGAACATAGTCAGAGCAACCATCCGCCTGAGTTTCAAGTTTCACCCATTGGGTGAAACTTTTGCTCAAGCAAACAAGCCTTAACGCCTGTTGTAGCAATAGGAGAGCTAAATTAGGCTTTTTGTCAACCTGTGGTTTGAGGATACAACCCGGCACTGGACAACCAAAACTCCAGGCTGTAAAATTTGGCCATATTTATTTTG
>Ga0099364_10014283_pt1 | contig 10580 bp, 6 predicted proteins | sample TergutTh196P3_FD_73070 | JGI IMG/M metagenome (GOLD analysis project Ga0099364, IMG submission 73070) | Microcerotermes parvus P3 segment gut microbial communities from Pointe-Noire, Republic of the Congo - Th196 P3 | ecosystem: Host-associated > Arthropoda: Insects > Digestive system > Gut ...
TACTGTACTCTACTGTACTGTACTCTACTGTACCTTATTGTACTGTACTGTACTGTACTGTACTATATTGTACTGTACTCTACTGTACTGTACTTTACTGTACAGTACAGTACTGTATTGTACTCTACTCTATTTAACTGTACTGTACTCTATTGTATTGTACTGTACTGTACTGTATTTTACTGTACTCTATTGTACTGTATTGTAGTGTACTATATCGTACTCTTTATATCAGCTTCAATGATTGGGAATATTTTTATCCTGGGGGAGTTTCTATGAAATTAATTTTCTATAATTTAGATATTATCTCCTTTTTCTATCTGTTCAATGTTCAGCTTTTTGGTAACTGTTATAAAGAACGTATTGAATGCATTAGCCACGTTTGTTGTATCCTTTAATTTTTCACCATTCACAGTAAAGTCGGAACCTGTTCCACTGGCTGTACTTTGACTGTCTTTCTATATAATGTTACATATTATTTTATTTTGTTATTAGATTTTGCCATAGTCTACTGTAGTGTTGCCATAGTCTACTCTAGTGTTGCTATAGTCTACTGTAGTGTTGCTTCTTAGAATCTTGTATGACTTTTCTTAGGATTTCACAGTATTTAATATAATACGCTTTGCTCTTTTATCATCGCTGTTCTCAGTGAAGCCATACAGACTGCGTCGTGTCTGCAAGATATTTTTATTCCCTGTGTAATCCAATCATTATTTTCTTTCATAATTTCGTATTTAACTGGAAGAATATCTTGGCTAATGTTCAAGAAAGACCATAGCACTGAATTACATATGTGACTGAGATTTGTTTCTATATAAACAGTTTCACATGTTTATTTTTTTAGTGCAGTCTGACAGTTCGGATGGTTTCATTATCTATCAGTCCGATTCTCTGCTTTAAAGAAATTTGTGTAACATTACCTATCCATTTTTAATTGTGAGAATTTCAGCATTGTGGTCTGATAGGGCGTTTATTGTTGAAAGTGTAGCGGGCAAGTTTATTGTACTGTTATAGAGAAATATATTATCAATGGCAGTACTTGAATTATTTGAATTCATCTTGCAAAATTGATTATAATAATTTGTAGGTGTTAATAATGAGGTTAGGTATTTTCTGCTGCTTTCAGTCAGATGATGTGTGTTTATGTCTGCACTAATTAAAAGTTCCGCTGAGGTTTATACAGATGTTTCAAAAGCATCAAATAGATTCTGTACAAATCTATTAAAATTTCCTTTAGCCGCTCTGTATGATATTCATATAATTAATTAGATTATTTAGTTTGCTGTTAAATGCCACAAATTTGCAAATAATTTTTATAGTTATGTGAAATATTCATTTTGTTGAAAAGTATGTCTTTATGTGAAAATTTCCATGCTCACCAATTCGTTACAATCAACGCTGTTTATTGTATTATTTTATGTTACTGTTTTCATACCTTTCACTGTTGTACTGCTGCTTATTGCTGCATTTCTACATGAGTTTACCATACATTGCTTTTTATTTCAGTCCACTGTAATCACTGTAATTTATTCCTTAAATATTGCTGGGTTCAGTTGTTAGTTTCCTGTCGCTGTTGTGTGTGTGGTGATGACTGATGGTAATATATTTTTAATGCAAGTGATTATCAAATTGAATTTTATTTTGAGGAGTGTAAAATGGGAATCTGAATATATATTTCCATAAAGTGGTAACATAGTGTTTTGACTATAAGAAAATATATGTGGGATCTTGATTATGTACGGTTAGTCATGTTGGTGAGGATGTTTATCGGTATGTTCGTTCAACTGTTTCTGTTATTACAGTCATTATTACCTTGCAACTTAGCAATCCGTCGCCTGCGGTAGGAATCTTATTCCTAAACATATTGCACTTGACAAGATCAAGGGCTGACTGCAAAATTTAACGTAGAAGAACTGCGGTTGGTTGCATAAGTTGTCCATTGTCTGCACACAGAAATTGGGTAACGATTGTAAATTGCAGGTTAAGGTAACTTGATGTAATGCATGGAACGTTAGAAATTAATTGACGTTCGGTTTGTGTTTAGAATTTTGTAATTTGTAGTGAATTGTGGTGATTTTATTTGTGTAAATTGTATTTGTGTTCTGGAATTGTGAAATATTTGAAATTTGCAGGTAGGATATAATTTAGGCTAAGCAAGTTACAAGCGATAGCAACAGCAGGACTGTATCATGTAGCATTCTTTAGTAACAGCACATTCCTTTATGTCTGCATATGCTGGTGCTAAGTGAAATAAAAAGCGCTGAATTATGGGTTTTGTGAACGCTTATACAGGTCAGTCAGACAGACGCGCAGGACTAAGACGACGCTGACACGAGTTTACGAAGTTACTTTAACAGTTAGTGCCCCTTTGGCGTAGGGACCAAGTTTTAAATAGAACCCTCACCCCAGGAGGCACTACAAACTAGTGGCATCGGTTGGATCACAACCACCGTAGCCACAACACTACTTGTTAAAAAGGACGGAAATAATAATAGTTATTATTTACTTGTTATTTATCGAGAGTTGTAAAATAATAAATTGTATCTGAAAGAAAATACAGCGGCTGGAGACAATACAAGCACAAAACTGCGGTTACTTGGCAGGTTGTATTGGCAGTTCTTGTCTTTAGTCCTAAGATATGTTTTGTGTTGCAGCAAACAGAAGCAAAACCACAGTGCAGTTAAGTGAAATATGTCGCTTATGTTTGTGTACCAAAACGATGTTTCTGCCCCTTTATTATAACTCTACAGAAAATCTTTGTGAAAAATTTCACTCAATTTCTCCAACAGTCAAGGTTAGCTGTTCTGGTAAAGTTCAGTTGCAATTGACCCACTGAGGTCTACTGACCCCATGAATATTAAATTTTTAAGGCTTCCTGACAATAAGTATGAAGATTTGAATCTGGTATAGAAGTCTACTCCCTCCATCTTTTATTCTGACCTACAGACTGCGCATTTTTACATGTATAGCAGTCTGCTCCCTCCATCCTGTACTCTCCCCTACACACTACACAATGTTACATGTCAGCAGACAGCAGCTGTATATCAAACTGTGCAGATGTTCACACCTTTACAGAATGCCGTTACAAAACAGTGAACTGTTAACAGTTGATATATTGCAATGTACCTGACTTTATGCAGTTTGGTTTATTACATAGCCAGTGTGTGTCTTAGCAACCCTCAACACGGTATACCCTCCGCACCTGTTACTGCCTCCCACATGGGCTAGGGTAGAGTAGAGTATGAATCCACAACACCCTGAAGTGTGGATATGGGCTTGGATTAATGAGAGGCTTCTAAATAGTTACTAACGGTCATCATGTGTAGTTAATAATAGAATAACTGGTGAATACAAAGTGGAAGGGAAAAATACAGGGACATGTGTTAATTAACGGCTGTTATCAGTCATTGTATGTGGCGGACATAACTGGAACTTTGATGTGTAGTGAATGTTTTTGTTAGATGTGACAATGTGCTGTCAGCTGGTGGCAACCATCTGCAGCAGCTGTATAAGTGTGGTAAGTAAAACTGTAATATTAACTGCAGTACAGTGAACTGAAATATGTGGAACTGACTGATGGCAAATTGGAATAGCTTCAGTTTTCACTGCCTGCTGCCACATGAAATGGTCTGAACAAAGTGATGTGAGTCGTGTGATAGAATAATAACTGTGTACTGGTGTCTGCATTTGATGTACTGCTGTGCATCAGCCTGGGGGGACTGAGGAAAGACTCCACATATACCACATGACTAGTTGCCATGGTGACTAGCATTCTGGTAGCCTTAAGCATGTGCATGTTGGACAGCTGTGAACTTAGTCCTCATATTATCTGTTTAACGGTGCACTATTTGATAGATCATAAACTTTTAATGATTAAGCCTATTATTTATTATTTCGCTTCTAGATTTTCACGTCAACCTTAAACTTGAGGTGGTGTATGGAAGTGTGTGCATGTACAGTAAGTCATACCTTGAAAGCAATATGATTGACTTATCGTAGTGTTGTAGTGAAAAAGGTATTGAAGTCTGTACAATTAAATGTATATTGCTAATCAACTGATTACATTATTATGCATATACAGAATTCCTTTTTGGAATTTTAGTGAATTTGCTGTACAACTTTATTTGATTTTAATTAAAATACTTACATAAACCAAAATGAGAAATTATTATTTTTGGTGATTGAAACATCAAGTTATTTAATAGATTCGATTTCTGCTCAGCAACTGACATTACTTCTGCATTCTTATAACTTTCTTCACATTGTTTACTTTCCTACTAAAACGACCTAAAACTCCAGCTCAGATATTGAAAACATCTTTATCGATTAGAGCAGAATAAATTCATTTCAAGTTACTTCTCTGACTAATGTGTTCTCTGATCATAACGCTCAAAATCTGTGTGTAAATAATATTTTTGATCGACAAACAGGTAATTTTAGACTTGTCACAGGGTGATTAATAACAATGACAATTTTTATTTAAATGCTAGAAAATGAAATCTGGGATAATATTATTAACCATACAGATGTTAATGAAAGCTTTAATTTATTTCTAAACACTTTTTATTTATTTCTGAATCATATTTTCCAATGCAATATACAACTAATATTGCATCTGTTAGCCATTGGATTACAATAGGAAGCTAAACATCTTGTAAGCACAAAAGATTCTTTACATTATAAGCAAGACAACCAATTGTTCTAAAATTAAAGTACATTACAATTGATATTACAGTGTGCTATGGAAAGTAATTAGAAAAGCTAAAGAAATAACCAACAATGAATTGTTAACTTTGTCCACCAATAAATGTAAAACATCTTGGAACATTGTTGATATTTAAGATAGTACTGCATCTAATAAGAAATTTTTTCAGACCTAATTTAAACTCGGTAACAAAAACATAAGCACAAAACAATCATCTAAGATTTTTAATAATTACATTATAAATTGTGTAGATGAATTTATCAAACAGCAACCAAATACCGAATCAGCCGTTTTTTTTCACTTATGGAATCATTTCTTTATGAGTTCCCACAAATCATCAATATTCCATTTATTGAGACAGAAGTTATATGTAGAACATCTTCATTAAAAATACAACTTCATGTGGTTATGACAGTATATCCAATAAGATACTAAAACTATGTGGTAGCCAAATTTCTAAACCTAACACTTAATCATTAACTTGCGGTATTTGCTCAAATCACCGAAGGTGTGCTATTATAAAACCACGTTTTAAGAAAGATGATAAATCACAGATATCAAAGTTGCTCATTTTCCATATGTTAAAACATTATTTAGTGAGTAATAACATTCTGGCCAAAGAACAATTCGGTTTTAATGGCAATGTTTCCAATGAAAGTGCTATTTTTAAACTCATCGGTTCAATGTTTAGTGCTTGGGATAATAAAGAATATATAACGGGTCCATTCAGCGATCTAACTAAGGTTTTTGATAGTGTTAGTCATGAACTGTTGGTTTTAAAGTTGGAATTTTATGCAGTAAAAGGCTGTATATTAAATTGGTTAAAATGTTATTTGCATAACACAAAACAAAGAGATGTACTGCAATTTGTCATTTCACCTCATCTTCTATCGGACTGTGATGTAGTTAAACATGGAGTTCCTAAGGAATCTGTTTTGGGCCCATTAATGTTCAATATGTATATTAATGATTTTCCACGCACCATAAACAAAGTTTCTCATATCATTCTTTCTGCAACTGATAATAATATTATTGTTTCTTCCAGTGATATTGATGAACTAAATTCTGTATTAAATTCCGTACTACGATGTAATTCTGAATTGTTTCAAAATAATCAGTTGGTACTGGAATTAATAAGACACATATTGAAAAAAACTCGCTTCTTCTAAGTTCCTCACTTACCCATTGAACATTGCATGTAACAATTGAGCTCTTACCAGCACTTAAGGTACCAGTCTAACTTGGAAAACGCGTAAGGATTATAGTGAAAAGAAATTAATTTTTTTGCTTCATGTTGAGAATATTTTTACCCATTGTAAATGTAAAAATGTTACAAATTGTTTCTTTTGCAAATTTATATTCACAAATCTGTATATAACTTTCTGTGTTTCATCTTCATCAAAGACATATGTTTTCACAATTAAAAAAAATCAATTAGGATTATGCGGAGATTGGGTCCAATTGTTCTTGTAGAGAGGGTTTAAAAAAATTGGATATACCTACAGTTCCTTGTTTATATATTATGCCTTGATGTTATTTTCTGTTAAAAATATAAATATATATCAAACTAACTTCTCTGTTCATGGTATAAATACAATGCAGCAAAATAAAGCACACATACCCTCGGTAAGACTTTCCTCCATACAGAAAGTTGTCTGCTATTCATCTGTTAAAATATTCAACCAGCTACCACAAAATACATCCAAATATTGTAACAACACCCATACCTTTAAGACTTCTCTAACAGACTACATTGTTAAAAATGCCTTTATTCCATTGAGGAATATTTTTTCTGTTGGTTATAACGATGTAGAAATATGAATATTAATGTATAGCTTATATTATTTCATAATGCGAATAGTTACTTTGAACTGTTGTGTGTTTATGTTTTTTTTGTAATTTATAATGTTCTTACTGATTTTATGTAATTTGTAACTTACTGATTGGACTTGATTGCATATTGCAACTTATCTATTTTCATGACGAATTCCACATTCGATCCGACTTGTGTGGATCATGGATCTGTGTGTGTTTGTGTGTGTGTGTGTGTGTGTGTGTGTATTTTTGGGAACACAATTAACTTCGGTTAGCCCTGTCCAAATTCTCTGTAACTGCCAAATTTGTTGGTCACTAATAAAAAATTCTGTTTTATTCAAAGTGCTGGTTTAAAATCAATTGCGCCAAGGACACCTTTATTGTCCTTATGCACTTGCCCCGTTTCGTGGTCAAAGGTTTGCCTACTTTTGTCCATGCATAGCTTGTTTGCATACAACTGATCGATTGGTTGTTTAAAATCATCGGGGCTCAAATTTATTTTTTTTTGTGTACTCTTATTTCTCCTAACAATTTTGGCAGAACCGCTGAGGTTCTTTTTTTTGCCGTCGTAACTGCCTGTGACTTCTGTGGAAGTGTCTGTTTCAATATACTGTTCGGTGTACCCTGCAGAATTTTTCCCATAATCGTGTTGAGAATTCATGTTTGGATTTGAAGTACTTCTCATTTCTAGCAAAATCGCTACCACTCCTGCAAATATAACTGCCGCCACTCCAAATATCGCCGCTTCAATTGGTGTCATTTTGAGCAAACTTTTTTAAATTTTTTAAACGTTTATAATTTTGTTTGTATGAAAATGTTACGATTGTGTGTATGCTAAAGAGTTTTGCATTGATTTTTAACTGATCACTATTACCATGCTGATACGTGTCGGAATTTCTGGTGCTCCTAATGGTCAATGATACTCTGCAGTGTTCAGTGATATTTTTTCACTGTCACTCTGCAATGTTCAGTGTTCCTTACGTTTACACTCACTATTAAGTGTTCAGTGCTCCCTATGGTCACTGTCACTATGAAGTGTTCAGTAATAATTATGGTCACTCTGCTCCTTACCGCCGCTCTGCAGTGGTAATGAACGTCCCCGGTCACCAAAGAGCCTCACGTCAAATCGATGCAGCAGCCAGTCACTCCTGCTACTTCAACACAGTGCTGTACCCAAGATCCCACAGTCAATGTCAACTGCCATTAGAACTCAGCCGTCGTGATATTCGAGATGCTGCTTCCTCAGTCCAAAATTATCGCTGAACTTTTGCAGTCACAGCATTACCTTCACTGGCAAATCTGCAAACATGTCAACATATATATATATATACATATAATGCTATATAATGTACTGCTATAAGCAGTCCAGTGCAATGCTACTGATATGCTGAGGCTCCTACCCTAAATGTCCAACTGTCAAAATGTTAATATCATACCTACAGAGACGTGTTAAATTTCACTGGAATTTCCCAACTGATTGTACGAACAAGCAAGAGCCATCACGATCAGTCTTTATTCTTAAGGTATTTACACAACAGAGACCGTTACAGACTAATATGGCAACTGCATATACTTGAGCAAAGATAGAAACAAATTTGCACGTTTTCGATTAAATTATCCTACTTGTTTCGTGAAGAAAAGCCTGAAAATTCTAACTTTCTTCTGCCTACACTGTAAGACATATGAAGTCACACAACATTAATGCTACATCACCTGCTAAGACGCAGCGTGTAACACACAAATTTAATTCAGTTCATCAGGACTGCTTAACCGTAAAGATGGAGGCAACACGACCCTTCTAAATATCAGCAACTGCGTCACATCCCACCAGAACCGAACAATCAACAACACCGCTGATAGAACCTAAAATCACACAACAGTAAATCCTGCTGTCTGTCTCTCTCTCACCTTCCCAATTCAGTTATCCCTTGTCCTGCTAACCAACTGTCAGCTGTACAGCCACTGTAAATTTCTACAGTACTGTTTTGTTATTAACGTTCATTGAATTAACTTTATCATATTCAAATGTGAAATTTTTACTCAAAATGGAAGCCCACAGTATCTGTCCGTAACAAATCAGCAATCTGTGACCCCAGTCACTATACAGACACTAGCTGTGACGTAGCAGATTACATAACAAACACAACAGGAATTTTATGTATATTAGTTCTTAATATAATGCCGTTGTGTCACTGACGAATCCTCCATTGTGGCTAGCACTGGGCCACCATACTACTTAAATGGAGGAAATGAATTTCTTTCTACTAAAGTGTGGGACTTTTACATCAATTCTGTTCGAAAACCATCAGATTGTTCTTTTGAAGTACCATATAACATAACATGCACGGTGCAGACTACCTGTCACCAGTGCTGCAATGCAATAACAGCCTCTGAATGTAGAACAAAATTTGAATTAATGCAGGAAGGTTACTGCAGACTGACTGAACAGCAGGTGACGGGTTTAATGTGGGAATGTAACGTTATGTGTATAGAGTGGGAGTTTGACTCTTTCATTGTTAAAGTTCTTATGTTGAGTAACATTCAATTACATCTGCAAGTGACATTTGAATGAATATTTCGATGCAGTGTGATCAAAATAGTTGATTAAATGTTGTCACCTTATTAATTTAAGTGTGATTTTGTTATATTAAAATGCATTAATTTAATTCTCCCCACACAATAACCCATAACAAATTAACAATACTCTTCACACAATAACCCATAACAAATAACCATAAATCGACACACAGTAACCCGTAACAAATTTCCAACACTCACCACACAATAACCCATAACAAATTAACAACACTTCACACAATAACCCATAACAAATAACCATAAATCGACACACAGTAACCCGTAACAAATTTCCAACACTCCCCACACAATAACCCATAAAAAAATTACCACAACTCACTGCACAACAACACATAAAAACAATTCTCTTCCACTTCATTAGGGAACGCTCAAATCACACAAAATAACATATCTCTCCACTACCCCCCAATTCACTCTATTTACCAAGAAAAGACAACTTATTTCATATGATGTGCAGCTGTAGACAAAATGTGTTGTTTTGTGTGGATATCGTCTATGAAGGTTTTGTGAATATGGTTTATACGTTTGAATTTTATATTTGATAATGCCAATATCTGAAAGAGTTTTAAGATCTCTTCCTGCAGTTACTGTACTAATTCAGTTGCAACATTCTGCTTTCTTATACACAGAGAGATGATGGCTGATTTAAAGCTGAAACGTCTACATGTAGCTGAGGTGTATATAGCTACAGTGTAATTTGTGTTTTACTGATATATTGTGCATGAATCTGAGGTATATACAGCTAGAGTTTAATTTGTGTTGGACTGATATACTGTGCATGAATCTGAGGTTTATACAGCTAGAGTTTAATTTGTGTTGGACTGATATACTGTGTATGTAGCTGAGGTTTATACAAATAGAGTGTAATTTGTGTTGGACTGATATGCTGTGCATGTAGCTGAGGTTTATATAGCTAGAGTGTAATTTGTGTTGGACTGATATACACTGCATATAGCTGAGGTTTATACAGCTATTATGTAATTTGTGTTGGACTGATATACTGTGCATTTAGCTGAGGTTTATTCAGCTATAGTGTAATTTTTGTTGGACAGATATACTGTGCATGTAGCTGATGTTTATACAGCTAGATTGTAACTTGTATTGGACTGATATACTGTGCATGTAGATGAGGTTTATATAGCTATAGTGTAATTTGTGTTGGACTGATATACTGTGCATGTAGCTGAGGTTTAAACAGCTAGAGTGTAATTTGTGTTGGACTGATATACTGTGAATGCAGCTGAGGTTTATTCAGCTATAGTGAAATTTTTTTGGACCGATATACTGAGCATATAGCTGAGGTTTATACAGCTCTTAAGTAATTTGTGTTGGACTGATATACTGTGCATTTAGCTGAGGTTTATTCAGCTTTAGTGTAATTTTTTTTGGACTGATATACTGTGCATATAGCTGAGTTTTTTACAGCTATTATGTAATATGTGTTGGACTGATATACTGTGAA
>Ga0099364_10014284_pt1 | contig 10580 bp, 8 predicted proteins | sample TergutTh196P3_FD_73070 | JGI IMG/M metagenome (GOLD analysis project Ga0099364, IMG submission 73070) | Microcerotermes parvus P3 segment gut microbial communities from Pointe-Noire, Republic of the Congo - Th196 P3 | ecosystem: Host-associated > Arthropoda: Insects > Digestive system > Gut ...
AAAAACTTTAAAAAACAATGCAAAAATATTAAAAAGATACTTGATTATTTAAGCAAAAATAGTGACATAGAACTGATAGAAAATGTATATTTTTACACTGAAAAATTATTTTTAGAATGCTATTCAAAAAACTCTTTAAAAACTAAAAAAAGCACAAAAGCAGGCATCCAAAGAAACGATCTGCCAGGTCATTTTAGAGTTCGTGGGAATAAAATTTATGTTAGTTACAAGCGAAAAGAATTTGCTACGGGATGCGATAATAATCCAACAAATTAGAGAATTATTTAACAATATACAAAATCCTTGCTGCTTTTGGGCGAGATATTTAGCATTTTTCGTAAAACCGAAAATTACTATAAAAACCTGTACCCCCTTATATATTGTATTTGTTGGGATTTTCAAAAAATATTGCAATTTTTTTACAAAAAACCTTATTTTTGTAATTTAAATTTTGTTTAACAATAAATTTTGGAGATATAATGTCTAAAAGATGTGAATTAACAGGCGTAGGGCCTATGTATGGAAATAGCGTATCGCACGCTAATAATAAAACAAGAAGAAGATTTTTACCAAATTTGCAAAAGAAAAAAATATGGCTTCAAGAAGAAAAATGTTGGAAAGTTGTAAAAGCCACCGCTAAAGCACTTAGAACATTAGATAAGAAGGGCTATGCAGGAATTGTAAAAAACGTTGCTTCTTAAAAATATTGGTATACTAATTGTTTTTATAGGAAGTCCATATGGGCTTCCTTTTTATATAGCAATTTACAAACCGTATTTAATATTGCATCTCCAACATAAAACAATGAATAGCGTGCCAAACACGGTATGACATCTAACTCACTAAAACCTTTCCTGTCATTTCTGGAGGTGAGGGTATATCCATAATTTTTAGTATTGTTGGAGCAATATCTGATAAACGACCATCACTTACTTTGTTAAAACGGCTATCATTACTTATATAAATGCAAGGCACAGGATTTAACGAATGAGCAGTATTAGGACTGCCATCATCATTTATTGCGTAATCGGCATTGCCATGGTCGGCTATTAAAACAATATCATAATCGTTTTCCAAACCTGCTTCAATCACTTCTTTAATGCAAATATCTACAGCAGAAACTGCTTTTAGAATTGCTTCTTTTACGCCTGTATGTCCCACCATATCTCCATTAGCAAAGTTTAATGCTATAAAATTATAAATATTTTTATTTAATGCTTCAACCAATGCATCCTTAACTAAATAGCAACTCATCTCGGGTTGTAAATCGTATGTGGCAACCTTCGGTGATGGTATTAATATCCTATCTTCTCCTGCAAAAATCTCTTCCCTGCCGCCTGATAAAAAGAAAGTAACGTGTGCATATTTCTCTGTTTCTGCTATACGTAATTGTTTTAGACCAAGCGAAGAAATAACTTCGCCAAGTGTGTTTTTAACATTATCTTTTTCATACAAAACATTTACTCCCTTAAAACTATCATCATAACAAGTCATAGTGTAGTATTGCAGGGGTATTGTGTTCATTTTATAATCAGGAAAATCCTTTTGAGTAAGTGCTGTTGTTATTTCACGCAATCTATCTGTTCTAAAATTAAAACAAAGAACTACATCATTTTCTTTTATAGTTGCCACTGGATTACCTGTATTATCAACAATTACAGTCGGTTTTATAAACTCATCAGTTATATCATTTTTATAAGAATTTTCTATTGCACAAGTCGGATTATTTTCTTTAACACCTATTCCATTCAGAAGCAAATCATATCCTTCTTTAACTCTTTCCCATCTTTTATCTCTATCCATCGTATAATAGCGACCACAAATTGAAGCAACTTTTACAGGAGTATCTTTAATTTTTTCTAATAATTCACGCATAAAACCTAATCCACTACGTGGGTCAGTATCACGTCCATCCATTAATGCATGAACATAAACATTTTGCAATCCCTTCTCTGCTGCTATTTCACACAGCCTATGTAAATGCGAATCCATTGAATGAACACCACCATCGGACAATAAACCAATTAAATGAAGTCCTACATTTTTTTCTTTAGCGTAATTTAGTGCTTTATTTAGTTCAGCATTTTGTTCTAATTTATGGTTGCGAATTTCCATATTTATGCGGACTAAATCCTGATAAACTATACGACCTGCACCAATATTTAAATGTCCTACTTCCGAGTTTCCCATCTGTCCATCGGGCAAACCAACTTCTTCGCCACAAGCATTAAGTTTAGCATTTGGTCTTTCGGATAAAAGCGTTTTGAAATAATTTGTTTTGCCTTGCCAGATTAGGTCGTTATTACTTTTGTTTCCCAATCCCCAGCCGTCTAATATCATTAACAAAGTTTTTTTCATTAGTTTAATTTTTATAATTAGATTACGAAAATAGTATTTTTTATTTGAAAAAGTTTTATGCTATGCAGAACTTGTTTCAGCATCTTCTCGCATAAAATTAGGAGATTACGAAACAAGTTCGGAATGACATACATTTAATTTATAAAAAAAACTTATATTTGTATTTTAATCATTAACAAATAGGTGATAACAATGTTAATAAATAAATTACTGAAAATTGCAATAATATCTATGATATTATTTTCAACAAGTAACATAATAAACGCAGGTGTCTTTGATGGCACGCAAGGTGCAGGAACTGAAACTGACCCTTATCTAATATATAATATCACCGACTTAAAAGAAGTCACAGATACTATTAACCTAACAAATGTTTATAATAGGAACTTGCATTTCAAACTAATGGTAGATATTACTACGCCCGTTGATTTTACTATTTCACATAACAATCCTCCTACAGTTCATAATTTCAATCACAAATTTGATGGAAATAAATTTACAATTACAATGCAGGATGCTACATTGTTTATGACTTGTACTGCTAATAGTGTTATTGAAAATTTAAATATAGCGGGCTATACCAATGCTGGTATTGTTTATTTAAATTATGGTACGATTATTAATTGTAATAATTATGCAACTATATATGCTACAGCTGGTTATATAGGTGGAATTTGTGGATGGAATTATGGTACGATTATTAATTGTAATAATTATGGAAAAGTAGAATCTACTTCTATGTATGCAGGAGGAATTGTAGGTGGGAATAGTGGTGGTAACGTTTATAATTGTGTAAATACGGGAACAGTAATTGGTAATTATTATGTAGGAGGAATTTGTGGGTCAGTCAGTACTGGTTCTGGTGGTTTTGAAGCTATTGCTTCTTGTTTGAATATTGGTATGGTAAAAGGAAGTTTTGTAGTTGGTGGAATAATAGGACATTGTATTTATAGTGGAATAAATCCAGGATTAATTACTAATTGTATTAATGCTGGTTATGTTATAAGTACTGGGACAGGTCATTATAGTGGTACGGGAGGAATAATAGCACATATACTTAATAATCCCAATCCTAATTTTATAATATCCAACTGCATTAACATAGGAGTAGTAGAAGGAATAGGAAATATAGGTGCTATAGCAGGAACATTATATGGAAATACTACGATTAACAACTGCCATTATGATAAACAATTTTGCATTTATAAGGGCGTAAATGGTGTAGATGTTCCGGGCGTTTCTGGTCACATAACAAGAAATATGGTTGGCAGGAAGTTAGCCAATTTACTTGGCGATAATGATTGGACTTATGTAGAAGGAGCAACTTTAATAGAATGTCTTTATCCTCAACTAAAAGTATTTAGCGAAAGCCCCGATGAAAAAAGAACCGATGCAAGCAAAGCAGGTGCCACACCGATATTTTTATATGATGGCATAAAAGATTGAGAAGGAGGTATGCTGAAACAAGTTCAGCAAGACACGTTTTTTACTTATATTATGCTGAATTCATTTCAGATTCTCCTAATTATGTTAGCAAGTTGCTAAATCCGAGTAAAAATTGAGTAAATCCGAGCAAAATCGGGTAAATAATACGTAAATTGTAATAACATTTGCGGTTAATAAGATTCGCTATCTGCAGGAAAAGTGCTATCCCGCACATCATTTGTGTATCTAATCACAGCATCTTTGATAATATTATGCAAATTTGCGTAATGTCGGACAAATCGCGGCTTAAAATCTATATTTATTCCTAACATATCATTACACACAATTATCTGTCCATCGCAGTGTTTACCAGCACCGATGCCGATAGTTGGGATAGAAATAGAGTCAGAAATCTCTTTTGCTAATAGCGTTGGAATTTTTTCTAAAACGATAGCAAATACTCCCGCATTAGATAATTTTATAGCATCCTCTTTAAGTTTTTGTGCTTCGGCGATATCAGTTCCACGCACCTTGTAAGTACCGAATTTATTTATACTTTGCGGGGTTAAGCCGATGTGTCCCATAACAGGAATTCCGATTTCGTCCATACATTTTATAGCATCCAGTATTTTAATCGTGCATCCTTCTAATTTAACAGCATCACAACCTGTTTCTTTTAGAATTATTCCCGCATTACGAACTGCTTCATTGGCAGATATTTGATAAGTCATAAATGGCATATCGGCAACCACCAGCGGGATATTCACAGCATTTTTGACGATTTTAGTGTGATAAATTATTTCTTCCAGTGTGACCGATAAAGTTGTGTCTTTGCCCTGAAAAACATTAGCGAGTGAGTCGCCCACCAGTATTAAATCAATTTCTGCTTCTTCAAATATCTTTGCCATTTGTGCATCGTAAGCAGTAATACATGATATTAATTGGTTTTGCTGTTTCATTTCGCGTAATCGTTCTGTGGTTATTTTAAGGGGGCGTTCTTTTAAGTATTTCATCGTTGAGATTGCATTATGTTTTGCAAAAATAAGGTTTTATTTGAAAAAACATCATTCTATCACAAGAAAAAAATAAGGGGACACCGAAACAATTCAGTATAACAGCATTTTATATAATGTATTTTAAATAAGATTGCACATAGTTAAAGACATCATATAATATGCAAAAAAAACCTTATTTTTGCAATTAAGTTTATTAAAAAAGATAATTGTTTTAAATATATAGCATGAGGTGCTAATGAAAATCAAAAAGGTAAAGTCACTTATTCATTCGGGAATAGCGGTCGTTGTAGCAGGATTTATTTTATCCAGTTGCACTTGCAAAATCAAAGACGACCAACTTGCTAAACTCGCAGAGTTAAGAAGACAAGAAAAATCGCTAAATAGCGAAATTGCTGATTTGCAAACCGCCAAAGCAAGAGTAGACAGAGAACTACAAACACGAACTACTGAATACAACGATTGCGATGGCAGAAGAGATATTGTTAAACAAAGGTTGTCGGCGTGGCCTAATATTTGGCCCGACTACACACCAGAACCATAGGAGGATTTATGAAAAATTTACTTTATCTTGCCCTAATCGGCATTCTGTGTGCCACACCACTTATGGCACAAAAAAATACGCCTCCGCCACCTGAAAGTAAGCCCGATTTAGAACTTACTTGCGACGAGGCAAACGCTCGTATAGAGCAATACCAAAATAAAATAGATGCTCTCAATCAAAGATTATCTGAAGCAAAAAATGGTGTTGAACTAACAGAAGCAGAACTAGAAAAAGTTACCAAAGAACTCTTTGATTGCGAAGAAGAAATACTTCGCCTTATCGGTGCAACCAAAGAAGATTTAGAAGCATTTCGCCAACGGCTCGGCGTGCTTGAAGGTAAAGTTAGGCAAATGAAAAATCTACCTAACGATGTTCTCGCTGATAGAAGAGCAGAAGTAGTTGAACTCGAAAACGAGTTAAATGAACTACGTAATAACAGATTATCTGTAATTCCAGAATTCTACGATAGAATTATTGCACTTGCAAAAGACATCAGAGGACTTTACAGAGAAAAGAAAATCGACGGCTATGTAGTCGGAACTTGGGCACAAGACAGAGATTGCTTGTGGAATATCGCCGGGAAAACTGAAATATACGGCGACCCTATGCAGTGGCCAAAAATTTGGCAAGCAAATACCGATATAATTCGCAACCCTGATATTATTCATCCAGGACAAGTGCTTAAAATATTGCCTGCAGGTCCTAAAACAGATGAAGAAACAAAAGCAGAAAGAAGGTATTGGCGAAACAAAAGAGCCGTTGAAACAGAATAACTTTTATACATAAAAAAATAATTTTGTTTCTAGAAACATCATAGGTTCGTAAGAACTTATAGCCTCCTTATAACAACATATAGTGTATGCTATATGTTGTTTTTTTTGGCACTTTTTTTGTTATAAATAATCTTGTAAAAATATTTACAATGTGTTATTTATATCTTTTAGTATAAATGCCTTTTAACTATATGCAATTTTATTGTAAATAGTTAAAATACTTTATAATTTAGTGTTCAAGATACTTTTAGACATAAAAATTATATAATAAGTAACCTGTTGTGCATTACTCAATTTATTTTATATATCGTTATTGTCAATTTAGAATTATTTCAGTAAAAAAAATGTTTTTTATATCAAATTTTAATATAAAAACCTTACTTTTTTAATCAATATCTGAAAGAAATATTAAAAAAAAAGAGTAATGCACAACAGGTATAATAAGTATTATATTAGTAATATATTTAAGTCGTATAAAAAAGGTTCACACATTTCACGTCCTAAATTTAGAGAGATATTACGATTATTTTTGCTTGATATAGAGGCAACCAAAATTAGTGAAATCACAAAAATTAGTTGTCCAACAGTTAATAAAATCTTTATGGAAATTAGAAAGACAATAGCAAGAGATTGTGATGAGCAAAGTATTTTATAAAAAAGTAGAATGGCGTTGGATAAGATTTATTTTGGATAGAGAAGCGTAAAGGCAATGTTTATACACAAATATCAAAATTGTTTTATGGCTGAACTACTGCCATCATATCAACAAGAGCAAGTAAAGACAGCACAATTTACACGGATTGTTTTAAGAGTTATGATGGTTTCGTGTTAAGCATAGTAAAAATGAAAAGAATACTTTTTATTTACATTTGAAGGAATGCGAGTTCAGATACAATAATAGAAAAAACAATAATAAAATAATGTTCTATTTAACTTCAGATAATTTTTACATAATTTAAGATTTTACACATTTCATTATATTTTTTCTTATTTTTGTAATAAGTAATTTAGTAATGAATAAAATGAAAGTAAAAACTCCTATTATATATGTTCTATTGTGTCTGTCTTGTGCTACTACCCTTTATTCTCAACTTAATCCATTTGAAATTAAACAACCAATAAATGCTGATTTAGAAAATTATGATTATAATTTAGAATTAGAAAAAAGCAAATATAATCCCCGCTATGGCATATTTCTTGGCTATAATTTTAATTTTCATAACACTAATTTCCAAGAATTGCCGGGCTATCCTAATTGTTGTGAATCATTTAATAATGGCTTCGGTAGTGGCTTTAATTTAGCAATAATGGCGCAATTAAGAATAGATACTAATTTACATTTAGGGGCGCGTTTATCACATATTAATAATCTAAATGCTGTATTTAAACGTAAAGAAAATAAAGAAATTACTCTTGCAGGCGTTTTGCAAAATGCGACAATAGAAAATATTATAGATGTATCTATCAATACAATTATTTTTACGCCTTATGTAGCATATAATATAAAACAAATATCAGAGGATTTTCAAATATTAGGTGGTGTTAATTTAGGTGTAATACCGAAAGCAAACTTTGTGCAATATGAACAGATTATTAGCCCGCAGGTGGGGACTTTTGAAGATGGTTATAGAATTAGAAATTATATCATAGATGAACTTCCGAATAAAAACATATTGCTTGGTCTATCGGCGGGATTGCAATATGAATATCCTTTAAATAAAGATAAGAACTGGCGAATTGCTCCCGAGTTTATGTATAATTTTTGGATAACCTCACCTGTGAAATCGTTAAGTTGGAATGTTAATCAGTTTAGTTTAGGCGTTAGTTTGAGGTATAATCGTCCTCCTGCGGGTGTTCCTCCATTAGAACCATTGCTTCCGCAACTTCCACCGATGCGTATTCCGAATATAGAAAGTAAGTTCATTGTGGATGCTAAACATAGTATAATTAAAATCAATCCTGACGGAACAGAATCCGAAACCGATGAGATTATAGTGGAAGAATACACACAATCTAACTTAAAGCCCATCCTTAATTACATATTTTTTGATATGATGTCTGATGAAATCCCAAGTAGATATAAGCGTATTGATTCTGCTAAAATGTTCGCCGATGAGTATAGAAACTTTACTAATATGAACTCCCTTGAAACATATTATTATTTGTTAGATATTGTCGGATATCGCCTAAAAAAGCACCCTAACGCTAATGTTGAACTCGTTGGAACTAATACAGGAAATGGTCAAGAAAAGAATAATTTAGACCTCTCTACAAGGCGAGCAAATAGTGTTAAAAAGTATTTAGTAGATAACTGGGGAATAGCCGATGCTCGCATTAAAACAACTGCACGGAATCTCCCTAAAGACCCCACACGTCCAACTGAAGGTCTCGGTGATGAAGAAAATAGAAGAGTAGAAATATACTCAAATGATAGCCGAATTACCGATGCTATCTTGTCTTTTGACACTATTTCTGTGGTAAGAACGCCCTATGTGAAGTTTATCCCGTCTATTGATGCACCTTACGGCATTGCTAATTCTAATTTGATTGCGAAGCGTGGAGACGTCCTGTTAGATACGACTTTTGATAATAATATTGCACATTTTGATATGGAAATAACTAATGAAATCATCAGCCGCAACACCAATTTTCCTTTTACTTATCAACTTGCCGCAACCGATAAAATCGGGCAAAAAGTGTCTTCTCAAATGAAAACTATAAATGTAAATCGCATAACAGTGGAGTCAAAAAAGTTAAGCAATTACGCCGATACAAGTTATGAATACTATAGTTTAATACTATTTGAGTTTAATTCATCTAATCTCGGAGTCCGCAATAATAAAGTTATTGACTACATAAAAACACGAATTAAGCCCGAATCTAACATAATTATCTCGGGCTATACCGACATTATCGGCTCGCCAGAGTTTAATAGAAAATTAGCAACAGACCGAGCAACAACTTCCGCAAAAAGATTGGGCGTTAGCAATGACGTAGAACTATATGGCATCGGCACAGACGAACTTTTATACGATAACACATACCCCGAAGGACGCTTCTATTGTCGAACAGTTACCATCAATATCACGACACCTATAAAAAATGACTAAAATTAGGAGTGATTTATTTGTAAATAACAAGCAAGATATTTGTAATTAACAAGCAATTACTTATTTTGTTAATCTTTTTTCTTATTTTTGTATTAGATTAATAATTAAATAATATGATAGCAAAAGTTTTTATAAATATAACAAGGGGATTAATCCCCTTGCTAATAGTATTAGCAACATCGCTAAATCTAATAGCACAATTTTCAGGTGGTAGTGGCACACAATTAGACCCTTTTAGAATAAGTTCACGACAAGATATGGAAAATTTAGCCGATAGCGTTGCAAGAGGAAGTAGTTGGTCCCTTAATAAGTATTTCATATTAACTAATGATATTACCGATAGCGTTAGAAAAAGTGTAGGTGAACTTTCCAATCCACAATCAAGAAATTATGCATTTGAAGGTTTTTTTGATGGGCAAGGATACAAAGTTACTGTAAGCATAGTGCGTGGTAATACTGGTTCCGATATAGGATGCTTTGGAACTGTAAGAGGAGGGACAATAGAAAATTTGGTTGTAGATGGCAAAGTATCAGGTGGAACTTGGGTTATTGGTGGTGTTGTGGGATGTGCTGAAAGTTCAAGTAGAATCAGTCGTTGTGTAAATTTTTGCGATGTCACAGGTAAATATCCAGGCGGGTTAGCAGGCAGATTAGCAAATTCAACTATAATGGAATACTGTGTTAATCTTGGAACTGTTAATAGTAATGACCAGATGGGCGGATTTATATGTGATGGAGTGGGAGGAATGGAAATATTAGGATGCCTTAATTTAGGAAAAGTAATTAGCGGAACGGGAACTAAATGTGGTGGATTTAACGGGGATTTTACAAGCGGTGACAACATTTCGAATTGTATAAATGCGGGCTTCATTCCGAATGGAAATAGTATGTATGGTGATAATTATGTTAATGGATTGTCAAACAGAAACAGCATTAATGTTGGTGTGACTTCACGGAATAATGTTAGTGGAACTTGTTTTTTTGATTTGCAGATGTTTAATTCTGGTGCGACTTCAGAAAGAGGTAGATTGACAAATAATATGATTGGAACATTATTGCAAAACAATTTAGACAATAATTATTGGTATTTTTCTGATAGTTTGTATCCGCAATTAAAGAATATGCCTTTGTTGGAGGCGAATTATGTTGCGGCTTCGCCTGTATTTTTTCGTGTAATAAGTGCTTCAAATTATGATACATATAATAGGGTTCGTTATTGTTTTAATGTATCATTAAAGAACGGCGTTAAATGGCGTAGCAAGAACGGAAGAGTAGAAATCAATAATAATACAGGTATAGTAAAATTATTATCAAGAGGTAGCGACACATTAACAGCATATTTAATAGAACCCCGCTG
>Ga0099364_10014285_pt1 | contig 10580 bp, 1 predicted proteins | sample TergutTh196P3_FD_73070 | JGI IMG/M metagenome (GOLD analysis project Ga0099364, IMG submission 73070) | Microcerotermes parvus P3 segment gut microbial communities from Pointe-Noire, Republic of the Congo - Th196 P3 | ecosystem: Host-associated > Arthropoda: Insects > Digestive system > Gut ...
CAGCGTTTCGCTGCGCTCATACATCGCCTGTGCCTTCGAAAAATCCCAAATCTTTCAAGCCGAGTATAAATTTGCGCAGATACTCGTTGTTTGTTTCCGGCCAGTGCCACCGGTCCATTCGCAGCAACGCCTGAGTAGTGTAATCGTTGCTGACGGCCACAGGCGCGGCCGCTTTGCCCTGGGCCATATTTTGATACGCAATCAGGCTTGTGAGGCTTTCAATGCGGTCCGGATTTTTCATGGTTGAATTGAACGCGCTTTGAAACACATCGTCTTCGACCATTTCAATTTTTATACCCAGATCGTTCATGGCAAGTATGATATCGCCTATGAAAAGGTTATGATTGTTGTATGGGTGGAATACCCGGCAGGATTTCGATGTTCCAGCCAGCATAAGTATTGCCTCCGTCGTGCTGTCTATGGGCGCGAGTTCGGTCGTCCTGTGATATGCCGAATAAGGGAAGCATCCTATAGTGTGATACGCCCTGAGCCGCCCCAGAAAACTGTTTTCCCGCGCGTTAATTTGGAATTCGCCGTCCCTGCTCCTCGCCATCAAGTTGCCCACGCGCATTATTTTAGCGTCAAGCCCGTTTACCGCCGCTTCCAATACGGCGCGCTCGGCAATGAACTTGCTGTGCACATACCGATTCGCGATACTCTGGCCTATGAACAGCTTGGTTTCGTCCATCACGGTATCTTTTGACGGATACCCGTCCACCGACAATCCGGCAACGCTGGCCGTGGAGATATGAATCAGGCGCGAGCCATGCTGCCGGCAGAATCCGATCAGGTTTACGACGCCGCCTATATTCACGTCAAAGGCGCTGTCGTCTTTGGAAAAATGCGTTACGTTGGCGGCGCAGTTTATGACCGTATCTGCAGGCGGGATACCGGCAAGGCGCGCCTCGTCCGTCATGTCGCCCTCCACAATTTTCAGGCGGCCTTCCCAGTCCCGGTCGTCTTCAAAATAATAAAACAGAAGTTTGCGAAGCCGCGTTTCGGCATCGGTTTTTTTACCTCGCCGCACCAGGCAGCAGATTTTGCCGGGCGCGTGTCTGAGCAGGCTGCATAATACGTGGATGCCCAAATAGCCGGTCGCTCCCGTCAGTAATATATCGCCCAGCTTCCGCGTGCCGCCTCTCTGTAAAGCGTCAAGGCTGCCCTCGGCGAGCAGAGAATGTATGGCCGAATAGTCGTATTTATCCTCCCGCTCAGGCGTTCCGGGTGAATGGGCGTCCGGCGCCGCGAGCAGTTTTGCAAGTTCCCTCGGCGTCGGGTGAGTGAATACATTGGTGTACGAGAGCCGCACCCCGTTCGCGCCGCTTAGTCCCGCGGCTTCCGCCGCTGCGACAACGCGCGTTACCGCTAACGAGGTTCCGCCTATTTCAAAGAAGTCGTCCAACGCCCCCATTCGCTGCGCGCCCGTAATTTCCGCAAACAGCGCGCACAGTTTTTCTTCCGTTTTCCCTTGCGGTTCTTCATAAGAACTCTGCCCCAGAAGCGCCGGCGCGGGCAGGGCGCGCAAGTCCGTTTTCCCGTTTGGAGTTTTCGGCATGGCGGGAAGCCGCAGGTAGGCCGTGGGTATCATGTACCTTGTCAGGCTGCGCTTCAGCGCTTCTTTGATATTTTCCGGCGAAATTTCCTCTTCCGCGACATAGTAGGCGCACAGGTGGTCCGAGTTTTGAATCCGCCGGATCACGACGGCGCAGGCGCGGATACCCTCTATGCCGTGAATGGCGTTTTCTATCTCGCCGAGTTCAATGCGCAGGCCGCGCAGTTTGACTTGATTATCGCTTCGCCCGAGCAGCTCTATCTCTCCGTCGGAAGTCCAGCGGGCGAAGTCGCCCGTTCGGTACATGCGTTTTCCGTTACAGTCCACAAAGCGCTCGGCGGTCAGCTCGTTTAAATTTACATAGCCGCGAGCCACGCCTCGTCCGCCGACCCAAAGCTCGCCGGTAACGCCGCAAGGCAGGGCGTTGCCGTCATCGTCCGTCACCTGTTCAATCACGTTAAGAAGCGGGCCGCCTATCGTCACGCGGGAAGCGTCCGTAAGTTCTTTTCCATTGCAGGATACGGAAATCTCAGTCGGCCCGTAAGTGTTAAACAGCCGCGAGTTTCCCGCGCGAAGCCTTTTCAGAAGTGTTTCCGGATATTTTTCCGCGCCGCACATTACCACCTTGCATTTGCGTATTGCCGCAAGCAGCGCGGGATGTTCCGTGTACTCCATCATCACGGACGGCGTGGTGTTGAAAGCGTCGGCGCCCGTTTCTTCAAATAATCCGGCCAGCAACGCGGGATCACGCGCCGCGTCATCACCGGCAAACACCAGTGTTAATCCATTGCAAAGGCTCGTCATGCTTTCCTTTAAGAACATGTCAAACGCAACGGTGGTGATCGACATCATACACTTTGCGTCCGCGGCAAGAGCGTGTACATGGACATTTTTCGGATGCGCGTCCACATAATTGGCAATGCCGCGGTGTTCGATCATTACGCCCTTGGGTTTGCCTGTGGAGCCGGAAGTGTAAATAATATACGCCAAATTATCCGGCGAAACATCTGTTTTGGGATTCGCTTCGCTTTGCCCTTCCCGTATGGCGTCAATGTCGATTGTCTTTTCAAACCGCGCGGAAAATTCATTGGACGTCAGCATATACTTCGCGCCGCTGTCCGACAGCACATGGTCGATGCGCTCTTTGGGGTACTCCGGGTCCAGCGGTATGTAAGCGCAGCCCGCTTTAAGCGCGCCGAGCATGGCGATAATCACCCTGCCCGTGCGCCGCAGCAGTATCGCCACGCGATCTTCTTTTTGTACGCCGAGGGCGAGCAGAGCGTTTGCCACTCTGTTCGCTTCCGCGTTCAACCGCGCGTAAGTATATGTGCCTTCGCTTGCGATAAGCGCCGCGCGCTCGGGCGTTTTTTCCGCGGCCGTTTCAAACATGCGGTGCAATACGCCTTCAGGTTTATCGACGGCGGCCTGGCGGTTAAAACCTTCTATTAATGCGCGCTGCTGTTCAGAGATGATTAACACGCCGCTTACGGGCGCCGACGGATCTTTGATCAGATTTTGAAGCGCTTCGCAGAGCGTATCGGCAAACCGTTCCATCAGCGCGGCCGAATAGAGCGAGTCTTTGTAGCTCACGGCGAACACCATGCTGCCGCCGCGCTCCTGCACATGCACGGAGATATTGAATTTCGGCTGATCGGAGGTTAAAGCCTCAAACTCGGCTTTCGCGCCGCCGATATGGTACTCGCTCAAAACGTCGAGCCGGCAGTTGTACATGATTGACGGGGCGTAGCCGTAATCTTTGGCGATATTCACGTAGGGATAGCCCTCGTGAGCTATGGCGTCCGTCAATGTCTGCTGCGCGCCGCGTATGTACTCAAGACAGCTCTGCCCCTGTTCGCGCCGGACAGCCAGCGGCAGCGTGCGCACAAACATTCCGAAACTGTCCAAAAGCCTGATATCGTTTCTCCCGCTGCTTATGCCGGAGATATAGACATCGCGTTTTTGCGTCCAGCGCCCAATTGCGTAAGCCGCGGCCGCAAGGAACAACGACGCCGGCGTGATTCCTTCCGCGCCGCAAAACGCCAGGACAGCCGCTCTGTCGACTTTTTTAACGGCCTCGCGCAGAATGCCCCCGCCGTCATGCCCTATATCGGGCGTTATCTCGCTCACGCCTTCAAACTCTTTTAATTTTTCGTCGAAGTATGCTTTATCCGCAAGCCACTCTTCGCCGCCCTCCCGGGCGGCCTCCTCCAAAGCCGCGTCAAATGCGCTTAATTTTTCTCCGGCGGGCTTGCCACCGCCGTATACCTCGCCGATCTCCCGCAAAAACAGGTCAAGCGAAGCGCCGTCGAAAGCGATATGATGAAAATCCGCCAACAGGACCACGCGCTCGGGGGTTTTTACGACTTCGGCGCGGTAAAGCGGACCCTCGGCCAGATCGAAAGGCCGCACGAACTTATTTCGCAGCTCGTATAATTCCGCTTCCGTCATTTGCCCTAGGGACACAAGCGCCGGCGCGTCTTTCGGGATTTGTACCGGGCCGCTTTTGTCCTCCGCAATCCGTATTTTCACGGAGGGATGCGCGTCTATAATCTCGCGGACGGCGTCGCGCAGTTTTTGCGCGTCCGTTTCGGCAGGCAGAGAAATCATAAAGGGGACATTGTAGCGCGCCGACGCCGGATTTTTCACGCAGTCAAAATAGACGCCGCTCTGGCTTTGCGAAAGAGGACATTTTGCAGGCGTTTGCGCCTTCCGTTCCTTTGGTATCGCGGTTTCCGTTCTCTTTTGGGAGAGAAGCGACTTGATAACCGCGTTTTCGATACCGAGCAGCGTGGGATTTTTCATTATTTCCCGCACGGTAACGGAAACGCTGAATTTTTCGTCAATCTTGGCGGACAGTTTTATACATGAGAGCGAAGAAAGCCCAGCTCGCAGCAAGTTTGTGGTAATCCCGAAATCCTCGTGCCCCAAAATCTCAGCCGCGATTTTGGATAAATCAGTCTCTAAATCATTCAACGGTCTTGCGGATTCGTCTTTTTCACGCGCGGAAAACGACGGCGCGGGCAGCTTGCGGCGATCCACCTTGCCGTTGGGGTTGAGCGGTATGGCGTCGATCTGCATGACAGCCGCGGGAACCATGTAAGATGGGAGTTCTTCCTGTATGAACTGATTCAGCGCTTCAATATCTATTTGGGATTCCCCGACGATATATGCCACGGCGCACTTGCCGCCGCCGGGCGCGTCGGCGGCTACAACGGCCGCGTCCTTTACGGGTGGGAAGGCGCGTATGCGTCCCTCTATTTCGGGTAATTCCACCCGGAAACCACGAATTTTTACTTGAAAATCGTTGCGTCCCATGAAGTCGACATTGCCGTCCGGCAAAAAGCGAGCCACGTCGCCCGTGCGGTACATAACCTCGTAGTCCGGGTCATTGTTGTAATTAAAGGGATTTTTCACAAACTTTTCATCCGTGAGTTCCGGCCTGTTAAGATAGCCCTTCCCCACCTGCCGGCCCGCGACGCAAAGTTCGCCCAACGCGCCGATCGGAACAAGGCGGTTTTGTTTATCGACAATGTACAGCGACGTATTGTAAAGGGCGCGGCCTATCGGTACGCGGTCATACAGTTTGTCCACAAGGAAAGACGTTGTGAGCACCGAACATTCGGAGGGGCCGTATCCATTGTATAATGCATAGTCTTCGGGCGGAGCGAGCGGGACCAATGTCTCGCCGGCGACGGTGAGGGCGCGCAAACTCCTGATTCGCATACTTTCGGCAAATTGTCGCCCGAGCTGCGTTGTGATAAAGGCTAAACTGATATTGTTTCGATTGAAATAATCGCGTAAACCTGGCAAGTCAAGCCGCATCTCTTCCGCGATGACGTGCAGGCACGCTCCGGAAATCAAAGTGGGGAATATGTCCATCAAGCTGACGTCAAAACCGAAGCCCGCGTAAGCGGTAATGTTGTCGGCGCCGGTGATGTTCTGATACCGGCAGTACCATGTGCAGAAGTTTGTAAGGTTGCCGTGCGTCAGCATGACGCCTTTGGGTTTGCCCGTCGTTCCCGATGTGTAGAGCAGAACCATCGTGTCTTGGGGGAGGGGAGAATTGAGAGTTGAGAATTGAGAATTGAGAGTGGGGAGTTCGTTGATTTTGGCTGTCGGTAAAAATTCTCCGCTGTAGCCGGGGATACTGCTTTTCAGTTCCTCGTCCGCAATCACGAGGCGCGCGCCGGAGTCTTCTATCATAAATTCCAAACGCTCCGCCGGATAACTTGGGTCAAGCGGCAAATACGCCGCGCCGGATTTCATCACGCCCATCGCGCATATCGGCATCATTTCGCTGCGGTGTACCAATATGCCCACTGCGCCGCCCTTTCCAATCCCTTTGGATTCAAGATACGCGGCGATCCGGTCTGTTGTATGATCTACCATCGAATAAGTAAAAATCTTTTCTCCAAAGATAACGGCGCGATTTTCAGGCGTTCTTTTCACTTGCTCGCGGAACAGATCCACCGGGGTCTTGCCCAAATTAACGTCGCAGCGCTCGCCGGCAAAATCCTCCAATATCCGTTTGCTCTGCTCCTGTGGCAATATAGACAGCTCTCCCAGCGGTTTTTCTCCCTGCGCGGCCAACTGCCCGGCGGCATATGCGATACATTCGGCGTAGCTTTGTATGTTTTGCCCGTTAAAAAGTGATGAGTCATATTCAACCCTGACGCGGTACTCCGCGTCTTCCTCATACACAAATACGGAGATGGGAAATTTTGCGGCGTCCAAAGCAAAGAGTTCCGGCACAAGAGCTTTGCCCTCGATTTCATGCCGTGATATAAGAGAACCCTGATACGCGAACATTATCCGGGGGTAATATTGGTGATCGAGCGCGATCTTCGTAAATGGGTACGCTTCATTGGCCATTGCCCCGTACATAACTTCCCGGACCGAGTTTAAAAAAGAAGCGGCGGACGCCGACGGATCAATATCAAGCGCGATGGGCAGCGTCCTGACAAACATCCCCATGGCGTTTTGCAGGCCGGCTGCGCCTCTGCCGCTGGATATGGCGGCGATACCGACATTTTTCGTATCGGCGAAGCGGCTTGTCACAAAGCAAGCTGCGCCCAAAAACAGGTTGGACGGCGATATGCCCATAGCTTCAAGGCCGGGCGCTATGGATTCCCTTTTTACCGTTACGTATATGGAAACCGGCGCGCCGCTTTCGCCTTCTTTGCCGTTGTAATCGTATGGTATGGCCGTAGCTCCGTCGCCGTTTTTCATCATACCGTCAAAAAACTCTTTCGCCGCGCGGTATTCTTCGCCGCCCTCATTGTCTTTTTCCGTTTGGGCCGCGTCAAATAACGTGAAGGTTTCCTTATTTATCGGCAAGCCTCGATAGGCCTCTGCCAGTTCTTCTATAAAAATCCCCAGCGAAAATCCGTCAAAAATGATATGGTGAAAATCCAGCAGCAAATACACCTCTGTTTCCGTCTTGCATATCCGCGCGCGGAACAGCGGCTCGTCAAGCTCGCCAAAAAAGCGGAACGGGCGCGCAAAGGCGGATATCACCGCCGGCATATCGGCATCGGCGGCAGACGCGATTTCAATTTCACAGGCGGGCTCGTCGGTATAAGTCTGCCAGACTTCATCTCCCCGCTTAAAAAGCTTCGCCCTCAGCGCGGGGTGCGCGTCAACTATCGACGCCACAGCGTTTTTCAGTTTTTCTAGGTCAACGTTAGGCCCGAGTTTAAAATGAAACGGCATATTGTACATGAGAGAATCTGGATTTTTTGCGTACTCGTAATACAGCCCCATCTGGTTTTGCGAAAGAGGACTTTGCGTTTGCGCTTGCCGTTCCTTTTGCGCCGCCGACGTAGTTTTTCCGGAGATAAACAGTTTGACAACCGCGTCTTCGATGCCGAGCAGCGTGGGGTTTTTCATGATCTCGCGCACGGCAACGGAAACGCCGAACTTATCGTTAATCAAAGCGGCCAGTTTTATGCAGGAGAGGGAAGAAAGCCCCGCCCGCAACAAGTTTGTGGTAACTCCGAAATCCTCGTGCCCTAAAATTCCGGCCGCGATTTTGGATATTTCCGTTTCCAAATAGTTTAACGGCCTTGCGGGTTCATCTTTCCCTTCTTCTTTCGCGGAAAATGACGGCGCGGGCAGCTTGCGGCGGTCTACTTTGCCGTTGGGGTTCAGCGGTATGGCGTCAATCTGCATGGTCGCCGCTGGGACCATGTAATGAGGAAGCTCTTTTTCGATAAATTGATTCAGCGCTTCAATGTCGATTTCGGTTTCTCCGACGATATAAGCCACGGCGCACTTGCCGCCCCCCGGCGCGTCGGCGGCTACGACAGCCGCGTCCTTGACGGGGGGGAAAGCGCGTATGCGTCCTTCTATCTCGGTCAATTCGATGCGGAAGCCGCGAATTTTTATTTGAAAATCGTCGCGTCCTACGAAATCGATATTGCCGTCCGGCAAAAAGCGCGCCACGTCGCCCGTTCGGTACATAACCTCATAGTCCGGGTCGCCGCTGTCATTGAACGGATTTTTTACAAACTTTTCCTCCGTGAGATCCGGCCTGTTGAGATAGCCTTTCCCAACCTGCCGCCCGGCAACGCACAGTTCGCCCGCCGCGCCGACCGGGGCAAGGCGCATGTGTTTGTCAACGACGTACAGTGATGTATTGTTAAGGGCGCGGCCTATCGGTACGCGATCATACAGTTTGTCCACACGAAATGTGGTGGTGAACACCGTACATTCGGTGGGGCCGTAGACGTGATATAAAGTATAGCCTTTGGGCGGGGCGATTGGGACTAATGATTCGCCCCCAACCGAAAGGGCGCGTAACCCCTCGCTTTGCATACTTTCGGCAAACTGCCGCCCAAGCTGCGTTGTAAGAAAAGCTGCGCTGATACCGTTTTGGCTGAAATAATCGCGCAGGCCGGGCAGGTCAAGCCGCATCTCCTCGGGAATAACATGTACGCAGGCCCCGGAAATCAAGGCGGGGTATGTGTCCATCATGTTAGCGTCAAACCCGAAGCTGGCGTAAGCGGGGATATTGTCTTTTTCGGTGACGCCGTAATAGCGGCGGTACCATGTGCAGAAGTTTGTAAGGTTGCCGTGCGTAAGCATGACGCCCTTGGGCTTGCCTGTCGTTCCCGATGTGTACAGCAGAATCAAAGTGTCTTGGGGGAGTGGAGAGTTGGGAATTGAGAGTGGAGAGTTGAGAGTGGAGAGTTTGTTGATTTCGGCTGTCAGTAAAAATTCCCCTTTATAACCGGGGATGCGCGCTGTCAAATCCTCGTCCGCTATCACAAGGCGCGCGCCGGAGTCTTCTATCATAAACTCCAAACGCTCGGAGGGGTAGCTGGGGTCAAGGGGCATATAGGCCGCGCCCGATTTCATTACGCCGAGCGCGCATATCGGCTTCATCTCGCTGCGGTTTACCAGTATTCCGACGGCGCAGTCTTTTCCAATCCCTTTGGATTTAAGATATGCGGCGGTACGGTCTGAGGCATGATCTATCATCGAATAAGTAAAAATCTTTTCCCCAAAGACGACGGCGCGATTTGCGGGAGTCTTTTTCGCCTGCTCACGGAATAGATCCACCGGGGTTTTGCCTAGATTTTCATCGCAGCGTTCTCCCGCAAAATCTTCCAGTATCTGTTTACGCTGATTATCCGGCAATTCGGCTATGTCGAATAAAGCCGTTGATCCGTCGCTTTCCGCGAAGCGGGAGATGATCGTGATAAACTGCTCCATTATATTGGAAACGACTTCATCCGAATAAAGCTCCCGGGAATAGGAGAACACGACGCGCATCTTATCGCCCTCTTGCAGCAATTCGAGCAGGAGGTCGGCGGCCAGCGCCTGGCGCTTGATCGGCAGCAGCCGTAGCGACAGACCCGGTACAGCCGGCATTTTTATATCGGTGATGTAGTTTACAATCATGTCGAACACGGGTGAGCGGGAAGGGTTTCTGTCGGGCGCGAGTATCGGCACAATCTTTTCAAAGGGGTAGGTTTGATGATTTTTAACCTGCTTAATCGAATTGGAAACCGCCTTCAGGTAATCAGCCGCCTGCATCGGCCCGGGGGCTTTGATACGCACCGGTAGCGTGTTTGCAAACATGCCGATCATGCGGTTGGTTTGCTCATGAGCCCTGCCGCTCATGGCAACGCCTAACGCGACGTCCTCGCTGCCGCAGTATTTTGCGAAGGTCAGCCCCGCCGCCGCGAACATGATCCTGAAAGGCGCTACGCCAAATCTGCGCCCCGCTTCGTCTATCGGCCCTGCGTCGATCACGCGCGCGCAATCCACCTCGGCAAACGGCAGTACATCGGGACGCTTGGGGAGCGAAGGCGTTTCAATCGAAGGGATGCCGTCGGCGAACATTTGCGAGAAAAAATTTTCCGCGCTCCCGCCTTCCTCCTCCGCGTTCTCCGAGCGCCAAACCGCGTAATCCGTATAATCCAGCTCGACCGGCGGCAGTTCTTCTCCGTTATACAGCCGCCACAGTTCGTCGATCATCACGCCCGCGCTCGTGCGATCCATAATTATATGGTGCATACCGAAATGGAGCACCGCCGTTTCCTCGCCGGTCTGATAAAGCGTAAAGCGGAACAGCGGCGGGTTTTCCAGATCGTAGGGAGCATTGGCGCTTTGTATCATTTTTCCCACGTCGTCGTGAGCGCAGGATTCCATTCGCAAGCGTACCGGCAAATTTTTGTCCGCCCCTGCGACGCGGTGGACAAACTCGCCGTTTTCCATCGGATACCGGGAACGGAACGCCGCGTGCCGGTTTACCAAGGCGCCAAGCGCGCTCTCTAAGCGGACGACATCGAGCGCCCCGTTGATCTCCAGAGCCCGGTTGTTATTGTAGGCGTTGGACTGCGGGTTCATGTGCTGCTCAATCGCCATCTGCCGCTCCGCAAAGGTAAGCGGCCAGCTCTCGCGCGCGGTTGCTTTCTCTAAATTAGTCATAGATTTTGGTCCGGTACCTACTCTATCGATAGAACGTTCGCGAATCCGGTCATTTTAAAAATTTCCATCACGCCCTCGTTGACGTTCGTTA
>Ga0099364_10014286_pt1 | contig 10579 bp, 8 predicted proteins | sample TergutTh196P3_FD_73070 | JGI IMG/M metagenome (GOLD analysis project Ga0099364, IMG submission 73070) | Microcerotermes parvus P3 segment gut microbial communities from Pointe-Noire, Republic of the Congo - Th196 P3 | ecosystem: Host-associated > Arthropoda: Insects > Digestive system > Gut ...
ATTGGGATCCGACATTAATTCCATAATTTTCTAAGCCGATGGGTCATTGATTCCTATGGTGATATCGGCGAAACATGAAGCCGATAGGTAGTCGTATCGGCTTCATGTTTCTGTTTTTGGAATCCATTGAACAAGTCGGGTCTGTGATAAAAGGGGGCACAGGTTATGTTTTACTACCTGCTTAAACGTCTGGGTCAATCCGTCATTGTCGTCTTTATTGTTGTTGTATTAGCTTTTTTACTTCTGCAAATCGCGCCGGGCAGTCCCGTTTACCTACTGCTTCCTGAAGAAGCTACGGAAGCGCAGGTACAGGCTCTGGAAGAGGAACTGGGTTTTAATAAACCTTTGCCTGTTCAGTTTTGGAACTACTTCTCGAATGTCCTGCGCGGTAATCTGGGAACTTCTATCATATACAAAGCGCCAATATCCAGGCTGATCGGTGAGCGCTTCCCCAATACGGCGAGGCTGGCTTTATTAACGATATTTACAGGATGCATATTAGCGATCCCTCTGGGTATCATCGCGGGAACGCATAGAGGGCGTCTTATTGACGTGTTTTCTATGCTTTTTGCCCTTTTGGGACAATCCATGTCCAATATGTGGCTGGGCGTATTGTTGATATTCACTTTTGCCGTCAGGTTGGGCTGGGTGCCGGCAACAGGTACGGGAGGTTTTAAGTATTTGATTTTACCTGCGCTGACCATGGGATATCCGATGGCGGCGAGTCTTACCCGTGTCGCCCGCTCCGGTATGGTTGACACGATGGGGGAAGATTTTATCACCGCTACGCAAGCGAAAGGAATCAGTACTTTTGATATCTATACTAAATATGCTTTGCGTAACGCCGTACTGCCTGTCATCACGATGATCGGCGTGACTTTAGGTCATCAGCTCGCCGGCGCGGTGGTAACCGAAAGTATATTCGGTTGGTCCGGAATGGGTCAATTGCTGAATACTTCGGTACAGTCCAGAGACTATACTGTCGTGCAGTCTTTACTTTTGGTTTCTGCGATACTGATTGCCATTATTAATTTTATTGTGGATATCGTGAATTCCATCGTCGATCCAAGACTTACTCTGAATTAAGGGAGTATTTGCGTATGAATAGAAATCTGATATTGAACCGAATGCTTCACAGCTATTTTTTTATGACGGGTATCATATGTCTGGTTTTGGTGTTGCTGATCATTCATATTATGCCTATATTTATTGAGTGGGATCCTATTTCTACATCGCTTACCGAACGCTTTGTCGCGCCTCAATACTTTTCTAACGGCCTCAAAGGGCATATCCTTGGCACAGATCAGCTCGGTCGCGATATCCTAATTAGACTGCTTGTTGGCGGTCAGTATTCGTTCCGGTTAGCGTTCATCTGCGTTCCGATAATCACTTTTATCGGTTGTGTATTAGGCATTGTAGCCGGCTATTTTGGCGGATGGATTGACGTGATCATCATGCGTCTTTGTGAAACGATGATGGCTATACCGTCCCTGATCATGGCTATCGCGGTAATCGCCATACTTGGACAAAGCTTTGCTATTCTTGTACTCGTGCTTTGCATGGGCGGCTGGGTTCAGCTCACCAAGTTGGTCAGAAATAATGTCCGCATAGTCAAGGACCGCGAATTTGTACTTGCGTCAAAAGCGCTAGGGGCAAAAGGCCCCCATATCATGTTTAAACAAATATTCCCGAACATTACCACACAGATTATCGTGCTGACAAGCCAGAGGGTTGGCGGCATCATCCTGATGGAATCCTCCCTTAGCTACCTTAACCTTGGTATAGCAATGCCGGCGCCTTCATGGGGAAACATGATGTCTCAGGGGCGTCAATATCTGACTACGCAGCCCTGGATGATCGTTGTTCCGGGAATCGCTTTAATGATAAGCGTTCTTGCGTGTAATTTTACAGGGGATGGGGTTAGAGACGTACTTGACACCAAACGAAAAGTATAAGTTGTATGCAATAGAATTTGTATAACAGGGAGTCAAGATCATGAGCAATAGTGCGAAAGTGGAAATGAAACCCAGAGAAGATTCGCCGGAGTGGCGGGAACTGATGGCTACGCCTAATCCACTCTTAAGAATATCTGACTTACATGTTGAATACCGTACAGAAAGAGCAAGGGTATCCGCTCTTAACGGAATGGATCTGATCATTCAAAAAGGCCAGTCAGTCGGCCTGGTCGGGGAAACAGGCGCCGGCAAAACGACTTCGGCTCTATCTGTGTTAAATGTATTACCTAAAGATATTGGCTTTATAACCGACGGTAGAATCGAATTTGACGGAAAAGACGTCCAACGAATGTCCAAATCGCAGTTAAAAGATATGCGCGGCGGTCAAATCGCCATGGTCTTCCAAAACCCATTGACGGCATTGAATCCTGTTTTTTCTGTTGGCGAACAGATCGCCATGGGCTTACGTGTGCATTTGAAGCTCAATCGTAAACAGGCGATGCAACGCGCGAGCGAATTACTGGAAATCGTAGGAATTCCGTCTTATCGTGTGAAAGAGTACCCTATTCAATTCAGCGGAGGAATGCGGCAGCGTGTGGGAATAGCAGCCGCTCTTGCCTGTAATCCGATGCTGCTTATAGCAGATGAACCTACTACCGCTTTAGATGTGACGATCCAGGCGCAGATCCTCAAACTGATGAGACAGCTACAAGACCAATATACAACCTCTCTCTTGATGATCACCCATAATCTTGGTATTATCGCAGAACTATGCCAGCATGTAGCAGTAATGTACGCCGGTCGAGTCATCGAGTTTGGATCGGTTCTATCCGTGTTTTCTTCTCCAAAACACCCTTATACAACCGGCCTATTGGGGGCGTTGCCAGCGCTGGAAGGCCCGCGGGAAAGACTCGTAGCTATTCCCGGCACAATCGCCGATCCGCGAAATCTGCCGTCAGGATGCGCGTTTCATCCTCGTTGTGAGTTATGCAAAGAGCAGTGTAAAAGCGTCCAACCATCGATGGCCAGTCTCGGAGATGGGCACTTTGTAGCATGCTTTGTCCAAGAAAAATAAACGTGCGGAGGATGAAACATGACCAGTCTTGCCGATAATAAAGAACAAGAAGCATTGCTCCAAGTTAGAAACCTGAAGAAATACTTCCAGATCCCTCGAAAAGGGAATTTACACGCAGTGGATGACGTAAGCTTTGAGGTATATCCCGGGGAGACTCTTGGTCTGGTCGGGGAAAGCGGGTGCGGAAAAACAACTGTTGGACAGGTGATTATGAGGCTTCTGCCAAGAACAGACGGCGATTTATACTTTCAGGGAAAAAGTGTTTTTGCCGCGCGGGGAGAGGAAGATATGGATTTACGAAAGAGTATGCAAATCATCTTCCAAGATCCCTATTCTTCGCTGAATCCGCGTAAAACCATCCGTAGTATACTGAGCGAGGCCTTTGTCATTCACAAATATGGATCCACAGAAAAAATCAATCACGAGATCGAGAGAATATGTCAAATGGTGGATTTCTCCCATGATCTGCTTGATTGCTATCCTCATGAGCTCGATGGTGGTATGCGGCAGGTTGTCGGTATAGCAAGAGCTCTGTCTTTATCCGCTGTTTTCATCGTTTGCGACGAACCTGTGTCGTCTCTTGACGTATCCGTACAGGCCCGCATTATTAACCTTCTAATGGATTTACAAAAGCAATTACGTATTTCTTATCTTTTTATCTCGCATGATTTAAGCGTTGTACGGCATATATCCAATCGGATAGCGATTATGTATCTTGGGCAAATTGTTGAACTGGCGGAAACGGACACCATTTTTGCCAATGCGCGACATCCGTATTCCATCGCTTTGTTGTCCGCCATTCCCCGTGTTGATCAATCCCTCCAACAAAATCGAATCGTTCTTGCTGGGGATGTACCCAGTCCGATGAATCCAAAACCCGGTTGCCGTTTCGCGCCCCGCTGCTGGATGGCGTCTGAAGAATGCTTTTATGAAAGCCCGCCGACAGTCGAGATTGAACCCGGACATTTTGTCGCATGTAAATACTCTGAAGTGTCAGTTGAGCGCGCGAAAGACGCAGTAAAAGAGCAATAAACAGGATTGACGTTTCCCCTAATATGCATATGAAAATGATGAGAGGAGGATTTTTATGGGATTAGCACGAGGTATATTTATGATGGACACACATACGTACGCGCAGTTGGGAGAAAGGAAGTATGAGGATAATTCGGATATGTTGCTGTGGCACATGGAGAAATATGGCATAGACATGTGCGTGATTAAGAATACAGTAGGTAGAAGCAACCAAGTCAATGCGGATATCGTCAAAAAACATCCGGACAAATTTGTTGCGATATGCAATGACAGCGACACGCAAAACAAATCCCAAACGGGAGAAATCAAATGGACAATCGAAGAGGCAATCAAAGAAATCGATCGCAATCTGGCAACCGGATTATACAAAGGTATCGGAGATGGCCTTGCCCGTGACCGTACGAGAGGAAAAAAACTCATTCCCTGGGATGAACGTCTCGACCAGATATGTCAGATCTTGGAACTCGCCAGAAAATATAAAGTGCCGGTTATTTATCATGTGGGTATACCGGTCGGCGCTGCAGGCGGTATTGATATGGCAAGGTCCAGAGCGCACGCGGAGACCTGTGACAATGGTAATCCATTACTTTGTCATGAAGTCGCGTCGCTATTTCCGGACGTACCGATTCTCATGGCGCATGGCGGTATTGAAGCGAGCGCGTATTATATGGATGATTATGAGAAGTGCTTAAACGTCGCCGCCTCCCATAAAAACGTATTTCTTGAGACTGGCCAATGGTGGGCGGAGCTATATGATAAACCCCTCAAAGACGCCAATATCGGTGCGAAAAAGCTTGTATGGGGTTGTGGATGGGGACAGCATAATGTAACCCAGCATTGGATGCCCGGTCAGGTTCCGACCACGTACAATGCTATGTATCTTTACGAAGGCAGACCTGAGCATCAAGCTGATATCTGGGGGTGGTCCCTACGTGAACTCGGAAGACTGAATATTCCGCAAGACGATCTAAATCTGATTCTTGGCGGCAACGCCGCATACCTATACGATATCGAAACACCAATGCCCTATAGACGGCTGTTTAAACATGTTAACCGCGGATTTGAGAAGTTTGTAAAAGAATAACCAGAGATATACGCCCGTGGTAAACAAGCTAGGGTAGTAAAACCGGTTATGTCAGGGTATATACAAAGGAGGTTGTCGTATGGGTTTAGCTAAAGGGATTTTTATGATTGAATCACATACTTTTGCGCAGTTTACCAGCCAAAAGGATAATTCCGATATGTTACTTTATCACATGAAAAAATATGGCGTTGATATGTGTGTACTAAAAGCCACTGTCGGAATGAGCAATCAGCTTAATGCGGATATCGTCAAAAAATACCCGGATAAATTCGTTGCAGTTTGTAATGACCAACAAACTCAAATTAATGCTAGAAATGGTGTAAAACCATGGAATATAAAGGATGCTGTCGCGGAAATTGATCAATGGCTGTCTACTGGTCAGTTTAAAGGTATAGGAGACGGACTTGCCAGGGATCGTACGAAAGGAAAAAAATTAATCCCCTGGGATGAGCGACTTGAGCAAATATGCCAACTGTTTGAATTGGGCAGAAAGTATAAATGCCCCATGATCTACCATGTAGGCTTACCCGTTGGCGCAGGAGGCGGGGATCTCGGACGAGCCAGAGCTCACGCAGAAACATGTGATAACGGCAATCCTCTGCTTTGTCATGAAGTCGCGTCGTTGTATCCTGATGTTCCCATCCTTATGGCGCACGGTGGAGTCGAATCCAGCGCCTATTATATGGACGATTATGAAAAATGTCTCAATGTCGCCGCATCTCATAAAAATGTATTCCTGGAAACCGGACAATGGTGGGCAGAGCTGTATGACAAGCCTTTGAAGGACCCGAACATTGGTGCAAAGAAATTGGTATGGGGCGCCAGTTGGGGTCAGGATAACCTCACCCAGCACTGGATGCCTGGCCAAATCCCCACGACCTACAATGCCATGTATCTGGACTTAGGCAGGTCGAGGCATCAATGCGATATTTGGGGCTGGTCCTTACGGGAACTGGGAAGGCTCAATATCCCTCAGGACGATATGAATTTGATTCTAGGCGGTAATGCGGCTTACTTGTATGGCATAGAGACGCCCTTACCAAAGAATCGCATGTTTAAGCGGGTTGATAGAGGATTCGAGCGGGCTTGATCCCCATCCGTGAAATGTGAAGAATGAGAACAGAACGTTGACGGATCCGCCGGATTGCAAGATAAAGATGATGGCGGATCTGATTCCATGTTCATTAACATGAAGGATTGGGGTGGGTCGCTGATGATTGAGGTCTGCAGCCTCACCAAGTTTTATGGATCAAGGCTTGCGGTCGATCATATCAGTTTTTCTGTAGGAGCCGGAGAAATCCTTGGCTTTCTAGGTCCTAACGGCGCCGGCAAATCGACCACGATGAACATGATTACCGGTTACTTGTCTTCTTCGGACGGCTCTGTAACAGTCGGTGGTTATGAGGTGGCGGATAATCCGATCATGGTAAAAAGCCTGGTCGGTTATCTACCCGAGCGGCCTCCGTTATACACCGATATGAGAGTTAATGAATACCTCAGCTTTATGTTTGATCTGAAAAAAGTGAAAGGCGCTAAAAGACCACATATCGAAGAGATCTGTAAACGAACCAATATTACCGATGTACGCAAGCAACAAATCAAGGGGCTGTCAAAAGGCTACCAGCAGCGCGTTGGTTTGGCCCAGGCTTTATTGGGGAGTCCGCCTGTGCTGGTCCTGGATGAACCGACAATCGGGCTGGATCCCAAGCAGATTATAGAAACACGGACTCTGATTCGGGAGCTTGGCAAGCAACACACCATCATTCTTTCCTCCCATATCCTATCGGAAATACAGGCTGTTTGTCAGCGAATCATCATTATTCATAAGGGGGTATTGGTGGCGGATGGCGAGCCGGATGAGATTTCCCGATCATTTAACAGTACGCGTAGTATCAGTTTGCGGATCGCGGCGCCATTAGGTGAGGCGCTGGATCTGCTATCGTCCATTCAAGGTGTTCAACATGTCAGCGTTATCGGAAGTAGGGAAAACCATACTGTTGATTTCTCTGTAGAGTATGCGGAAGACGCGGATATCAGGAGAGATGTGTTTTTCAGATTGGCTGAGAAAAAATGGCCGCTCCTCTCTATGCGTTCCCATGATTTATCCTTGGAAGAGGTTTTTCTTTTACTCACAGAGGAGAAGGCCGATTCCGCCGATGAGAATGCGTTTGACCAGCATACTGAAGAGGCGGACGTTTCCGAAGCAGAAGATGTTAGCGCTTCGGTTGATATGGACATAGCGGAGAAGCCAAAAGGAAGTCCTGGACGACGCATGCGCTTTGCCATCTCGAGAAGGGAACTCACGGCATATTTTCATTCTCCTATAGGTTATGTTTTCTTGACTGCTTTTTATTTCTTCGCCGGTTTAGGCTTTTTCTCCGGAAATTTGGTTCCTCAACGTTCCAATATGGGAGATTTGTTTCGCTATTTGTTTAACTTCGTTTTGTTTCTCATCCCCGTACTGACGATGCGGCTGTTCAGCGAGGACCGAAAAAACAAAACCGACCAAGCTTTGCTTACAGCGCCGGTTACCATTGCCGGAATTGTCATGGAGAAGTTTCTGGCTGCGACAATAGTCTATCTTCTGGCGCTGTCGATAACACTAGTCTATGCTTTGACAGTTGCTTTCTATACACGGCCAAACTGGGCGGCGATTTTTGGCAACTTTTTTGCCACATTCCTCGTAGGTGAAGCAATGATCGCCATTGGCATGTTTATTTCCGCGATCACTGAGAACCAAGTTATCGCCGCTGTAGGCGGCTTTGCCACAGCGTTGTTTTTGATGTTGATCGATCTTTTTAGCCGTGTTTTTTCAAAGACATGGATTCATACCGTAATCAGCGCCCTATCCTTTCACAGCCGCTATGAGAGCTTTTCGCTTGGCATTTTTGAGTTTTCAAGTATAGTCTTTTTTCTGGCCATATGTCTCGAATTTATTCTTCTCACTGTATTGGCGTTTGAGAAAAGACGGTGGGGTTAATGCATACGTTGAAGGATAAACAACGGAACAGAAATGTTGTTATCGCCGTTCTTGTTTGTTTGATGATAGCGGTTGCCCTGCTCGCAATGATCGCTACGATAATGGGGGAAAGGTATACTTGGCAACTCGATCTCACACGTACGCATTTCTTTATGTTATCTGAGGAAAGTATTCGTTATCTGGACAGGCTGGACAAAGAGGTTGTACTATATGTACTCACCAGCGAAGAGAATTTTACGAGCAGCGGGGGTTTATACTTCATTCAGGCACAGCAGGTATTACGACAGTATGACGCCTACTCGCCCTATATATCGGTAGAGTATATTGACCTTTCCCGCAACCCCGGCTTTGAGCGGCGTTATCCTCAATACAGACTTCATGAGGAACTGATTATTCTGGAATGTGGCGACCGTACGTCGACGACCACGCTAAAGAGCCTGTTCAATACTGAGTATGATGGGTATACCGACACGGACTATATCGTCTCGTCGAAAGCTGAGCAAGCGTTAACCTCCGCAATGATGACCGTCGCTTCAGACAGGCAAATTGAAATCGTTTTTCTTGAAGGCTTCAACGAAAGCAGCGGCGAAGAGCTTGAAAACATATTGACTATGAATAATTATACTCCTATTCGCCAGAATATCCTCACTGAAGAAATTAACGCTTCGGCATGGGTCACCGTAATTTGCGCTCCTAAACGCGACTACACGGAAGATGAGTTGAAGAAACTGGATCGCTATTTACAAAACGGAGGCGCCTATGGCAGGTCGCTGATTTATTTTCCGTCTCCCAATCAACCGTTAACACCCAATATTGACGCGTTTCTGGCAGAATGGGGAATAGTCGTCGACGACGGATTAATCTTCCAGACAGATAATACGAAAACACTATCCATGAATGGTTACGTCTCTGCACCAGAGTATACTGAATATATCTATTCCGAAAACGCCATAAACCGGAGACTGCTTTCTGTGATGCCGGGTGCGCGGCCTCTCAGCGTGTTGTTTGAATCAAAAGGAAACGTTAACGTCACGACGCCCCTAGTCTTTTCTGATACAGCGGTAGTCGCCCCCCTTGAAGTCGATGAGAAATGGACTACTGGCAATGCCGAAAGGCGTGGACCGATCCCGGCTTTCGCTATCTCTTCCGGTTCACCTTACTCACAGGACAAGAACGCAGTATCGAAAGTACTCGTATTCGGCAGCTATGAGTTTGTCACGGATCCTTATCTGTCGAGCCCAATATTTGGAAATTCCGAATATATTCTAAGTGTGTTTTCCATACTTACCGGGAATATCGATCTCGTATATATTGCGCCTAAAGCCCTTGGTTTGGAGGAACTGCCAATCACCAGCGACAAAACAATCCTTCTGGGGGTTGTCTATATAGTCATTCTACCTGTAGGCATGCTTCTGACGGGCGGCGTTGTATTCCTGAGGAGAAAGCGAAGTTGAAAAGACGAATTGCTTTATTGTCCATACTGATTACCCTAACCGGCTGCCTTATTGCGATCTATATTCTACTTCTGTACAGGCTTCCCGGAGAACCCCCGGCGTCTCAGGCTTTAGCGGATGACGTCGAAGTATTCAGCTTTGACGCGCCGATTTCTGCAATTAGGGTCTGCCCCCCCAACGGGGCGCCCTACGCTTTGACCCGGTTACCGGGAAGCAACGACGAAGAGACGCCGGACACGATTCTCGCGGGTCATGATGAACTGCGGATCCATGCTGACAATACGAACTATTTATTTAATACGGCGCGCAGGCTTGAGGCTACCATGATCGTTTATGAGCAATTTGATGATTACAGCATATTTGGATTGGATAACCCGCAGGCTACCGCAACGATTACGGATGCGAAAGGTGCTAGCAAAACGCTGATGATCGGAGACAGCGCGCCGGACGGGTTGAATCATTATGTCCAAGTGCAAGGGGAATCCATGATCTATTATGTACCCTCTCACCGCCTCTTCTATTATCTCCAGATGACGGCAGCCAGCTATATCGACACGCAGATTACCTTCGGCGTTTGTGACGCTTTGGCGCAGGCGCAGGAGATACGGTTAAGCGGCACGGTACGGGAGAGCATCGGCGACATCGTCATAACGCCTGTATCTGATTCGGAAAAAAGAACGGAGGGTATAACGCATATGTTACGCTCACCACTGGTAATTCCGATGGATGGCGCAAGCGGCGTAGACGCCTTGTTGTCGCTGAATAGTCTTGTCGCCGAAGCGATTGTCGAGATCGATCCCGATGAAGAGCAGATAGCTGTATACAGCCTTGATCAGCCCTATGCGATAGCAGAGATTAAGAGCAAAAGCGGAATTGGCGACTATAAGTTAGTATCCAGTGAACCGGATAGTCTTGGTTGGATTTATCTTATGCGGGAAGGAATCCCTTTGATTTACAAAGTGGTGGCAGCCGATTTGCTTTGGCTGGATAAGCAGTTTT
>Ga0099364_10014287_pt1 | contig 10579 bp, 8 predicted proteins | sample TergutTh196P3_FD_73070 | JGI IMG/M metagenome (GOLD analysis project Ga0099364, IMG submission 73070) | Microcerotermes parvus P3 segment gut microbial communities from Pointe-Noire, Republic of the Congo - Th196 P3 | ecosystem: Host-associated > Arthropoda: Insects > Digestive system > Gut ...
GGATCTTCGCATATAGTACGAATAAAAAATTTCCTTTTGACGTTCATCAATTCTGTCACTCTCATAGATGAAACGATTGTGTCCAAACACCTCCGAAACAAGGGTTTTAATCCTTCCAATCGACTCTTCGTATGAGTCTTGTTCAATATTCTTCATCGAGAGAAATATCACAGGGTATTTGTTCATGTGCTTTACGCAGATGTCTTGATGCTCCGCAATAGCAAGGTCTTCGAACAATGCCTTGCTGTCTCGGTTGATATCGAAGAAGCTCCGAAGCATACTCATGTTCAAGGTTTTTCCAAAACGCCTTGGTCTGGTTATCAGGGTAACCATGCCTCTTTTCTCAAGCAGCTCCTTAATGAAAAGGGTTTTATCGATATAGAAGTAGTCGTCTTCCCTTATTCTTTCAAAAGACTCGACTCCGACCAGTATTTGTTTTTTCACGGCTTCGTTCCTCCAACACAATTCACAGTATTCAGACCATTAATTGCAGCACCGTTGAAGCTCTATGGCGCATTTGACATTAGCTGTTTTCATATTTTGATTATAGCACGCCATGGGGTAAAAAACTAGAATTTTGTTGACTTCGGTGAGGATTATGCGCCTTTAACGGCCCAGCATGACCAGCAACGCACTAACCGTCCCGTGTTCATGTTCACGTGCAAAAGCAGGCAGTCTGTTCCATTAAATAACTTTCATGCTCTTCACGGGTGGATGAAATGAATTCAAAAACCAGGTACCGGGGGTCTATATAGGACACCAACTCTTTTATGCGTTTCGATAAAAAAGGTTTATGGTAGTCTATATTCATTATATGGCGGGACGTTTGCAGGTAGCGCTCTTTGAAATCCCCCTCCAACTCGATGGGGTTTTTCAATATCTCCTCGACGTATTGCCCGCTTAATGTCTGGTGCAGGTGAATGCCTTTGACGAAATCAAGGTTTTCGTAGTTGCTTAATACGCTGTATATGTAATCTATCCCTTCTTCAAGGGAGCGTATCGACGTGTTTGTATGCAACAGATGCCCAATATCCAACATAATCCCGCAGTTTTTGTAATTTACTTTGTCAAATAAGTGTTCTTTCATTTCTGGGTCTTTCATTGTCAATCCGGGCCACCATAGGTTCTCGAAAAGCAAAGTGAAATCAGCGTTCTGAGGGGGTAGCACTTCGTTGACAAGCTCGATGACTGCATCGATTACCTCCTTGTCTGTACTGCTGTAGTTGCGTGTAATGCTCTCTTGGAGGTTAATGTCTGCAACGTGGAATACTGCATATTCCGGACTTTGATTCTTCGCAAAGTCTATATTTTTCGTGTGGGCAGAGATGAGTCCTTCGCGCCCGATGCCGCCGAAAACCATTTCGCAGTTTTCAAGTGAGTCATATTCAGCCAGCATCGCAGCCGTGTCGTTGTTCCACACGGGGGTCCAATAGTGAAAATACTTCAGATGCACGCCTATGACATCGTCTATACTTACTATTTCCTGAATCCGTAGAGTTCACATATTCCTAACGCAAAATATCCCAAAAAGTGCAAATCTCTACGATGTGAACAGCTTTGCTGTTCACTCCTCAATCAAATTGGCTACTTCTTGTAACTAAAGCAACTAATTGGGTCGCCAAACAAACCCTGCGAGAGTACTGATGTACTTATCGAAGCTACGCTAACACAAATCGTTGGTACAAGCGCATAAAAGGATGTCTCCAGATGTTGCTTCTCCCTAGTGCGAGCACAACTCTGCGGCTGTGCTGCGTAATGTGCCCCGCAATTTGAATGAGATTTGCTATTACTGTACGAAGTCTGCGGCGTTTGACTGTTTCTTTTGTTTTGCGGGCATCATCTTTCTTCAATGATTCTTGTCCCATCATCCTTAGAATATTGTAGGCAAGAATCGTAAAATCAAGCACAAGCGCATTTGTATCAAATTTCCCTGAAGGAAGTCGCTCTACATCCATATCTGTCTTGATTTCGCTGTGAAACTGCTCGCTTTCTCCGTGAGCGTGGTAAAGAGAGATTATCTCATCGTAGTGTTGATCCAGATTAGTCCACCATGTGTTTAGCTCAATGTCCGGCGCAAGCAGGATTTGTCCCCGTTTGTCAATGGTTCGCTTAATCACTTCGTATACAATGCTTACGCTTCTTTTACAAGAATTGCCCTCGCTGTCCTTGTAGGTAATGTCCTTGGATGAGGTGCCCAAATATACTGTCTTTCCTTCTCGCGGATTTCGTATGTCTTTACACGAGTCTCTGACCTCTTCGTACCAGCCTTCGGGTGTCTCCCCGCGCCTCGGGTTTCGTTTTATGATAAACTTCGCCTCGTCTTCCAGGAGGATTCCAATGTTGACGGCGGCGTCATTCCCCGAATCCATTCGTACAAGTAGCGGTGCTTCTGTAATTTTATGACACTGCGTGAGTGTTTCGCGCAGAAACTCGGGCGTACCGTTTTGACAATGCTGTTTGCCGGCACGCAGTTCCGCATTGGCCAGAAAACCCTCTTTTCCGATGTAAGCCATGATTGGTGCATACCCGTCATATCCCTTATAGGTTCTGGAAACCCCCTCTTTTGAGGTCTTCGAATTGTCGAAGGGGGTCACGTCTATATCTACAGGTACATAACCGATCGGCAGGGGTGTTGGTGATATACCATAGTGTACGAACATATTTGTGTTCGCATTCAAGATTTCTTCTCGCAGCGATGTGCCTATTTCATCCATCCGCAAGCGCAGCGTTTCCGCTGATGGTATGCCGCGAACTAACCCAAGCGCCATTTCGTAATACTCAGGGTCATCTTCCATTTCGCGGACGCTTTCAAATGCGGTCTTGCCCTGGCAGAGCAACCCTATATAGGTCAAGATTATATCGCCGTTTTTAATTTGCGGTTGCGATCGTCTATCTGTGGTGGATACATTATTGACATTGTTCACCAAATCGCTGTTCCCAAGTATCGCTCCTACGAGTGTCAGCCCGCTTGGTGTTATCAGTCTTTCGTTTGACAGCTCTACTACTATTTTCTTGATGCTCATACAGACATACCTCACTTCATTTTCTCGATACATTATATCAGAAAACAGCTGAGATGTGTGAGGTTTTCGGCTTATTCACTCACCTAATGGGTGAAAATGACATTATGGGATTATTGCCGATTATCCCTGCAACCATGCGGGTTTTATCGCTCTTTCCCTTCGCGAGTTTCACGGATTCAGGTTCTAGTTAGTAGTGCCTTTCGTAACATACACATCAACTAGTATATCGTTCTCATCGAATCCCCAATACGATCTCACATACCATATCAAACTGCTTTTACCTAAATCAACAACAATGTGTTTACTACCTACTATATTAGATCCTGGAGGATAACTGGGAATTGAATAACCACGGTCCATTTGTTTGTACATAGTTCTCCAATTAGCATTATCTTCGATTGCTCTAGTAACTTCGGCAATGTTTGTACCAATAGGTGTCAATTCAAGGATGTTTTTCCTTATATGACTGACCGGTCTTCGCAATGGGTTCATTAAACTCATAGTAACGTACACAGCAACAAGACCGGTGACCATTAGGCATCTTACCTTTCTCATAAAACACCTCTTTTTAAAGTGGTCGGATGCGTCGTACATCCTTGCGCGGGGCAGACCGTCCGACAATTGCACGGTGACCCAGCCCATGCGCCGATTATGCGGCGAGTTTTCGTGAATATCGCAAAATAGTGCGAAGAAAACGGGAGTAATCCGTCATAACCTTCCCCATTACCTCCCTTATTCCCTCTATCAGAGCCGGAACACCTATCATACTTATCGCTCTTTTCATGTTGTACGACAGGAATAGCAGCGCAAAATCAGCGCCGACTTTTTCTACTCCTATCAGCGACGTATATGACCCGTCTAGCCAACGCTTGATTGTACCGAAGGGGTGTTCTACGATACACTTCCTGTTCCAAGTTTTATCTTTGTCAGGCTTCAGTACGATTTTCACTTTCTTAACCACCTTGGTTTTCCTTAGCGGCATTACCGTTTGGCCATCCTTAAGGTCTACCTGCTTGTGGGTTGAGGTTGTGCATTTCTCATTGCACTTCCTGCATACGGAGCGACTCGCAAATCTCGTCTTGCCCTTACCTCGCAATGTCGCCACTTTGCTGAGTTCCGACCCTTTAGGGCATATGACCGCCGTGCCTTCATCGTTCAGCGTGAAGCATGATTCGCTGTCCGACGCATCTGTTCCCAACCGCTCTATCTCAAACACAGATATTTCGATACCTTTGTCTTTATAAGCATTCGGAAGAACCCCCGCTTCGAGACAGTCTTTGATGTCATCGGGCGATGTTGAGCTGATCTTATCTTCCGTGATTTCACACGCTTTGTAATCAAGCACGAACTCGTGGCTGTCCTCTCCATATCTTGGTATGACATGCGGTATTGTCCCATTCATCAGACAGTTGAGCATATCAGCTTTGTCATCGTAGCCCTTGTCGGCCACTGCCTCCAGTATATCGATATCCAAGCTGTCTTTTAGCTGTTCAGTTAAAGGAGACAGCTGCCCCATATCGTTTCCATTGTTTGTTACTTCAAATTCGCCTATCATATGGCTCTGCGGATCTACGATTATTTGTACATTGTAGCTCACATCGAATCCGCCGTTTGCGCTCTTCATCAGTCTTGAGTCCGGATCGGTGAACGATACCTGCCGGATGCTCTCTTCTTTCATCTTTTTCTGAAGATCCTCATAAAAGTCTTTCCGTTCCATGACTTCCCTGAGCATCTCTTCTATTTCTTCCTTGGTGTATGTCTGAGGGTCACCCTCTTCCGCGTCGCTTTTATCCAGTTCCTCAAGGTATTTCGCTATCTTTTCCTCTATAAGTTCCAGCTTCTTATTAAGCTTGCTTTCCGTCAGGTTATTGTCTTTTGCATTGGCAGCCCTAAACTTGCTCCCATCTTGCACGCCTATTTCCTTATTATATAGTCCCAATTCCGTGCACAATTTGGTGAATATACGAAACACCTGCTTTATCTGCTCGACATGGTCTTTCCTGAAATCCGATATTGTGCGAAAATCCGGAGTCATCCGCCCCGTGAGCCACATAACATCAGTATTGGTTTCGCAGAGCCATTGCAGTCTCCGAGATGACCTCACCTTATTGAAGTAACCATACAGGTATAGTTTGAGCATATCCCATGGGGGATAGCACGGATGCCCGGCTCCCGATTCGATAATGCTCGAGAACTTAAATCCAAGTACTTGGAGATCCAGATTGTCAACGAAGGCATCTATGATCCTTACGGGATTGTCGTCAGAAACCAAATCGTCGAGCCTCTCAGGATACAGAATCATCTGTTGCCTGTCCTCACCCCTGATATACTTCATTACATTCACCTCGGAAGAAAATTTCATGGATAGGAATTGGTTGTAAATCTATAATCTATTATACTGTTTTTCTGTGGGATTTTCAAGTAATTCGCCTTGTATTTCCAATGCTTTGAGGCACTTTTTGTATCTATTCAGGTGGGTCTGACATAAAAAGAACGGAAAGCGACAAGAGTATAGCGACCGCGTCATCGCTCCCCACCCCATCAACAGAAGCATAGACGGCAGGACTCAGCGCCCGCCCCAGCGAGATGACGCGGGACGATCCTGGAATAATCAGAGTAAGTTCTGGTGAAGGTAAATGCAACGGTAACAAAGTTAATCATGCAGAAACAGTAAGTCTTGCCCATTAACGAATAGTGCATGGTTGTTGCGATACCAACCTGAATCATTTGGTCTATGCTATAGCACCTGTACACTGCGTACTCACCTGTAAAGCAGCAGAGCAGTAATATCGAAACTGGGAGATTTATGAATAATTGCAGTAGACTCAGAATCGCAAAAAAAGAAAGCCTCACAAATAAGGCTTAGGCGAACGCAAAGACCCATCTTCACGGTAAAATGGGATGGTTAGAGAGAAAGAATGTGATGGAGGAAATTGCTAGCCTGTATCAGCAAAAGATGGGCATATACCCTGAAAGGCATTTCTGATTACCGGGAAAATATGCATACGCTGCTTGCGGAGGGTGGCAATGACGCTGGCTATCGCGGCATAGTTGTCTGTACCGCCGTCCGATCTGAAGCCTCCGGAAGTTTTCTGCTTACCTTTAACGTGCCTTGCGCCGTGCTCGGCGCCGTTGTTTGAAAAAGGGACGCTGAAGTCGGACAGGAAGCGCAGGTGTTCGTCAAAGTATTCTCGCAGTCTGTTAAGCAGACGCCTCTCTTCGTCGTAGTATGTGATGTTCCTCTTTCCCGCTATCGCTGATTCATATTCTCTAGTCCCCTGGTCGAGAATGCTGATGTAGCTGCTGCGAATAGCTTCTAGCTCCTCTTCGTCTATTCCGGAAAATCCAGCTTCCATCAGTTCTTTTTTTCGGAGGTTCGCATTGAGCAGCAGTTCAGCCATTTCCTTAGCCCATGGATGCTTCATGATTTCGGTAACCGCTTTTAGATAGCGCAATACGTGGACATTGCATTCAGCGTGGCTCACGTGGGTGTAGCCGTAGTATGATTTTAGGTGGTCGTGAACCAAAACGCCGGTAAAAAGCATAATCAGGTTTTCCATTGTATCGTTTGGTGTTCCCCGCTTCAGGCTGCGCCCATACAAAGAAAAACTATCGTTCGATATGATTTGCATCCAAGTAAGTATTCCGTTAACTCGGACTCCGGTTTCGTCTACATTCAGTACGCCGCAGGAAGCCAGCGCAATTACGATGTCATGCACCGTTGGCGCAAATTGTCTTGCCAGTTCAGCAGTAATGTTTACGACAGTGCCATCGGACATACTGATCAACCCCTCTGTCAATGAGGATACAAACAGCGCAGTTTTGTGGATTGGCACGTTGGCGTCGGCATTAAGCATCGCTACGGTCGCTTTGACGTTTGGTCCATATCCGACAGGGCTGTTGAAGCCTTCAGAGAACTCGCCTGATATTTCAAGGCTGCATTTTGCGCACTGTCCCCGATGGACGCGTTCTTCTGTGACTGTCATGATAACCTCTATATCCATGATTTGCCGAGGTTCGTAGCTCTCATTTATCACAACGTCGCCACCACAGCACGGGCAGAGGTCGGGCGGCATCTTTACAACGATGATGTCCGGATTGAGAGAGGGGGCGAGGCGATGTCCCTTATGCCCAGGCTGCCCGCCGACTTTTTTGCCGCTCTTTGTCTTTTCGCTGTTTGCCTTAGACGCTCCGAAGAGGGGGTCGGTGGATGGAGGTTTGCTAGAGTTCGTGCTGTCCTTTTTCAGCATCGCTTCCAGTTTTGAAGCCCTGTCTTCCGATCTGTCAAGAGCTTCCCGCAGGGAAGCGTTCTCGCCGCTCAATGCCTCGATAATCTGGCGCTGGTTTTCGTTTTCCTTTGTTAGCGATTCAAGACCTGCTTGGAGCATGGATATTGTCTTGTCTTTGCCGGACAGCTGAGATTTCAACGCGTTCATCTCGTCTTCGGTGCCTGCAAAAGCAAGCTCCGACCTCGCCTTTTGGTTTTCCAGGCGGACACGAAGGTCTTTGTTCTGCTTTTCAAGAATTTGCAATCGGGTCAATGATTTCATTGAATGAACCTCAGTCCTTGTATCTTTCGAAAAATGAGCTTGCTGCTAAGTAATCATCAAGGCATCGCTGCGTGCAGACTTCGCAGGCATTCCACATATCGTCAAAGCTCTCCCTAGCTGTTCGGGACAGCAGAATAGTCAATCCTCTGTCATGGTGCGGATAGAAGTCGCCTGCGTACTCCCTGTAGAATATCACTGTTTTTCTCCGCCCGCGGAGGTAATTAAGCAAGCTCTCCTGAAGGCGGCGGGCATAATAGGCACAGTATTGGGCAATCTGCTCTTCGCTGTATTGTTCGCGATAAAGCGCGAGCTCGTTGCTGTCCCTTATGCGGGTGTAGTAGTCCAATGCGAATTCCAACAGATACCAGTTCAGTTTGCTCTTTTCGCTGTAGAGGTAGTAAAACCATTCCATTTGAATTGGGGAGTCGTTCATAATCATCCTGCTGTCCTCCTGCTATTGCGCCAGCAAAGTTTCGCGCCACCTGCGCACCAATGGCAAAAGGTAGATATCCTTTACCGGCAGTGCTTTAAGATTCCGTCGGTCGTCGCGTCCCCTGCCGGCTGTCTTCCCAACGAGTATCCAGTTGGCGGCTCTGTAGCAAGTACCTCGAAACCGTCCGGATTCAACGAAGGTCTCGAGCAATACCAGCCCATGTCCGTATTTCTTCTGCCAGTCTTCCGAGATGCGGCGCGATATCAAAGATAAAACGTGGCTTGCCAAATGAGGTACGCTGACCCATGGCAGAACGAGAAACCGGGTGCTGTTGGTCGTCATCGTCAGCCCTGCGGTACGCTGCTCGTTGTTCCAACCGATGAATGAATCTCGGTCGCGGCAAGACCAAGCTGCAGAGCCGAATAACAGACACGCCAGCGCAGTACCATCTCTGCTACGAATGATGTACTTCATATTCTCGCCTACAGTGCGCCCATATCCCAGGTAGTGATACCTGTCTATGTAAGATTTGAACTCCGCAAGCGTCTCCCCGCGCTCCACCACTTCTACCCTAAGCGGGCGAAGCTCGCCCAGAGCGCTTGACACGGGTTCTTCGTTGTGCTGCCTATGTTCGATTTCCTTGCGCGGGTGAAGCCCTATCGTGCTTTGAGGCTCGGGGAGCTTGATCTTCCCAGCTTTATCAAGAGAGCGCAGCATATCCCTGCACGATATGTCCTTGAGCTGACCTCCGGGTACGCGCCAATCCCAGATCTCGCACAAGTGTATCGAAATGCGCTTTCGCCCCCAGCTTGGATTCTCCTCGATTGTTTGACGTATCTGTTCGATTAGCTCGTCGGTCACTTTTGGTCGTGTCAGCATATGTGGAAGCCCCCTTGTCCTAGTCTGCTTTGTTCGTTTACTGTATTATACACACTTTCCAGGAAGGAGTCCAGTAGTTTTCAAAAATATTATCGGAGTAATGACACGTGTCTATTCAGAACCGGCGATGAAGACTGTTTTTGTGTCCCGTAAGCGTAACCATGGATGGTGGAGCGGTCGCGAATGGAGCAGGACGCGTATTTGAGCGATAGGGACACAAAAATAGTCTTCTGAGCGATAGGTCCTGAATAGACACAACATTCGCTTTAGTGCTGTGGAAATGTTTGAGCAGATGCTGCGCATATGATATAATAGCATTACGATTGCAAGCTGAGTACCCGAAACGAGACAGGAGGGCATGATGTTGAAAAAGCAAATATATGTTGGGGCTGAGTCGTTTGAAGAAATAAGAGAAGGCGACTATTTTTATATTGACAAGTCTTTGTTCATTAAAGAACTGTTCGAGAACAGAGGCAAAGTAACCCTAATCACCAGACCTAGGCGCTTCGGCAAAACGCTGAACATGAGCATGTTAAAAAGCTTTTTCGACATCCAACGAGACAATAAAACACTATTTGAGGGCTTGGCTATTTCAGAACATCATAATATCTGCGACAGACACCAAAATAAGTACCCCGTGATTTCTTTCACATTGAAGAATGTAGAGCTGAATACATACGAAAGCTCGATTGAAAGGATAAAGAGAGTAGTCTCTGCTATATATCAGGACAACTTATGCATATATGAGAGCGAAATGCTCAATGATCAGCAAAAGGAACTGTTTTACACGTTTTTCATGCGAAGATCGACCGAGGAGGAGCTTCAGTACTCACTATACTTTTTAACCGAGTGTTTACACACATATTATAAGCAGCGCGTTATAATCCTGCTTGACGAGTACGACACGCCAATAGACTGTTCGGAGCAATACGGTTACTACGAGGAAATGATTAGTTTCATGCGTGGTTTCATGGGGAGCGTTTTCAAATCTAATGATTACTTGGAATTTGGCGTGCTGACCGGGGTACAGAGAATCGCCGGTGGGTCGGTTTACCCTAAAGTTGACGAAGATTTGCGAGGATTTTTTCCCTCTGGCAAGGCGGAGGAACCGCCGCGTACCCGCTGCGGTACGCAAGGTGACGACAACGCAGTCAGAGGGGAAAAAGACCGCAAAGATGTCAATATTAGGGTGAACCGCCCCACCACGGAAGGGCTTCTGAGCAGCTTCAACAACCCTGCGATCTGCGGCATCATGGACAAAGCGTTCGCCACTTGCTTCGGGTTCACCGAGGAAGAGGTGCAGGGCGCTTGCGAAGTGTTCGGCGTGGGCGACCAATACGGCGAAGTGAAGCGTTGGTACGACGGCTACCGCTTCGGCGGGCAGGACATGTACAACCCCTGGAGCATCACCGGATATCTCAAGCATCTTGCGTTCGAAGATTACTGGATAAACACCGGTGCAGTGCGCCCGCTGGCGGATGTGTTCTATCAGGGCGACGCCAAGCTGAAAGACGATTTGGCCGGGCTGCTGACCGGTTCGCCCATCATGATGTCCATCACCGACGGCATCACTTACCCGATCAAATACGTGAGCTCCGACACCTTCTGGACAATGTTCCTGCATACTGGATACATCAAGCCCTGCAACGGCGCAAAAAGAGGACGCTTCGCCGCCGAATTGGTCAACCTGGAAG
>Ga0099364_10014288_pt1 | contig 10578 bp, 6 predicted proteins | sample TergutTh196P3_FD_73070 | JGI IMG/M metagenome (GOLD analysis project Ga0099364, IMG submission 73070) | Microcerotermes parvus P3 segment gut microbial communities from Pointe-Noire, Republic of the Congo - Th196 P3 | ecosystem: Host-associated > Arthropoda: Insects > Digestive system > Gut ...
CCCTCAAGAAATCCCTGCACGTCAGGGCTTCTCCATTTCTTACATGGGGAAAACCCTATTATCCCGCATTGACCCTGTAGTCCAGGGAGAGCGCATAGCGGCAGAAGTTCCAATGGAAGACGGAACTCTCTACCTCTGCCCTTCCCCGCTTTACGGATATGGTCTTTCTATTTTACTTAAAAAGCTAAAACCCAATTCTGCAATACTCTGCATCGAAGCCGACGAAAAGCTATACAAAATTTCACAGAAAGCCTTTGAAGCTCTTCCCTTGGAAAATTTTCCCCTGGCAGAACAAAGTGTAAAACTGCTTAGGGCTTTTAGTCCGCAAGAGGTTTGTGTGTTTTTACGAAAGACCTGGGGGCTTAGATTCTTTCGGAGGTTAAAAATTATACGCCTTGGCGGAGGCTGGCAGCTCTACCATCAGCTATACGAAGAAATTGAAACTGCACTTAGAAGGGAAATAGCGGTAGATTGGAGCAATGCCATGACATTGATACGCCTTGGCAGGCTTTATGCCCGAAATCTAATCCGAAACCTTTCTTTATTAAAAGAGAATAAAAACATTTGTGCCCTGAACTTTTCCTCTGCTCCGCTTTTGGTGCTGGGGGCAGGCCCGTCTCTTGATTCCTTCCTGGATGATTTCATTCGTCTTTGGGGACAGAAGATCGAAGGGAAGGAAAAAAGACCGTTCAGAATTATTTGCGCAGACACCTGCCTTTCAGCCTTGATTGCCCGCGATATCATACCCGATTTGGTGGTGATTCTGGAAAGCCAGCACTGGAACCTTAAAGACTTTACCGGCCATAAAAACCGCCATATTGACGCCGCAATTGATATGTCGGCACTTCCTGCATCAGCAAGGGTTCTGAGCGGGAAAAGGTTTTTATTTTTTACTCCCTGGACAGAGCTTCGGCTGTTCAAACGTCTGAATGAAAGCTCTCTATTACCTGAAATTCTCCCTCCGCTTGGCTCGGTGGGTTTGAGCTGTGTGGCCCTGGCCCTGCGCCTAACTTCCGGACCTGTTTTAACAGCCGGCATTGATTTTTCCTATACCCTGGACGCCTTCCATGCCCGGTCTACGCCCGGACACAACAAGGCTCTTTTAAACAATAAGCGCTTAAAAAGTCTTATCAATGCCGACGAGAGCTTCCGTGACGGCTCTTTTCCTGTTATTTCAAAATCGGGAACACAGGTGCGAAGCGATCCCGCCCTGCGTAACTATAGAGACCTTTTTGAGCAGGAGTTCGGCAATAATCCAAGGCTCCTTGACATTGCAGGAAGCGGCCTTAGTCTTGGAATAAAAACCATTACAGTTGCCGAAGCTTTCGCCATTCTGAACAGTGATATCACAGATGAGACTACTGGTGATATCATATATGATAATACAGGCGATATTTCCAGCATTACTGTTTCTGAATTTGCCCGGAAGGAGCTAGACATCTTAAATAAATTAAAGCAAATTCTAAGCGGTGAAAGTCCCGATGAAGCAGATCTGTTGGAAGAGCTTCTGGAAAAAGCAGATTACCTCTGGGCTCACTTCCCTGAATGCGCCGGTACGGGTGGCAGGAGGCCAGAGTATACAGATCTAAGCTTCCTTAAACGACTTAGAGCAGAGATTGAGCCGTTTTTAAAACTTTGGCTTATGCTTGAGAGCGGGTAGTTATGGAGTTTGCAGACCCTGTTAAAAAAATTTCAAAATTCCTGGTTCCAGCTTTATATTCAGCTGTCATGCTGCTGATGGTTATCTATGCCTGGAACAAACAAAGTGATGTTCGCCGGGGCATGAGCGGCCCTCTTTATCAAAATCTGATGAATTCTGATGTATACATCAGGCGGGGTTTTGATTTGGCAGAAATCTTAAATGTCCCTGAAATTTCTGGTGTTACATCAAATGTCCAGTCAGGCGACTGGATGCTTTTTGAATCCAGGCCCCTGCATATAAGGAGAGCTCCCCTTCCTGATATGCCGAAACGTACTTATCTTTCACCACGAAGATGGGCGGCCGAGGAGTTTACCCTCATAATCCCGGTAGAAATGAACAGACAAGCCATTAATTTCCTGCACGACAACCCCCTTGTTTACCCGGGGATAAACTTTACTGCCATTGGGCAAAATTGGGAAGTATTCTTTAATGGCACACTGGTTATATCGGAAATGCACTGGGATCCTCCGGGCTCTGCGATAGACGCAGGTCAAATCAGGGAAAACCGTACCTGGCGGAATGTATTTTTTCCCATAGACAGAAACCTGGTAGTGCCGGGAACCAATATCCTTGCCCTGCGTATTGTAGGTGATCCTACATACGTGGGAACCGGTCTGTCTTACCGCTCGCCGCATTACCTGGATGATTTCCAGTTAATTGAAGACAGACAGAGGGATGTTTGGCTTTTAGCCCTCTGCATTATCTCCGGCTTTATCGGCATCCATTATTTCATGCTTTTCATATCTCTTAGAAACAGGAGTGAGATCTATTACCTATACTTCAGTATTTTTTCGATCTTGCTATGCTTGTACACACTTCAAAGGCACAGTATCGTAAATTACCTTATTCCCAATGCGGATATTGCCATACGTCTTGAATACTTTTCCTTGATGTTTACCATTCCGGCCCTTTGCATGTTTATTGAAACTCTGACCAAGGGAAAGGAATCAAAAGTAACCTGGGGCTACCTGGCCTTCTGCGTTTTTCTTATCTTTACCCAGACCCTCTTCGGACCCCAGTACAGCGAGGATACCATAGGTATATGGAATATATCTGTTCTTGTTTATTCTGCTTATGCTGTTTTATACAACGGTGTTTATTTTTATTTTTGGGATAAAAAGGGCCCCAGAAAAAGAGGAGAATCAAATCCTCTCGTTGTCAATATCATGTTTGGAGTTTTGATCCTCTTTATTCTTGGAATTTATGAAGTGCTGGAAGTCATGGTATTCCGGAACACCTTCAGTATTTTTCAGTATGGTATTTTTGCGGTTCAGATCGGCATGACTTTTGTTCTGTCACAGCGCTATAGCATAATGTATAAAAGACTTGAAGAATCCAATATCATTTTGGAAGCCCAGGTTCAGGAAAGAACTCTGGAACTGAGGGAGCAGACCGCAATTGCTCTTGAGGCGTCCCGGGTAAAAAGCAATTTTCTTGCCACCATGAGCCACGAAATCCGTACACCAATGAACAGCATACTTGGTTTTTCAGAACTGGCTCTGGATGACAATATCAGCCCCAAAACCAGCGATTATCTGGGCAAGATAAAAGAAAATACGTCTGTATTGCTAAGGATTGTCGATGATATTCTGGATATATCCAAAGTTGAATCGGGCAAACTGGAACTGGAGTATATTCCCTTTGACCTTAACGACCTGTTAAACCAGTGCCATTCGATAATGAAAGACACTGCATTTGAAAAAGGGATATTCTTGAGCTTTTACGCTCCGCAATTAAGCGATTTGCCCAATAATGTAATGCAGCAGAACAGCATAAGGCTGCTGGGAGATCCTCTGCGTCTGCGTCAAGTTCTTTTGAATTTGATTGCCAATGCGGTAAAATTTACCGACTCTGGTACAGTCGAGATTAGCTCTTCTGTTACAGATGCAAATGAAGACAGCTGCGCCATTAGTTTTACTGTACAGGACTGTGGCATAGGCATGTCCGCAGAACAGATAGAGCAGATCTTTGAGCCTTTTGTCCAGGCGGACAGTAGTGTCACGCGCAAGTATGGCGGCACAGGCCTTGGACTCAGCATAAGCAAGCACCTTATTGAGATTATGGGCGGCAAACTGCATGTTGAAAGCACACCTGGAAAGGGCAGCCGCTTTTGCTTTACCCTTGCTTTTAAGCTGGATACAAGCGAAGCCTCTGCGTTAACAAATAATATCGAAATAATAAAAAGACCCATGTTTACAGGTGAGATTTTAGTCTGTGAAGACAACCCCTGGAACCAGCAGCTTGTCAAAGAACACTTGGAAAGGGCGGGGCTTAGTGTCACCATTGCGGAAAACGGCCATGGCGGAGTACAGCTTGTAAAGCAGCGCATGGCGAATAACGAAAAATCATTTGATCTGGTTCTTATGGATATTAACATGCCGGTAATGGACGGCATTGAAGCAGCCGCAAAAATTACCCAAATGAATCCAGATATGCCCATAGTTGCAATGACAGCAAATATCATGCACAACGATATTGATCGTTACAAGACAAACGGAATGCGCGGATACCTTGGCAAGCCATTTTCTTCCCAGGACCTGTGGAAATGTCTATTACAATACCTGACGCCTTCAGGCAGCCAGTGTGTAGATTCATCCTCCGGTGAACAGGCCGATCAGTATTTGCAGGAACGTTTTAACAAAAACTTTCTGCGCGACAACCAGAACAGCTTCGCAGACATTGCCGCCGCACTCGATGCTAAAGATTTAATCCTGGCACACCGGCTGCTGCATACCCTGAGGGGAAATGCGGCGCTGATTGGCCAAACCGCTTTGGAGAAGATATGCGCGGATATGGAACACAGACTCAACGAAGGTAAAAGCTCTGTTTCAGCGGAACAAATAGAGACTCTGCAAAATGAAATTAATGCTGTTATAGAAGAGCTAATTCAAAAGAATGATTTATCCGGAAACGGGCGCCAGAGAAAACAAAGCCTGAATAAAAAACAAAGCTTAAAGCTGTTAAAAAAACTACAATCCATGCTGGAAGAAAGAGACCCTCTTTTTGTAAAACTGATAGACGATGTTCGTACAATTAGCGGAACAGAAGAACTTGTCAGCCAACTGGAAAATTATTTATTAAAACAGGCCAGTGTTACACTGGCAAAGTTAATAAAAGATAAAAGCTAAAACCTTCGGTTTTCATACAGTTTTTTAATATCACTGTACTTCTTTGTTATGGGAATATTTTTTCCGCATTGCATAACTATGGTATTGCCCTGTACATAGGAAACACAATCAAGGTTCACCACAAATGCGCTGTGGCTTTTGGCAAAGCGGCTATCGACAAGCAGTTTGGATGCAATTTCAGAAAGAGGTGACCACATTTCAACTTCGCTGCCATCGATCATGCGAATAAATACTTTTTGGTTTTTAACTTCCACGTGGGATATATCCCTGTGCAGTATGAACCTTGACAGCTTTTTTGTTTTAATGGATAAACCTAAAGTATCACTGTCTTTTCTCTCTTTTTCCACTTTTTGCAGTATGTCAATTACATCTTTTTCATTGGGCGGTTTTAACAGATACGAAAAAGCTTCAACTTTATAAGACTGGGCAGCATAATCATTCGCAGAGCTAAGAAAAACAATTGGCCCGGCATACCCTTCTTTCCGCATTTGTTCTGCAAGCAAAACTCCGTCTATCCCGGGCATAATAATATCCAGAAAGCTGATATCCGGTACTTTGCCCGAGCGTATAAAAGCAAGAGCTTCGGCTGGGTCATTAAAGGTACGTATATCAGCATCAGGAAAGGAAAGGGCTATTATTTTTGTGAGCTGCAATGTCGCATCAGGCAGATCGTCGCAAATTAATATATTCATACTGCTTATAAAATACTATAAAAATCTTCATATATTTTATACCGATTACTAAACAAACACATGACTCAATAATGTATATTTACACGATTTCAAGCGCAATCCACACGATCTGGGCAAAAACCGCCTTTTTGGCTGCGAAAAGGCTGCTATACTATGCTGAACTATAGCTCATTTCCGTACTTATGATTTCGTACAGAGGCACTGAGTCGCGAAGGACATTGGACAAAAGCAGGCAGGGTGGCGGGCTGAAAGAAAAGGTGCTTGAACTCCGTGTCCTCCGCGGCTCAGAACCTTTGAGTAAAAGAGCAGCAGGGATTAACCCGTTAAGAAAGGTTTAAAAACCGACATTGATGGTTAAAAAAACAGCCAGGAAGGGACAAAAAAACCACCAATACTGGTCGTTTGCTTTCAATTACGATATGATATAATTGGAGGCAAAGGAAGACCATGGAACTAACATTCTTGGGCCGGGGAGCTGGTTTTAACCCCAGCGAGGGCAGTACATCAGCATACTTTATCGAAAAAAACGAATTATTTCTGATTGACTGCGGCGAAAGTATTTTTAAGACCCTGCTGGATCGTAAAGTAATGGATTCAGTCACAGCTCTGCATGTACTAATAACTCACACCCATTCGGATCATGTAGGCAGTCTTGGTTCGCTGATGCTTTATTTCTTCAACAGAAAGAAAATTGCCGGCAATATAATAATCAGCGAAAATATGCTTTATCAATCCAGCATACGCTCCCTTTTGACAATATACGGACTTAGGGAAAATATGTATAATTTTGTCGAGGCTTCTGATTATGACGGCAGATATTCAACCTTCAGCAATCTTCGTTTTATGCAGGTTCAGCATGCCAGCGAAGTTGAAGCATGCTCCCTATTGTTTGAAACTGACAAAGGCCTGGTTTTTTACTCTGGAGACATGAAGGATGAGATCCCCATTGTCGAATTATTGGAAAACAAGCGCAAGATTGATAAAATATACATAGATGTTTGCAGTAATCGGGAAAATCCTTACCATGTTTCTGTACATAAGGTAAACGACATTGCTCCGCTTGATCTAAAATCAAAGATTTACTGTATGCATTTAGATAACGAGCAATGTATTGAAGATGCGCGTAGCTACGGTTTTAATGTTGTTTCAGTTATTATTGACAGGTAGATAAATGAGAGTCATTATACAATTTGGAGGTTTTACAGACCGGTGAAAAAACATTTATTAATTTTTCTATGCTTTTTTATATTGATTTCAGTTTATCTCCATGCTCAGACAGCACAAACAATCGAAGATTTACTTGATCTGAGAGCTGTAAGCAAACAACAGGCCGCCTGGTTAGTGCTGGAAGCGGCAAATATTCCAGGTATAGGCGGTCAGGCGGGAGCTTTTCGCTATGCCCTGGAGCAGAATTGGCTGCCTGCAAGCGCCATGGCCACAGACAGGATCAGGCTTGATGAGCTTTCGCTCATGATTATGCAAGCCTTTGATATACGGGGAGGGATTTTTTACGGTCTTATAGGAAACTCTCACTATGCATACCGGGAATTGGTTCACAGGAATATAATAGTCGGAAGAATTGACCCGGGAATGGCTGTTTCAGGAGATGAGCTGCTTTTTATCGTCAACCGGGTTTTATCGTATCAGGAGGCTAATCTCTTATGAAAAAACGCTTTTGCATCTTATGGATTTTACTTACCCTGCCGCTTATGGTTTGGGCTATAGATATAGGATTAATACTGGATCAAAACACTGGCCGTGACGGTTATACCGGGGATAACAGAGGGGATTATACAGGAAGCCTTATTCCCCGTTTTTCAACCCTTTTTGGGGACAGGGGAGACATTTATATTTCTGCCGGTATAACGGCAGAATACTCAAGTGAAAACTGGAACATTGTGCCGGAGCTTCTAAGAACAGAATTTACCTGGCTCTTCGACATGGCTGATCTCAGAATCGGGCGTATTCATTACTCTGACCCCCTGGGATTTATTGCAGAAGGGCTATTCGATGGTATTCATTTTTCTTACGATACCAATCTTGGAACCTTCAGCCTTGGAGGCTTTTATACAGGCTTTTTGTACAACAGAAGGATAAACATAACCATGACCAGCGATGAGCTAGAAGCTTATAACGCTGAATTAGATTTCAATAATTTGAACACCTATTTTGCTCCCAGCCGCTTTATTTATGCCCTTGACTGGGCACATAACGGACTTGGGATAGGATCTATTAGACCAAGCTTCTCCGTTCTGGGTCAATTTGATCTGTCAGAGAGCGATTTGAATAGCCATTATTTTACAGGGCTGTTATCCCTTCCATTGGATGCTTTTACCTTCAACGTGGGAGGAAGTGTGGCTTTAATCCAGAATTCAGGAGATATGGAGACGGCCTTTGCTCTGGAAGGAAGGATAGCCTGGATTCCTCCTGTCAGCTTTCCCAGCCGCCTGTCGGTTTTGGGGCGTTATTCCAGCGGAATGTCAGTGGATAATAATATCGCGGCTTTTATGCCCATTACTACCAAATTCCAGGGTTCAATACTTAAAGCCAGGCTTTCCGCTCTTTCCATGATTTCTATGGATTACACCGCCCGGCTTAACCGCACTTTTTCCATGAGTCTTTCATCATCGTATTTTATTCGCACTGATTTAGGTACCTATAACAGATACCCGGTTGTCAGTGATAACAATACAGGCTATCTTTTAGGTAACGAGTTTTCCGGACGTATATATTGGAGTCCTTACTCCGATCTTTCAATAAACATGGGGGCCGGTATATTTATGCCCTCTATGGGGGATGTATCTACTGATGAGAAGAATCTTTGGCGTATTGAAATCGGCCTTGTTCTCTCACTTTATTAATAGGAGAAATACATGAAAAAAACATTTCGTATTTTGACTTTGCTTATATTGTTGTCTTTGGGAACTTTGGCTTTTGCACAAACCTCAAATATGTCAGGTATTATTCGGGAAATGAGCGGAACCGTGGAGATAAAAAATCCAGGGGCGGCTGACTTTATTACAGCTAATCTGGGAGACAATCTAAACCAGGATACAATTATATCCACAGGGTTCAGAAGTACCGCCCTTGTAGAACTTGGAAGTACGATAATTTCCGTTAGGCCTTTAACCAGATTAACATTGCTGGAAGTAAGCAGCTCTGATGGTGTAGAAAACCTGAATGTAAACCTCCAGGCAGGAAGGGTACGTGTTGATGTGAACCCACCTGCGGGAACCAGAGCTTCCATGTCTGTTTCTAGCCCGAGCGCAACCGCTTCGGTTCGCGGAACAAGGTTTTGGTTCGATGGCAGAAATCTTGGTGTAGGCGAAGGCATGGTGGAGTTTCAGGGCCGGCGTGGTAACAATGTGACTGTAAATGCCGGTTTTGTAAGCGGAGTTGACAGAGACGGAAAAACAACAAGTGCCAGATACACAGGCGCAGGCAGAAGCAATACCAGCACCGGTTCAAATGAAGCTGCCTCTGATACAGAAGATACCGTTGTAACACTTATCAGTAACGACAGTGATGCAGGGCTTATTACCACGATGATGGGTTTGGACCCGGGCTCCGCAACATTTGATATTGCACCTCCGCCAGATCCTGTTCCTGACATTGATCCCATTCCTCCTCCTCCCCCCAGTTCCGATCCCGGAGGCGGTAATGGCGGTAGCAATGGCGGCAGCACAGGCGGAAACACCGGCGGTGTCACAATCGATATTAAATACGATTAAGCAGCATGAGAAAAGAACATGGGCCGAAAAAATATTCTACTAGGGCTGGCAACAGCGGTATTTTTTACGATCCTTTATTTATTTGACATCTTTGGAAATTTAGGTAACAGGGTTTATGATATTTTTCTCCATGCCCGCCCTGACCGCCCGGGCGTAGTTGATGTTCTGTTCCTTGATGTTGATGACAATGCCGTTGCTTATAACGGTGTGTTTCCATGGCCCAGATCCATTACCGCGGATGCTCTGCTCAGGCTTAAAGAATACGGAGCAAGAGGGGCCATCTTTGATATTGAGTACATAGACAGAGGACCCCAGGGAGTAGACTCCCTATACCTGAATCATGGACTTTCAGCGGACTTTAGCCGTACTTTTTCAGAAATTAATTACGCGTCATCAGGTCTTTTTGCCTCCTACCTTGAAAACAGGTTAAGCCGAAGTGACCTTGAAGAGTACTCCCTGGCCCTGTCAGATCTAATAAGCAGTGAGCAGCGCCATCTTTTAAACAGGGCCCAGGGTATTGCCAGGGACAATGACCTGTACCTGATCCAGGCTTCGGCCTTGTACGGCAGAAGCTGGTCTACCCTGAACCTTCGCTCGGAGCCCCTGCAAGGAGAGCAAGCCGAGCGGCGTTCTTTCGCTGAGGAACTCTTTTCTTATCCTGTAATAGCTGATCCCAATGCCGAAAAAGGGAAGAATGTAGATATACTGCCTGCCCTGCCCGGTTTTTCCAGGGCAGCTAAGGGGGCTGGTTTTACAAACGTGGAAATCGATACTGACGGAATAAGACGGCGTGTAGACCTGGCTCAAAACATACACGATCACTGGTATTTAGAGCTTGCCTTGGCGCCCTTAATAAATTATCTTGGCAGTCCGGAAATAGAACTGGGCAGGCGCAAACTGGTGATTAGGAAAGCAGAGCTTCCCGATGGCACAATAAAAGACATTTCCATTCCGCTGGACGGCAATGGCAGAATGCTGCTTGACTGGCCGAAAACAAACTATGAAAACAGCTATGAGCATATTTCCTTCCATGAGTTTTCTCTCCTTGAAGATATTGAAGCAGAACTGGAAATATACTCGCGCGCCTTTGCTGACACAGACATTGGTTTTTTTGAACAATTTGATCCTTCTTTACAAAGAGTACCCATAATCTCTGGCCGGCTAGTTGAACACTTTGATGCAATTCGCACCAACAGAGCCGCAGCTCTGGAGTATAACAGTGATGATCACTTCAATACATTTATTAATGGGCGAAGCGAAACCCGTCTTTTATTAAAGCAGCTCTTTGCAATTGATCCTGTGCCGATAATCCAGGATATGCTGCC
>Ga0099364_10014289_pt1 | contig 10578 bp, 9 predicted proteins | sample TergutTh196P3_FD_73070 | JGI IMG/M metagenome (GOLD analysis project Ga0099364, IMG submission 73070) | Microcerotermes parvus P3 segment gut microbial communities from Pointe-Noire, Republic of the Congo - Th196 P3 | ecosystem: Host-associated > Arthropoda: Insects > Digestive system > Gut ...
GAGAGCCAGATAGAATTGACGGCCTTACCAAAGAGGAAGCGATTACGGGCTCATATACTCGTATTGTTGATGTGGAAGACCCCAATACTGGGATTATTACTCCTGGAGAAAGAACCTTCTACACAAACTTTATCTATAATTATCCTGGCCGGTACATCTCGAACTGTATTGTGTTAAATAAATATGGGGACAGGGTAGAAGTATTAGATATCGCCGGTAATAGAAAAGACTTCAAGGTACAAGAAATTGAATTGTTTGGTGTTGTCATACAAACAACGCTCAATCCATTGCGAGAAGGTGACGCCGGTTATCATCCCAATATTATGAGATACCGGGCCTTACAAGGGCAAATGATAATATTCTATTGCCAGATGTCTTATGGGCATCGCATTGAGATAAATTACGGAGATGGTTCTCCAATTGAGAGAGACACCTTGGACCTAACCAGTGACGACATAACCGCCCACTGGATTTTTACACACAGATATGAAAAGGCTGGTGCATTTACCGCTACAATCACTGTATATCAGTGTGACCAGGATTCAGAAGGAAATTTGCTTTTAGACAACAACGGCAACTATATAGATATTGATAGTAAATCAAGGGAGGTGAGCCTCATGATAAGCGAGTTACGTGCTGCAATTGATATGCAGGTTGCACTTGAATACTTCTATAGTGTACCAGCGTTTATATTAGATGATGATGATGAAAGCACCTGGTTTGGAGAAATGATACCTAATCCTATTTATGACCCGTCCAGACGAGACGAGATAGCAGTAACAAAGCCTATATGGTTCAGAATGATGGGCAGCAGCCCAAGTCCTGCTAATATTTCCTTCTACCCCGATGTTGCACGTGACGAAGTAACGGGGGCAGTATTAAGAGATGAAAACGACAATGTTATTGCAGACCCGGCTTCACCACCTTATATTGGAATTGATGCCACATTACAGTTGCAGCACGCCTATCAAAGGCCGGGCAATAAGTTGCCGATGGTAGTTGTAACTAGCGGTCGCAATAAGGCAGAGGCCACCTTAGCCCCTGGCATTCGAGGCGTTAATAGTGACGGCAGCATTGACATCTATGCTGGCAGGCTGAAAGCGTGGATAGAGAAGTTGCCAGCATTACCAGGGTTCGGATGGACAACCGAACCCCTTGTGTTCAGCGTAGCCAAGAGCGAAGGTGTCAGCATCTGGGAAAGTATCGTGGCGGTGCATGAATCGGGACTTCGCACCCAGCTGCCTACGCCTGATGTAAATAATAGAACACAATTGGGGACAGACCAATTATCAGGAATGCCTGGACTGTGGACTATTACTGCGACGGCCCGTGGTTTCAATGAAGATAGAGATAGTCATACAATAGTGGTGGAAGTGCGTATGCACAATATAGAACTGCGTGCTTATCCTGTGAGCAGGGACATAAATGGTAATGTTATTGAAGATTATAAAATATTTGATGACAATGGCGAGTGGACAGGAGAGTATGTGGAACAACCTGCATACGTAGTTTCTGGAATGGTTCCGTTAGAAGTCATGTTTATTGCCCCAAACACGACAACCGATTTCATAGATTTAAGACTTGATAACACCCCAGGAGGGACCAGGATCCGGGTGGAGAGAACACGAGAAAATCCAAACTTTGAATATCTGCATACATACAATGATGTTCCCGGCACATACTTACCATCTGCTTCAATTACTATTGGCCCAGGAAACACTCTAACAAATACTACCTTGATTACAATTAATGTGCAAGGGCCAATATTGGAAATTGTGAGTATTACCCCTGATTCCAATGTATTTCAAGGGGATTCCGTTACTGTGCTTGTGAGGAGCAATGCAGGAAGAGTTACTTTTGATTTTGACGCTGACCCTGCAAATATCATCACCAATAGAAGAGATTACGCCAATCCAAATGATGATAGGCCAGGGTTTGTTGACTCGAATACAGAGTCTGTGTACTTTGTCCTAGCAAGAAATGCAGACGATTTGTTTGAAGTGACACACAGATATGTTGAACCCGGTGCTCCCATCTATTACATCAGGGTTACAACAAATACCAATTCGTTGGTGTATGATGTGCAATTTACCACTACCTTAAGGGTGGACAGGACAGATAATCCTGCAATACCAAACCCAGAAGGTTTTCCGGTACTCACTGCTGCATTTGATAAAAACGAGAGTGTCGGTGCCTGGATCGAACTCATACCCGGAGATGGTAGAACCATACAAGATATTATTGCGGGCTGGGAAGACCTGACTGAAGAGGAACAGGGTCTTGAACTTCTAAACAGAGGTATCAAACTTGTTCAAATCAACGGGATACCAAATAGCGTGATTTATTTCAAGAACAACTTTACGGGAATAAATGGAAGACCTTGGGTGTTTACAGTAGATGGATATGGGAATAGCGACCAAACGGAAACAATCAAGTATGATTATAAAACCTGGGTCTATCCGAGGCAGCCCGAAGAACCAGCCTTGGACGAAGATTATAACCCTATACAATATGGAGGGGTTTTACAGGCTGGCCAAGTCATTGTTCACCCGGTGAGAGCGATACTATCAGCGATTTACGATGTAGCAGAGGGTGGTTCCCTGCACGTTCCGTTTACCGTGCAACTTTATCCCTGGACGTGGGCAGGTGAAGAGATAGAGACGATATCCTCCGGTGATATAATGACACTAACTATTAGAAATGAAAACGGGGATGTTGTTTTCGTTCCTGTTCAACAAACAGGAAATCCTTTGACCTGGGAGATTCCTCCCTATCGTATCGTGAGGCCAGGGGCATATACTGCTACCCTCGTTGTAGCAGGTGGAACAACGGCAAAGGAATATGTGTTAGAATTTAGGGCCCACCCAATAGCACCAGAGGATAGTGCTAAACTGGTTGTGCGAGCAGTTAAAGTTGCAGTATTAAGGGTAGAAGACAGTATATTCGACACGGACAATACCAGAGGAGACCAAGCGTAATGGCAAGTTTATTCTTATCAAACCAAACATACAGGATAGGAGACACCCCTATTTTCTGTGCATTCCTTTATGGCAAAGACGGTCCGTTCAAACGAGAAGATATTGCAAATATCACCGTTAGTCATCTAGAATGGCGTGATGGCAATAAAAACGGTAGAATTATCACGACCTGGTTTCCAGTAGCCGGTCAGGATGGCGTATTTGAGGATATTGCCATCTCCAGAGAAAACCTGTATGACGACCCGATAGATATTGACACCGATATTATTAAAAAGATACAGAAACCTGATAAATTTAGAGAGGCATTTACTCGAACAAGTGGAGAGGCAGAGTACAATTTTCTCTATATTCCGTTACAGGGACACCTTTACTATCCAAGGAACGGAAAATATCGAACTACCTTCAAGGTCGAACTAACCAATGGAGAGACAGACATTCTGACCTTTAGGACCATAGTAAACGACCTATGGTATCATGAGGATTGGCATGGGGAGTTTGATGAGGAGCCAAACAGAGATACGGGGGAGCCTGTATTGAAAATATATCCAGAAGATGTATTGACAATCAACTACGGGGATGAGATAATATTCTTGGGAGAGATATACGCCAAGGTGCGAGTTGAAAACCCGGAAGACTGGACTGGACCAGAATATACTGGTGTTAAGTTGGGGGAAATGGTGTTCCCAGGCAGAAATACTGCATGGATTGATGCCGATGGCAATGACAATCCGCTTGAAGACAATATCTATCCAATAAATACAGAGATAGATGAGGTGTATTTGAGCATTTTCAACGCAGTTACAGCACAACGATACCTCATAGATGAAGAAGACAGGATGCCAATTGGGGCTGAAGTGCTATTACCTAATGTAGTAAATCACCCGAACGCTTTTATGGATGGCGGCCTACCGCTGCAGTTTCCCTATAATTTTAAGTACCAGTTTCCAACCACTAAACTGCCAATGACAGGCATCTATCGGTTTAGGTTTGAAATACAAGCAAAGGAAAGGCATTTTGAGGAAGAAACGGTCAACAGGATAGTTTGCACCTTTGATATTGACGTGAATATTCTATGAGCAACAAAATTCCATTAGTTATACAAAATATCAACGGCAAGAACGTTGCTCTCCCGGTTGTGCCAGATGTAAAATCGGAAACATTGGAGATAGGACGGAGCGGATATGTGATTACTGTCGAGCTAAAACAAGAAACGCTCGACCAAATAGACCGGATTCAAGACCCGGAGATGATATGGAATGTGATGCACTGATATAACAAAAATAAATCGGAGAAATCAACGATGGCTTTTGCTGATAAGACTAGATTGAGGTTCAACTTTGTGCTTTCACAGGCTACTTTCAATAGCCTGGTGAGCACTTCTGAGTTGACACCCGGTCACTTATATTTTGTAGGAAATATTATTTACCTGGCGTTAACCACCAGCACCCATAGGGTATTTGGTGGAATGACAATAGGGGTGCCACCTGTCAATGCAAATGATGCTGAAGAGGGGTTGTTTTATTACAATCCTGCCACAGGTGTGCTTCAAATCGTTATCAATAGGGCCGGTACGCTTGAGTGGGCTTACATTACTCAATCTTTAATTTCTATCTCGCCTGGAACTGGAGCCAATGCTGGCAGTTTTGTCGTGACGAGAATGGATGGTACAACTACCGTTTTACCCCTACCAAAAGTCAATACCATTGATGAAAACCGTAAGTCAGAAACTGACTTGGTTACTGAAAGGGCATTGGTTGAATTTGTAGCAGACAAATTTGGGGCACTGATAGGCGGTGTGGTTTTTAAGGGCCCTTTACCCGAATCTCATCCAGATGGAGCAGAGGCTGGCTGGTTGTTTAAGGTCGCATCTCCTGCTGTTTACGAGGGTCAGGAGGTTCATCCGGGCGATTGGGTAATCTATTCTGGACCTACAACTTTCCATATATTCAGGGGAGTGGAACTCCCGGCGATTGATAATCTCACATCTACCGATGCTCTAAGTCCATTAGCGGCCAACCAAGGGCGTGTTCTGGATGAAAAAAAGGTAGATAAAATGACTGATGCCGTAGGTGGAAAATTGGTCTTTTCTCTTGTGGGTGGTGGCATTGTAGAGTCAGATGTTGAAATCACCACTTCGATGGATATGGATAACCCTAGTAATACCAAAGTACCAACAGAAAAAGCAGTAGCCGATCAGCTGGCCGAAATGGAAGTTAGCATTGGAGATATGGCCCTTGAGTGGATAGTAACACCATGAAATTCAGCCCACATTTTTATAACCGAAAAGGTACTCCTTCGACACCTGCGATACCAGGTGAGTTTTTGGTAAACGCAGATGGACTGGTATATGTTGGAACATCTGACGGAGACTATTTTCCTTGTTACCAATTTATTGTTGTTGAGAATATCGATATTTTGGCAATAATGCCCAAGAATGAAGCTAAACTGTACTGTGTGGATACTAACTTGTACAGATGGGATGGCACAAAACTCATTCAGTTGGGGGGAGGAAATATTGACTTGGAGGCAGTCCGTCAAGGATTGACAGTTTCTCGATCAATCATTGGAGCGAAGTGACAGCGGAAGACATTATTCGATTATGGTTTGCCGAACAACATGATGAGCTCAATAGAACGAGACATCTGGCGGTGAGAAACTTGCGTCTTAAGGGATTACCCTACCAAGCAGCTCATGCCGGTATGACAATTTGGCAACTAATTGAGGCAGTATTACTGATTGAGCATAATCCTATCGACAAGACGCTTCACAAATTGTCTCTTATCGATAGTGTCTCAATTACAATAGAATCTAGGGCAATACCGGCTATCGTTGCCTGTGATGAATACTTGTCATTAAGGGGTTATTATCCTGTTGAAGAGGAACCGCAACAAATATTTAGCCTCATAGATAGTGCGAGCATTATTGCCGAAATAGAATATAGACCTATAGCTAAATGTGAAGAATTCATTAGACTTTTAGAACCCCCCGAAGAATTAAAATATAAAACAGAACATTTAACAATAATTGACACTTTTGATTACAGTGAACATGAAACAAATAACGTAATAGCAGTCGGTCAAAATGACGTTACCTTGATAGATATAATTCAAAAAGAGACACCAGAAATAAAAGAATTTGGACTACTTGATAGTTGTGAAGTTAATGTCAATGAGAGAAATGAAATCAAGGTAGAGTACAATGAACGTATAATGATGGCGACTAGCAGTATAAACAATAATGACAACATCACTTCATTTGGATTAGTTGACAGTTTTGAGATTAGTGCCGATGAGAGAAACGAGGTTAGGGCAGAATGCGACGAACATATAAGGATGGCGACTAGCACTATAAGTTATAACAACAATATCACTTCATTTGGGCTTTTAGATAGTTGCGAAATAAAACTCGAACTAGGAATATAAAGATTATGTCTACATTAAAGGGAACAGTAACGATACAAGTTTGTGAGACGGTAAAAGACTCCAACACCGGCAAGAAAACAGCAGGTAAGATTTTGCAAGAAGTGACCAAGGACAATGCCGTTACCGAAGCATTTTTGGCTAATTTCTTGGGTACACGGATGTCCACTGATCCTATCGGTAGTGTGGTGCGGGGACAAAACAATACTGCCACATCGGGTCAATTTTTACAGATGATTAACTCAGGAGAATGGGGGGTTTACTGTATGGATAGCACATTACCTGTGAATAGATTAGATGTGTTTCCTAAATATATTAACGAACTTACGACTATGGGTGATAAGGTTGTAGCCTGGAGTGGTCCAGGGGGCAGCTTAATGCCAAATGACCCGCAGTGCTTCTACAACAGAACCAATGATGGAGCGTTAATAAATATTGAATATACTCAAACAACAGGCTCGATAGCACTACAATCCGTGCATATTGGCAGAAGACACGATAGTGCACCTGCATTAATTGGGATGTTGTTAGGTGAGCCACAACATCAATCTACTTGGGTCGCTGGTGGAACAGAATTTGCTTTACGGCACCTGGCCGATAGAACAATTATACACAAAATGGTTGGCGCCACAGCAGCACAAACAAGTCGCCCAACCATGGATTTGAGGAATAAACTGGTCGGCAATGATGGTCTAGGTAACAGTGGGGGATCGGCGACGGCCCATGCCTTACTACCAACAAGAAATAATAGTGGATTAATAGCAGGTCCTGGTAGCACTCCTGTTATTCGGGTTCTTGGCGGGACCCATAGCTCCTCTCTCGTCAATGTTGTAGGAAGACTTTTATCTCCCGGCTCCTCATTTGATCACACTATATTTGAAGTCAATTTTACCAATAATGGTTTAGGTACAGGAAGGAGTACTTACTTGGCACCATTCTTAGTTAATCGTCCAGATAATGGTACCATGGAGATATTTCACATCAATGGGATAAGTTCATCTGGTGCTTTACTGTCAAAACGTGTTATAAATAATCCAACTGTCATCAGTGCAAGTTCTATCAATATTGGTCCTGTAACTGAGGTCGCAACCTTAAATGGCCCGATACCTTCTAATCCAAACCTTGTTGCGGCCGCCAATAATAATGCATGTGTAATGCTTACCGGATATTACGATGTAGATAAACAACAATATTATTTTCCTTGTGCATATTCTGTTGATGGAACCGCGTTTCTCAACAATAGTAATGCCAACATATGTCCAGGATATATATTCGATGCAAATACCTGGACTATTGTAGGAGAATATATCGCTTATAGCCCCATTGTAGGGGGGTTCCTTGCCCCTTGTATGACAGAATATGGGGTATCATTAGTAGCAGTAAATACATCGACACTATACTATCCAAAAGTCGGTCAAGTCATCAGCGGGGTTGCATTTGACACTCCCATTGTTAAGTCGCCTAGTCAGACTTTGAGGATAGTATATCGTTATCACCTTTCCTGATAGAATATTATTCGCATATAAGTTATTCCATAATCTCCTGTTAAAAACAGGAATTTTCCTTTACAAAATCCTATGAAAGAATACAATTTTATATTTAGATATTGTGATATCGTACCAGCATTTCATTATCATGAAAATGATATAGACCATTTCAGAAAAGAATCTAATGCCATCAATAGCGTGCTATTGATTCCTCAAGAAATGAGGGTACTCTGGAATGTAATCGCAAGAGAAGATGACGAGGAATCTGACAAATGTCTCATCACCGCCACCGTTTCAGGGGAGCATGATGAATATGGCATTAAAAAGAAGTACAGAGAATATTTGGAAGTCAGAGAAATTACACACTACTTGGATGAACTCAAAGGTCCAGAAGAAGATTGATGGTTAACAAAAGCAATTTCAACATCAAGGTAAATGGAGATAGCCTGGAAATCAGATGCAACAAAAACTGCCCAATTATGCGGCAGTGTCGCTCTACGTCTGCAATGATTAACCGGGTCTATGATGGAGTGAATTTGACACGAGTACACGCCAGAGAGATTTCGAGAACTAGAGGTGCAAATAAAACAGAAAGACAGTGGAACTGGATCCATGAAAGGATCAGGTCATCTGACTGGGAAGGCATCAATGTTGGAGACTGGATGCCTCTAGAGGTTGAGAGCAACAGTCTCAAAATGGTGGTTGCTGGAATTAATACGTACTACAATTACGGGTCGCAACAAAGCCCTCCCGGCCGAACCCCTTCCCATATTGACTTTATCTCGCAAGACTGTTATCCAGGACCACGCAGATGGAACCCGGTAGATAATAATAACGGCATTTCCGAACAACACAGTCCTTGGCTGGCCTCGGAAATAAAGAAATGGTTAAACAGTGAGGAAGGTAATGTTCCAAACAGTTCAACAGACAATGCCACAACAGCACATGTTGACTATACCACGCAGGGCCTGTTTGATAAACTACCAGCAATATTAAAAACACTCATTGTACCTAAAGGTCTATATATTCCTTTACGATATAAAGCCGGAGAACTATTGTTAGAAGACAATGACGGGGCTTGGCAAGATATTGGCAGATTATGGCTTCCGTTTGAATATGAAGTGTACGGAAGTGTTATTTGGGGCTCAAAAACGGTGAGGGGGATACCGTATAACAGCTATGGAATGAAGCAATATCCTCTTTTTGCTAACAATATGAAACAAATCAAAATGCAAGATAGCGGACATGCTATTCAACAACATTGGCTATTAGCATCTGTTAGTGGGTATTCTTCTACACAAGTTTGTGGCGTAGGAAGTAATGGCAATGCTTCTACCAGCGAGGCCAGTTATCCTACTCATCAAGTACCAGTATGTTTTCGCATTTCTTGATAAACTTCTTTCAGGCCTTGCATTAATGAAATAGTTGGGTGCCAAGCAATATTTGCCCATAGACGGCTAGAATCTAACAATCGTCTCGGCACACCATCTGGTTTAGAGGTGTCCCAGATGATTTTGCCTTCATAACCGACTATCAAAGCAATCATCTCTACCAAACGCTTGATCGTTATTTCTTGTCCAGACCCAATGTTGATATGGCCGCAATAATTATCAATCGATCTGATTTCAGGCATCTTTTTCATAATCGCTATACAAGCCCGGGCACAATCATCAACATGAAAAAACTCCCTGAACGGAGTGCCGGAGCCATAGACAGGCACCACCTGGGTTTGATTGACCTTGGCATCGTGGAACCGCTTCATCAGTTGAGGAATGACATGTGTACTGTGGTCATTCGGGCCATACAGATTACAAGGCATAGTCGTCATAAAGTTGAGGTTCTCATTCTTATAATAGTAATGACAGAGTTTCAATGCTGCAATTTTAGCAAGAGCATATCCCTCGTTAGTTGGCTCCAATGCACCTGTCAACAGATCGTCCTCATTAATAGGTTGTTTGGCATCCCTCGGATAGATGCAAGCACTACCCATATTCAAAAATCCCTTCACTCCGTGCTTTTTGGCCGAATGGATAACATTGAGAGACATCATAGCATTCTCATAGAGGAAGTCCGCCTGATTATCCCGACACTCAATGATACCACCAACTTTGCCAGCACAGTGGAATACATACTCCGGTACATGCGTTCCGAACCAGTTGTCAACTGCCGCCTGGTCGCATAGTTCAAGATTGGCAAAACCATCGACATTATCTCTCTTGTGTGCTGTCATAAAGATGTTGGTATAACCTTGTTCCATCAGTTCACGGACAATAGCCGAGCCCAGTAATCCAGTGTGTCCCGTAACAAAGATTTTGGCATTCAATGAAGTCGCAGTCATATTCAATTAGATGAAATTTTTCTAGGTGTTGAAAATGTACAAATTAAGGTTCGAGCGATAGCCTGCCCTAGTTGTTTCTCGTTGCATTTATTGCCGCCAAATTCGCTCCCACATTTATATCAAATCGCACATCGTGCAAGTCCTGGTTTTTAACGCCCCCAGATGAACTGAATACCTGTTTTGCTCTGTTTTTCAATATTCCCTGAGCTGCCTTGTTATTTTTTTGCCAAACCAAATCAGCCTCTTCAGCAGTCTTGGCCATAACAAATGTTTCTACATTGAACTTACTTGATTCTATTAATGTTTTTTCCGATTTATTCTTTTGTTCCCTCTCCCAAAGAATATACCAGCCATCT
>Ga0099364_10014290_pt1 | contig 10578 bp, 8 predicted proteins | sample TergutTh196P3_FD_73070 | JGI IMG/M metagenome (GOLD analysis project Ga0099364, IMG submission 73070) | Microcerotermes parvus P3 segment gut microbial communities from Pointe-Noire, Republic of the Congo - Th196 P3 | ecosystem: Host-associated > Arthropoda: Insects > Digestive system > Gut ...
CATCTTTGCCGTCACGGCATTGATTTCATCAGCCGCATCGTCAAGAGCTTATCGGGGCGACTGTCCACGCGTTTTGACGGCGCGGTTCTTGGCGTTTTCGATTGGATTGACGGCGAAAACCGGCAAAACGAAATAACCAAGGTGCAAGAATACCAAATGCTGGCAAAGGTATACAAAGTACCTGTGATACCGGATATTGCCCCGCGCGAGCATTTTTCGGCCGGGAGCGCCGACGCGTTTTTCCGCCGATGGGCGTCGCTGCCGCCCGACTCGCCAATGCGTGCGATCATTGGGCAGCGCCGCGCGAGGATCGGGCACAGAGCGGAGCGTCTGCGGATATTCGCCGGGCGCTGCGGTGGCGATGCATCTCCCCCGCTTTATATAACCCATGGCGACGCAGGGGGCAATTTTTTGGTTGGCGACGGCAAAAACTATATAGTAGACTGGGACACACCCATCCTCGCCCCACCGGAGCGTGACGCATGGTTTGGCATGGGCTGGGACTGGGCCATAGAGGCCTTTCGCGACGCGCTGCGGCAACAAGGCATTGACTATGCATTGCGCCAGGAACGAATGGCCTATTACAGCTACCACATGTATTTCCACTATCTAAACGCTTTTTTGGAAAAATACATGTTAACCGGGGCTACGCAGGGCTTTGAGGAGTTCATGGACGATTGGATAGAAGAATCATTCCAATGCGCGGATAAAATCAACTAATACTGGGACGGACATGAACCGGTACGAACATTTATAATTATTAATTATAATTATTAAATCTTACGGAGGAGTTCCGAGTGGAGATTCGCCGTGCTACAGCCAAAGATGCAGCGGGCGTCTACGAACTGAATAATTTATTTAACGGCATAGGCTGGACTACGCTGGATTTAATGCAAAACGCTCTCGAAAACAGTGCCAAAACAGGGGAAATTGTCCTCGTGGCGCTAGACGGCGATATTTATGTAGGTTTTTGTTGTTGCGCCGTCATTCGGAGCATATGTTATGCCGAGCCCTATTGCGAACTAACCGAAATTTATATCCGCGAAGAATACAGAAGGTCGGGCGTTGGAACGGCGTTGACCTCCGCCATGGAATCCGAATGCGAAAAATTGGGAATCAATCATTTTCACTTAGCTATCGCCTTCGACAATGCCAGTTCAAAAAAAATGTGCGCTAATTTAGGCTACAAGCAAACCGCATATTTTTACGAAAAATCAACAAGCAAGAAATGGACCGCCCCACCGTATATTATATAAAATTTTATCGGATATCGGACTCTCATCATTGAAATCCAAACTCAGCGCTGCCTCGATGTCCGCAAGGGGAATTGTCTCTGTCACGTCTCATTAAAAGAACTACTGCATTGTACAGCATCGGCGATAATTTGCATTTTATATTCAAAAATAAATTACGTTAACAATTTCCGTCCACACGTACGGAAAAAGATAAATACAATTGCGAACACAGTGTTCGTAATCAAAAAATAAATTACGAATAAAACGTGCGATTACGCAAAAGCATTTGCAATTTTATAATCAATTTTTATTTTGAGTTGTTTTTGTCATAACATAAACCTCATTTTGTCATTTTATGATGTTTATCATATTTCAAGTCTGTTTTTTAGTACATGTGATGTTTGATTTTACGCTTACACATTTTCGATTATGGGGACGATTGGCGATTTCAAATCAAAATCCAGCACGTATTTGACGAGCCAACAAAAGATATGCTATCCTTAAAAGTGTGGGAAATGTCAGCCAATAGAGTGCTTAGTACGACAACGATGAAGAAGACGAAGATTTTTAGGTCTTACTTTTCAACATGAAAATCTATGATCAATGTACATTTTATTTTAATCGCAATGATTAAGTGATGAGTTTAAATCTTGCCTATTACCCATTTTTACAATATAATTTTTATTATTTTTTTAATCACCTAGTAATGTACGTTCTTATTCATCACTCACTGTTTATTATAGAATTATGCAACATCAGATGTAATCTCAGTGGCATAACTGATATTTTACTGCCGCCTATTGAGGCCAAAATCTAATAACTCTGCTAGGAATGTTAAATGAAGATGCCTTTCTGGCTGATTCGGCATTAATGATGGAATTCTAATATCAAATTTACGGGGAAATATATATATCACCCTAAATTTATCATCCATTGGCTTACCTGTATATGAATTAACTATTTCTTTTGATAAATCGTCAATTTGCTTCATTATCCTAAAATAATCCGCTCTCCGCCCCTCATTAAGCAATTCATCCATGATGTTTAGACTTTCTCTGAATTTAACGACATCGCTATCTTCACGTAGCATTAATGCCATTTCTAGTTGTTCAGAAGGTGATTTTGCATTTTCCTTTATATAGTCATACAATAAGGGCACAGAGCAGTTGAAGAAACCTTTTCCACCACACATATCATCAATTTCATTATATAATTCATTTAAGTGTTTTTCTAATGGTTGCAATACTACTCGACGATCAGGCTTCAAAGACTGGTTTTTAGATGTAAAATACTCCCATAAATACGAAGCTCTTTTAGGATGCGGAAAATAATTAATTTTATTTTGTATGCCATAATTTATATATCTCATAGCACGTCCTATGCTAGTATCAAGCATATTATCCTTAAAAACCAACACCCCTTCTTCGTCATAATAGTAATATGAATGATCCTCAATATTAAACTCAGGTGGACTTATCACTTCACTGAATGTCTGTAGGAGACTACTCTGATGAAAACCGTAAAATTCTTCAAGAAATAGTGGGTGACCGCCGCTTGCTATAACTAAACTCATCTCATCAAACAATAAAATTGATGTAAAAAAATTAGCCATACTTTGCTGTAGTAAATCTTGCTTTTGTTGACTTATATTTTTAAGAAGTAATGGTATCACTTCTCCCATTGTCCAGCTATCAATGAGTGTTTTACTTTTTCCATTCATATCATACACTCCTATTAAGCACATAATAATGCTGAGCTATGCTTGCATCACGTGCTCTCTCATATAAACCGCTTTAGTGTAATTGTAGATATCCTTTTGGGAACTCAACGCGAACCGTTTTCTTAGGGTCTACGACTTGACAGATTCTTACATCAGCAACTAAAGTAATCAACATAATAGCATCTTCTACCGCAAACCCTTCTGTTTCTGTTAAAAATTTTACCATATTACCGACGGCCATCTCAACGGCTTTGTCTAAATTTGCATCAGATGCTATTGTTATTACTTTACTGTCATTCCATATCATAGGTAATGGTAATTTTTTGTTTTTGATAATGTCAATTGTAACAATAACGGTTCCCGCCACTTCTAACCCAGTAACACCAATCTCCCCATCTGCCATAATTGCATGCAAATCCCCCATAGCTAGTAACGCCCCTGGTACATTCACTGGCAACATTAGTGTGGCTCCTTCTTTAATTTCTTTGCAATCCATGTTACCCCCATGAAGGTCAGGAACACCACAGGGAATATCACCGCTTTTAGGAGCGACACCTATCACACCAATCATTTTGTTTATAGGCAACTGTATGTTCTTAGAAAAATAGGCTGTATCACCTTTAATAGGTATGATTTTTATGACAGTATCTTGTAAGAGAGAACCCATTATTCCCATATCCTTGCCGCACATCACAACACCCGTCTGTGCGACCTCAATACTGTTGATATTCACTGATAGTATATCCCCAGCTTCAGCGCTGTTTATATAAATCGGGCCAGTTGCAGGATTAATGCGATTCCAATCAAGGTAGTCAAAGGCTTCACCAGCAGATTTTATCTGACCATGAAAACCGTCCCAAATTTCAAACTGAACTTGGGATCCAGGTTCTATATACAATATAGGTTTGTTTTCACTGTTCATAGTATAGATATTCATGTCCTTCGATACTCTGTACATACGTTTTCTCCTTTGTTTTGTGTTTGTAATATTTTTGAAGAATCAATTCTTGCTTTACAGATGTATGGTCTTGCTTGAAGGGTATACAACGTATCCTTGTCAAAAGCCCACTCAATATCTGCTGCCAAATATTCAAGATTCCTTTCGATGGATAGGCACATTTTAGCTAATTCAATTATTTCAGTATCTTTCAGCTTTTTTGAATTCCGAAGATGAAAAGGAACTATTTGAATTTCGTTAGGCCGAAAAGGTGCAATCTTTTCTTTTTGATATCCGATTGAAACTACTTCAATTTCAAAATTATTACGATTTACCTTATAAATATCTGGCATACTCATTCCACTAACCAAGAGTTCACCTAATCCCCAACATGCTTCGATTAATATCATGTCAGGATTATCGGTTTGTTTTGTTAGACAAACTCCAGCCACCTTACTATTGACCATTTTTTGCACAACTACCCTCATTTGAATACTACTTGCTTTTATACCATTGTAATTACAATATTCTAAAACACGCTTGTTTTTTGATGATTCAAGAATCTCACGAATTGATTCCAACAAATTCTCTCGAGTGACATTTAGTTTTGTTTTAAATATACCTGCAAAACTAGCACCATAGGAGTCTTCAACTGTCGCTGAACTTCTAACCGAAACATATTCGAACATATAAGAATCAAATATTCTTATAATTTCTTTCTGAACCTCAATTATACTTATTTCATCTTCCTTTTCAAAATATATTACAAAATATTCTGGAACCAAACAAAACTCTTTTAACAAAGCGAGCTGATATCCCTTGCCTCCAAGATTATTAATCGTTTGAGAAGGATTGATTTTCATTATTGCTCCCTTAATCAATGATTACAATGCTTCCGCAATTAAAATCCATTCTGATTTTTTGTCCTGTTTTTAAAACTTGTGTAGCAAAACTTGTTCCAATTATACATGGCTTTTTTAATTCACGCGAGATAATAGCAGCGTGAGAAGTATGACTACCCCAATCTGTTATAATCGCTTTGCATTTATATATGGCTTCAATGTAATCGGGAGTAGTAGTTGGCGCAACTAATATTTCACCTTCAAAAAAATATTCATTTTGTGGACTTCGCAATATTCGTACAACACCTTCAATAATATCATCACTCGCATTGCAAAAAGTGATGATACCATGCAAATCGTTTCGGGGTTCTTCAGAATAATCATAAAAATTCATTATCATATTAAGTCTGTTCAAGACATTTTCTGCTACAATGCCTTCTGCTATATAAAGTTCATCCATAGGGTGAATATTCCATGATAATACGCGTTCCTTCGCAGAGGTATCAACGTCGTTTATTAATTCATCTATAAGAGGAAAGTCTGTTTGTATACAGACGAACAATTTGCGACGCTCCACGAATCTTTCTTGATAAGAAATTGGATCTTCAATAAAACTTCGTAATTCTTGTGGAATAAGCATATGTATATCTTCAAGGCTAACACCGGTTTCTTTTGAAACAATCCTTAATAGAGCATCAAACACAGAGTTGCTTTCCATAATATTTCTTTTTCGTGAATCTTTCATCTTTGAGCCTATTGAATTTGAGATGTCGATAAGTTTTCTATAGTATGAAGGCAATTCTAAAAGAATTTGAGATTTTATATTTAAATGATTTGTTTTGGATTCAGTAATTACTGTAAGCAGATCTGAGTAGTATTGGGATATGCCATCGCTGGAAATATGACTTTCATCAATCATATCCAAAAAAATATTCTCAGGCGAAACAAACGAAGCTGCGAAGTAATTATTATTCTTCCAATGAAATTCATCTGAATGTTTTTGGAGTTTTTTAATTAATAAATCAAACTTGCAATTTCCAGACAAAAAAACGTAATCTACAATGTGATTTTGAGAACCAATGTTTTTATTTGTAGCAATTACCAACTCACGAAATGTTTTATCGCTCACCAATAAATTATCAACCACTTTTGAACATTCAAACAAATTTTTAATAATGGCAACAGTGAATGATTCCTCTTCCGTTGTAAAAAGGGCTTGTGTTGCCTCAGTCAAAGGTATAGACCCTTTGTAATTCCTACTAAGATAGCCTGATATCAAGTGTTCTATATGATACTGGACGGGTTCGCTGAACCAGCCACGTTTATAATAATCATAATATCGCTGGAGAAATTCTTCGAAATTATTGAGAGCTTCGTCCAGCGTAAAATGCTTAAAACTACCCCATATATCTTTTGCTTTATTTAAAAGAAGCTCTTCTGCAACTTGAATGCCGGTATTAAAAGAAGACAAATATGGGGGGCAAAGTAGCATATCAAGCATTTTTTGCCCTAAAATACGTTCTTCATCTGGACGATAGAACCACCGTCCCTGATAGTTATTTTTATCGTCATACTCAAAAATGATCAAGGAGTTGAAAAGGCAAGACCCTAAATAACTACGCAAGCCATTGAACCCAGAGGTTAAAGCCATTGTCAGCAGCATTGGTGAAGCATTCTGTTCCCAAATGAACCATTCATCAGAATAATTTAGATGTTCCATAACAAAAACTCCTAATTGTAGTCAATCGGCACGATTTCTATATCAAAGTCGGTGTCTCCCTCCCCGCCAGATTAGGGATGACAAGCGGTCATTGGAATTACGGCTATCGTAGCTCCCGTGCATAAAACATCAGTAAGTGCTTTTATATTTTACTCCTTAAACCTGTCAGTAAGTCAATTCCCATAATAATCATATTGCAGTTACATATTAATGGATATGTATCCTTATTATAAGGGAATTGAGCTAATTAATGCTCTTACATAAGCAGCCGCAGCAATTGCAGCCGCACTTTGCCAGATGTCACCCTTTTTCCCATCGCAATAATCACAGATTCCCCGAACTACCAGGTAACCTGCTTTGTCATCTGCCCAAGCAGCATCAGCTATTCCTGATCCCTCCATTTCGATAGCTTTTACTCCAAAATGACTGCTCAAATAGTCTCTCTTAGCAGAGTCTTTTAGTAATATGTTGGCAGCAGCTATTGTCCCATGATGTACTTTCGGGTAACCATCTCTTCTGGAAGCATCATCTCGATAGATTATTTTATTCCCTTGTGCATCAAGATTATCACTAGGTCTACATCCGTTATTCAAGCACTTACTTAAGGATAAAAATTCTTCCCAAGGGTGGAGTCCTAATTCTTCACCCGATTTAAGCATTCTGACAGCATTTAGTAAAACTGAACTTGGAGGGCGAGGTGGAAATCGACACTCCATAATGCCGGTTTCCTTTAGTGTAATAAAGTCATATTGGACAACGCCATGTCTATCTGAAACAACTATATCTCCAAGCCGAATATCCAATTCAGAACTTGTTTTATTTGGAACGCCGCCTGCGATGCCACACATAATTACATGATCAATATTGGCAAAATCATTGAATAATTGAGTTGCACTAATAGCAGACATATTGTTTCCCATATCTGCTAGTAAAGCTATTGCAACAAGATGCTCACCGCATCCATCTGCAGGCATTTCTCCGACATAGTATAAATGATTATTAAGAATTACTTTTTTGGGGTTCTTCAGCATCAAACGAACTGCAGACAATTCTTTAGGTAACGCTGTAATGATGCCAAAACGAATCGAAGAGTATTGTTCGGGGTTAATGGAAAGTGTATTGAAGTTAATTTCTTTCGTGTTTGACGGAAAAGCAGGGAGGGCTTTTGGGATAAGCGGGGTTGAAAATCCTACCCCATCAAGCAGACGTCTTGCAGCTAAATCTTCATCTGCTATGTCATGCAAGTCAATATATACGATTGAACTTAATAATCCTTGTGGGACAATGTCAGCTATTCGAACAGGTATTAAAGTGTGTCTTTCGTATGTTGGATCTTTGTCGAATGCCACCGCCCATTCTGCTTGTGCGTATAAAGATTCCAAATATTTGTCTGATAAGATTGCAATTATTCGCTCTGAATTTATTAAGGAATAATTTATAAATTCAATAAAATTACTGCCAGCTTTTAAATCCCATGCTTGGAGAATGGTAGTATATCCCGCGTTTTCCAAAGTAGAAGCAATCCATTTCGCCCAGTGTTTGTCTTCCTTACAATAGCTAATGAAAAAGTTTTTCATTTAAGGTAGTCGAGTAGAAAGTCTCGACACTCCTTTCGAGATATTTTCTCGTGAAAGGCTTGCCTTACTACCCCTCACAGAACGTATGTGCGGTTTTCCCGCATACGGCTCTTCAAACCAACTTCGGTTGCCAGTTCTAAATGTCCTTCGTTAGGAGTGGCTCTTTCACTTAGGATTTCCAGGTTCTCAGAAAGTCAAACGGTAATTCATGCTCCGATTTTGGCGTCGCTTGTTCAGTAACCTGCAGTATTCATATTTGACATACTTCAAAACTTGTATATCTACGTTAGGTTGCCGCTTACCCCATAGTTATGGAAGTGCCCCTGTAGCGATACATAGATTCGTTTCATGGTCTCACTGACTGGCTTATGCATGTTGTTGCATAATCGCATACGATCCGGGTTGTCGTGCAACCACGCTTTAGCTTCATGTTTCTTGGCTTTCAGCTTCTTCTTGCCTGTCCGTACGTCAGCCTATATTTGCCATCACGTGTTTTCGAGTTGAAGAATGTGAACCCCAGAAAGTCGAATGTTGTCCTATTTTGTCCTTTGAACCGTCCGATTGGACGAATCCTCATTTTGTCCTCTGCCACCTCCAGCCCGATCTTCCCCAGCCTTGCCTTCTAGAATTTAAGTACGTCTCTTGCCTCGTTTCCACACTGGAACATCCATCTATACGAATCCGGATAAAACAGGATTCTACCAATGATTCAAAATTCATTAGAACAACCATTTGCGCTATCATATCTGTTATTGTAAGTATACCAAGATGTCGCTTCCGACCATCCTTTTTCGGTATTCCTTCCCCTTTTACTGCTATTGGAATGTAGCTACCCGATGACATCCGATTTAATATTATATTAAAATCGTTTCTTAGGTCTCTTTCTAATTCATCAAACTCAACGCCATCAATGCCACCAACACCTTGATTCGCTTTGATATGTTTATACTCTTCTAACACTTGCAACTGTAAAATCTCAAACGATTTTCCTTTTGCATAAAATCCCCCATTTCTGGTTGTTTAATTATTGAAGTATAGATTATAGAATCTCTTCGCTCTATCGCCATTACAGCGGTTTCATCACTACTACAGATTCTTTCGTATCCGGATTCTGCTTCTTTACTTTCACCCTCATCAGGTCTTCCTAGCTTGGATTTTTCGATTACCATCAGAACCCGGACTTCTCCTGTTCCTTATAAAAACCTGCGCCACGCTACTGCAGCCTTTACGCCATCGATCGCCAAGTTAGTAATCAGGTTACTACCGGGCTTATCCCAGCAGTTTCCAAAAAACACTGGTTTTGATTGTATATTCGTACTAACTACGCTTCTTTAACTGTTCACTTTCGTTCAACTTCATTGGCACTCACCTGACTGATGTCTCAGTCTTTTCCTTTGCATTCAATACCACATCTTTTTAATTGCAACACCCAAAGGTGGTTTGGAGTCTACGCCTGAACATCGGCTCCGAGGAGCCTACCATTATCTTTTATAAAGCATACACCTCTCGTTGCAATCACCTTTCTTTCATTGCGAGAGTTGCTTCAGGGCGGATAAATTTTGACATATACATTTGCAATAACTCCGTCGAATAATACTTTAGGTGAAATGATCTCTGTATCCCCCCTCTCGGTGGCTAACACAGTTTTGATACCATCTTCCTGTCAACAACGTAGAATATCCTTTGAATATCTTGAGACACTAAGGTCGCTTCGTAATAATACCCCATCCAAGTCAGTAACAATCATTTTTGTATTCACACAGCCTCTTAAAACCTATCGGCAGCGCCAAACAGTTTTAATCAAAATGGTCATATTAAGTCATCTATCACATTTGATTTATAGTGTACGTAGAAATTCAGGAATTTCTGCAAGATTCTCAATCACCGCAGTCGGAACAACAGTATTTATGTCGATGTTAACATGTCCAGATTTTTTATAGATTGACTTCATGCCTACGTTCGCTGCACCGAAAATATCTGTGGATAGGTTATCTCCAATCATTACAGTAGAGTTTATGTCTGCTCCTGTGTCTCGTAAGATATTTTTGTAAAATACTACATCTGGTTTTCCGATACCATATTCGCCTGAGATATAAATACCTTCAAACTGGCGAGTTAGGTTACAATGCTGGATTTTTCGCATTTGAATATCGACAAAACCATTTGTTACAATATATTTCTTATACTGTTCGCATTCACTCAAAAAAGAATAGGTATCTGCGTACGGGCGATAATAGTCTACCCATTTCTCAAACATAAACCCAATTATTGAATCGATTAGCGTAAAATCGGTAAGCCCACATTCTTTCAGGACTGATTTAACAATTAAATGTTGGTATTCAACAGAAGCGGTTTTAATATCATGGAGTCTTGGGTCATCACCCGAAAAATCGGAATAAAATAAATTGTCCCAACCGTAACCAATCCCATTCAGATAATCTTCATGCGGCAGAGTATATACGACATCCGCACAGCTTTTCCTAAACGACTTCAGTAAATCCTCACCACGATTTTTATCTCCAAAATATGTTTCTGCCATATTCATAA
>Ga0099364_10014291_pt1 | contig 10577 bp, 11 predicted proteins | sample TergutTh196P3_FD_73070 | JGI IMG/M metagenome (GOLD analysis project Ga0099364, IMG submission 73070) | Microcerotermes parvus P3 segment gut microbial communities from Pointe-Noire, Republic of the Congo - Th196 P3 | ecosystem: Host-associated > Arthropoda: Insects > Digestive system > Gut ...
CCGTCTATAATTGATTTAGCTGTATTGTTAAGAGCTGCTTGTCCCTGCTCCATACCCCTAGCAACTCCGGCAGTCATATCTTTGCCGACACCTTCAAAATCTACTTGTTCTGTACGTAACCCGGCAGCTTTGCGAGTAGAATCTATTTTATCCCGAACAGCATCTTCCATAGAAGTATCATAAAGAATCCGTTCTGCCATGATCTGAACCATTTCAGCCCCGCTATTTACGGTTTCAGGCAGACCAAGCTCTTGCTTCATAGCTCTAATAGCTGTTTGAGCTCCGCTTTCTAAAACTTCGTTAAGTTTTTGTATTTCTTCGTCTGATGCGCTAACTAACGCAGCTACTTTTTGAGAAGCCTCAGGTCCAGCTGATTCTAAGTCTTTTAGAAATGTAGGATCAAGACCGCGTTCTTCTAGAGTACTGAGATTATCAAGCCATTTATTAGTTACTTCAATATTAGTTGCTATAGTCTTGAGCATTTCATCGCGTATGGTTTGCTCAGACTTTTGTTTACCTTTTTTTGTTTTTTCTTCAGCTACTTGTATCTCACTAAGAGAACTGACAATCTTCTTGTAGTAGTTATCATACGATTTCATGATAACTTTATGAGCTTCTGTATAAGCTTTTTCTACTTCTTTAGCTGCGGCTTTAGCTACTCGTTCTGCTTCTTTAGCTGCTTCTTCTTCTGCTTTCTGCCTCTCCAAAGCTTCTTCGGCTGCTAGTCTATCAGCTTCTGCTTGTATAGCCGCTGCTTCTTCTGCTGCTTCTGCCGCTAACCGTCGCGCTTCAGCAGAAGCTTCTACCGCTTCTGTTTGAGTTTGTACTATTAAAGCGTTTTGCTCCATCAAGGGAACTAACGCTTTTTGTTGGTCGTAATTTGCTTCTAAAGCTTTAAAATGTTCGGTTTCAACTCTATTTAACTCACCAAGCGATTGTTGCAAGGCAGTAACATCGTCTTTACGCGCTCTATTGCCTAACTTATATTGTTCAGCTAATTTCTGTTCTATCTCAAATCTAGCGTCTTGAACTTTTGTAAGCGATTCTGATAACTCAATAGCTTCTTGTTTCAATCTGTTAGATTCTGCTATTTGAGCATCTAACATAGTTTGCGATTCAGCAGCCGCCACATAAGCTAGCATTTCATCAGTAGTCAAATTTAAAGATTTTGATTGCTTATCAAATGCTAAAGAAAGCTCTGGAACTGTTCGATTTAATTCAGCTATCTTGATTTGTAGCATAGCTACTTCGCTAGCGGACAAATTCCCCGCTTGCGCCATAGCTATAATATCATTCGCCAAATCACGAGTTAAAGAGCTGGAGACAGTTATTTCTTTAATAGTCGCTATATACGCCGCCGCACTTTCAGTCGCAGCGTCAGTCAATTTTCGTTGACTTTCTATTAAGTTATTAGTATCAGCTACTAATTGTTTAGTTGCCTCGCTTTGCTTGTTCATATTCCAAACAAGAAAAGCTATTCCGGCAGCTAGGGCAGCTATAGCTGCAATTACCAAACCTATTGGATTTGAAATCAAAGCGGTATTGAATAACAATTGAGCAGCTGTTGCAGTACTTATCTGCCCGGAAATTAAAGTCATTATTACCCCGTAAGCTTGACTAGCAAAAGTAGCAATACCGAGCGCAATAGATTTGGCTTTTAAAGCAACTTCATACAACCATATTCCTACTGTCGCACCTTTAGTTGTAGCTTCTGCTATAGCTGTTACTGCACTGTAAGCAGCCATAGCTGCTGTAATACCGCTAATAACATTTTGAACAAACACAACTGTTTGAAAAGCAATAAATCCAGCAACTATAGCTACAAGTACAGCATACGCCTGATCGCCTACTGGAGTAAACTCAGCTATGGCTACTGTTATCGCTGCTATAGCTGCTAGCGCTATTGTTACCGGATTTGTTAAAAGCGTAAATGCGCTTGATAACAGTTTAACTCCTGTACTAGCCTCTACCCCTGAAACTCCCATTATAGACATGGCCTTAGCTACAGAACCAGCTACACCTATGATAGAACCCAACGATGAAATTAAAGTTCCAAACACAACCAATACAGGCCCAACTACAGCCGCTATACCGGCTATTGTTATAATAGTTTGTTTAGTAGAAGCGTCCATCGCTTGAAATTTTGATACTAGGTCACTGGCTCCGTTAATCAAACTTTGTATTTTAGGCAATAAAATCTCAAATAATTGAATACCTAGTTCATTTAAACTATTTTTGAACATGGATATTTGAGATTCTGTAGTTTTATACCGTTCTTGAGCTTCGTGAGTCAAAGCAACATTAGCTTTCCAAGCTTCTGAGCTTTGTCTTACTGCATCTGAAAACAACTCATTAGCGTTGGCTGCTCTCAACAAGGAGTCTCGTAAACGTACTTCAATTATGCCCATTTCTTGCAACATCATGATAGCTGATTCACCGGCTCCGTCTGCCGCAGCCAATCCTTGTATAAAAGCTTCTAACGCAGAAATAGCATCTTTTCCAAAAGCTATCCGAAATTCATCGCCAGTCATTCCAGCAATTTCGCCAAAATTTCTAAGATCAACCCCAGACTTTACCAAATTAGCTAATTCTGTTCTTGTCATGCTCATTGAATCAGCTAATTCTATAAAGTCCTTGTTAGCATTAACCATCATCAACTCAAGATCGCGTAAAGTAAGCCCGGTTACATTTAGTATAGAATTAAGTTCTGAGTTGGTAGCAGTAGCAGCTTGCATTCTAACCATAACTCTGCTGATGGCAGTACCGCCCATTTGAGCCTCAATACCGACACTAGCTAGCGCAGCAGCTAAACCAAGAATCTCTGCTTCAGACAAGCCTATTTGAGAACCCGCCCCAGCTAACCGCAAACTCATCTCAACTATTTGAGATTCTGTAGCGGCAAAATTATTGCCTAATTGAACAATAGAGGAACCAAGACGATCAAAATCACCTTGGCTCATTTGAGTTATATTAGCGAATCGAGCCAACCCCATAGCCGCGTCTTGAGCAGACATATTGGTAGCAACACCAATGTCTATCATCGTGCGAGAAAACTCCATCAAATACGGAGTTTGTATCGCTAATTGACCGGCAGCTTCCATGACTCCAGCTATTTCAACAGCAGAAGCAGGCAACTCTTGAGTCATTTGTCTAATGCTATCTGATAATACTTCAAACTCAGCTTCTGTGGCGTTAACAGTTTTTCGTACACCGGCAAAAGCTGACTCAAAATCAATACCTGCTTTAATAGCCGCCGTTCCAACAGCTACGATAGGGGTAGTAACAGTCAGCGATAATTTTTTACCAACATCACTGACACTTTCCCCTATGTCTTTTAACTCTTTTGATGTCTTTTCTAGGCTTTTAGCCGCGTCAGACATTTCAGTTCTAAATCTTACCCAATTACTAGTAGCAATCTCTAGTTGTTCTTTTTGTTTAGCTAAAGCTACGTTACTTTTCTCAAGTTCTGTTTCTAGGGTATCTACTGCCTTACCTTGTCTGGTATATTCTGCTTCTGCCGCCTTTAGTTCTCCGGCTGTGTTCTTTACTTCTTGCGCTACGCCTTTTTGTTCTTCTCTAAGGGTGTTGTATTCTGCTGTAAGATAACCAACCGCTAGCTTGTTTTCATGAACTGTTTGTCTAGATTCTTCATAGGCTGCCTTAGTTTTTCGTGTTTCTAGTTCGTTCTTACCTATTGAATCTCTCAACTCTTCATAACGAGCTTTAAGCTCTGCTGTTGTAACTTTGTTGTCGTCTAGAATCCTCTTTTGAGCATCCATAGTTGCTCTATTATCAGCTATCTTTTCGTTTAATTTAGCCAGGGCTTCCGCCGCATTGTTGTAATTGTTTTTAGCAGTTTCCACAGCGGAAGCCGCAGCCGCCATGTTTTGTTTCGCAGCCTCCACAGCAGTATTCAATCTGGTTTGTTTCTCTTCAAGTTTTTCTATGACATCAAGATTAGCTTTAATAGCGTCCGCAAGCTTATCAAAACCTGTTTTAGCTTCTGACTGCATTTTATTAATCTGTTTAACAAAATCTTCAGTCTTCATAGAAATGTCTATATGTATACTACCGTCGGCCACGCTTTTTCACCTCCGTTTCTATTTAAAATTAGCTTGACATCTTTCTGATCAAATTTCGCTTTTAAGTGAGTGGATCACGCTTTTATATTCCCTCTTGTATACGCTCGATATTTTTATGCGCTAAAAAGGACTGCTGCGAATTCTTTATCTTTCTGTTCTTGAGGTCTGTTGTCTGGTAAAGCGTACAAACGCTTCATTTTTCTGTAATAAGCTTTTTCCGATTTTGACATATCGTTAGTTATTTTTACTGTTCTAAACTGCATAGCTTTCACAAACAAACAGTCATCAGTCAATCCTTCCAGTAAAGACTTAAACGTAAACCAATGCAACTCAGCTATATTGTCTATACTATATTGTTGTATAAACGCTGAATATATCATACTTGCATCGTACTTAAATGAAAAAATTCTTCGCTGTATCTCTAACTTGCCTATTTTTCGAGTAGCCTGTATTGTTGGTACATGCGAATAAAAATCAATCAACCGTTCCATAGCTTCAGGCAAATTCGATGGAATAGACGGATAAAACAGTTCAATTTGTTTAAACGCTACTTCTGCTTGTATTTTCTCATCAGTCGAAGCAGATGGATTGTCCTCTATCAACAAGGAGATTTTAATCATGGTATCCGCTTGATAGTTAATAGGGTAAATCAATCCATCTACCTCAACAGTTACCGGCAATTCATCTATGAGGATATTAAACATTAAGGAGTAGCCGGCACAAACGTAGCAGTTAAACCGTCTGGGGCCACTTCAGCTCTGCCCCAAGTAGGCGTACCTTTTACACGAAGATTACCGCTATATGTATATGCGTCCATACTATCGCCCTCGGTATCTGCTATAAGAGCGTACGGACGTAATACTGCATTGTCTTCTGTCAAATTATCTTTAGTCGTATCTACTATAAGTATTTGAACAACCGCTGCTGTTCCCACAACTTCATTGTCGATCAACTCAGACAAAAAGTCATGAACTTCGTTGCCTATGTATCGGTCATAACCGAACGCTATTGACGGCGAATAACCCGTAACGTCTGTTTGTTCTTGTGCCTCATCTACATATTGTCGAGAATACTCGCTTGGATTTTTACTGACCGAAAATGCTGTAAAACCCTGCATACGTGTATAAGTAATAGTTGAACTTGGTCCAGGAACACCCAGAAAGGGCAACATATCACTTCTTATCTTTAATACTCCTTCTAACTCAGCCATCTACAGCTCCTTTCTATACAGAGTACAACACTCTGCATTGTATTTGGTAAGATGCTTTATCTTCGCCTTGGGCTACATCAAAAAAATAGCCCTCTGTTAACGTCTCAACTTTAATCCAATCTTTAATGTCTGGTTTATTAGTAGTTACCCACTCAGCAAAACGCTCATAAAAAGCTATGTTGCTGATGTTTTGTACTATGTCTGGACCGCCATATATCTTCGCGCTGCGAAAAACAAATGTGAGTTGCTTTACTCCACCGCCGTCCACATACTTTCGAACAAAAGGCTGCGTAGGTATGATGTTGATGGTATAGACTGATGGATTCTCTGATAAATGATCAACATACACAGTTGGTACTATTTGCTCTTTCGGTATCTCTAAAAAAGGACACGTCATCAAAAACGTACGTAATTCATCTATCTTAGCCACTTCCACCGCCCCTGTCTACATAGTTTTGTAAATTAGCCAAAAACGTATCAGAATGATCGGCCCAAGCTCTTTTATCCCAGTACGCTCCTCGTTGAGGTGCCCCATTAAAATTAAATTGAGGATTATAATACATTCTGGCTGCGTATGGCCCGCTATAAACAATTTCTTCATACGGCTGGGCTAAATTTGCTGACGCACTACCCTTCAAAAACCCGCTTCTGAGCGGTACATACCCATCAAACATACCCACCAGTTGAGTAGCTATATAATGTTGTACTTTACCGCCTGGCTCTAAACCATGAGCTTGAAGAATATCCAGCGCAGGTTTCAAATCCAGAACAACTTTAATTTCTACGCTCATAATCATTTACCCGACACAGCAAAATGGTGTTGACGTTTAGCCCCAAATCTGTTATCCGCTACGTTAGTTATAGTAAAAACATTATTAGGACCAAATGTTTTTTCAATATCAGCTATTCTTTCAAAAATTTCTGTTACTGCTTGATTCACTATCCTATCGCCTTTTGTTAACGTCCAATATTTTTTTCGTTCTGTAGCGGCCAACTTCAAGAAAGTATGAGACTCTGAAAATTTGCGATCTTCAGCCATAGGGATTATTACCAACACCTTATCGTCAGTCATAACAGCACTTTCTCGACGATTTTGCATGCTGATGTTAACCCCATAACTGCTGGTCCAGAACACTCCTTCAAGAATTGATGCTTGAATAACAGGCACAGCCAATTCATTAATAACGATATTAAATACCGTCATGGTTGATTGTATCCGCTTTGGAAGCATTAGCAACCTCTCCAATAACATTCATTTTCTGAGAAAGTTCTGAAGCTCTTTGTTGCGCCTTAACAACAGTTTCAGCAGCGTTGATATACGTACCCGATACCGAATCAAACTGCTCAATCCCTTGAGCAAAAAACTCCGCAAAGGATTTAGTCAGGGTACTAATTCTGTTGTCTTCTAGCAGTTGAGTAGCTTCGTCTTCACTCAAGCACGCTTTCAAAAAATTCTCCATATCGTCGATACCGAAATTATTTGATTCTTGTTTGTTTTTCAAAATCGACAAAGCTTTTATAAATTTGTTATAGTCTTTACGGATATCCAAATCAAACGATATCTTTACATCATTAACAGTCATAGCTATACCCCCACGTACATGTAATTTATTGGTCTTACTAACCATCGTTGACAAATATTAACTATACTTTCTTGTTTATTGTCTGGCGATAAATTGTCAGGTATCTTATAGGTTGTTCGCCAAGTGGCTACAGCTTCGCTTACAATTACGCCTCTATCTTCAATAATAAACTTAGAAACTGCGTGAAAATAATCGATCAATTCCACACAGCAAAGTCGAATTTTGTCAGTTATCTCAATTTCAGATAATTCTGGTAACCTATCAAATGTCACATAATCCATAGACCGAGACGCTTGATGAGCTAATCTTTCAAAATCCGCTTCGTCTATTGCCCCTGAACCGTATTGTTCATAAAAACTGTAGTTGGCATAAATCATAACTACTGATCTCCTGTTTTTCTCCTGATCCTGTCTTGACTACTAGAAACTACTTTATAACCCTGAGCTTCATAATACTCCTGTCGCCTTGCGTCTACATTAATTTGACTTGTTCCTTTTGTCATAGTGATAGTAGCTTTCTTTTTAATCATTACTTTCCTCCTTGTATTCATCGCCACCAGCCCGCTCTGAAGTACGTCGTTTTTTGCGTTTAACTTCGGTATAGCCTTTAGCAATCAAACGATCTTTTGCCTCTTCAGTATCAGCGACTATCTGGCGATTGGACATTTGCATAACTATTTTCATGCGCTCAACCTCCAAGATTATATCTCATAAGATTATATGAATTTTTAAGCCCAAGCGGCGCTGGTGGCTGCGTTATTCCAAGTTCATCTGAATAGCGGTTGCTTTATTCTTTAAAACAAATACATCCTCATACGCTTCTTCATAATAAACCCATTTTCCTTCGCTACCTGCACTTGGAGCATCTAACTGAGCAAACGTATATTTCACAGGCGTTATAACAGCTAGAGGGTGGATCAACATCATATTAATCTGCTCCCAAGTAGTTCCTTTAACCCAACCCATGGTAAAATCATACACCGTTCCCATCAAATCCGGCGGAACTGTAACAATTTGCACAAGATCTATGGCGGTAACGTCTGTATGTATCACGCTACTGGAGTTCTTAGTCTCTGTTGCTTTAATAATTTCCTTGTTCATATTTATCATTCGACGTATTCTTGGCGTAACGTATAAAATACGACCTGTGTGAGGTACCCGCTGATTATCCATTTCAAGCATAAGATCGTTGAAAAGCTCAAGAACATTGGTTTCAGTAGGCACCGTAGTATTAACAATACCGCCCAACGCTACCCATTCCTGATAAATCTTACTTATAGTATAAGCGTCCATTTCAGGAAATTTCTGTTCTTCGTTGTACACTTGTGTTATATTAGCTATAGTTGTAGTAAAGTTCGTCTCATCTATGTCCATAGGATGAACAAGGGTAGACCATTTTCTAAAATTTACCAACGTATGCGGTGTCCAAGTGTTGTCGTAATTACGCTGCGCCAAACCTATAGTGTCCCTGTCCGCGTCGACGCGACCGCGGGTACTGATAGTTGGAATTTGTATGGTTTGAGCGCCTGTCCATCGATATCTGTTATTGTTAGGAGTTGCATACAACGCGCCAAAATTTAATACGTACGGCCACACCTGATCCAAGGCTTGTTGATAACTTGTTGCATAGTTCAAAGCAGCCATTTACTGCTCCTTTCCAAGCCGTGTTATAAACGGCTATTAGTTTTGTGGTTTCGGTCTTACACCCGTAAAGTTTAGTATAAACGGAGGCGGTACTGCCGGATTTTGTTGTCCGCCTGTGTCTACGGTTACTTGACGCGTGTCCTGTTTTTTATACTTACCTTCTGTTTCCGTCATAAAAGTAGTCAAAGCTTCATCAAATGTAATATTTTGGATAGCTGCCCGGTTAATAGCTTCGTACTGTACATAACCAATAAAAGCGTCATCTACTCCTGTTTTACGCACTGACTCAATCTGGTACAACTTAGTAAGTTCTGCCTGAAAATTTGCCGCCTGTTGTTGAGCTGCTGCTAAGGCATCAGCTGATTTTTGAGCTTCTGTTTTTTGCGACTCTTGCCAAGTTTTGAAAGCAGCCAGCTCGTCCTTAGACGGCATACCCTCAGTAGCTCGTTTAACTCGTTCGCCTATGAAAAAATCAAGTTCCTTCTGAGTAAAAGTCTTTTCTGGCGGTGACGACGGGGTTGTAGTTTGCTGCTGAGGCGGCGGCTTTGTTGTGGGGTGAGTTGGTGGCGTAGCTTGTTGGTATTGCCCCGCAGGTTGTTGCTGTCCTTCTGGTGTTGTCTGCGTTCCAGCACCAGGAGTAATTTGTTGCCCGGCTTGCGCCGTTGTTGCGGCAGTCTGCGTCGTCTGCCCATTAACCGCAGCAGGAGCCAAATTGGTTTCTCCTGTACCGTTGGTTGCATCCATTTTAAGATACCCTCCGTGATTTTATTAAAGCAACAGTCAACTGATCTATCTTATCCAGTATCTTCTGTTTCTTCTCCAAGTCTGTTAATGTCTTAACTTGATTTATCAAAATGTTAATTTCTCTGTTTCTTACAAATGATATAAACTCTGTCTTACAATTAGGACAAACAAAATACCCTTCCTGTATATAATCCTTTCCTTCTCCGATTTTACGAGTAAAAAACTCCACTACCGTAAAATTACAACCGCACTTATCACAATTAACTTTCATACCCTTGTCCTTTCTCTTTGTTCTATTAAACCTGCTGCTGCGCTAAAGTCTGTATATGTTCGGCTAAAAGACTTTAGTTTTGCCTTTTGCTCTGTAGTATCAATTCCTGCTGCGTCATACCCTATTATCTTGCGTTTAATCTCCCTCATGTTACGCTCCAATTGTCTTTGTTTTTGAGTAGCCTCGTATGTTGTAAAAGTTCTTCCTCCAAACTCGAATTCTTTATCTAGCTGGGAAAGTTGGTACTCGGTATAATACGGCATTTGTCCAAGAAATATACCCCATTTTGTATGCCTACAATTAGGTTCTTCCATACCGTCTCCAACTACTTCATCATATAGCGGATATTCTGATGTTACTGAATATATAGCATACTGTCTACCCTGCCATACCGCATGAGTTGGCCTAGCTCCAGAATGAGCTGAAACCTCCCAACCATCGCACCCTATTTCTTGAGCATTTAGCTCTGAAATAGTATTTGTGGTATTCTTTATTCCCGTAAGTAAAGCGCGGCGTACCGCAACATCTAAACTGTCGTTACGCGTGCTGTAAGATATAGTCTGAAGTCCCGCTTCAGTCAACTCATTAACAGCTCGTTTTATTGATGATTGATAATCACTGGCGCCGCTTGTTACTTCTATAAATGCTTTATTAAGTATGTCATGAAAAGTTACTTCTAGCGGATGTCCGGCCATACCGATCGATCCAGTCATATCCAAAAAACTACGCTCAAAATCTTTAACAGCGTACGCTATTATCTGAGCTTTAGCTGCGGACATTTGTAACGTTTGTCCTGCTACAGTTAACCTTGTCTCTCTATTAAAGCTTGTAACGTTAGCTCTTTGAAATATCTCTTCCACTTCTCTCAATGTAGCGTTATTGAATTCTGCTATTCGGTCTTGTATTTCGGTCATACTTGCGCCCATCTCCATTACTGCTTGTAGTTGATACTGGGCAGTCATAGTTAAATCAGCTTCACCGTACTGAGTTATTTGTTTAGCTATACGACGCGAAACATCAGTTATAACAAAATCCTCAAAATAA
>Ga0099364_10014292_pt1 | contig 10577 bp, 15 predicted proteins | sample TergutTh196P3_FD_73070 | JGI IMG/M metagenome (GOLD analysis project Ga0099364, IMG submission 73070) | Microcerotermes parvus P3 segment gut microbial communities from Pointe-Noire, Republic of the Congo - Th196 P3 | ecosystem: Host-associated > Arthropoda: Insects > Digestive system > Gut ...
TTTTATTCCCCGATCAAAGACACCGGATACACGCTCAGCAAAGGCAGTTTGGAAATGCTCAGTATGGACCGCCGCGTCGAATCCAATGCGGATGAAATTTTCCGCCTCGGCTCTCCAAAAGAACTTCGTGAAGCCGGCATTATCCCAACTTATGTCGTGACCGGAAACGCGCCGCTTGTTGCGCGCGAATCTCTCCTCCCCCTCATCTTTGAACTCGGAAGCCGCGTTGTTGAAGAATCCTTAAAAAGATTCGGCGGCATGATTGGTCCCTTCTGTTTGGAAACCGTCTTTACGGACGATTTGGAAATCAAGGTCTTTGAAATTTCCGCAAGAATCGTTGCCGGCACAAACCTCTACATCTCAGGATCTCCCTATGCCGATCTTTTGGAAGAAAATATGTCCACGGGCCGCCGTATTGCCCGTGAAATTAAACTTGCCGTCCAACTCGGCAAATTGGATGAAATTATCTCATAAATTCATCCGTTTTTCTTTTGATTCGATTTGAAATAAGATAGCGGCAGCTGATTAAAAATGAAACGGCATAAACCGTTTTCAAAAAAAATAAAAAAAATTAAAAAAAAATAAAAAAACAAAAAAATTAAAATGAGAATCCGTTCGTCTTATTCGACTTTTTTAAACATTGTTTTATCTTCCCCGCAAATCGGACAAGCCCAATCGTCAGGAAGGTCTTCAAAAGGAATGTCGCCGTCATAAACGTAACCGCAAACGGTACAGATATATTTTACAGTCATATTTTCACCTAATTGTCGCTTATTTAATTCATTAAAAAATTATATTGTTTGACCGGTTTATAATAACCTATTAAAGAAAGTGTTCTTTCATTTAAATATTTTATTTGCTTTTGTTGTTTTATAGGTTTTATATAAATCTTAAATTGTATTACGATTGAAAAAGGTGACTTGTATGTTAAATTCCCCGTCTTTGCAAAAAATCGGAGTCATGTTAAATCCCTCCTCTTTACAAAAAATAGGCGCAGTCTGCGGTTTTTCTTTGCCTGTCGCTGCATTTGGAAGCATCGGTGCAGCGATTGTGTCTTATCCCGAATTTAGCTGGACGAATAATGCTTTAAGTGATTTGGGGGTTGTGTCCGGCATTACCGCAATTTTTTTTAATTTGGGTTTGGTTATTGCGGGGCTGTTGTGTTTCTTTTTTGCGGCGGCGGGTTTGTTGGGCTACTTTAAAAACAGTGTTGTCGGAAAGATTGGGGCGATCGTTTTTGCTGCGGCGGCTGTTTGGCTGATGGCGATCGGCGTGTTTAATGAAAATTTTTGGACGATTCATTTTGCTGTTGCAGTGTTGTTTTTTGTTACTTTGCCTGTTGCTCTTTGGGTTTTAGCTGCGGCGATGTATCTTAGGCAGGAGGTTTGGTTGGCTGTTTTTACGCTGATTTCTTCTTTTGCTGCGGCTGCGCCGTGGCTTCTTTATTTCATTGTACGCTATGCGCCCAATATAGCCATTCCTGAAATCATTTCCGGCTTAACGGGGGCAATTTGGATTGTGGTCATAAGTTACAAAGTATTTAAAACCGCAAAAAATTAACCTCGTATTCATTTGCTGTTATTTATTTTCAGTAGGCCTTTTCTGCTTTTTGAAATGCCGGACAGATTGAAGAAAATTCACACCAATGACATAATTTTCCAAGACGGGCGTCGAATCTGTTTTCCCATGCCGCCAATTCAATCGTTTGAATTAAATTGACCACATCTTTTTTGACGGCTTCTATTTCAGTTTCTGTTTTTTGGAAACGGAATTCTTCTTTAAAATTTAAATAATGGTAAACGACTTCGATGATTCTGTCATCCATTTTCGGATATTTTTTTCGGATTCCGATTTGATAAAGTGCCAGCTGCCTATCATTTTGAAGATACTGTTTTTCGGGGAGGGTTCCTGACGTTTTATAATCATGGACTTCCAAATTTCCGGTTGCGATATTTAACGCAACACGGTCAACAAATCCCATGAGCCTGAATCCGTCAATGCTGATGTCAATGCGTTCTTCGACGGAGAGCGTTTCTTCCCGATCAAAGGGATGGTGTTTTTGATAATAATCCGTCAAAACCTTCTTTCCGCGAGCGAAATAATCTTTTGCCGTCATTCCTTCTTTGACAACTTTGATTTCCGGTTTCCAATTTTCTTTCCATTCGGTCTCGTATTTATCCAATAGTTCGATCAGCATCATTTTTTCAGACGGTACTTTTTTTTGCTGACGGTATAAATGTTCAAGTGCGGCGTGAACGCACTTTCCCATATGGATTTCAATGCCGATAAAAGGGATTTCCGGCTTGATTTTATCAATATATTTGTATTTGTAAGAAAGGGGGCACTTTTCGTAAGCTGCCAAACGGGAGTGGGAATAGACAGTCATAATGATTCATATTCCTTTTTTGTTTAATAAAAGTTCTTAAAGCACGGTGAAAGAAAAAAAAGAAAAAGGAAAAAGGAAAAATGACTCAGCATGATCATAACTTCAAATTAAACCGCACCTATCATAATGTTCAAATGGTTGCCCGACAAAAACTAGCCAAAGAAAGACTTAATAGGAAATAATTATATTCAAAGTAATGTTTTAGATAATACGAATAAATAATGTCAGAGCTGATATTTATGGATAAAACCGGTACATTGCCTCCAAAAGAAGAGGAGGTTCATGAGAAACAAGAAGATGGCGAATCAGCCGAAGAATTTGACGCCAGCTCTTTAGTGATTATTCCGGTTAATGATGAATCTAAAAAGATTCGCCAAATATTTTCAAACGAAACCTCTATGAAAATTTTAGAGATTTTGAAACAAGAGAGCATGTCTTCAAGCAAATTAGCTGAAAAGCTGGACATCCCGCTGACAACAGTGAAGTACAATTTGGATATTTTGGTTGAAAATGATTTGGTCAACATCAAACGCATCAAATACAGCGAAAAGGGACGCCAAGTTAAAATCTACGAAGCGCCCGAAAAGGTCATTGTTTTCGCACCGGAACGAATGAGCCGCTTCTCATTGGTAAATATGCTTCAAAAATATGCCGTTGCCTTGTCCGCCGTCGGATTGTTGGGCGTCATATTCAATTCACTTTATTTCCGTTATATGTTGTCACGGCAGCCCGCTGTTATTACAGGAAGAGGCATTGTAGAGAACACGAGCACGGGAGTTGTGGATGACGCGGGAATTAATGAGGATATTCCGGCCGAGCCTCGCGAGCCCCCTTCTGACCTCAACCCTCCTCCGGAACCCGTTCCCTCTGTCGAACCCACTTTCCCGGCCGACCCTGCTCCTTCTGCCCCTGCCGTTCCGGAAGCCGCCCCTCCCATCGATGCCGCAGATGAAATAGTTTCCGATATCATCACTTCTCCCCCGGGTTTTGCCGATTCGCTCAACGATTGGATTCTCTCGATGTTAACCAACTATTACGTTTGGTTTATTTTGGGAGCCATTATTACATGTGCTCTGATTTGGATTATTGAATATATTTCAGCAAAAAGAAAGGATTGATTTTTCTTTCTTTTTCGTTTTTTTTCTTTTTCATTTTTTCAATTCCTGTTCCCTTTTTCATTTTTTTCTTTTCATTTTTTTAAAGATCAAATCGGAAAAAATAAATAAGCTGCTTTGTTATTGTGTTATGGGAAAAGAATATGACACTTACGAAAATTGCTTTAAAAATCGGATACGAGGGAACCCATTTTGCCGGCTCTCAAATTCAGCCGGACAAAAGAACGATTGAAGGGGAATTACTTAAAGCCTTATTAGAAGTCGGCGCCATCGAAAATGAAGAAACGGCTGATTTATCTGCATCCGGCAGAACGGATGCCGGTGTTCATTCAAGCAATCAAGTTGTCACATTTTTCACATCCAACCCCCGAATGGCTCTGCCGCGGGTTTTAAACTCAAAGCTGCCGCGCGATGTTTGGGCGTGGGCTTATGCGGAAGTCGATGCGGATTTTGATCCGCGCAGGCATGCGGTTTCCCGCAAATACCGCTACATTTTGAGTGCAGACGGCTATGATATTTCTAAAATGAGAGAGGCTTCCAAACTTTTCATCGGCGAACACAACTTTTTAAATTTTTCTAAAAAAGATAAAGCATACAAAAAATCAACCGTCCGAAACATTGAAAAATTAGATATCCGCAGCCAAGGACCTGTCATTCGAATCGATATCGAAGCCAATTCTTTTCTTTGGAATATGATTCGAAAAATCGTTTCGTCTTTAATTCTTATCGGAACAGGCAATCGACCGATTGAATGGATCAGCCAACTGCTTGATCCCGAAAATTATGAAGAAGGAATTGAACCGGCGCCGGCTTACGGTTTAATTTTGGTCGGCGTTTCCTACGATCCTGAGCCGGAATGGGTAGCGGATGGTTATTCCATGCGCCAGATAAATGATTATTATACAAAAGAAGCCAACCGTTTTCGTGTTCTTTCAACCATTTTAGACCAATTCGTTATGCCGGCTGAAAAAGATAAAAAACGAATCGAATAATTCATTTCATTATTCAAGAGGCATTTGTTTATGAAGAACCGTTATCGTTCTTGTTAAACTTCGATGCACCCGCTGTTTGTATGTTGCAGAAATTTTAAAGCCCGCATTTTCGGCAAACTTTTCAATGCCCATTTCAGAAACAACAACCGCTTTTTTTCCTTTTTTCAAAATTCGGTACATTTCTTTAAATGACGCTTCATACAATTTTTCAATCGAATCTGCTTTAATTGCAGCAGACCTGCCGTAAGGCGGATCGGTAATCACGGCGTCTGCGATTTCATCCGCCATCGGAAGACTACAGGCGTCGCCCACAAGCAAATCATATTTGGGGCACAAATTCTTCTCCCGTTCTTCTTTTGACAAAAGGCAGCCCGTTTCTGAGTAGGCACTCATATTGACGTCGGCGCCGTCAATAATTTTTTTCTGGGCGTCGATGCCGATGACTTTGGCGCCGAGAAGTCCGGCTTCCAATAAAATGCCTGCCGTTCCGCAAAACGGATCGACGGCAACAGACCCCTTTGTAACGCCGGCAATATTACATATCGAGCGTGCGACACGCGGCATTAAAACTCCCGGATAAAAGAACGGTTTTTTTTGAGGAGAACGGTGTTCATAGGCGCCGCGATCAATTTCGGCCACCAAAAGTCCAAAAACGGCTTTGTCCGAAAGCGTTAATCGAAACACAACATCGGCATTTTTAAGAGATGCCCGAAAACCCTGTTTGTAAATGCGTCCGCCGATGCGTCCTTCCAAATCCACCGATTTTAAAACAGAATTATCACCGATACGTTTTGCGCGAACAACAAATGTTTGCCCTTCTTTTAAGTAAGAAGCAGCAGAAAAATTCTCCGCCGCCTTGATAATATCGTCTTCCAAAACATCCGTGATATGAATCACACGAGAAATGGAATGCGTCATCGCCAAAACATTTGGCATTTTCTTTTTCAGCAAATCAAAAACATCATCATCTGTCAGCGCCTTTGATTGAATGTCAACCAGCAAGCAGCTTTTATACGTTTCAAAAACAGAATATTCCAGCCCGCAAGACTTTAAAACTGCCAAAACCTCAGCTGCCGGAAGCTTCGGATGTTCCCCTGACAGTTCAAACGCATATAACATAAAACCCATAACGGTTTTTCAATATTTATTTTCTCTGTTTGAAAAAAATGTTCAAACATATTGTCTTGGAGAGGCATATGTTTTGAATGATGTTTCTGTTTCCGATTTGAAAAGACAAGAGGCATTGGCGTCGATTTCATTCCGTTTTTAATATAATTTCCAGAGGAGGCGTTTTTTAAAAACATGAAACATCTTTTTTCCTCTGAAACGATTAAAATGGGGTATCGTTTTTTTCTCAAAGCAGTTTGAGGCGTTTGAAAAATGGATACCCCGATTTTTAACAGATTCAAAAAATGATGTTTCGGATTAAAAAGCAAAACCGAATTTCAATAACCATTTCTACCAAAACGTCCAAACCCCCTCAAATTTCGTTTTCAGTAGCGCAGCGAATGAAAGCGAAATATGAGCGTTTTTTAAAAAAAATATTATTTTTATGATTTCCGTTATTGATTTGTTGTTTCGGTTTCTGTTACTGAAATTTGGTTTTGTTTTTTTGAAAGGACGCCCGGTGGTTATCAAAAATGGTTTAGGATGATATTTTTGTTTTCCGATTTGAAAAGACAGGAGGCGGTTGGCGTCGATTTTATCTCTTTTTTTATATAATTTCAGAAGGAGGCGTTTTTTTTAAAACTCTGAAACATTTCTTTTCCTCTAAAACAATTTTAAAGATTGGGGACACGTTTTTTTCTCAAAGCAGTTCGTTGTGTTTTTGAAAAGGTGCCCCGGGATTATCGAAACAGTTTTGAATGATGTTTCTGTTTCCGATTTGAAAGGACAGAAGGTGGTTGGCGCCGATTTTATTTTGTTTTTAATATGATTTTTGAAGGGGACGTTTTTTTTAAAACTGTGAAACATCTCTTTTCCTCTAAAACAATTTTAAAGATTGGGGACACGTTTTTTTCTCAAAGCAGTTCGTTATGTTTTTGAAAAGGTGCCCCGGGATTATCGAAATCGTTTTGAACGATGTTTCTGTTTCCGATTTGAAAAGACAGGAGGCGGTTGGTGCAGATTTTATTTCGATTTTAATATAATTTTCCGAAGGGACGTTTTTTTTAAAACTGTGAAACATCTTTCTTCCTCTAAAACAATTTAAAGATTGGGGACACGTTTTTTTCTCAAAGCAGTTCGTTATGTTTTTAAAAAGGTGCCCCGGGATTATCGAAATAGTTTTGAACGATGTTTCTGTTTCCGATTTGAAAGGACAGGAGGCGGTTGGTGTCGATTTTATTCTGTTTTTAATATAATTTTTGAAAGAGGAGTTTTTTATTTGACGGCGGATCAAAAAAGCATTTGAAATGAATTTGAAATGCCGATAAAAAACGTAAGATACATCCTTTTCAAAAAAATATTATACATTATGAGCATATTTATAAGTTGGACAAACTGCGGTACTGCTGATGGACAACGACACGCAAAATAAAAAAAATCTGAAAAAATGTGTTGACTGGTCACAAATCGGCAAGCAGGCGCATCTCTCCGCCATGGAGCGCAGCCCCGTCAACGACCTTGAAATCAGGGAATTGTTACGCTCTGCCTTAACCGACAAAATCGATGATCGGGAAATATATATGAGAGGCGTAGACCGTTCATATTATTATGAAGAAGAAGGAAACGATAAGGGCGATTAATGAAACAGAAGATCGAAACGATAGGGGTTTTATAAAACAATACTCAAAAAACGATTTTTTGTAAAAACATTCTGTTGTTCATTTTGAAATATTACCGATATATTTACCGATATAAATACCGATAAACTTTCAAAAACAGCAGTATTAAAATTGTGACATCACGATGACACAATTCAAAGTAGGTGATATTCGCCAGATGATTATGGAAAAGATAAGTTGGAAATATCGTCCATCCAATGTTGTTGAATTAAACAACAATATTCACCGCAACAGAAGAAAAATAACATGAAAACAAAAACAACCGCCAATTCTGACTTTAAACTCAGAAAATGGAATGAAGCCGACTTAGACAGTTTGGTAAAGTACGCCAATAACCCAAACATTGCAAAATGGCTGACAAACAAATTTCCGCACCCGTACACACATGAAGACGGGAAAGCATTCTTGTCAATGATTGCAGATGACGATCCCATAAAAGTATTTGCGATAGAAGTCAATGGAGAAGCCGTCGGTTCGATTGGAATTTTTCCTCAAACGGATGTCCATGAGAAAAATGCCGAAATGGGTTATTGGTTAGCAGAAGAGTATTGGGGGAGAGGAATTACCCCAAAAGCCATTTCGGAAATTGCCGCTTATGGATTTCAGACATTTGACATTATTCAAATATTTGCCCGCCCTTTTTCTACAAACCTGAAATCTCAGCGTGTTTTGGAAAAAGCAGGATTTGTATTTGAAACACGAATCAAAAACGCATTGTTCAAAAATGGAGAATTTATGGACGAAATGATATATGTAAAACGAAACGACTGACCTGAGATATTCAGTCCATTCAAACAAGAAGGGAAAGAGTATGTTTAATGAAATTTGCATTTATGAAGCGAAAATTGAGAAACAAGAGGAAATAGAGCAGCTCATGCGGGAAGTTGCAGAGTTTTATCTGACGCAGCCCGGAGTAATTGAAGTCAAATACATTAAAAGAACGCACAGACAAAAAGATTTCAATTCGGTAAAAGCCGGGGAACCTCCGCTCAGGTTGACTAGACAAGTTGAAAAAGTGACATATGTATTGTATTTGGTTGTAGAAAACGAAGAAGCTCATGCCGGACTTGCAAAACCGGGTCTGGAAATGTTTTATAAAAGATGGACCCGCTGCTTAACAACGATGCCTAAAATCATCTTAGGAGAAAACATTGTTTGAAAACATTGTTTAAAGAATGCTTGAAAAGAATAAATCAAGAATGTTTGAAAAAATAAATCAAGAATGTTTGAAAAGAATAAATCAAGAATGTGGGGTTTGGCATAATGGTAAATCAAACAGACACAAAATTCATACACTGACAAAAGAAAATATGGTTCTTCGCTATTTCAAGTGGATCATGCCAAATCCAATCCCATGGTTTTGGGATGAATCACGGCGATAAAGTCTCATTGAAACCTTTTGCCCCGATTTGACTTTTTGTATGTGGTTTTGTTAATATCTTGCACGGTATCAATTAGACCCGATGTAAAATGTCTCATGAGAATCGTGTCGGTTATCATTAGACCATTACCCACTCAAAATAGCGAAGTGTCTAGTTTTTTATAATCGCTTCGTATATAATTTGACAAAATCCAGAAAAAGTAATGTACAATACCATGAATTTCATAGTAACTTTGCAAAAAATTAAATCTTTACTACAACATATAAGGCACTGTAATGTAAAAACAAAATAACAAATTTTTTATTTTAATCAATATGTCATTTCCAAAATCAGAAACGTTGGCAGTATCACAGTTCGGCTTTGTATTGGAAGTTGAACGATCCGGAAAATAAAATGCAGGAATAATTATGGAAGCAGAATCGTTAAAATATTGTCAGGGCGAAATTGAAAAAATGTTATCGCGTTCAACTACAAAAGTGATTTTTCCTATAATTACTTTCGGATTAGTAAAGGAATATGCAGAAAAGCACAAGGATTATTTCACTGATGCTGAGATAAGGCAGTGCTATAAAAATGCCGTTGAATATTTCAAAAATTTTTTAGGTCATTCTCTTCATATTGGAGGGAAATATGAAGATGCTTATTCTTCAAGAAATTTGCCCAAATATGGCGTTGTAAAAACATTGAGCAATAAGCAATATTTATTAGAAGAGCCGTATAAAGAGGCTTCCTCTCAGTTGCTTGTACTTATTCCTGATTTAATTAAAGAATACATTACAACTAAAATGGGTAAAATTCCTTTGCTTGAAAGTTTAGAAGAAAGATACACAATAGCAACAGACAAAAATGTATTCTTAAAATTAGTACAAGATCAAATTGGTATAAATCCTTCAAATTTTGAAATTTTTTCATTTGCTGTACTAAAAGTTCATTTGGAAAAATTTTCTTGCAAACTTTATAGAGATACTAAAACTTCTGCTCATGACAAAGGAGTTGACTTGAGTACAAATTTCGGTGTTGTTTACCAAATAAAAAAGTTAAAATTGCTCAGCCAAAATAGTGCTGATATTATTTTTAAGGAATTACAGACTAATTTCTCAGATGAAAGAATAAAAGATGGGAATGTGATTTTAATCATTGACGACATAACAAAAGATGTTAAAAGTTATCTAATCAATATGAAGATACAATCATTATCCAAAGACGAGATTTTGGGTCTTTCTGAATTGTTTGAATTGGAAGAAAGATTAAAAGTATTACGAGTTGTATTTGACGAATTTTCAAGAGAATATAGAAGTGTTATTTAATTATGGAACAAAAAATAGAAGGGAATGAATATAATTTTGTGGTCAAATTGACTGACAATAAGATTTTTGAGATTATTGCAACACGTAAAAGTGACAATAGAAAATCTTCCATTACAAATTTAAACGTAGTTATTGGAGAAATTGTTTATCCGATTTTAAATACAATTTATGTTGACGATACATCCTTAAATGTTGACAATTTCCAAATAGGTAAAAATTTGTTTGATCTTGCTGTTGACACTCTAAATGATACCTTTTGGGTAAGTCGTTATTTAGAAAGTTATTTAGATGAAGATTTTTCTGAATGATTTGGAAAAAGTGACTGCATTTTTCATTTCTACAATTGAAAAATAAATATGCCATTTCAAAAATTGCATTGTTTCACCTCTGCACTTCACTCGGGTGTTTGCCCATATGCAGTCGGCTTCATAACAAAAACGAATAAAATAAGGGGAATTGTTATGGAAAAATTCATTACACTGACAAAAGAAAATATCGGTAAAGAACACATTTGCTGTGCCTTTTCGGACAAGAAATGTGCAAAAAGCTATGAAGCAAAAAAAGAATGGCTAAAGCAAGAATTTGACAACGGTTATGTCTTTCGCAGGC
>Ga0099364_10014293_pt1 | contig 10577 bp, 5 predicted proteins | sample TergutTh196P3_FD_73070 | JGI IMG/M metagenome (GOLD analysis project Ga0099364, IMG submission 73070) | Microcerotermes parvus P3 segment gut microbial communities from Pointe-Noire, Republic of the Congo - Th196 P3 | ecosystem: Host-associated > Arthropoda: Insects > Digestive system > Gut ...
CCATCCATCGCGCCGCTTTGGGAGCCGTGTCCCACATTCCCATGGTAAATGCCTCCTTTGTTTTCGCTGTTTCCCACATTAAATGCCGCGAAGGTATACACTGTGGCACTTACTTTGGGAATTTACGATTATTTTTCATACGCATGTCTCCCAGATTCCGCGACCCTGGCCGTCATTGCGAGGAGCGTATCCCGGACGCAGTCCGGGGCGGCCATCTCGCGCTGTGCGCGGGCGCAATCCAGCAACTCTGGTACTTTTGTGCTTCGGCACTCTGGTACTCTGGTATTATGATAACATGAGTTTGCTTAGTCTGCAAGGGGTTGGGGAACAGCAGGACAAACTTTCTCCTCCTCTTTCACCGCTTTGCGCCGTTTCTTAATCCACCAGATGAAAACCGGAACCAATGCTGCCGCCATCAGCAAAATCCACCAGTAGCGCAAGACGCCAGGCCGGCCATGGTTTTCCCCATCCGGCATGGGGGCCGGGCCGGGGTCGTCCCCCGTGCCGGTGTCTGTGCCATCCGGATCGCCCATGCCGCTTGCGCCGCCAGTGCCGTCCGGGTCGCTGGTGCTGTCCATGGCCATGTCATTAACATCGCCATCCGCGCCGTCGGTCTCGTCTGATTGGTCAGTTTCCGGGTCCGCGCCGTCCGAATCCGTGGGGCCATGGCCGCCGGGGCGGTTGCCCGGGCCGGGGTCCGTGCCGCCGCCGTTTTCGTCACTGTTTTCCATGTTTCCATTATCATCACCGCCGCCGGGTGTCTCCGGCAAGGTTGTGGGTATGTCGCCGCCGGGGGATGGGGTCGGGGTGGGCGGCGGGGTCGGTTTTGGTGACGGTGACGGGCTGCCACGGACAAAGCTGGCGGTGAGCGTGACCGGGTTGTCCGGCATGGTGAAGCTGGTGCTGGCCGCGCTTTGGTTGGCGAAGGTGCCGCCGTCCGAACTGGTCCAGCCGTTGAATTTGTAGCCGCTGTTGGCGGTAGCGCTTACGCTGATGACATCGCCCGCGGCATACTGACCGCCCACGTCCGAGGTAATCCGGCCGCCCGTGGCGGCGCTGAGGGTCAGGGCGTGGGTCTGGAGCGGGGTGATGCTCCCGGCAATCGTGAAATTGAGCGGCGCAAGATAGTTAGCCGCGTCGGCACCGCTGATTGCATAGATGACGGTAATCGTTTTGTCGTCTCCGACCTCCGCGTCATCGTATTCCGCGCTTTCTATGGACACATTCACGTCATCATCGCTGACCACGTTTTGCAGCTCTCCCACCGTTGCGGCTGCCGCATTGCTGCCATCGTATTGCTTGGCGGTGGCCACGGCCGGGTCGCTTATGATGAGCTGCCGCCGCGCCACAACCGCCACATCAACCGGAGGGGTAAGCGGTGCATATCCCGTCTGGTCGGTTGTGCTTGTGGGGGTAAACACGGCAGTGTATGCATGCGGCGAGCCGTCATATTGGGGATATGTCGTGCCGGCGTTTGCCGCAGCCGCCCATGCCCATGTGCCGGCAACGCTTACATCATTTTGATTGGTCACCGCACCGCTGATGGTGGCAGTTGACAGCAAGTCACCGTAGATTGGAATATCCGCCGCCGACGGCGTGGCGGAAAGGCTGCCCTGCCCGACCGTTATCGTATGCTCGGCCGATGTCACCTCTTCATAGTATGCGTCCCCCTCCATTGTCGCGGTGACGACGATATTGCCAACGCCGGTTATCACTATTTTTCCATCTCCGTTTACCTCGCCCGGCCCGGATATCACTTTGAACGTTACCGCGCCGGAGGTGCTGCCGCCGAATACCGTTGGCGTAAAGGGGGCATCGCCGTATCTTTTCCCGGCGGGTGCGGTGATGCTTAAGGCGGCTTGCGCATCGGGGAGCGGGGTGGCGGTGGCCGTGTCGGACGGCTCCCCATCCCCCATACCGTTCACGGCACGGACCTGGAAGGTATAAAGCTGGTTGTTGGTCAGGCTGGTTATGGTGTGGCTGTAGAGTCCGGTGCCGGGGTCGGCGGTAAGCGTGAGCAATGCGCCCCACGCATCGTTGTCCTGAGAAATCTTATAGCCGGTGACCAGACTGCCGCCGTTGTTTGCCGGAGCCTGCCAGGACAGCGTGACGGCGCCATTGCCCGGCTCGGCCTGTAAATCACGCGGGGCGCCGGGGGCCACGGCGGGGTCGGTGGGATCAAACGTGCGGCTGATGGTGGCGGTGGTGGCGGCAGTGCCAGCGGGAACAGCAAACTCTACCACTGCCGGCTGGCCGTTTATGGTCGCGGCCATTGGGAGGCCGGCGGCGGGATTTGAGAAGTTTATCCCGGGCTGCGCCGCGATCCCAATGCTGACTGTGTACGCCTGGCCACCCGCGAAATAGACATCCTCCAGGAGAGTGGGAGTCCATAAGCTGGTGAGGATGTCAAAGTTGGGATGGTCGGTGCCCGTTATCACGGGCGCGGTCAGGGCATAGTCCCCGGGCGCGGGCTCGGCCACCCAGATGGCGACGCTCTCCAGCACCCCCGCCCATTTGGCGTGGACCGCCATGGTCTGAGGGACGGGCGTGGTTTTCGTGAATTCAACTTCCGGGCCGCCGCCCGGCGGCGTGTACCACCATCCCAGGAAGTCGACCCCCGGGTTGTCCGGAGCGGGGGGTAACGTATTAGGGTAGACGGTGTTTTCCGCCAGCGTGTGCCCATTCCCTTCCTCAATCGGGATACGCGCATACAGCGTCGGCCCATCGTAGAAGAAGACCTCCGGCGGGTGGTCCCAGATGGCGTGGACGGTCATGTCCTCCGTGACGGGGGTATTGCCATCAAAGTCCGTGCCGCCGCCGTCGGGCTGGGTGTTCCATCCCACGAAGGTAAAAGTGACGCCGTCGGTGCGGGTGGGCGGGGCCGGCATATTGGCTACGCCTATGGTGCTGCCCGACGGGGTGACATAGCGGTCTTCCTCGTCTGGGGAAGGTGTGCCGTCATTGTGGTTGAAGGTGACTTTGCGAAACTGTGACGAAGGAATGAAGTTAGTGCTGATCGTTGCGCTTGAAGGTTGACCGATGTCGTGGTTGTTGTAGCCGTACTTTAGGCCGTGGCTCCATTTGCCGTCAAGGTCTGGACTGATGTTTGCTCTGTAGGCCGTGAAATACGCATTGCTGTTGTTATCTCGGACCATGATGGTGCCGGCAGTGGCGCTGTTTTTATGAAATACTATGGGGGCGGCTGTCGGATTGATGGCTATGGAATTTAAAGACGTAGCCGAATCCCTGCCCTGGTAGATACCTCCGCCGCGTGTTGCCGTGTTACCAATGATGCTGCCACCGGTCATGGTGAACGTAATGGTGCCATTTAAACCCAGAGAAACGCCGCCACCATTGGACCCGGCATGGTTATATTCGATTCTGGCATTGTCCGTAAGGGTTATCGCCGTAGCCATGTTCGTCATCACGCCGCCACCAACAGATTGCGCAGTATTACCGGCAATTTTAGCGTTACCGCTCATGGAAAGGGAAAGATTGCCGGATACACCCGTTGTATTCGTGTCCGCCGTGGCAACACCGCCCCCCGAGCCATCACTCTTATTGTCAACAATCGCGGCATTTCCGCTCATGCGTAACGTAGCAGCATCCCCCAGTCTTACCCCGCCGCCCCTGGAACTCGTGCTACCGCCGGCTTCATTTTCACTTATGGTAGCATCCCCATCCATGACAAGTTCTCCCCCTAGCATACTCACGCCACCGCCGCCACCGCCGCTACCAGTCCTATTCCCGCTGATGCATGCGTTGTCAGTCATGGTGACAGTACCGCCGTCTGCAGCGTTCACGCCGCCGCCATTATTGGTATAGCCATCAGCCCGGGTCAGGGTGATGCCGTTTCCCAGGGTCAGGGAGCCGTTTACGACAAAGTGTCTTTTGTTCGCACTGACTGTCAGGGTGATTTCTTTGCCCGCGTCGGCTTCCAGGATAATTTCACTTCCGGCGGGAATGGTGAAGTTTGCAATCGCGCCGCTAAGCAGGATGGTATGTTCGGTTACAGAGCTATCGCTGTTTACCGCCGTGATGGCGGCTTCCAGCTCGACCAGGCCGTAGACCACGGTGGGAAGGTCTGACATCGTGGCGAGCAGGGAGAGGGTGGGGTCGTCCCCTAACGGGGCCGCGTCCCCTAACGGGGCCGCGTCCCCTGCGACATTGTCGTCGCCGTCGACCTCATCATCAGATTGCGGCTCGGGGGCCGGGGTGATGGTGGGGTCGTCGTCCCCTGCGGGGCCATCGTTCCCTGCGGGGCCATCGTCCCCTGCGGGGACGGGCTCGCATTCGCAGTCGTCCTCGGGTTCGCCACATACATCGCAGAGCGGGGCGGTGGGGTCATCGTCTGCAGAATCGTCCTCGTCATCAGATTGCGGCTCGGGGGCCGGGGTGATGGTGGGGTCATCATCCCCTGCGGGGCCATCGTCCCCTGCGGGGCCATCGTCCCCTGCGGGGCCATCGTCCCCTGCGGGGCCATCGTCCCCTGCGGGGCCATCGTCCCCTGCGGGGCCATCGTCCCCTGCGGGGACGGGCTCGCATTCGCAGTCGTCCTCGGGCTCGCCGCATACATCGCAGAGCGGGGCGATGGGGCCTTCGTCCCCTACGACCCCTTCCCCCATCGCCGTCACGGACGGCATGCTCAGCTGCACTCCCCAGGGCGAGGCCAGCAGCGCCAGTGTTGTTGCCAGTACTAATAGCTGTTTTGCTCGTTTTATTATTATTTTCATGTGAATACCCTCCTACCCCGCAATGCTCGTAAAATGCTTCGCGTTTTCTGCGGAATCCCCTGACGTGGGGGATTGCGGGTCGAGCCCGCAATGACACGCTTTCATGGCTCACTTTACACTACCTTATGAGCTGAACAACGCAGGCCCAAGATTCTTCGCCAAACCCCGAAGACCCGGCGGGCGGCAAAGTGCGCCCGCCCGGATGCCCGGCGAGAGAACTAAGCAAAACGAGGTGTAAGCATATAACCACACTTACACCTCGTTTAATTTAAAGGCACAGACCAAAGCGCAAACGCCATTTTCCTTGTAATGCAAAAACCTTTGACATATAATGAAAAATGTGTATCGCAGAGCAATCTGTATTGTGTGGCAGGAGTGCTGCCATCCTTGCCTGATGGGCTGGTATCCCATCAGGTGGTACACCTTTTATTCACTTAATTCCCTGGGTTTATCATAGCATGGGTGTGTTGGCTTTGCAAGGTTTTTCGAGGGATGATCTTAAACAGAATCTCAAAACCTCAAACAATCCCCCCGCGGACCGCGAGGGGATTGTTCGGTCTAAACCCTAACCTTATCATTCGCCGACCGGCAACATGACGTCGCTGCCGTGGACGGCTTCCCACAGGGTAGTGCGCTCATCTATCGAAGCCTGGGCAAACTGGGTATGGAGGGATGCCATTTCCGTGTCGTAGACCGAATCAAACTGATCCACGGGGGCGACGATGGCCCGGCAAAACGCCGCATTGCCGCGCTCACGGATGGTGTCGCCCATGCCATCTTCCGCTTGGACGGAAGGGGTGCCGGTGTTGCCGATGATGCGGACGTCCGTTTCCTGGACTTCCATGGCCTTCTGGATGAAGCGGGCCTCCACGCCGGCATATCCCAGGGCGGCGGAGCGGGCCGTCAGGTCATCGTCTCCTAAGTCCAGGCCGTTTATCGGCAGGGAGAGGTCGTAATTACGGCCGGAAGTCATCTGGTGGTAGTCACCCGCCTCGACGGGCAGGGCCATCAAGGCCCCATCGGGCATGACTTCGTGGTTGATGCCTTCGACGCCCATCTGCAAGAACGTGATGACATCCTGACGGCAGAGCAGGTCGAGATAGAGCATCGCCGCGACCGGTTCCTGGCTGGTGGCGGGGATGAACATGTTGCGGTCGATGGCGGCACCGAGGTACTTACGATATGCCCCGGCGTCGTTTTCGAAGGTGTTCAGGGCGATAAAGTTCGCCTCCGGGCCGATGGCGCTGTGCATCCGGCCGGTCCAGCCGTCCTCGCCGTCCCGGTAGGGTTGATCATAGCTATGACCCGCGAGTGCCCCGACGAAGCCCGAGCGTACCATGTTGTCGGCCGTGTCGCTGTTTTGGTCGAAGAGGGCGAAGTCGGGATGCATCAGACCGTCATTAAACCATCTGTTGAGGACGCGGATGGCTTCCTTGACACCGGGAGCGAAGAAACGTCGGCCATCACCGGCACCGTAGATAAACAGGTCTTTGTCGGTCACGTTATCGGGGATGAAGCTCTCTAGCAAGGGACCGGCTACCCAACCGGGGTCGTCCGTCATGTGCAAGGGTATCATCTGGCCGGCATCCGCGCCGAGCAAGGTATCGGCATTGTCTTTGAAGGCATGCAGGGCGGCTTCAAATTCATCCAGCGAAGTGGGCATGTCCATGCCCAGCGTCTCCAGCCAGTCCTCGCGGATGAAAGAGATAAAACGTTGGTTGAAGGGCTGCATGCCGAGGATGGACCAGACGGTGCCGGTCGTGTTATCCTGATTCCAATAGAGCCGCATCCAGCCCAGCCTATCCCACAAATTTGGATAGAGGTCTCCGCTGTCTGCCAGCAGGGGTTCCATGTCGGTGACGGCTCCCTGCTGGGCAAAGGTCTCGATGGTCGGATAATTGAACGTGTAGCAAACATCGGGCGCCGTGCCTTCCGCCAGCAACAAGGTGAGTTCATTCACCTCTTCCCAGCGGCCAATCTTGACAAATTCGACCACGACATTATGCTCTTCCAACATTCTTTCTTTCAGATAGTCGGCAAAGATGGTCTGGGTCGGGTCGTTGTCGCGCTCCCAGGCCAGGACGCGGATGGAACGCTGGTCGATGAAACGGCGGTTATCGTCCAGGCCCAGTTCCTCAAATTTGCCGGCCGGTGTGGGCGGCGGGTCGTCCGATGAGGAATCGGCGGGTGTTGCCGGGGTATCGACCGTGGCCGCCGAATCGGGCGGGGCATCAGCCGGGGCATCGCCGCCACAGGCAGCGAGCAATGAGGCTAACATACTGATAGCCAGCAGACTTGCGAGTAGTTTCTTTTTCATTTTATCCTCCTTTATATGTGTGATCAGGCTTTTATATGTGTGATCAGGCAAATGGCACCTGCGATTACCTCATTCCTTTATCGCCCCCAAGGTGACGCCGGAGACGAAATACTTTTGCAAAAAGGGATAGACCAGCAAAATGGGAACCATGGCGATGACGATGGTGGCCGTCCTGGCCGCCTCGGGCAGTCCCGTCGCCGCCCCGGTATCGAGCTGGGCGCTGTCCACGCTTTGCAGACCCTGCTGGATGCGGTAGAGCAAGAGCTGTATCGGGTCATAGGCCCTCTCGGTACGCATGTACAGCAGGGCATCGGCAAAACCGTTCCAGCGGCCAACGGCATAAAAGAGGGAGATGGTGGCCAGCACGGGTTTGGACAGGGGCAGGTAGATGGATATCAGCAACCGGACCGGCCCCGCCCCGTCTATCTGGGCCGACTCACGCAGGCTGTCGGGTATGCCGTAGAAGAAGGAGCGCATCAAAATCACGTTGAAAATGCTGACCGCCCCCGGCAATATCAACACGAGCGGATGGTCAATCAGGCCCAGGGAGCGCATCAGCAAAAAGTTCGGTATCATCCCGGCCCCAAAATACATGGTGAAAATCATCAGGACATTGAATGTTTTCCTGAATTTCAGTTCTTGGTATACAAAGGGGTAGGCACACAGTACCGTGAGTGTCAGGGAAAAAACGGTGCAGATGACGGTCAGGATGGCCGTCCATATCAGTGAGCGGGGATATTTGGCATCGTTCCAGACGATACCGAAAGCCTCGAAGTTCAGTCCGACGGGGAAGATGCCCACCTCGCCGCGTACCAAGGCCGTGGGTGAGCTCATGGCGCGGGAAAAGACGTTCATCACCGGAAAGAGGCAGGCCATGATAAGGACGATGAAGACAGCAATAATGACTATGTCGCCGAAGATGGAGCTATTGTATCGTTTCATGAATTACCTCACATTATCCCTCTCTCCCCTGCCCGTTTCGCGATGGCGTTGGCACTAAAGAGCAGCACGACGCTCACGATGGACTGGAAGAGTCCGACGGCGGCGGCCATGGCCTGTTCCATGCCCCGGATGCCCCGGTTGTAGACATAGACCTCGATGACATCGGAGACGCCATAAACCAAGGGGTTGCGCATCGCCATGATACGCTCGAAGTTGTTGCCCATGATGCCGCCTATGCTGAGCAGAAGGAGGATGATGATGGTCGAGCGGATGCCGGGCAGGGTGACATGCCACATCATGCCGAAGCGTTTGGCCCCGTCCACGGCGGCGGCCTCATACAGCTCGGGGTTTACGGCGGTGATGGCCGCCAGGTAAATAATCGTTCCCCAGCCCATGCTCTGCCATATGCCGATGAAAACGTAGGAAAAAATCCATTGGGTGCTGGCCGTCAAAAAGGGGATGTTCGTTCCCAGGGCATTATTGACCAGGCCCGCCGCACCCAGGATGCTGGTCGCCATGCCGCCGATAATCGCCCAGGATAAAAAGTTGGGCATATAGAGGATGGTCTGGGTAAAGCGTTTAAAGCTCTTTACCCGCAATTCATTCAGCAACAGGGCCAGGAAAATGGGGATGGGAAAACTAATGATGATTTGCAGGATGCTCAGGACAAAGGTGTTGCGCAAAGCCTCGAGGAATAGGGGGTCTGCGAAGGCCTTTATGAAATACTCAAAGCCATGGTTTGCCGCCCAGGCGCGTTCCAGCACCGGCCAGAGAAACATATTTTCCTTGAAAGCCGCCAGGAGATTCACGATGGGGACATAGCGAAAAAGAATGATTTGGGCGAAGGGAATGGACAACATGAAGTACAGTGTCCAAAAGCGGGACATATACGACTTGAATCGTGTCCAGCGCGTTCGTTTTGGGGTAGTGGCATCGTTATTCATGTGTTCCATGCCGGTATCGGCCGCTGCTATCATGGGACTGCCTCCTAGTAAAAAAATTCTACTATTGACAAGAGACCCTTGCAATGGATAAACTAATGAATAGATGGAATTATCAGAGGTTATATCATATGATGAGGGCAATGCCATGCAGAGTATACACTGTCAACCTCCCGAGGACATTATTCCCGAGATAGGCTATTTCGTGCACCGTAAGTGCCTGCCCAGCTGGATCATCAAAAAAACCGTGACCGGCGGCATTGATGTCCTCTATGTCATCAAGGGCCAGGCGACATACGTGATTGAGGGTGCGCCCTGCCGCGTCCGGCAAGGGGATCTGCTCTGCATCCCCATGGGCACCCATCTCCATGCCTACACCCATTCCGATGACCTGATGGAATGTTTTTCCATTTGTTTTAAGCTGCGCGACGAACAGGGCCGCACTGCTACCCTGCCCCTGCCGCTCAAAAACCACATTGGCATCCACCCGGATGTCATTTCGTTATATGGAAGCCTGAATAATGCCTGGCTGTGCCGCAATCCGGGCTATATGCTGAAATCCCGGGCCATCTTCATGCTGATACTGTCGCGTTATTTTGAACTGCTGCTCTACGAGAGACACCCCGCCGTCATCGATGTGCGCGTGAGCAACGCCATCCGCTATATCACCGACCATTATTCCGAGGACATCGGCATAAATGACCTGGCTTCGCTGTGCAACCTAAACGTCAATTACTTCGGCATCCTCTTTAAGCAATCGACCGGGCTTTCCTTCCGCCAGTATCTGACCGCCATCCGCATAAACCATGCCGAAAACATGCTAAAACATGGCGAAAGCTCCATCGCTGAGATTGCTGAGCGCTGTGGCTTCTCCGATGCCTATTATTTCAGCCGCGTCTACAAAAAAAGCCGGGGGATCCCGCCGTCCAAGGAAATGCGTTAAGGGGCGGGGGGGCTCGTAAGCGTCCTCTTTTTTCGCATATGTTCCTTTTATTGATTCTAAATGTGTCATAAAAAGGACTTTAATCCCTGACCGCCACCGTTAGCGTGAATATCCGGCCATCGTGCTCGTAGTCTAGGTGGCCGGCGTAGTTTTCGGCGATGCGGCCTATCGTCCATAAGCCGTATCCGTGTCCTGTTTCGCTTTTGGCGCTGATAATTTTACCATCATCGTTGATAATCACGCCATCCCATGAGTTTTCGCAGACAAAGCTCAGGTAGGGCTCACGGCGGCTGATTCTCAGGCGGATAAAACGTTCCCGCCCCGCTGCCATTTTCTGGCAGGCTTCCATGGCATTGTTGATAATATTGGAGAGCAGGCTGTATAAATCCGGGTCGCCCATGCCCGCGGAAACCGCTTTCAGCTCCAACTCGCATTTTATCTCCGCTTCCTTCGCCCGGCGCATCAGCTCGCCGACGAGGGCATTTATGATGTAATGTTTATGATAAATCGCCTCGGTGACGGCGACGGACTGCTCCTTGTATTTGTCCAAATATGCCGCCGCCTCGTCGTGGCGGCCATCACGCAGCAGGGTCGACAGGGCCGTCAGGTGATTGCGTATTTCATGCTTCAGGCCGCCGATTTCCTGTAGATGGTCCTTTACCCTCTCGTAGCTGTCCATCGCCATCCCATGCTGGATGGCA
>Ga0099364_10014294_pt1 | contig 10576 bp, 7 predicted proteins | sample TergutTh196P3_FD_73070 | JGI IMG/M metagenome (GOLD analysis project Ga0099364, IMG submission 73070) | Microcerotermes parvus P3 segment gut microbial communities from Pointe-Noire, Republic of the Congo - Th196 P3 | ecosystem: Host-associated > Arthropoda: Insects > Digestive system > Gut ...
CATGACCATCTCCACATCGTCCTCCCCCATCTCCGCCGGGGTGTCGCCCAGGGCGATATAGGCGATATAAAAAATTATCTCTCCTTTCACGATTGCGGGAATTCGTTTTGACTCTGAACCCCTTCTGCTTGTTCTTAAAGGATACGGGTGAGAGAGTTACCCCACCCCCAGAGAGAAGTGACGCCAAAACGGTCTCCTGGTCTAACGCCGGGATAATCTCCGCATTGGGTTCTAACCCCCACCGCTGCGCAATATCCTCTGTAGGACTCGTTCTGACACTCATGTTCGTCGGCGTGACGGAAACCGACTCAACAAACCTAAACATCAACAGCCGTTCAATCCCGTTCAACTGAGACCTGATGTCCTGATAGGAATCTTGATGTTTCGTAATCAGGGCCTCATATTCCCCGGACGCTTTGTTCGTGAGCGCCGCGCGGATTTTCAACAGTTCCTCCGCGTCTATCCCAAGCATACTGCCAGCAATCGAGACGGCAGCAATCATCGTGGCATACTTCTTTCTCATCCTCATCTCTCCTTACGGGTTTACCTTCGGCCCCCACTGGTTTTTGTGCTGACACCTCGGGTTTGCCCAGCCGGGTGAGGATAAACCCGCACCCGAAGTTTTCAGTTGCCGACTTTTAGTTTTTCGATTTCCTCCGTATGAAATAGAGGCCGGCGAGGAGACCGAGGAGGATGACGGCATAAAGCCAAACACAGTTAGGTTTGGTTTGCCCTTCTTCCTCAATCCCTGATTGCTCATTTCCATCTCCTAATTTCTGCTCGCGGCTCGCCGGGGGCGGCTTCGCCCCGCCAACCGTTGCCCCGCCTTTCTTCTCCACCGTATTCGTCTTGATGAATCCTTTCTCGATTAATTCGTTCCACGATTTTGTAAACCGTGGTTCTTCTAATACTTCAGCCATCCGTTCTGGATCCCGCATGATTTCCTCTGCTCTTTTAAATAGCATTAGTGCTGGATAAGTTAACTTCTCTATTTCCACGTGTATTCTCGCCATCTCAACGGTAACCCACTCCTCTTGGTCCATGACCATTTCCACATCACCCTCCCCCATTTCCGCCGGGGTGTCGCCCAAGACGATGTAAGCGACCTGAATAATGTCCTCTGGCCCAAAAGAGTTATAGGTTTTGTCTTTGATTCTGAACCCCATCCGCTTGTCCGTAAAGGATACGGGCGAGAGAGTTACAGAGCCGCGACGTTTCCCAAAAACAGTCTCCTTGTCTAGCCCTGCGATAATCTCCGCATTGGGTTCTATCTCCCACTGCCGTGCAATATCTTCCCGCGAAGTCGTCTTGACAATCATGTTCGTTGGCGTGACGGAAACGGACTCAACGCAACCGCACGTCAACACCCATCCGATGCCGTTCAATTGAGAGATGTCATCCATCCCCAAGATATTGTTGGCAAGCAACAATACAGTTAAACTGATACTACGTTTTCTCATTCTCATCTCTCCTTACGGGTTTACCTTTGGCCCGAACTGGTTCTTGTGCTGGCATCCCGGGTTCGCCCAGTCCTTTTCAGGGAAAATCGAGAACGTCAGATTTGTCATGTCAAAATAGCATCGGACTTCCACATCGCCCGTCTGTTTGTAGGTAGAATCGTCAAGCCCCAACAGATATGTGTCCGGAGTGTTCGTGGCGGTCATCACACCCATGAATCCCGTGATTTCTTGTTCATCCGGTATCTGGTCCCCGTCTTTATCAACTGGTGCATTGGGTATCCCAAATTTTTTGCGGATGTCAATATGACGCCCCTCGTGCAGGACGATTTCCCCCACGCACTGGATACCTTTCCCTGTCCCCACGAGCGTGAGGGGCGGGTAGGCGATCGCAGGGAGCAGGGTCATGTCCGTGCGGGCATCACGCGTTACCTGATAATTCGATCCGGCGGCTAATGCGCCAAGGTCGAAATAAGACCCTGTGCCGCCGAAGGTAAGGTGCGCTTTCGCTTTTTCTGGCGGGACAATGGTCGGGTCATACAAACAACTGGGAGGTATCCCGCAGACACCGCCCTCTTTCCAGTAGTAGAACCAGTTGGGCACGTTGATGTATCCGATAGAGGAGGCGTAAGGGTGGTTCGTCGCGTCCTTGGGGAAGAAGACCTGGTACTTGTTGGAGGCGACGAGGGTGCCGTCGTACCAGAGCTCGGCCATCTTGTTGCCGAAGTCGTCGTTGTGCTGGGGCAGGCCGGTGAACTCGACGGTGGCCGCCAACCAGCCGCCGATCGACCCGGCGGGTCTCCCGCCCCAGGACGGGAACAGCCACTCCTTGGCGGAGACGCCGATGTCCCCGACCTTGAACTGGCATTTCGGCGCGACCAGCTCCACCACCACCGCGGGCTGGACCTGGGCGATCAGGACGATGCGGACCTTCCCCGCCGCTTCCGACGTGTAGGTGAACTGGTTCTGCCCGAACGCGATGTTGTTGTCTTGCGGGTAGATGGCGGGGTCCCCCCCGGGCGTGAGGAAGGTGAAGGAGAGCGCGCCCCCCGCCGGCACGATGATCGTCCCCTTGCGCCCGAGCGTGAGGTCCACGTCGTTGCCCTCGGTCAGGGTGGTCAGGAGATGGTCGGGGTCCTGCACGATGAACGTCCCGGAGCCGTGGAGCCCCTCGCGGATGCCGGCCGCGGCCGAGTCGTTGATGAGGCAGCACCAGTCATAGTCGGGCTGGCTCCCGAGGAGGGTGGCGATCCACTTCAGCTCGAACGTGTACGTCTTGCCCTTGACCAGCGGGTACTCGGCGGAGCCGGGCGTGCCGAAGTACGTGTCGCAGTGGCGGACGACCATCTTCCCGGTCGCCGCATCGGTCACGTGCATCTCCCAGCGCTCGGACTCGCTGCTGCTCGGGTCGCCCACGGTCAGCCTGAGCCTCACGCAGTTCGCGGGGTCCCCGTTGTCGTCCGCGTCGTTCGGGGCGGATCCCTGCGCCACTTCCACCCCGTCGGGCACGCCGTCGCCGTCCGTATCGGCCACATAAGGGTTCGTGCAGTACCTGTACTCGTCGAGCGCCGTGAGCCCGTCGCCGTCGATGTCGCCCCCGGGATTCAGGTAGCCGTTCGGGTCTAACCCGAGCGAGGCCTTCCAGCCGTCGGAGAACAAATCGCCGGCCGACGAGAACGCGTTCGGGTTGCTTTTCGTGATGAGGATCTCCCATGCGTCCGACAACCCGTCGCCATCGCTGTCCACGAGGTTGGCGGCGGAGAAGAACCCCCTCCCCGCCCAGCCGGCCCCCCTGCCCGACAGGTCCGCGGCGAGCGCCGCCCCCCCCGCCGCGAGCTCCGTGGGGGTCAGGGCCTGCGTGCCCAGGTGGACCCATTTCGGGTCCGACAGGTTCGTCGAGCCGAACATGTCCAGCGCGCCGCCCGGCAGCGGGTACCCCGGGAGCCACGCGGCCTGCATCCCGACCTCCCCCCCCGTAAGGTTCGGGGGGCCGAGCGCCAGCGGGCGCCCCCCCGACGGCACAGGCATCCCCCCCCGCCCGCCGCCGGGCGCCTGCGACACCCTGCGGGCCGCGTTCGTCGAGTAGATCTCCCCCCTCAGGTCCGGGGGGATGAGCTTGGGGTACATCAACCCCAACCACAGCCCCATCTGGGGGTTACGGGCACGAAGGCCCCCATACAGGAGGCGGAAGTTCTCAGGGGTGCCGCCCTCCCCCCCCAGCGCCGCCACGGCGGCGTTGAACGCGTCCCGGTCCCCGGGCGTCCACGCCTCCGCGCGCGCGCTGCGGGAAACCGCGGCCAGCCCCACCGCCGCCACTACCGCCGCCGCCACTACCGCACGCACGGCGTACAATATTCCACTCCTCGCTCTTTCCTGGTTTTTCATCATTCGAATTCCCTTCAGTTTACCTCAGACCGCCCCGGGACGCAACCCGAAACTGTCTGTTATTCTCAATCCTATTTTCCAAACATAGCCGAAGGTGCGTTCCTTGCGAAGTGCTAAAAAAGAATACTGAAAATAAAAACATCCTTCCCTTGACATCCGGGCGGTTTTCGTGCTTTAATGATATTTTAATTTTGGGGAAGGTGTTGCACGACAGGATGTGGTACCCTCACAAAACGTGACGCGAATGAAGGAAAGGTCTTAAGATGAAAAGACGCGAGTTCTTAGCCGCTTCGGCGGTTGCGGGTGTTGCTGCCGTGTGCGGCACGCAACGCGCGGCCGCGCAGGGCGCGGCAGATAACGGTATGCCCAAACTGACTCCCCCAGAGAAACCAGCCCAGTTGAACCTGAGCCTCCAGTGGGGGACGATCCCCGGCGGGGAGATCGCGCAGAAACTCGATTACCTGGAACAGCACGGCTATCAGGCGTTCGAGACGCCGACGGGCGGGTGGCTGCTCAATGAGGGCGAGAAGCTCAGCAAGGCGATGGAGGGGCGCAAGCTCTTCGTCGCGACGGCATGCGGGGGGAGCAACTTCGCCTATGCGGAGCAGGAGAAGCGCGACAAGGAGGTCGAGAACTTTTTGCCGCAGATCGAGGTGCTGGGGATGCTTAAGTCCGTGGGCCTGATCATCTGTCCCGCGCGCGGCAAGCTGGACGAGGAGGGCTGGCTGACCGGGTCGGCGCTGCGCAGGGATTTCGTGGAGAACACGGGTAAGCGCATGGCCGAGCACGCGCTGAAGCACGGCACGTGCATCGTGCTGGAACCGCTGCGTCGCGGCGAGACGCCGTTCCTGCGGCAGGTGCTGGACGGCGCGGTGATCGCGCGCGACATCAACGCGCAGATCGGCGGCATGGGCGCGGCGGTCATGGGTGACTTCTGGCACATGGAGCAGGAGGAGATGGAGTTCTTCGGGCCTTTCGTGGGCGCGGGCAAGATGCTGAAGCACGTCCACATCGCCTCGCTCCGGAAACGCCAGGTTCCCGGCGTGGACGGCGATGCGGACAACTATGTGGCTGGGTTCAAGGGCCTCAAGCTCATCGGCTATCAGGGTGCGGTGAGTCTGGAGGGCGGGTTCCCGAAGGATGCGGACAAGGAGCAGTTGCTGGCGAACATGCAGCGGCTGCTGAAAGAGCAGTGGGCAATGGCGTGATTTCACAATCGTGGGCGGGCAGTTTTCTGCCTGCCCGTACAACTAGGGAGAGAGACAAGATGCAAAATCGCAGAGAGTTCATCAAGGGTTCGACGGTGTTCGCGGCGATGATGGCGGCGGCGCCGACGGTGTTGCGCGCACAGGGCGCGGCGCGTGTGTTCAAGGTGGGTATGATCGGCGCGGGCGGGCGCGTCAATGGCGCGTTCGAGGACCTGCGCAAGGCCGCGAAGGAGCTGGGGCACGACATCGAGCTGATCGCGGTGTGCGACTTCTTCGAGGACCGCGCGAAAAACGCGGCGAAGAAGAACGAGGGCAAGGCCAAGGCGTTCTGGGGCGCGAACGGCTACAAGGAGGTCGTGGCGATTCCCGAGATCGAGATCATCGTGACGGCGACGCCCCCGGCGTTCCGCCCGCCGCAGATTGAGGCGGCGATCAAGGCTGGCAAGCACGTCTTCGCCGAGAAGCCGGTGGCCGTGGACGGCCCGGGCATCCGCCAGTTCCTGGAGACGGCGAAGCTCGCGAAGGAGAAGAAGCTCTCGCTCGTGGCCGGCACGCAGCGCCGCCATCAGAAGAACTACCTTCAGGCGGCACTCGCGTTGCAGCAGGGCAAGATCGGCAAGGTCGTCGGCGGCAACGTCTATTGGAACGGTACGGTACCGTGGGTGAAGAAACGCGGCGACGGCCAGAGCAACGCGGCGTACTTGTGCAACAACTGGGTGAACTGGACGGAGATGAGCGGCGACCACATCGTCGAGCAGCACGTCCACAACATTGACGTGGCGAACTGGTTCCTCGGGCGTTTCCCGCGTTCGGCGAACGGGTTCGGCGGGCGCGCGCGCCGCGTCTCCGGCAACCAGTACGACTTCTTCAGCATTGACTTCGACTACGGCGACGGCGTCCACATCCACAGCCAGTGCCGCCAAATCGGCGGGACCAGTCAGAACGTGAGCGAGCGCTTCATCACCAGCCAGGACTTCGAGATCACCCCGAAAGTGAAAAAGATCGGCGGCGCGGATTTGCCGCCGGAGGGCGACGTGTACGTTGCCGGGGAAAACACGTACAAGCTGAAAGATGGCAACCCCTATCAGATTGAGCATGAGAACATGCTGCGCGGCATCCTGGGCGAGATCCCGATCATGAACGAGGGCGAGAACGTGGCGTTGTCCACCGCCAGTGCGATCATCGGGCGTATCTCGTGCTACACCGGGCAGATCGTCCGTATGTCGGATATCCTTGAGAAGACGGATTCGCCGTACTACAACCTCGTGTGCAAGCCGACGTGGCAGGACTTCGAGGCTGCCGCGACCGCCAACGGCGACGTGGCGATGCCGGAGTACGGTGACGACCAGGCTCCGCTGCCGGGTCAGCCGTGGGGGAAATAAGAATTGAGAAAGGAAAAAAGTATGTCACACTTCAATCGTCGTGATTTCGTTAAGGGGGCCGCGCTTGCGACCGCCTCGCTCGCGTTGAATAGCCAAGCGCAACTGGCGTTCCCGAGAATCGCAAAGGTCTCGCCGCGTCTCCGCAAGGCCAACGAGAAAATCAACATCGGTGTCGTCGGCGTCGGCGGCAAGGGACACTCCAACTGGAAGCCCATGTACGACTGGGGCGAGAACATCGTCGCGCTGTGCGACGTGGACCGCGGGGATGTCGAGAAGGGGCTGGCTGAAGTCAAGGAGCGTTGCCCGGATGCCAAGGGCTTCTCCGACTACCGTAAGATGTTTGACGCGTGCGGCAAGAATCTGGACGCCGTGATCGTCTCCACGCCCGACCACGTCCACGGGGCTGCGGGAATCACTGCCCTGAAGTTGGGGTGCAGCGTCTATGTCGAGAAGCCGCTCGTGCGCACCATCTGGGAGGCGCGCTACTTCGAGCAGCTCGCCAAGGCCAACGGCGTCGCCACGCAGATGGGCAACCAGGGTAGCTCCAGCAACGGCCTGCGCCGTACCGTGGAGCTCCTGAACGCGGGCATCATCGGCAACATGACCGAGGTGCACGTCTGGACGAACCGCCCCGTCTGGCCGCAAGGCATCACGGTGGAAGGCTCGGACCCCGTCCCGGACAACCTGGACTGGGACGCCTGGATCGGCCCTGCGCCGATGCGCCCGTTCAAGAAGGACACCTATCACAAGTTCAAATGGCGCGGCTTCTTCGACTTCGGCACCGGTGCCTTCGGCGACATGGCCTGCCACACGATGAACCTGCCCTTCCGCGGCCTGAAGCTGGGCGCGGTCACGAGCGCGGAATGCATCGAGGTCGAGGGCAAGAACAAGGATACGTACCCCAGCAAGAGTATCGTCAAGCTGGTGTATGCCGCCCGTGAGAAGTTGCCCGCCGTCAACCTCTTCTGGTACGACGGCAACCTCAAGCCCTCCGCCGATATCATGCCGCAGGTCACCGCGACCTTGGGTGAGGTTCCCGGCACGGGCTGCCTGATCGTCGGCGACAAGGGTATGCTGGTCAGCACCAACGACTACGGCGAGGACTCCTACATCGGCTTCACGGGTGAGGAGAAGATGACCTCCACCAAGAAGACCGAGACGTTCGCCCATATTCCGGAAGTGATTCCGCGTAACAAAGGCGGGCAGCAGCAGGAGTTCGTCAGCGCCTGTAAGGGCGAGGTCAAATGCTACTCGGACGTTGACCACTCCGTCCCCATGCTCGAAAGCATGTTGGTCGGGTGCATCGCCCAGCAGGTTGAAGGCAAGCTGACGTGGGACACCAAGAAGCAGACCTTCAAGAACAAGGAAGCCGATGCGCTCCTCAAGCCCTATATGCGCAAGGGCTGGGAATACTAAGACACGTCATCATGAAAAAGAGGGGATATGGGGCGACCCATATCCTTCTTTTTTTTTCACACTCCCCAGTATTTTCGCATTTCTCAAAAAAATCCTCTACACCCACAAGATGCAAGATGCCCAAGATACGAAAGGCGCTTGCCTTCAACCGCGATTTTGTCTATGCTTGTTGACGAAACGGAAAAGGGGGAATGGAATGAAGCGAAAGATGGTCATGCTGTTGCCGATAGTTGTTGTTGCCACGCTGACGGGTTGCCGGACGGTACCGGTGTCAGGACGGACGCAACTGATGCTGTCGAGCGAGGATTACGAGATCGGTCTCGGCGAGGAGGCTTACGGGGAGTACAAGCAGAAACTCAGGGCCTCCGTAAACCAGACGCACAATCAGGCACTACGGCGCGTCGGCGAGGCGGTGAGAGGCGCGGCGAGCTATGACCGTTACACGTGGGAGTTCGTCGTGCTGGACAACCCGGAGCCGAACGCATTCTGCCTGCCAGGGGGGAAGGTCGCGGTGTACTCCGGCATCTTTGATTACCTGTCGAACGACGCAGAGCTGGCGTGTGTGGTCGCGCATGAGGTCGCGCACGCGATTGCCCGTCACGGCGGCGAGCGGATGTCGTGGGCGCAGTTGCAGACGCTGGGGATGTACGGTATCCTGAGCGGCACCAAGAGCGAGGGCATCGCCGCGCTCTACGGGCTGACCACCGACGTGGGGGTCATGCTCCCCTTCAGCCGCAGCAACGAGACGGAGGCCGACCGGATCGGGCTAATCCTCATGGCGCGCGCGGGATACAACCCACAGGCGGCCCTAGCGTTTTGGCGGAAGTTCGGCTCTGACAAACCGCAGTCCGCGCTGGGCAGTTGGCTCTCGACCCACCCCGGGGGGACGGCGCGCATCCAAGACCTCGAAGCCGCCATGCCCGACGCCATGAATGAATATCAGGCCGCCCGCAACAAGAAAGACCTGGGCACACTCTACACCACCAGCAGAAGCCGGTAATCGGGCCTCGTTCGTCATCAGGAATCGGTTTCTCTTCCACATGTGTTAAACCCTGCCGGGTTCATGGATTGCCAGCGCCAGGCGTCCGCGCACATGGTGTGCAGGTCGCGCCCGGCGGCCCACCCCAGCTCGCGCTTCGCCTTGGAGGGGTCGGCCCAGCATTCGGCGATGTCTCCGGGACGACGGGGCTCGAGCGTGTAGGGGACGGCTTTCCCAGAGGCCCCCTCGAACGCCTTGACGATTTCCAGTACGCTGTACCCGCGCCCCGTGCCGAGGTTGTAGACCGCCAGCCCGGGGGCCCCCCGCAATCTGTCAATCGCCTTGACATGCCCCACCGCCAAGTCCACGACGTGGATGTAGTCGCGTACCCCCGTGCCGTCGCGCGTGGGGTAGTCGTTGCCGAAGACCGGCAGGCTCGGGAGGCGGCCCACGGCGACCTGCGCCACGAACGGGAGCAGGTTGTTGGGGATGCCCGCGGGGTCCTCCCCGATGAGCCCGCTCGCGTGTGCGCCGATGGGGTTGAAGTAGCGCAGGATGACCACGTTCCAGCGGGGGTCGGCGTGCTGGAGGTCGCGGAAAATCTGCTCGATCATCAGCTTGGTCCAGCCGTAGGGGTTTGTCGCGCCGGGGGTCGGGAAGTCCTCGCGGATCGGCACCGAGGGGGGGGCGGCGTACACGACCGCCGATGAGCTGAACACCATGTTGCGGCATGCGTTCGCCTCCATCACCTCACAGAGCGTGAGGGTCCCCGTGATGTTGTTCGCGTAATAGTCGAGGGGGATGCGCGTTGACTCGCCGACCGCCTTCAGCGCCGCGAAGTGGACGACCGCGTCGAAGGGACCCTCCCCCTTGAAAACCGCGTCCAACGCCGCGCGGTCGCGGATGTCAACCGCATGGAAGCCGACGGCCCGGCCCGTGATCTGCGCCACGCGCCTCAGGCTCTCGGCGGAGCTGTTGCAGAGGTTGTCCACGACCACGACGTCATGCCCCGCGTCCAACAGCTCAACGCACGTGTGGCTCCCGATAAATCCCGCGCCGCCTGTCACAAGTATTTTCATTTGGCTGCCTCCTCGAGAAACGCCTGGATGTTGGCGGCCGGCACGCCCGGGGGTACGCCGCCGCCGCAGGAGAAGACGACGCGCGTGTAGTCGCCCCCCAGGGCCCCCTTCATTTCCGCGACCGCCCTGCGCACGTCCTCGGGCCCCCCTGCCGCCAGGACGTCGCGCGGGGGGATGTTGCCCAGCAGGGCGACCCTCCCCCCGACCCTATCCCGCATCTCGCCGACCGGATGCTCGAAACTGAAGTTGAAGAGGTTGACCCCCATGCCTTCAAGCAGGGGGGCGCACTCGGTCCCGTTCGCGTCATTGTGGAACAGGCGCACCTCGCTGTCAACGGCGGCGAACGTGCGTTTCAGGTACGGCGCGGCAAAGGCCGCAATGTCCTCCGCCCCCAGGAACCCGACGATGTCGTCCAGCAGCATCACCCCCCTGACGGTTGGGAACGCGCTGGCTTGCAGCTTAATCCAGTCCACGAGGAAATCCGTGATGACCCCCAGCATCGCGTGGGCCCCCCCCGGGTCGAGCTGCATCGCCATCAGGAACTCCGTCGTGCCCATCAGGAACGACGCGATGTTCAGGGGCCCCCGCGCGACCGCGAAACGGATGGCGTGCCCCTCCGCCTCGATCGCCGGACGCGCGCGCTGCAGACGGCGCAGCACAAACGGCAGCA
>Ga0099364_10014295_pt1 | contig 10576 bp, 10 predicted proteins | sample TergutTh196P3_FD_73070 | JGI IMG/M metagenome (GOLD analysis project Ga0099364, IMG submission 73070) | Microcerotermes parvus P3 segment gut microbial communities from Pointe-Noire, Republic of the Congo - Th196 P3 | ecosystem: Host-associated > Arthropoda: Insects > Digestive system > Gut ...
TGCGGAATGTACCACAGCGGACGGATACTCGGTCAACTCCGGCCTCATTACAGGGCTTCCAACCGAAGAAGCCAAAAAACGCATAACTGACTGGCTCGAAGAAAAGGGTATAGGCAAATTTGCCGTAAACTACAAATTAAGAGACTGGATCTTCAGCCGCCAAAGGTACTGGGGCGAGCCAATCCCCATTGTACATTGTCCGGTGTGCGGTATTGTATCTTTGTCCGAGAGCGAACTGCCCTTGAAATTACCGAATGTTAAATCCTACACGCCGACCGGCACAGGCGAATCCCCGCTTGCGGGAATCGACGAATGGGTAAATACCACATGCCCCAAATGCAAAGGCAAGGCAAGGAGAGAGACAAACACCATGCCCCAGTGGGCTGGTTCTTGCTGGTACTATATTCGTTATCTTGATCCAAAAAACGACAAAGAATTTGCGGCTAAGGAAAAAATCGAATACTGGATGCCGGTAGACTTGTATGTCGGCGGCGCAGAACACGCAGTCCTTCACCTGTTGTACAGCCGTTTCTGGCACAAGGTGCTTTACGATCTTGGCTTTGTGAACACAGTAGAACCCTTCCAAAGACTGATCAATCAGGGAATGATCCTCGGCGAAGACGGTCAGAAGATGAGCAAGAGCCGGGGCAATGTTATTAACCCCGATGATATTATCAGGGATTTTGGCGCTGACAGCCTGCGTCTCTACGAAATGTTTATGGGGCCTTTGGAAGTAAGCAAACCCTGGAACATGGCAGGCGTTACAGGCGTATCCCGTTTCTTGGAACGGCTTTGGATGCTGGCAGAACGTGTGCCGGAGGGTCCGGGGCAAAAAGCTGCGGACGGCATGGAAGAGTTAACTAAACTCATGCACCGTACAATTAAGAAAGTAACTCATGATACGGAAACTCTTAACTTTAACACCGCTATCAGTTCGATGATGATCTATTCCAATGAGCTTGCAAAATTAGCGGAAATCCCGCGTGATATGTGGGAGTCGCTTGTTATAATGATCAGCGCTTATGCTCCGCATCTTGGCGAAGAGCTTTGGGAAAAGCTGGGTCATAAAAATTCTGTGTCCGCCAGCGCTTGGCCGTCTTACAATGAGGAACTGACACACTTTGACGAAGCTACTGTTGTAGTACAGGTGAACGGAAAGATCCGCGCGAAATTTATCGTGGCTTCAGGAACTGCTAAAGAAGAACTTGAAAAAACAGCTTTGGAATTGCCGGACATAAAAAAGTGGCTGGAAGGGCAGAATATTAAGAAAATTATTACTGTTCCGGACAAATTGGTTAATATTGTGCTATAATAAAGTAAATTATGATTATTGACGAGAGTGATGATCCATATTGTCATGAAGATCCGGGGCCGGAGTTTAAACGAGTTCCGGTTTATAAGTTTGATATAGAAAAAAACTTTTCTTCATGGAAAATTTGGCGTACCAATGACGGACGAGTTCTTCCCAACAGTGACAGCAATATCAGGTTAATTGATAATCCGTTTGACCCGGGGAGTTTAATCTTTCTTACAGTTTGCTTTGACCCTGCCATTGCCGGAAGATCCTTCGGCGGGTTCGGGATTAGGCTTCCAATCGATCCCGCTATCCCATTAAACGATCAAACATTTGTAGAGTACGATCTTTATTATCCTCAAAGCGCCGGCGGTGCATACATGAGGCAGGAAATCTGGTCAACGTCTTCCGGCGGCGAGGGTTCTCAAGCTCAGGCGGGAGTTCCCGGAACAAACAGGGTTCAGCACTATATCCGAACCGCAGACTTGGAAGGGCTTAACACAATTAACCATGACAGCAGGTGCGGCAGCTTTAACGGGGAGGCTTGGTATAAAAAGCCGGTTTGTGTAATAACCCCTGTATCAACCGGAAACTGGGAATATTTAAATATCGATCTGCACACGGAAATAGGCGTAAAAGTAGACGATGCGCTTCTTATGCTTGGCAATATCAGAATAACACAAACAGAGCACGGATTTTCCATACCCGGCGTTGTTAATACAAAAAGTTTTTCACAAGTTGATCCTCTAAAGAAAAAATATAACCCGGATAACGGATATTTTTTATTTGGTACAACCGCCAATACGGCAGTTCCTGAGGATTCTTTGGGAGGCAGGCATTTTGATCTTTTTGTTGATGAAGACGGTCTTAAACCGGAGTGTCATTTAAGGCCGCCCGGGTGGTTAAAAGATGAATACCCGGATTTTACTTTTAAACCGGGCGATGAAGGTCCTGAATGGAAACTCCCGACAGATAATATTTTAAGTATATTGGAATCCGGTAAACACGGCGATATTTTTACTCATGGTCACTGTCTGGCATGGGTAAACCAGTCTCCTCCCTGGATGAGGCAGGTATTACCGGAACATATTACTTCTATGCAATGGAGTCCGGACGGCTTGTATTATTTCGGCAGCGGAAATACTGCAGGTCCGTTTGTGAAAGTAAAAAAAGAGACGGCTAGAAGAATCTATTTTGATCATATTGTGTACTTAATGCGGCATTTTATGTCTACAGATGCAAGGTATGGATCAAGTAAAGAACGCGGTATTTTGCCGTTCCACTCATTTGACGTTGTTAATACAGAGTTTCACGAAAGCCGGCACAGCGCCCTGTATCAGGACGGCCAGGATAACTGGAAAGCGGCATTAAAAAATACTTCATGGCTTATGGCTATGACAGACGATGATCTTAACGACATAAAGCAGCATTATATGTACCTGCTTTTTAAGTATGCGCATATTGCCGTTCCCAATAAACAAATGGCGGAAAAGTACAAAGCAGGTTATAACAATCCTGATATCGTACCCGATTATATGAAGCTTGACAGTCATGATCACTCTGGCAGTATTGATGCATACATAAGCGAAAAGCCGCCGGTTTTTGTCTACAACGAACACAGTCTTTTCTTTTATTCAAAGACAATAGTGGTGTATAACATGATCAAGGAATTAAATACTGCATGGAAAACCGATGCTTTATATGACGGCAGAAACCTTATTGAATGTCTGGGGATGCAGGGTCATTATTCAGTCGGCAATATTTTAGCAAGCCGCAGCCTAAGTTCTATGACTTTGTTTGCCCGGCTTATCGATGAAGGCCTTTTAGATTGTCTTTCCTGTTCAGAAATGGATATGAGACAATCCGATACTGCTCCCGGCGGCGGGGCTAAGTCTCCCGATATTCTTAACAAGAAACAAGCCGATTCTATCGGGTATCAATACGCGCTGCTTTTTAAATTGTACGAAAAATACAAAGAATATATAGATCATGTTATCTTCTGGAAACAATACGGTTCAAGCTGGCAGAACAGTTATGTGATATTTGATCATGAACAAATGGCAAGTCAGGCTTATTACGCAATAATGAATCCTGACAGATTTATTAAAGGACACTCATATTTGAACGGCTTTTTTGCCGGAGAATATGAAAAAATTAATACCAGACAAACTGGTAAATATTATGATAAAATAAGTAGTAATGACTCAAAAAACAGACAATAACGATCCCTATTTCCATGAAGATCCCGGCTCTGGTCTTAGCAAAATAACTGTTCACAGTTTTGATTTGGATAAAGATTTTCACTTATGGAAATCATGGCGTACCAATGACGGACGTGTTCTTGTTAATTCCAAATGCAGCTTTGCAAGAACAGAAAATCCTTTTGAGCCGGGCAGTTTGCTCTTGCTTACCTCTAATCATGATCCTGCTGTTACAGGAAGATCATTCGGCGGGTTTGGCATGAGAGTGCCGGTTAATCCGGCTGTGGAAATTAACGCTCAGACTTTTGTTGAATTCCAATTTTATTATCCCAAGAGCGCTGCAAATAAATATATGAGATTTGAAATATGGTCTACCAGCAGCGGAGGCGAGGGAGCTCAGGCAAATGCCGGATCTCCTGGAACAAACACGTCTTCTATATATATCAGGACTGTAGATCTTAAAGGCGTCTATAATTTTAATCTTGATACAAGGATTGGCTATTATTATGATGAAACATGGTTTAGAATAACAGTCCGTGCGCCTGTTCCTGTATCAAGCGGGAAATGGGAATTTCTGAATATCGATCTCCATACAGAAACCAATGCTAAAATAGAAGACAGCCTTCTTATGATTGGCGATATAAAAATAACGCAGACAGATCCGCAGGGAATCCCCATTCCCAAAGTTGTCAATGCAAAAAAATATTTAGAAGTTGAACCTATCAGGAAAAAGTACAATAAAGATAACGGCTATTTTATGATGGGTACTATCGGGACAGGGATTACAGAGCCGGATTCTTTAAGAGGGCGTCATTTTGAGATCTTTGTAGATGAAAATAAACTTAAACCGGAGATGCATTTAAGGCCTCCCAAATGGCTTAGAGATGAATACCCCTATTTTGTTTTTCTGCCAGACGATGAAGGGCCTGAATGGGAGTTCCCAACCGATAGTCATTTAGGGGTAAGAGACTCCGGAAAACCCGGTGAATATAAATTGCATGGCCACACTTTATCATGGAGCGATCAATCTCCCGAATGGATGAAACAGATAATCCCGGAAAATATTACTTCTATGGAGTGGAATAAAAAGGGGTATTTTTACTCAGGGGGCGCAAGGGCTTCCGGGCCGTTTGTAAAAGTAAAAAAAGAAACAGCGCGAAGGATATACTTTGATCAAACAATGAATGTTATGCGTCATTTTATGACTGTCGACGCAAGATACGGCTCAAGCGAAAAACGCGGCATTATTCCATTCCATTCATTTGATATTATTAATGTAGAAATCCACGAAAGCCAGCACAGCGTTATTATTCAGAATGAACCAAATGAATGGAAGAATGCGGTTAAAAATACTTCGTGGCTTATGGCTTTAACAGATATTGACTTTGACGATGTACGGCAGCATTATATCTACCTGCTTTTTAAGTATGCCCACATCGCAATTCCAAATGCAAAAATGGCCGAAAAATACAAAGCAGGTTATAACAATCCTGATATTGTTCCTGACTATATGAAAATAGACGGCCACGATAACAATGGAAGTATCGATGCATATATAAGTGAAAAGCCGCCCATTCTGGTTTTAAATGACTTTGATTTTATTGTTCTGACAAAGGCGAAAGTAGCGGTAAACATGATAAAGGAAATAAATACCGCATGGAAATCTGATGCGCTCTATGACGGAAGAAATCTGATTGAATGTATAGGAATCCAGGGACATGAAACGGTCAGTCAGACTGTAGCAAGTAATAGTCAGCGTGCTTTAGCTTTGTTTGCCAAACTTGTAGATGAAGGATTCCTTGATTGTATTTGTTATTCAGAAATGGACATGAAGCAAGATGATTATGCTCCCGGAGGCGGAGCGCGCGCTCCGGAGATTTTGAACCAAAAACAAGCCGATGCCATTGGATATCAATATGCGCTTCTTTTTAAACTGTTCGAGAAATACAAAAAATATATCGATCATGTTATTTTCTGGAGTCAGTCAGGCGCAAGCTGGCTGTATAGTTATGTACTGTTTGATCATGAACAAAAAGCAAGCCAGGCTTATTACGGTATAATGGATACGGACAGGTTTATTAAGGGGCACTCTTACCTTGACGGTTTCTTTGAAAAAGAATACGACAAGGTAAAAGATTAACCCCGGTTCCGGCGCTATCTTACAAAACGTTTTGATGCAGAAATAAGCGTTCCCAAAACCATTAGGTGCGTTGCCAAACCTCGCAGATAATCCATGAAATTGGGTTTACTGTTAAGCGGGTGGATTATGTCTACAATAGCAATAAAGATTAGCCACAAGACAATAAAGACAAGCAGTATAAGGTCTGTTATCGGGACATCGATTCTGAACAAAGCCAGCAGCAGGAAGATGCCTGCGGCAATTCCACAGACCGATAAAACGATAATTAACACATTGGAAAAATCACCTCTTCCGAAAATTTCACGAACCATTATGCCAAATTCGCCGCCGCGGTCTTTGGTAATGCCCAAAATCCCGTTTGCAAAAAGATAGAGAGCTGCTGCAATATTTAACAGCATAAAACCTATTCTATTCATTTTTTCCTCCTGTATATGATTATACATGGTTTATTATCTTTTGTATCATTAATATTATTGCTAATTTTATCTTATTTTGATAAACTTTTCTGATGAGTAAAGAATTAACAACAGCTAAATTGGACGCTTTTTTTAGGAGTTTTTTGGATATAGAAGGTTTTATCTCCGGTGATAATTCTTTAAACGGTATTCAGGTTGATAATGACGGCTCTCTTGTTAAAAAAATCGCCTTTGCCGCGGATGCCGCAATGGAAACTTTTGAACAGGCCGCAGCCGTAAAAGCGGGCATGCTCTTTGTCCACCACGGGCTTTTTTGGGGCTCGCCATTAAGAGTGGAAGGCAGCTTGAGACGGAGAATCAAATTTTTACTGGATAACAATATCTGCCTGTATGGGGTACATCTGCCGCTTGATCAACACCCCAAGTTTGGAAACAACGCGGTTCTTGCTGAACTTTTAGGGCTGGAAAATATCGAACCTTTTGGTGAGTATGGCGGCCGGAAAATCGGTTATAAGGGTACGTTCCCCAAACCTGTTACTATTGATGAAGCTGCAAAGAAAATAAACTTTATGGGAAGGCCGCCTGTGGGGCTATACCCGTTCGGGAAAAAGGAAATTTCCAGTGCGGCAATTATGTCTGGGGGAGCGGCCAAAAACGCAATGGACGCCATAGAAGACGGCGTAGATTTATTTGTTACAGGAGAAAGTTCCCATAGTATTTATCATCACTGTCTGGAAAGCAAACTTAACATGATAGCAGGCGGCCACTACAGCACCGAAGTCTGGGGAGTTCAGGCTGTTATGCGTCATTGTATGTCAGAGCTGGGCATAGAAACTGAATTTGTCGATGTCCCAACAGGGCTATAAATATAAATATATGAAATATACAAATTGGAGTATAGACATGAAAAACTTAAAAGAAAAGCTGCTGCCATTGTTATTAACAGGATTTATACTGCTGGCGGATCAATTAACAAAAGCGTACATTGTAAAAAACTGGCCCTCACCAGGGTTAATTAAAGATGTTTTTGACAATGAGTTTCTGTGGATTTATCATGTGCGGAATAAAGCTATAGCATTCAGCCTTGGAGAAAATCTGCCGGATTTTATTAAACCTGTGGTATTTATCGGCATTCCCATTGCCGTTTTGTGTTTTCTGGTATGGTACTATTTTAAAACAGATGATTTTAACGGTGTACAACGGTGGGCGGCAGCCGGAATAATAGGAGGCGGTTTTGGAAATATAATCGACCGTATCTTCCGTCCTGACGGAGTGGTGGACTTTGTCAGCGTTAAAATCTACGGGCTTTTCGGCATGGATCGCTGGCCGACATTTAATGTCGCAGACTCATCTGTTGTGATATGCTGTATTTTGCTGTTTATATCGATTTTAATAACTCCCCAAAAGACAAAGGAGGTAAAAGAAAATGAATAAGAAAGTCAACACATTGCTGTTTATTCTTTGCGCTACAGCGTTTAATATTTTAGTTACCATATTGAGTTTTATTGGTTTTTTTATCCTTTATATAAAATTTATAGCATCAAGAATTCCAGGAGCAAATTCTTCATGGAGTTTTACGCTTATTTTTATGGCATCTCTCGCAGTTTCTTTTTTGGTTTACCGCTGGCTGTTAAAATATCTTTTAACAAAAGTTGACATAGAAAAATATTTTGATCCTATATTTGTGCGTAAGTACAAAAAGAAATAAAAATTAACCAGAACCGGGTAACGCCGCATTTCTGAACAGCCGTACAAACTCATTCGGGCTTATATTTACCGCTCCAAGTGAGTTTTTATAATCCATAGGCATACCAAGGTCAAAAAATAAAAACCCCTGTTCCTGCAAATACTTCGCCGTAAGGATAATCTGCACAGTGCCGGCATTGTCTTCTTCATAAAAACCCGAATAACTTGTGTAAACTCCGCCGCAGACAACGCCGAACTCCCCCGCGGCAAGTTTACCGTCCCGGTAGAGAGCGAAAGAAGCAGGGTACGCTCTGGCCGCCGGCAAAAGCCGCTGCGGTTCACCATTGCCGCTGGCGCTGTTAATTGAGGAAAGGCGTATCTTTTTTATACACTCAACCAATGGGGGAGTAAGCCAATCACCCCCGTGTTTTTCCACGCAGCGGTCTACAATATGTTCAAAGTCCGCATCGGGGCGCAGCTCATAACGGTTTAAAAACCGCTTTATGGATTTTTTTATTTTTAAGTTTTCAAAAAACAAAGCGGAACGTTCAAGGTGCAGTTTTGGCAGCGAAAAATAAAAAGGTTTGCTGTTTTCGTTTTCTTCGGACTCGCTTTCTCCCGGCACTTTAGCGGACATTATTAAAAACCCAGCTTCCATTAATTTTGCTCCGAACTCCGGGCTGAAATCTTCGGCTATGCAAAATTCCTCGTTGTACCCTGTCGCCAGCATAGCATCGACAATTGCATGGCAGTCATCTTCCGGGGAGATATACAAATAACCGGACATGGTATAGCGCAGGAGCATTTTAGTAGTATATACTAAACTCGTGACATTTCCTAATAAAAGGAGAATTTTTATGAAAAAGATAAATAACCATTTAGAAGTTATGCAAGGCATGACAATTATCGTCCTTGCTGCTATAATTGGATTCTCAATGATTTCTTGTTCAAATTCAAATAGCAGTAGCGTCAGTAATAGTAATAGTAATGGAAACGGAGATAATTTGATCTTTTCCGATAATTTTAACGGAAACTCACTGGATACAACCAAATGGGATTATTGTCCAAATTGGGACAGGCAGGACCGCAGTACATGGAGCGATGATATGGTTTCGGTAAGCGGCGGGTATCTTCGCATCAAATTCAGGCGTGATGCGGAGCTTGGCGCGGCAAAATCGAGTGATCCGGAAATTGCTGCTAACTGGATTCGTTCCGGCGGCATCCGTACAAGAAAAAAAGCCGGAGCTATGCTGTTCGAGAATAGTTTTGGTTATTACGAAGCCAGTATTAAGTTCCCTAAGATAAGCGGTACATGGGGCGCATTCTGGCTGATGAGCCCGACAGTGGATATAGACCTTACCAATGGCGGAGAAGAAGGCACAGAGATCGATATAGTAGAAACCATACACAATGAAGACGGCAAGTTTAATGCCGCCCTGCACTGGAATGGTTATGGAGAACATCATCAATCTGTTGGCAGTGATGACAATTATAAATCAATACCTGTAAATATTTACGACGGGGAATTTCATACTTTCGCGCTTCATTGGACGCCTTCTGAATATATATTTTATGTAGACGGCCATGTACTTTGGCGTGTTAATGGCGGCAGTAATTTTAAAAATAGCGGTATAAATCAAAATCCCAACTACATTAAGCTGACCGTATAAAGCGCTCCCTGGGCCGGGCTTCTTCCAGAAGGATTCACAGAAGCGGAAATGTTAGTTGATTATGTCAGGGTTTACAAACAGCCGCCGCGAAATTGAAACAGGAAAGCAGGAACGATGAATACGCAAAAAGTTATATTTCTAACCACAAAGCTGGCAACTTGTGGTAGAATTTGTTATATTAAATAGGGACGGGAAAAAGAGGGTTTACCGGACAAACGGTAGATAACCGTTAATAGCCTAAGGAGGACGGTGAAGGCTATGGAAAACAGAAAGGCATTTAAGGAAAGAAAACAAGCTGCTTTGAATGCTGCTCAAAAACAAGGCATTGTAGATGTTGTTACGGTTGGTAATTCAGATGGAATTAGTCCGGAAACAGTAGAGTTGGCAGCAAAGTTAATGGAAAAACACGGAAAAAGCGCTTATGAAAGGCTGGAATCTCGCTTAAAAACACAATGAGTGTACCTACAATATTTTTCAAAAGCCTGTTAAAAACTTTAGCAGGCCAGTTTATTGATCAAAAACTAGAACATGCCGAATGTATTGGCGATGATTTCGGCACTCAGATTAACCAAAACGCAAAACTGTTTTTTTCAATTGTTATCATAGAAGAAGATCTGCCACATGATCTCGCTGCTGTAGGAGTACTGGTTGATAACAGAGCATCGGCATTTAATAGAACCGGGTATACTTTTTTTATTTTCATAGATACGTCAAAAAAACATAAAGCGATAACTGACGATTTAAGAACCGTATTTGAAAAAATGGTCTTATCCCACGAAACATGCCATTTTGTATTTTACTATGAACTATTTTGCTTATTAGGAGCTGACTTAACCAGTACCGTTTATACTGAGTTTCAAAACATTGTCTCCGGTAAATTGAAAGCAGCAATTACCAAAGAAATGAATATTACCAATGAAACTGTATTTGAAGAACATAAATACGGTGAATTTATAAGAAATTTTTGGGAATACCCAAATTCACACTATGATAAAAAGAAACTCACAGACCATGATTATAATAAGTCAAATTTAATATTTTTTGGGTATCTGACACAAAAGTAAAATCTCTACTTGCCAGTAAAATTTTTACTGATTTTCGCCCTACATACATATTGACACTTTCCCCCAAAATATAGTAATATACTATCATGCAGAGAAACATAACCA
>Ga0099364_10014296_pt1 | contig 10576 bp, 9 predicted proteins | sample TergutTh196P3_FD_73070 | JGI IMG/M metagenome (GOLD analysis project Ga0099364, IMG submission 73070) | Microcerotermes parvus P3 segment gut microbial communities from Pointe-Noire, Republic of the Congo - Th196 P3 | ecosystem: Host-associated > Arthropoda: Insects > Digestive system > Gut ...
CCTTGCCCGTAAGGGTAAGGGGTGGCGGTTTGACAGCGTAATGGTACGTTTTAACGTGCCGTTTCGCCTATGCTTGCGGGTAATCTTATTCGTCCGTTACGCTCCGGGTTTCTTGTCGCTGTGAATGTCAAAGCGGTAATTGACGTATTTCCCGCCCGTGTCGGCAAGTAATATAACTGCGTCGTAGGTTTTATCTTTCTTTTCGGAATACAAGCCCTTAACCGCCGCCTTTCCTGTTTTCAAGAGTTCGGCGGCGGTTGCTTTCGTCAATTCTTTTTTGCGTGAAGTAAAAAAGCGGTCTAACTTCCACATGACAAACAGGCAGTCACGATTTTCACAATGAAAATTCTTCTTGCTTTCCTGTACGTTTTTACCGCAGCGGGGGCAAACGCCGATACTTTCTTTCGGCTCGGCGAATAAGGGTATATAATCCTCAATGGGCGCGGCGTTATCCGTAACCAACGTCCGCGCCATGTCCTCAATACCGCGCATAAACGTGTCGGGTCGCGCTTCGCCTTTGGCAATCTGCGTTAGAGCATTTTCCCATTCTGCCGTTAATGCGGGGGAAGTGAGCGCGGCGGGCAACACTTTAATTAAATTTTCGCCGTCCGCTGTGGGTATTAACTGCCGTCCGTTACGCTTGACAAAACCGCCGTTTACAAGTTTTTCAATGACTGCGGCGCGGGTCGCCGGAGTGCCAAGCCCGCGCCGTTCGGTTTCGTTGTCGGTTTCCTCCGCGCCCGCGTTTTCCATAGCCGATAAAAGAGTATCTTCTGTAAACGCTTTCGGGGGTTGCGTGTAATGCTCCGTAACCGTGGCGGCAGCGTTTTCAAATATCTGTTGTTCTGCTATCGGGGGCAGACGGTCTGCTCCCAGCAATGCGCCGCCGTCCTCGCTGTCCTCGTTTTTCGGATTGAACGCGGGTAAAAAGTGCGTTTCAGCCGCTTTCCACCCGTCCGCGATTATGGATTTTCCCTTTGCCGTAAAAGTATGACCGCCGCAATCGAACACCGCCGTTACCGCTTCGTAAATATGCTTTTCGCCTACGGCGCACACAAGCCGGGAAGATATGAGCGATAATACATTACGCCCGGTATCGTCCAGTTTAGATAAATCGGTTTTCGCAATCTCGGCGGTGGGGATAATGGCGTGGTGGTCGCTGACTTTTGCGTTGTTTACCACTTGCGCGGAGTTGACAGGAACAGCCGAGCCCGCCCTGATGAGTGCGGCGGCGGTCTGCGCGAGTGCCGGAAGCCCCGCCGCCATGTCGGACGTTATAAATCTGCTGTCAGTCCGGGGATAGGTGATTAACTTGCTTTCGTATAGCTTCTGCGCCGCGTCAAGGGTCTGCTGCGCCGTGTACCCAAACAGGCGGTTACTGTCGCGTTGTAATGCCGTAAGGTCAAACAGTTTCGGCGGTGATATGCTTTTCTGCTCTTTGGTGAGGGAAACGCAAACGGCGGCTTTTTTGTCAGCCGCCGCCCGTATCTTTTCCGCTTCCTGTGGGTCGGGGATATGTCCGCTTAACGCGGTAGTCCCGCCCATGTTCAGCCGTACAATGTGATATTTTTCTTTGACAAAGCCGGATATTTTCGCGTTCCGTTCCGTCAGCATGGCAAGGGTCGGTGTCTGTACCCTGCCGACATTTAAGGTCTTGTTATACAGAGTAGAGAATAACCGCGTCGCGTTTATGCCGATTAACCAGTCTGCTTTTGCGCGGCATATCGCGGAATAATATAACGGGTCATACTCGCGCCCGTCGCGCATTTCTGCAAAGCCTTTTCTTATCGCGCTTTCTTCCATACTGCTAACCCACAAACGGGAAAACGGCTTTTTGCACCCTGCCATAAGATACACAAACCTAAAAATCAATTCACCCTCGCGCCCCGCGTCGGTGGCGCATACAAGGCTTTCAACGTCGGCGCGGTTCATCAGCCCGCGCAAAATGCCAAACTGCTTTTTCTTGCCCTCAAAAACGGTGTATTTCCATGTTTCCGGGACAATGGGTAAGTCCTCGCGTTTCCATTTGCCGTACTGCTCGTTGTACTCGTATGCGTCGGCAAGCCCTACTAAATGCCCTACGCACCAAGAAACGATATAACCGTTTCCCTCAATATAGCCGTCTTTGCGGTCTTTTGCGCCAATAACGGCGGCAAGGCTCATGCTTACGCTCGGCTTTTCCGCTATTACTAACACGCTCATTCCTTGCCCTCGCTTTCCGGCGTTTCCTCGCTTGTAAAATCATCAAATAAAAAATCGCCGCCGTTGTCGGAATCCGGCGTTAATGTGAAATCGGGCATATCCTCGTCGGTATCTGCATTATAAATTTCGCCGCCGTCGCTGTCCTCGCCGTAATCCCCGCCGTCATATTCGCCCGCGCCTATGCTGTCGGAAAACAAATCGTCCTCGTCCGCGTCAAAATCAAACTCGTCCAGTTCGGTTTTCACCGCGCTTTGCGGTTTCCCGCCCCGCTTCGGTTTTAACACTTTGAAATAATAGAACGCGCCGCCGCCGATTGCCGCCATTACCAACACCATAATCATAATCCCGGTCATGTTATTTTCTCGCGGCTCTGCTTCGGGTTCAGTTTCGCCGGGTTCGTCCTCACTCTCCGGCTCTCCCGCTATCTCGGCTATATTCGGTGGAAGCGGAGGCGGTACAAAATCCTCTCCCTGTAATATTTGCAATAAATCGTATTCGTCCACAAGATTCAGAAAATGCACGTTTTCACGTTCGCCCGCACGGTCGATTATGATATAGAAATAGTTGCCGTTTTTCGTGGTTACGGTGATAAACTGTTTATCCTGCGTCTGTACGCCGGATAAATCATCAACAAGGGTAAGGTTTCCCGGCGGGGTCAGCATTTGCGGCTGAAATAACATAGAAAGAAAATCGCTTATATCAATTTCCATGTCCTCGCCCGTGATTATCTCGTCCGGCTCGATACTGTAATCGTATTCGGGTTCGTCTGTTTCTTCGTCCGGGTCTGTTTCGGTTTCAGCTTCGGTTTCGGTCATAACCGTTTCCGGCTCGGTATCAAGTTCCGCCGCGTAAGCGGTCATACCCGCGCCCATAACTCCCGAAAAAATAACAGCGGCTATGATTGCATAAATGCCGAAACGCCTTTTAATCGCTTTTCGTTTCAGGAACAGGCAAACCGCGCCCGCGCAAGCCGTCAGCGCGGCGGCGGCTGTGATGAGTATGCGGAATTTTTTGTTTGTCCTCATGGTTACGCCCTCGCTTTCTTGTTTTTAAGCCGTTTTATCAAAAAGAAAACCGCGCTTGTCATAAACGCGGCGGCTGTGGTTGCGGCAATAATTACGCGCATTTTTTTATTCGTTCTCATTGTTCATGCCCTCGCTTTCGTTATTCGGCGTTTCAATATCGCCGTAAATGTTTTGTGTTTTCGCGTCCGGCTCGGCGTTGCGTTTTTTACCGCGCCGTGAATAAATGGTTTCCGGCTCGGCTGCTGCCGCGCCGCCAATCGCGCCCGCCAAAGACTCAGGCAGCTCGCCGCCGTCCAAAAAGGCGTACAGTTCATCACGCGACAGCTTCAATGCCCGCACTTGCTGTATAATCTGCAAGTTTTCCTGTTCTGTCCGCGCTCCGTCAATCTGCTTTAAGATAGCCTGTAACGACACGATTCTCTCCCGCGTTTTCTGCTCCCGGCGGTCAATCTTTTCAAGTTTTTTCATGGTCTGCGCTCCTTTCTCTGCGCTAATATAATTTGTTATGGGAATAGTTCCGGTTTGTTTCCTTTTGTTTCCATGTAAACAAGGTACATTTCGTATTCGTCCGGCGTTAAGCGCGACAAAGCGGCATTATCAAGTCCGCGATTTACAAGGGAAACATTGAGAATGTAGTAGTAATACGGCACTTGTACCTCGTATTCGTATGGTATTTGATAGGTTATCCCCGTTGCCGGGTCGGTGTAAGGGTAATAGTCCGTGCGGGTTTCCGTCCTGTACCGTATTTCGGTTACAGGGGTCAGCGTAAGCGCGTACTGCGCGGCAATCAGCGAAGCAAGTTCGGCTTGCACTCCGTCCTGCGTGTACATATAGTATTTCGCTGTAAGATAACTCGCAAGCGCAAACGGGTCGTGCGTAATCGCGTCAAGATTGTAATTGTACTCATCGTAACCGGGATAACTTGTAGGAATAGCGGCAATCTGCGTCGTTAGGTTCGCTTCAAGCGCGGTATAATCCCCGTCTGCGCCCAGAATGTCCGCGTCCTCCGCTGTATAAGACGTTCCGATAATACTCGTACCGCCGCCGCCGAACATTGCCATACACGAAGATATACCCGCCGCAAGCAGTATCACGAAAAACAGTATGCCGCCCGCCACCGCAAGGATTTTCCAGTTGATAACGGCAAGTTTTGCGGCTTTTACAATCATAACTTTGATTTTTAACGCGACTTTTGCCGCTCTGTTCGCCGCCGCTTTCGCGCCTTTGACGTTGCCCTGCCGGAACGCTTGCGCGTACTGCTTTTTTATATGCCGTTTATGCGCCGCTTTTTTTAACGGATTCGCGTTTTTAAGTTCCGGCTTTGTGTGTAAATCCCGCTTATATACAGCGTTTACATTGGCTTTTACTGCTTTTTTCTCTGCCTGTAATAATTTCCTTTGCGGTTCAAACTTCAAGCGGTCATACCCCGCCCGCGCCGCCTGTACTGTCCGCCCCGCCGCTCTCTCGGTCGCTCCCGCCGCTTCTAATCCCACGTTGTCTTTTTCATATTTGCGCGTTTCGTTGCGGGTGAGGTTGGCGGCTTCGTTTGCCGGACGTTCAAGGGCGTGGGTCAGCTTGCCGTTAGGCGGTTTGTCGCGCTCCCGGAAAACAAGGCGCGTTTCGGTTTTGCCCTGCGGCTGAACCTTAACGCGCTGTTTTTCGGGTGTTTTGCTTTTTTCTGTAAACTGTAACGGTGTTTTTTTCGGCGGCGGTTGAGTTTTATGCCCCTGTGGTTTCTTTTTATCCTGTTTCGCCGGAACGCGCTCGATTGCAAGCGTCGTTTCTTTTGGAATTTTCGCCCGCGCCTGTTCGTAGCGGTCTGCGGTTCTGTCGGATTTTTGTATAGCTTTTTTCATTGCCGGATTCGCCCGCTCCGCTTCGGTGAAGTTGAGCCGCGTTGTTTCCGGCTTTTTCTGATAACGGTTAAATATTTCTACATTACTTTTTCGTTGTAACCGTTTCTTTGCCGCCTTACGCTCGATACCGACGCGCTCCGCAATACCGCCGATTATCTCACCGCCGGAATTGTGTTCCGTCGCGGCTTCCCTCGCGCTGATACGCTCCGCGCCGCCTGTTGCTTTGTTCACTTCCACCGCGCCGTCGCGGGTCATTTGCTGTACGGTTTTATCCGGGCTTTTCAGTTCTTTCACTATCACCGCCCCCTATATCGCGCTTTCCGATAACCGCGTTGACATAATCTTGTACAGCATTGAATTTTGCGGGAAATTATCGACGAAAGGCAAGATTACGCCGCCGAATATGATTAAGCCTTGCCCCGCTTCGGAGTTCGTAACGTATTCCATTTGCGCGGGGGAAATGTTCAGCCTGTCCGCTAATATCGCCCTGTCGCCCGCGCCCTGATTCAGCAGTAACAGGAAGTCGGAGTTTTCAAGCACGTTGCGGATTTCCGGGCTTTCCAGCAGTTCGTTGACATTCTGCGTTATACCCGTAGGCATACCGCCCCACTTGCGGAAACGCTTGTAGATTTCGCCCGAATACGCGGCGGTCTGCGGCTCTTTGAACAGTAAATGAAACTCGTCCATAAAATACCGCGTCGTCTTTTTCGCCGCACGGTTCGCCGTTACCCTGCCCCATACTTGGTCTTGGATTACGAGCATACCGAGTTTTTTAAGCTGTTTTTCAAGGGATTTTATATCAAAGCATACAATACGGTTGTTGATGTTTACATTCGTGCGGTTATTGAAAATGTTTAATCCCCCGTGAACATACAACTCCAACGCCGCCGCCACACGTTCAGCTTCGCGCTCCGGCTGTTTCTTTAATTCGTCGTAAAGGTCTTGAAGTATAGGCATTTTCGCCGGGTTCGGTCTGCCGTATTTTGCCGCGTCCGCGAAAAATGCGCGGTACACGTTTCTAACAGCGCGGTCTATGACGGTTTTTTCGATAGGTTCAAGCCCGTTTTTACCGCCTACAACGAGTTCGCAAAGGGATAATATAAAGTCTGTTTTCAGCGACAACGGGTTTTCTTCGTCGGAGTAATTCAAGTTAATATCCATAGGATTAACAAAGTATTTGCTATCCTGTGAAATGCGTATAACTTGACCGCGCAAGGCTTCGACAAGGGGCGAATACTCGTTTTCCGGGTCGCAGATGATTATATCGTCCCGCGTGATTAAAAAGGCGTTTGTGATTTCCCTTTTCGCCGCGAATGATTTACCGCTCCCCGGCGTTCCGAGTATCAGCCCGTTCGGATTCCGTAGCCGTTTGCGGTCTGCCATGATGATGTTGCCCGAAACGGCGTTGCGCCCGTAATATAACGCTTCCCCCGGTTGGAACAACTCCCGCGTCATAAACGGAATAAATATAGCTGCGCCGGAGGTAGTCAAACCGCGCTGTATCGGGATTTGGTTCAGCCCTAACGGTAGCGAGGACATTAAACCTTGTTCTTGCATATAGTCAAGCCGTAACAGGGTGCAGTTATGCTTTTGCGCTATACCCGACATTTGGAATATGCGATTTTCAAGGTACTGCTTACTCCCCGCCATGCTTAACACTATCACGGTCAGTAAAAACATTTTTTCGTTGCGGTTCTGTAAATCCTGTAACAGCTTTTTTGCTTCGTCGCCGTAGGTGTTGAGGTCGGACGGCATAATATCCATGTCATATCCGCTCCTTACGGCTTTTTTCTGCTCCGTGATTTTCATGCCGTCAATATCGGTGATTTTTCGTTTAATCATCTTTACCGCTTCGTTCTGGTCGATACTGCGTATATGCAGATTTACCGCGATATTTCCGTCCACTTCCAAGAAGTCTGCTAATATTCTGTCGTTGAGTTCGGACGCTATGATGTGCAAAAAACTAACCGCGCCCATTTTCGCGCCCACGCGGAACGTGCGCCCGCCGCCGAAATGAAACGAGGTCGGGGCGATAAAATCTTTCGTACTCATGCCTGTTTTATATAATCCGTCCCACTCGAACATAAAGAGGTCTGTCGTGCCGAGATGTAATACGCTGTGTAATGCTCCTAACCGCTCTTTGCCGTTCAAGGGTCGCGCCGCCGCTCCGATACTCCGAAAATGCGCCGTTATATCGGTTTCAATCCGCGTAAGCCTTGATTTCGCCGTTTTCAAGTCGTCGGTTTCTATGGCAAACGTGAGGTATTTTGACCGCACAAGCCCGTTGTTGCCTTTCTCAAACTGCGATTTGAGTATGCCCCTGTATTCGTCCCGGATATGGTTAAACTCGTCGTCTGCACGAGGTATTTCAATAGATTTTTGAAAATCCCGTTTATCCGCCCTGCGGGTAATATACGTCTGCTGTACCGAAACGGACGGGTCGAAGTAATTGTAAAGGTCGCATATACCCTCAAATATCGCCGTCTGTTCTTCCTTTCCCGCAAGTGTATAGTTTACGTCTGAAAACTCTATGCTTTTACTGTATAGCCGCTCTGTTACCCTGCATACGCCGTCCGGGTACATGGCGAGATAGGGGATTGAAGCCTGTACGCTCTCCGGCTTGTCCGGGTCGCCTTTGGCGGCGGTTATAGTCGCGTCAACTTGCTTTATCTGCTTTTTCGTAAGCCCCGCGAATATACCGCCGCCCGGATTATTTTTGTTTTTTCTCTGAAACAATGCGCTGTACCTCCTTTTCAAGCTGATTCTGCCGCGCTGTTACGGCGTACAGATTGTAGGTCTGATACGTCCGTATCTTCGGGCGTTTGAACATGGTCGTATAAATACACTTGATAAACCGTTCAAGCGGTATGCCGTTGCGTTCGTACATGGCGAACATGAACCACGGCAGCATGACAACCACCATGACGAACGCCGCCGCGCTTGTGGGTGTGAACGTCTTTAGCAAAAAGAAAAGCGGCACTCCCGTTGCCGCCGCCGCGCCGAAACATACCGTTTGTCTTTTGGTAAGCCCAAGTAAAAATTTTGTGCGTACCCGCGTTAAGTCTTTCGGGATTGATACATAAGCCATTTAATCGCTCCTTTCTTTGTTTATTGTTTTTCCGTATTATTTTAATGCGCGTTAAAGACTGATTTTGCAAGGCTTCCCGATTTCATCATGGCAAAGCATAATAAAACCGTGTACGCGGCAAGCGAGAAGATTGCCGTGTGTATATTCGCCGCGATTATCATTTCGTTTACAAGCACCGCGTATATCCCAACGCACACCATGAGGAAAAACCCTTGAAAGCCGAGCGCGAGAAGCGAACGCAAAAAGTTATTGCCCATTTGCCCCCATTCCCTGTGGGTAAACGTGGCGAACGGGATAGGCGCGACTGAACACATTAAGAATATCTCAATCATGCGCCCGTACAGGATTACCGTTATGATAATTCCCATGATTTTAAGACAAAAGCTGACTATAAAGGTTTCGAGCATTATCAAAAGCAGTTCGGGTATTCCGTAAGCGTCAAGGTTCATGGCGGCGATTGCCGCGTTTATGTCTATGGCGGTATCTCCGTGTATCACTCCCGCCGCGCTTGATACAACGTGCTGCGCCATATCGAACACCGCAAGCGTTATATCAAAAGTGTGGGCGACGATAAACACCGCCACCCACGCCTTAAAGAAAAACTTAAAAAACATAAACGTGTCCGTTTCCGCCATATTGTTTTTATCAAGCACCATGCCGATTATTTCCGCGCACAGAATGTATGTGATAATCAGCCCCGCTATCGGTAAGATTACCGTTTCAGATAGGGTCTGTATCATGTTGAATATATTTACATTCCAAGCAGCGGGGGTTTGCCCCGCTTCGGCGGCTATTGTGCCTACTTTTTCGTTTACGTCACCGAACATACTTGTAAGGTTTGACGTTATCGCCCCTATCAGCAATTCCTTTATCCATTCCGTGATTGCGTCAAGTATGCCGAACATTTAACCGCCCCTTTCTCCGTTAGACGGTAAATAACCCGGAAAGAAGCGGTACTAAAATTAAACCGATTAAGGCTATGCCGCCGCCCGCCATGAGCTGCTTCATGCCTTGCGATTTTGAAGCTGGATTATCCTGTCCGTAACCCTCTAACAGATTGATAACTCCCCAGATTGCCAAGCCCGCGCCTATGGCTATTACGAGCATTTGAAGTACGTCCACCGCACTATTGAAAAAATCCATTATACTTTTCCTCCTGATTTTTTATTATTATTTTTATATATTTTATTTATATCTGTGCTGTATTTACGGTATTACCGTGTAAAAATGAGCATAAAAAAACCGCCGTAGCTTTTACGGCGGCATAATTATTATTTTCTAATTGTTATCTGTTAATTGTACAGGGGCGGTTCTCTCGCCCGGTAGGGTGGTTTTCTGTTCATGTGTGATTTATCCCTCACTTTCAGCCGTTTACGGCGTTATTCGCTTTCGATTTCCCCGATTGCGTCCGCGCCCACTTCGTCCTCTATTTCGTAAAAATCGAACGGTTCATCAGGCGCGACCGGCGGCTTTGGTCTGCGTAGCCGCGCAAGATACTTTTCAACGTCAAAGGTATTCGCCTTGTCAAAATCTGATAAATATTTGTATCGTGAATGTTTGGTTATATCAAATTTCGCCGACATAAACGGTCTAACGCCCCTAACCATGCAGATACACTTGCCACCGTCAAGCACCGCGATTTCGTCCTGCGACATGAGTTCTTTGCCTAACTTCTGGTAATTAAGTCCATGTGACGGCGACTGCCCGCGGCTCTCTGATGAGTTCATGCTGTCGATTGTTTCTTTGCCGAGCAGCTCCGACATTTCTTTTAACGTGCCTTTCTCTCTGCCGCCCAGAAACAGCGTAGTATCACAATTCCCGCCGATTGTGTCCGCGTGGTCTTTGTATATCGCCTTAATTTGAGATTGCGCCTGTACGATTAACGCCGCCGATATTTCGCGGCTTCGGATTACGCTTATCAGGCGTTGCATATCGGGGATTTTAATATTGGCAAACTCGTCAAGCAGACAGCGAACGTGAATGGGGAGTCTGCCGCCGTATTCATCGTCGGCTTTCGTGCATAGGGTGTTAAACATCTGCATAATTACCATTGACGATAAAAAATCAAACGTGCTGTCCGTGTCGGACGTTATGACGAAAAATGCCGTTTTCTTATCTCCTATGGTATCAAGTTCGAGTTCGTCATACTCCATGAGTGCGCGAAGTTCTTTAATATCAAAGGGTGCAAGCCTCGCCCCGCATGAAATTAAGATTGATTTCGCGGTCTTGCCCGCCGCCATTTTATACTTGGCATATTGGAGTACGGCAAAGTGTTCCGGGTCTTTTTTCGCCAGTTTTTCAAACATTAAATCCACCGGGTTTTTATATTCCTCGTCGTCCTCGCGGGCTTCGGAAGCGTTTATCATATCAAGCAGGGTGATGAAGTTTTTTTCGTCCTCGCGCCC
>Ga0099364_10014297_pt1 | contig 10576 bp, 15 predicted proteins | sample TergutTh196P3_FD_73070 | JGI IMG/M metagenome (GOLD analysis project Ga0099364, IMG submission 73070) | Microcerotermes parvus P3 segment gut microbial communities from Pointe-Noire, Republic of the Congo - Th196 P3 | ecosystem: Host-associated > Arthropoda: Insects > Digestive system > Gut ...
GAGACCGTCGTCTTGTTCTCGATGGCGGAGTTTTCTCTTCCTCTTCAGACTCTTGTCCGTATGTGACCCCGTAAATATCTTCCGCCTCTTCATCTATCTTGCGGCTCGTTTTCCGGGATTGCTTTGCCGGGCGACTTGGCTCATAGTCCGACTCATCAAAGCTGCTCTCTGAATCCGTAACCTTGATGCCTCTTGATGCGGCTGGAGACCTTTCCGACGAATTGATCGCCACGAGAAGATCGAAGAAGTTAATGTCGTCCTTCTTGGAAAACGGTGCTTTCTGCATCGCGTCGATGAGTGCATCCTGACCATCCCAAATTTGGCGGCAGACTGTTCCCAGTTCCGGGAAATAGTCTGCGGTCAGTTTCACCTGTTCAACCCCGGTCACCGGTTGTAAAACGTCTTCCCACCATTGCCAGTTGTCGTAGTACCACTCGTCAAACTCCGGTGTGAACGCAAGATCAACTTCTTCCGGCTTGTTGGGCTTGCCATAGTAACTTGACGTAGATGCCTACTTTTTCGAACTCTTTTTTGACTGTTTCCCTCGACCATATCAACGGTGCCCATTGACTGGGCAGGGAGTTGGTTCGTGCCGCTGCCCTCAGCCCGCTTCGAAGAAGGGTCATTGGGACTGGTGTAGAGGGCATAACCGCTTTCGGGGTTATAGGTCATCTACGGGAAGAAACTGATCTTGTGCATCCCGCTTCCGAACCGGTGCCTGGACCACTCGCCAGTCCAACCCGGAGACACGCAAGGCATCGGATGAAGTGGGGGCATTTCCAATAGTAGTGCCAAGACCATGCCATGCAGGTCTTCTTCTCACAAACAAACTGTCATTTGAAGTAATTTCATGGGCCATCATAACGATCCTTTCTATGAGTTAGGTGTTCATTCCAAAGGGAGTAAGGTCTTTCAGTGCTACCTCCATTCTCTAAAAACAGTGCGATACTTCTGCTTCAGGCACTTCAAGGATGATCGCGTCATGGATTTGAAGTACCAACTTCGATTTCAGTCCCCATTGATCCCGGAGGCGGCAGAGGTGATAGACCGCCTGGTTCACCACATCCGCAACAAGCCCCTGGATAGGAAAATTCTTTGCCTGCCGTTCGAACCGTTTGAGTTGTTCGTCATCAATTGGTTTTGGAAACCGCCGATAGCGTCCAAAAGCTTCCAGCGGGAATAGGGGAATTGCAATTCTCAGAACAATGGCACAGAGGCAAATTTTCACTTCATGGTCATGAGGAAGTAGGAGGATTTTCCGGCATCGGCGGCAAACATCGTACGTTCCAGAAGATGGAGAAGTTCGAGCGGCTCTATTTTGTAATACGATTTCTCCGCGAACTCTGCAACATTGGGAAAATCGTCTGGATCGGTAGGCTTAAAATCAAACCGATAATTTCCCCAGGTTAGGATCGGTTTATAGGTCTCTCTTTTCGTTTTGCCTTTCGCCATCTCAGTCTTGATGCTTTGAAGGGTCTCCGTCTCTCCTTTTGCAGCTTCCAAGAGTTTCCGAAACTCCTTCGCTGGCACCAATGCCTGACCATTCCCTATCACCGTTGCATTGGCACGGCAACAGATGCCATGCTCGATGTCCGTTGCGGTCAACAGTACCCCCGATTTTTCGTTGGCAACGATCTTGACATTTTCAAGGATCGGACTCCTGACCTTGGTCGATACCACACTGGCAACGACCTTGAACTTGTTCAAAAATTCTTTTGCTTTGAATTGAATGAGCATCGTATTTTGCTTCCTTTGTTTGAGTTTTTCGTTATTGTTTTTCCCTTTTCCTGAAATCTAGTTTGACTTTTTCCCCATTCGCCGCCTTGTGAATGTGTTGCATGATTTCATTGTGTGCCATGCTGCCTGGATCATTTCCCGAAGGCAAATAAACCCGCAGTACCTTGGGAATATATTCCGCAAGAGCATCGGCAACGACTTCGATAGGATGCTTGACTCCCTTCCGTTGTTCTTTTTCGCACTGGTCTGGGTCAAGCATCACGACCGCCGCTGCGTCATCGCCGTATTTTTGCAATCCCCTCACAATTTTCTTTTTCAGTTCTACGTTGAGGGTTTTGGTAAAAAGACAGGTTGCAAAGGGACCGACTTTGATGCAATCTAAAATGCCCTCCACAATCACAACGGTGCTGTACTGAAGGGCCACATCAAGCCGGTAGCCGATGGTCTGCTGCGGCCGCCCGGGGCAGTTGTAGTATTTTTTCCTCACAATCTCATCACCAATCGCCCGGCTCGTCCACGAATACAGATTTCCTTTGTGATAAATGGGCATCAGAATTGTACCCAGTGCCATCGCATATTGGGGATCGGTCACCTTGTCGCAAAAAACAAAACCGTATTCCTCTCCCAGTTGCACCGGATCGTACCCCCGCTGTTGCATGTACACAACGGCGGGATGCTCGGGCTTCTTGGCGAACAGTTTATCAAATCGGATCACCTTTCCCGGCCATTCTAACGGCTCGTTGGGCGATTCCTTCGATTTCGTTGCCGGGGCAAGGAGCGAGGAAGAGCGCAGCCCCCGATAAACCCGCAAAAAAAGTTCACTCCGTTGCTCCCTTCGTTCAGCCGCCGTCATATCGTCTGTGCCGCCAGGATTGACACAGTTTTCGTTGTAACAGCGTATCAGATGGACATTGCTGTGCCCCTCGAAGGGATTGTAAACGCCCCATTTGCAACTGATGTACAACCGATGCCTCCTGTCCCTGCAAAAGGGACAATGAACGCGGTAGTCCTCATCCTCCGCGCCCTCACGGGCGACAAGAACACTACCGAAGATCGCTTGTAACTTGTTGTAAAGGAACTTGTTACGCATCACAAATCATTTTCTGCCATAACGGCGAGACCATCGGCCTGCAGCTACCGCGGTCGGAAAAAGGTGAACTCTCTGTCCTTTGATGACAAACCAAGCCACTTCAAAGTCACACCTCGAACAGAATTCCTTGCGTATGCCGCTGATGCCCGCCAATTCCACGGGAACAATATAGTCTTGCATTTCAACGGACATCTTCTTGCACTTTGGGCAATGATGTTGAAACGCATCAACGACTAATTTCCCATGTTCAATAAAGGTGAGTTTGGTCATAGCCTGATCTTTTCAATTTTGCTGATTCGATTATTTTTGAACGTGGTTTCGACCATCGAACGCGAGGTAAGCCCGGCAGTCTTTTCTTGTTCGTTATCCTCGTCAGGAAAAGCCCTCGCAACCAATTGTATCATTGCGTTCCGCTCCTCTTCCGTAATATCGTGGCTGTAGTTCCCCATCAGAGATACGCTGCGCATCGTGAGATGGATCCCGTCGAACTTTTTCGCGACATTGATGAACCGCGACTTCTCTTGGCTATCGCTAAATGTGCACCGGTTGGGCTCGCCATACATATTGCCGACAGCACAAGCCCGGCTGAATACCATGCTCGCTTGTAATGCATCGGAACAGATAATCGCGTAATGTTCCCCTGTCCCATAGCGGAACGCTGTTACGATCCAGTGTAAGATCATCTCGTTTTTCTTGCGTTGTGTTGTCGTTGCTTTTCTCTTCATATCCATAGTCTGAATTTTCATTCTCTCATTCCTCGTCATTCTTTTTCTATTGCCTTTCGAACGCGCTTCGCTTAGGCTCCTGAAACAACGGGAAAACAATAATCGTCCTTGTTTTTTAGGTGTGAGATTTTCATCGGCATGACAACGTAATCATAACCGTGCGTTGCTTGTATCATTGCAGGATCACTGGAATCTCGACCGGGGAAATAGACGCATAACTCTGATTCTGCGTCTAATGCCTTTGCCACTTCGATCAAGTATTGCGGTTCGAATCGAATGCGCCCGTTGACTCTACAATCTATGGGTATTGTTGCTTTTGCTTTGCTTGTCGTTTCATTGAATCCTTCCAACGTTAACTTTTTGCTCTTGATAATCAAATCGACACTCCGTTCATGTTGATTGAGTGCACAGTTGACTATAGTTAATGCCTGGAATAATTCCTGGCGATTGACGACGGCTTTGTGCATGGAAGTCTTTGATGGAATGATTGCACTCCATTTTGGAAAATGCCCTTCTAACAACTGAGAAAATACCGTGATGACTCCAGTGTGAAACAGGACTCTTTTTTTATCAAAAGCCATCTTGATATTTGGGGAACACGTATTTTCTTTCAAGACTTTTTCGACCAAAATCAAGTTTTTGGCAGGGACAATGAGTCCACGCGTCCGTCCAATTTTGTCCGGTTCGCTTTCAATGACCGGATGGCCGACCCGCTTTGCATATTTTATTTGCACTGCAAGCCGTCTGCCATCTGTTGCAACGGCAGTGATGACATCTTCATGGGGAGAATCGTTTGCCTTTCGAGACTCAAAACAAACACCGGCAAGAGCAAAGGACGGATTTGCTTCCTCAACCGCAAAGACCGTGTGCCGGATGATTCGTTGCAGTTCTTCTTTCGGTATCTCGTGATAAGACTCTGCCGTAAAGCTTTCTATGTCAGGAAAATCATCGGGACATTGCACTTCGAATTCCCATTGCCCGCATGTTTCCACGCACATGACGATTTTACCCTTCCGAACTTCTAACCAGAGTCTGTCTTATTTCGACTGCGTAAGAATGTTGAGCATTTCTTTAATAGGCAATAGTGCCGCACCATTGTGGACGACTTCGCAATCGACTCGAATACGAACGCTCTGTTCCGTGTCTGTTGCGTACAAGACAGTGCCGTTACATGTGTCTGCGACAATCTTTACGTTTTGTAGAATAGGCATATATCCTTTCGGATTGGTCACACCTTTCGCAAGCCGAAGTTTCGGCAGCATGTCTTTTCGCTCAAATCTGATTTTCATAGCAAAGTTTCTTTTTTTCCCAGTTGTACTCATTTTTTTACTCCTGTATTGAAAATACTTCAAATTCTTGCCCATCAAAACGGATAGGCTTTATTTCACTCACATCTTCATGGTCGTGAGGAACATCGATCTCCGATTGCGGAATAAACTGGCGGGTTAATTCATCCCACGACCATAGTGATCCCACTTCCCGTACCCGGGCATAGCGTCCTTGTACCTGCAAAATACATGGTCCCATTCCTGGCAGCCGCCGTCCCTTTTGTCGATTGATCCGAACGAGCCGATGCTGGTCTTCGGTCGGTCGGGAAATCACAAACACAGCGTTGCAGTTGTCCGCAATGGTCTTTGATTCCTGCGCATCAGTCATACTGGCAATCTGTCCCGGCTTCAATTTTACCGCCGCCGCATTGAGCTGATGGGCAAGAAAGACAGGGCAATGAAACCGGTAGGAAAGATACGCACGAGCATTTTGCGGAGCCTCGTTGCAGATGATCCGAATATGTTTGCTCGGGTCTTTGTCGTAAAACTGACAATGCCGATGAGCCATGATCCCGATGTAATCAATGAAGATCCCCGCCACATGGCGTTTCTGCCCCCGCTTGTTGTAATACTCCAGGTCGGCGGCAATCTGAGCGGCAATTTCCGGCCACAGCCCGCTCCCTTTTTCCGGGGTGGGCACATCGCCTTCATTGAGACTCATTCCTGAATAATCCAAAAGCCGCCAGTTTTCACCGAGCCGCTTTTTTGCCAAATCGTATCGCTCCCGTTCGCTCGGAATACGAATGCCGTACTCGATTGCCTGGGAAAACAATACTTGATCCTGCGGCGATAACTCGCCAGCCCTGGACAAGGACACGCCTGCAAAGATCTTCTGAATGTCAATCTGTGCAAAATTGGCATACGTTCTTGCCATAATCTCTGGTCCTGCCATTTCGTAGGAAACGAAATAGGACATCCCCAAAGAATGCCTTTTATTGCTATGTTCCCACTTGGCCACTTGAAGAGCGGCAAGGCTAATCGAGAGCTGCTGCAAGAGGGTTGTTTTACAACTACCGGTTGGTCCCAAGGCGATATACACTTCCCCCGCAACTCCGCCGCCGCCCAAATACACGTCGATAAAAGGAACTCCGTAAGGCTGCATCTTGGTTTTGGTCGATACCGGATCATATTGTTTCAACTCAAAGGGTGATGGAATCGGTTCCGCTGCAATCGAAGCGGCCGTTGCGATATCCGACTTCAGCGTGTCGAGTACATCGGGAATGCAGACCGGCACCTGCCGCCGTTCGGAGGTCAGTAGATACAGCCCACGCCATGTTTTTTCCAGAATGAACTGCTGGAGATAAGCCCTTGCCGTATCCTTCCCGATCAGCGGTTCGGGAGATTGACGCAAAACCTTGTAGAACGCCGTAATATCATCCACCATTGAATCCTCAAGAAAATCCTTGGGATCATCGATCCGCTGCTCCAACTCGAACTTCAATTCCTTCAAAGAAGGGAGCCGCTGTTGTCGCCGGTAAAATTTTTGGGCAACTTCCCAGACATGCCACAGATACAGATCAAGGTCTTGGAAATGCTCGGGACTGATTCCACTGTTGGCCAGCAAGTCATAGACAGCCGTATCCGTGAGCGCAGATTGGAACAGAGATTCCTTTTGACTCCCAGTAAGCGGCGGACGTGTTTCTACTGGTTTTGGACGTTTCATGTTTCTCCCGGTTCGGCAAAAACCTGATCAGCATGCTTTCCGGCAATTTCTCTACAGGCTTTCTCCAACTGCTTGCAAGCGTAGGCGATCGAAAGGGTTCTCACATGACGTTTTTTGAAGCCGTGCGAGACTCCTATCGTTAATCCTTCTTGGAAAAATTCGTCCCACGCCGCGATTAATGCTGTTTGTAATGTTTCTTTTACGGACATTTTTTGATTGGGTTTGCGGTTATGTGTGTGTGATCCGTTTTTCGGCATGACTCTCGAACTCCCAGTCAACGCCGCCGTCCTCTTTATAAAGATCACTGGACGGATCGAATTCGATACCGCCCATCATTGTCATCGCGGCGTATTTTTCCACCAAAGCATAGGCTTCTTGCCGGCTTGTTGCCTTGATCATGAAATCGCCGCGAAAAACAAACTCCGTGCGGATACGAAACTCTGTTCTTTCATTTTTATGTGCCATCATCGCCCCTCAATTTTTCTAAAATCTCTTCGTTCGTAATGAGCCGGTCGAAGAGATGGGGGAATAAAGAATATTCCAACCGTGCCTCTTCTTGCCTCTTTTTTGCTAATCCGCTACATCCATACCGGCAGGCTTGATGAAACGTAAATAACGAGGTGTATGATGTGCCGGACATCAGTAATGCCATCAGTTCGGTACTCTCCTTGCCTGTTACCCCGGGATTGGATGCCCATTTTTTTACGTCACTGTCAAAAATCAGCAACTGATCCTGCCACTGAATTTCTACGCTGCGAAATACCGAAGCCTGTGTCCGCTGGTATTCCGACAAAAGCGTTTCGTTCAAAAGGAAATGGGGATGCACCTCTTGGGATCCGTTCTCCTCCATGATTTTTTTCAGGGTGGTAAAAATGTAGCCCGGCAGGTCAATCTTGTGTTTCAAGGCGGCTTGTACGATACGGTCCCAGGGGCTCAAATTGTCCTTGCCGGAACGCTTGTCAAAGCCGGGATGATTTTCAAACCTGTCCCTGCTACCGCTCTTGCTCCGAAAGAGGTTGTAGAGGCGGCAGAATACTTTTCTTGCTTCGTGCTCTTTGGTCATTACTTTCATTGTTCCTTATTGCGGCTGCCCATCGATACACTGTATCTTCATGCAGTACAAAGCCTCTTTTTCCGTGTCGTGGATGGAGACACTTTGGAATGCGATAAGATCTTGTAGAAGTTTACCGGTTTCGTCGGCATACCCGACTCTATTCGTCAACTGATCGCAGAGATTCCTTGCGATTCTTTCTGTGACCTCTGCCTGTTGGCGTTCGGAGGTCACAGGAAACATGTCCGTAACACCAATATCACCGCTTTTTGTACCCCTGTTGTATTCTACGGTTACGAGAATACCCAATACCATCTTACTCATTCATTGCTCCTTTTCCAAAGTTCTTTCAATTGGTGAAGTGACATTTGTGTCCAGCCATGTTCTGCGTACCGTTTTCGCCGTTCGATGGCTTTTCGATGAAACAGAGGGCTGAACTCGTCGCTGAAATCAAACACAAGGCTCACTTCTTTGCCATCCTGTTTTCGTGCAGCACGCCCCGGCCACTGCGTATCGGCAATGCAGCTGTTCGAAGCATCCGCTCTAATAAGCACGGAAAGATTCGGGAAATTGACTCCCCTGGACCAGACCGACGTGGAAACGATTCTTTTGATCTTCCCCCGTTCAAACTGCTTTTTAACATACTGCAATTTTTCTTTGGTCATCATGGGGACTTTATCGATTCCCTTCAAATAACGGAACCGGTTGAGCTCGTTATAGTCTTTGGGAGAATAGACGATCTGATAGTCCGGCAATAACTTATACAGGTGCAGGGCATGGTCAATCGTCTTGACCGTAATCAGGACCTGCTCCTCCTCTCCAAACAAATGGGCGGCATCGGCAATCGCTTTGTTACGTTTTTCATACCGCCAGATGCCGTACCGTTCTTTTTGCCACGAGGAAGTGTAAAAAGAAGTAGGGTCTGTGTTCGATAGCACCGGGCACCAAACCACACAAATAGGTGTCACTAATTCCTTATCCACCGCTTCCTCATAGTTCATGGTCGCCAGTACCGGCCCGAATAATCCATTGATTCGAAACTCCGCCTTGTCCGGACGGGCGGCATTGGCACTGAAGCCGAACATCTTTGCCTCCCGGATGTTTTCTATCAGTTCGATCCGCCGTTTGGAGCCGAGTTCATGAATTTCATCGGCCAGCACGACATCAATGTCCTGTTCTCCTTGCGGTTTCAGAAATTTTTGAAGGGTGCCTGTGCTCACACAAAGGACCCGGGCATTCGTGTTGAAACGCTTGGAAGAGCAGATTATTCCTGCCTTGCCGAGGAGCACTTTATTGATATTTTCCCAAAGTTGGATCAGGACTGACTGGGCACTGGTCGTGACAATAATTCTCGCTTTCGGCAGCAGGGAAATGTATTGCTGGATTAAAAAAGACTTGCCGACAGCGGTAGGGACAATAATCCGTCCTCGGTCTGCGGCAAACATAGCCTCCAGAATCTTTCTTTGATTTGCCCGGAATTGAATGTTTGGATCCAGCCTTGACCAATCAGGGATACAGTTCTTCTGGATCCGCAGTGAACGGTTTTCAATCAGTCTGATGTCATACTTCCGGCGGAACTCCTTGATGATCGCTTCCCAAAACCCCATCGGACATTCAACGGCATTCCAAAGATTGGTTCTCTTGTAGCACGCCTCCGGCACACTGGTCCAGTGTATATTTCCCATTCGCCGCTCGGCAGTAGCCCGATTGAACGTCAGGAACGAAGTAACAGCATCAACCGCAGATTGGTTTGGACAATAGACCAGGCAGCGATTGTGCCGTTGTTCGAGTGTGAGAGTGTTATTCATGATCAACCTCAATGGTGATAGCAGTCTATCACGGGAGCTTTGGGGAGTAAAAAAATCACCGGTGCAAATAAAATGAAATGATTGCACCGAGCAAAAAAAGAGAAATGAAAACTAATTGTCTTCACCTTCATATAACGCAAAAATGTGGGGAATTTAGTGGTCTGAGATTCCATTCGCATGGAATCAGGAAATGAGGTCCCGAGAAGATTCCATGCGCCTGGAATCAGCAAGTGTGCTAAAATCAAGGACATGTTCGCTATTTCCGTGGAAACAGCCCCGATCAAGCGTCCCTTGTCGAACGGAGCGACCCGAGTGGTTTTTCGCGCCCGGGACGAAAAGGAGGAACCCGCCGCCATTTTTCTGTGCTGTGTGGAGCCGCCCAATTCTTTTGAAAAAATCCTTCGGGAAAGTTTCGTCACGATCTGTTCCGTAGAAGACCTTGCCGAATATCCCATCGGGGTGAGCAGTGTGGAAGAAGTCCCTCCGAGCGAATTTGCGGCGGACACATTTGTTTTTGATGCCCAGCAAAATAGCATCCATGTCCGGTCGGAAGATGCGGCGAGACAACCGGTGTGGAGACCGTATCAGCCTGTTGATGGAAAACGTCCCAATATCCACACGCACAAGTTGCCTTTTTTCCGGCGGTCCGCCATTGATGTTATCCTTCCGAACCGGGCGTTTGTGAGTGAGGCGGTTGAATGGATCGAACAAGCGGCAGCCCGGCTGGAACAAGACCTTTTAGACATTGAACAATTGAAGCCCTATTCACAATGACGTGCTGCGGTCGCGGTCAAACAAGGTTCGTGAGAGTCCCTTCATCAAATGCTCCGGCGAGGATTTCGGCGGTGCCGGTACAGGCTGCGGTCTTGAATGATTTTCCCAACCTGGCAGACAGTGCTCCGATCCTTGTGACGGACGACGTGGTCTTCCGATGGGCGCGAAATGCAAGGGTCGCCCGATTACTGCCGGTGATGAATGAAGTCAGAATGTTGGAACGAAAAATCCAAGCCAACTCGTGTAAGTCATGTCAAAAACCGGTGGACATCGACCGCTCCGCACTCCATTCGGCAAAGATCGCACTCGCAGAATGTTCGGATGAAATCGCAAAATTAGTGAAGCAAGCCGTCGGCGTGCTAAAATACAAAGTCGTGTATCGGCGGCACTCGGAGCCGCC
>Ga0099364_10014299_pt1 | contig 10575 bp, 7 predicted proteins | sample TergutTh196P3_FD_73070 | JGI IMG/M metagenome (GOLD analysis project Ga0099364, IMG submission 73070) | Microcerotermes parvus P3 segment gut microbial communities from Pointe-Noire, Republic of the Congo - Th196 P3 | ecosystem: Host-associated > Arthropoda: Insects > Digestive system > Gut ...
GTGGCGGTAACATTCGACAGAATAACGGCTTCAAACTGATCCAGTTCGTCGAGTGTCCGCGGCATGCCTTCTGGCGGGCGGACTTCCGCTTCGATGTCCTGTTCCCGAAGAGCGGAAACCAAATCGCGGGCTGTTCTAATATCGCTTTCGATCATCAACACTCGCGGCTTTCCACCGGCAAAGAGGAGTCCAGAGGCAACGTTGTTGTCGAGAATGGTGTCTTCAAGAGCGACGACTTCGGCGGAGAATTCCTGTTGCCGTCGGTCTTCGACTGTCTGTTTGAAGCGGAAAACGTTCTCGCCGACTTTGAGCGGGTGCGTTTCTTCGACAACCTTGAAGCCGCCGCTGTACAGAGTGATGAGTCCTTCGGTCTCGACATTGCTTTGCACGACGATATCGAGGTTAAAGGGTTCTCCCTGTCGGACTTGCGTGGGCATTCGGAGTTCTGCCATTTGGACTTCGGGTTCGGTCGAGGCGGGAAGCGGTACGGTGGAGATGGCGACTCCTCCTCTTACGGCTGCGATCAGTACGTCGCCGGCGGTTTCGTTGCCGTCGCTCAAGATGACCAGATGCGGAACGTAGCGTGGGGGAATCAGTGCCAGGGCGGGTTCCAAAGCGGCGGCGATGTTGGTAGCGTCTCGCCAGTCGGGTTCCACCAGGTCATTTAGCCGGTACTCCGGCTCCTCATCGGAGTACCGGCTAAATTCATCGGAGTAGCGGCTAAACTCACCGGAGTACCGGCTAAATGGTGTTTTCGCCGAACTCGCAAACGGCACGACGAAGAGCGGCGTGTTTCCTGCAATGCTTTGGGCGGCATCGAGAAATTCGTGTGCTTTTTCCGTGGCGGCTTCGTCGATGCTTCGGCTTTGGTCGAGTAGAAAGACGACCATTTTTTCGTGGGTGGGAGACATCAGCGTCAAACCAGCAATGGCAATGACGAGCAAGGTTAAAATCACGCAGCGCACGGCGAGGGAAATCCAGCGTTGGGCTTTGGAGAAGTCGATGAGTGAGTAGCGGAATCCCCAGAGCAGGAATCCTGCGAGGAGCAGAGCGAATAGATATTTCGGGTGTGTCAGTTCCAATGACATGGTCGGTTCATTTTGTTGGGGAGTGTAAGCGGGGCAGTAATCGGAAAATTGCGCAAACCGCTCCGCACAATTCTACCAAAAAAATCGTCAGCGAATCATTTGACGCATCCTGATGACTCTGATGACTCGCATGTTACATTACCTCTGTCCGTCGACAAATTGCGCAAAACCGTAACATTGTAGCGTATAGTTTTGGAGGCATAACAGATGGACTAAGCAATACGATAGCATTAGCAGCCTCCCTTACCGCAATTTTTTCTAATTTTTAATATAAGTTGTTGCCGATAGGTACAACGGGTGAGGACGGCGTAAGGACTCCATTTTATCTCCCCTGATGTCGGAAAATCTAGGCTTTTTGACAGTAATCGACCAGTTGTCCAGTGGCTTGACTGGCGGGTATCTCGTCCTGAATAGAGCAGGTCGCCCGCTAGAATTCCACTGCACAATGCCGCTGTTGCCCGACAAAATCCAGCACATTCTCTACGGCAATACCCTGCAACCGTTTCTTTACGGCGAAAGAATTGCCCAAACCCTTATTCAACGTTCCAAACTGCCTGTTTTGTCTATTTTGACAAATCATGCCGCAGTATTGACGGTTCAGTCTTTGGTTTCGATTCCGATTGTTTACGTTTTCGCAGAACCCACCAAGCCGGAAACGGACGATACCTCTGCTCTCCCCCCCTATCGGGAAATCTCAGAAGAATTGAATGAGTCGCTCAAAGGTTTCGGCATCGATAGTGCTCACTTCCGAGCAAGAGTCACCAGTGCGAGCGAAAAGCCGCAAATTCCTCATGTCCCTGGATTTGACACCGGAAATTGGCGGGAAATCCAGGTCGGCAACAGACTGATTGCCGTGCTGCAAAGGGAAACGGTCGTCTGGGAAGAGTTCGTTGCAGAAATCAAAGAATCGGCACGGACAATCGATCTGCTCGAACCTTTTGCCCGCATCCGTCTCGCTCTCGACGAAGCCAAAAATGCCGCTTGACGATGTAGTATTCCCCGTCTCAAACGATTTTCTTTTGAGGTATAATCATGGAGGATATCATTAGGAGCAAATATTTGTCTTTGCAGTCTGAAATCAACTAACGCCAGCGTCGTCTTTGGGCAGCCGCCGAAGCCATCAGCCTCGGACACGGAGGTATGTCAATAGTCTCTCGCGCTACATTAGTGCAAGTTTATAACTTTCCTAGCGGGTCTCTTGGCAAAGCGATAGGAGAAGCAAAAAAACAAAAATCACGATAAAAGGAAAAACTTGGCAACGGACTGATATCCGTTTCGTTTAGATTCCCACCAGAGCGGGAATGACGAAAATTGCGGGTATGACACGCTGGGGTTAGCGGACCGTCGCAGACTTGGCAATGTGAAGGGACGCTGTTGCTTTTTCGTTCTACTTCGTGTACACTTGCAGCCGCAATGATCGTCCCCCTGCATGAATTGGAACCCAATCAGGAAGCAGATGTTTTCGCTCTGCTCGCCGAAAAGGAAACGACCAAGACGAAAGAGGGAAAGCCCTTCCTCTGGGTTACGTTCCGCGACGCACGAAGAGCACTCCGCTTTCCCATCTGGTCGGATACCGTTATCTACAAAGAAATCAAAGCACTCAAGCCGGGAACCCACTGCAAACTCCGGGCAATCTATCGAATCACCACCTACGGACCGCAGTTGGAAATTCACAGAATACGCATCGTCGAAGATGCAGACATTCAGGATGGATTCAATCCAGTGTTGCTCCGTCCCGCCGCTCCGATTGATTCCGAAACAATGTTCGAGGAACTTCACGCACTGGCAAAGCAACATCTCGGAAAAGGAAAATTGTATCCGCTTATTTTGCATATCCTCAAAGAACACCGTGAGGCTTTACTCTTCGGCGTGGCTTCGCGGCAACATCATCACAACTACATCGGCGGATTACTGGAACACACCCTTTCTGTTACAAGAATTGCTATCGCTCTGGTCGATCATTATCACAAAATGTATCCCGACAGCAAAAAGGAAATCTCTCGACCACTTGTCGTGGCGGGAGCAATGTTACATGACATCGGCAAGGTTCGAGAATACGAACCGGAACTCGGTTCGCTTCAACATTCGGCTGTGGGAGAGTTGATAGGGCATGCCATTCTTGGTCGGGACATCATTCGGGAGGCGGCAAAAGGTCTGGAATTGGAACCGGCGATTCAAGCCCATCTGGAGCATATCGTTGTGTCTCATCAACGTTTTCCTGACTGGGGAGCCGCCAAACCGCCGATGTCGTTGGAAGCGATGCTCGTACACCATGCCGACTCTTGCGATGCACTGGTCGGATGTCTGTGGAATACCTTCTCGCAAGATGCGACGGAACACAGTATGACAAGCAAGAAGAACGTCCTCGGCTATCCGTTGCTTAAACCGCAAGCAGAAGGAGCGGCAACATAGCCGCCTGCCAGTCTGCCAGTCCGTTGACAAGTTGTCAACATGGGCGAACTAGGTAGGTTGCCGACCGCCGGGCGGCAACGTGCGGTACTCCGCACTGGACGTTTGGTCGTCCAAGTCGGCTATCGCCGACGCAACTGCCCGGCGGTCGGTTGCCTACCTTTCAGCCCCAAATCCGAAACTTGCCAACGGACTAATCAAAAGCCTTCCCGTATTGTTGACATTTCCCCCCTACCCGTTACACTGACTCAACATGCAAATCCTACGAATTGACACTCGCAACAGCGATGCCGCCCAGCAGATTCGGCAACTTCGGGAAAAATTGAGTCCCAAAGGCAATGTCGTCAGCGAAGCCGGACGGCAACGCACCATAGACATCTTCGGACAAGCACTCTCGCCGCGACAAGTCGTCGAAAAAATTTGCAACGATGTCGAAGCCGATGGTCTTTCTGCACTGCTCGACTACTCTGCAAAAATTGATGGCTGGCAAGAGGCGGTAGGCGGCAGGCGGCAGGCGGCAGCAGACGCAAGCGGGTTGCGGGTGCCGTTGGAAGAGTTAGAGGCGGCGGCGAAGAAGGCGGATCGGAAATTGCTGGAGTCCGTCCGAAGGGTTCGGCAAAATATCGAAGAGTTTCAACGAGCGATTCTGCACAAAACTGTACGGATCGAGCGTCCCGGCGGCTACCTTGAACAGCGGTATCGCCCTCTGCGGCGGATCGGAATCTGCGTCCCCGGCGGAGCGGCACCCTATCCTTCGAGCGTTCTAATGACTGCCGTGCCTGCACAAGTGGCAGGAGTTAAGGAAATCGCTCTGATGGCACCGCCGACCCCCTTCGGTGCATATAATGCCGACATGCTGGCGGTCTGTTACGAACTCGGCATTACCGAAGTCTATCGCATGGGCGGCGCACAAGGCATCGCGGCACTCGCTTACGGTATCAACACAGTTGGCGGCTCCGCTTGCGGAGCGTTTGCCGGCATCCCTCCCGTGGACAAAATCGTCGGTCCCGGCAATCTCTTCGTCGCACTGGCGAAGCAACGCGTTTTCGGAACAGTGGACATCGACTCGATTGCCGGTCCGAGCGAAGTGGTCGTCATTGTCGATGAATCGACTAATCCGATTTACACCGCTTATGATATGTTAGCGCAAGCGGAACATTCGCCGGGGGCGAGCATTTTAATCGGCTGGAATGAAAGCGTTCTCGATGCGGCGGTGCGAGCGATGGAAGAGCAGATAGGCAAAGTGGATCGTGGGCAGTTGGCGTTGGAAAGTCTCGAAGCCTTCGGGGCGGTCATCTTGGTACGTGATGCGGACGAGGCGTGTCGCTTGACGGACGAAATAGCGCCGGAGCATTTACACATTGCGACGGGCAATGCGGAAGAGTTAGCGGACAAAATATCGTATGCCGGTGCGATATTTTTGGGCAATCATACACCGGTGGCGGTGGGAGACTATGCGGCGGGTCCCTCGCATGTTTTGCCGACGAGCGGAACGGCACGCTTTGCCAGTGGGTTATCGTGCAATGATTTTTTACGGACGAGCAGCATTTTGTATTTTGACCGTAGCGGTTTGGAAAATCTCGCCCCGGACATTGAAACGCTTGCCACGAAAGAAGGCTTGACCGCCCATCGGGATAGCGCGATGGTTCGACTTATGGATTGAACAAAACAAACAGAGTCTGAAGCGGTAACGAACAGAGCCCGTATCGGGCTCTATTTGTTCTTTGCTAATTTTTCCCGCCAACCCCGTCTATTAGAGGTTTCCCGTCACTTTCTTGCCGATTTGTCTCTGGTTAGATCCCAGGCGATAATCCAATCGGTACCGGTTTTTTTCATTTGAAAATCCTTTTCCAAACTCTTTGCGAATTCAGGAAGGTGAGCAGCACCGTAAAAAATGGCGATTTTCTTTTTTCCATTATTGATTTCCCGACGTAAGACTCGCAGCGCAGCGGCATTGCGGTCGGTAATGATTGCCGACCCCTCTCCGCCAATGACCCAGCCGGCTTCGTCTAACTGATTCGTCATCTCTTCGGCAAGCAGCCGCTTCAATGAAAGTGACGGATCAGACGCAAAAAGTGAACCCAACATACGTCCTTGCATTCGCAATTCCTCTTTTTGGGCATCCGTACCGCTCTTTCTGGCACCGAGTACCATCGCCCTATAAAACATTTGCACAAGATCGCCGCGATCCGCCATCCGTTGAGCAAATTCCGTAGGACTCAAATCGGCATGAATCATATTCTTCGCACTGTAATCAATGTGATTCAGTTGGAAGTCCAGTGCCAATGCGCTGCCCATGCCCGATTGAACAGAGGAAAGAACACCTTGGGATTCGTTTCGTCCGGCATCGGGCTTCGCTCCCTCTTCAGCAACGAGTTCGTACAAGATGGCATCGTACCGTTTGAATATCTCGTTAAGTTCGGTGTAGTATTCCTTATCGCCGATGTGTACTGCTCCGATCAGATGCACTTCAACGTTGTTTTTTTCATCGACGAATTTAGCGATAGCAGTATCGTAGGAGACTGCCGTTCTTTGTCCTTCCGGTTTGGAGACCCGTAGGAAATCAGCGAATGTATGGTCGTTTTTTACATCAGCCGCCGCGAGGCTGGCGGGCAACAGGAATGTCAGCAAACCGAGAAAACAGAACCGCTTCATGAAATTGTCAGTGGAAAAAATCCGATGTTCTCCTCATTGTATCGGATTGTCTCCCGATTGTCGAGTCGCTCTGATTTTCACGCTGTGCAAAGGACGCAAAGAAAAATGTCCCATTTGAGCCTGTTTACAGTATAATAACTCCATGCCGACACCGGTCATTCGCATTGAAGGAGCGAGAACGCACAATCTCAAAAACTTAACGTTAGAGATTCCTCGCAATCAGTTCGTCGTCATTACCGGTCCGAGCGGAAGCGGAAAAAGTTCACTCGCCTTCGACACCCTCTTCGCCGAAGGACAACGGCAATATCTGGAGTCGCTCTCCACTCACACGCGGCAATTCCTTCGGCAACTCGACCGCCCCGACGTGGATCGCATCACCGGCTTGCAACCGACCGTTGCTATCGATCAACGAGGTCGCACCGTCAACTCCCGAAGCACCGTCGGTACGCTGACCGAAATTTACGATTATCTCCGTCTGCTCTACGCCCGGTGCGGAACGGTGCATTGCTTTCAGTGTCATCGACCGATTCAGCAAACGCCGCCGACGCGCATTGTGGAATCGCTGTTGGAATTGCCGGAGAATACGCGGTTGATGCTACTGGCACCGGTGGGATACGTACAGAGCCCGGAGCGGAATCTCCGGCGTGGTGATTCCGCATCTTCCGATGCGGGCTCTGAAGCGGCTCTGTTTTTCCAACGCATCATCAAATCCGGTTTTTTCCGTGTGCGAGTGGATGGACAATTTCTCGACCTTGAACAACCGCCGAAGCTCGATGAAGACAAACCGCACAACATTGAAATCGTAATCGACCGGCTCGCCATAAAAGAGGGAAACAGTAAAGAGGATTGCCGAGCGAGACTTGCCGAGTCGCTGCAACTTGCTCTCAAACATGGCGATGATTCCGTCATTGCCGTCTATGAAACGGAAAGAGACCACTGGACGGACTTGCCCTTTTGCACTCGCTATGCTTGTCCGCATTGCAATATCAGTTACAGCGAATTGGAACCTCGGACGTTCAGTTTTAACAGTCCTTACGGCGCGTGTCCGAAGTGCGAAGGTACTGGTTGCGAAGAATGCGAATACAGCCGATTGCGTGCCGAAGCGAGAAGTGTAACGTTTGAGGGACGAAGGATACACGAAATTTGTGCGCTGTCGATTGAAGAGACGTTGATACTTTTTGAATCGATAATGAAAGCCGGGAGCGCAGCGCAGCGTAGCGACCGGATCAACTCGCCGAATGATCCGGTCGCTACGGCTATCGCCTGCGCTCCCGGCTTTCATACACACGAAATTGCCGCCCCGATACTAGCGCAGATCGTTCCCCGACTCGAATTCCTATGCCGCATTGGTCTTTCGTATTTGACGCTTTCCCGACCGACGGACACATTGAGCGGCGGCGAATTGCAACGTGTGCGGCTTGCGACGGGACTCGGCGGAAACTTGACCGGCGTGTGTTATGTTCTGGACGAACCGACGATTGGACTGCATCCGAGCGATAATCGGCGGTTGATTGAAGCGATTCGCACATTGCAACAGCGAGGCAACAGCGTGATTGTTGTGGAGCATGACGATGCGGTTATTAACGAAGCGGACTATCGTATCGAAATCGGTCCCGGCTCGGGACGCTTCGGCGGATTCTTATCAGAGCCGCAATCGTTAGATTGCACACAGAGCCCGTGGCGTAAGCCAGGTAAAGACAGTCTCCCGTGGTGCAAGCCAGGAACATCCCTTGCTAACGCTACGGACTCCGTTAACTTAACTCTCGAAAACGTTACCACGCACAATCTCAAGAACGTTTCTGTTTCCTTTCCTTTGCAATGCTTGACTTGCGTAACCGGCGTGAGCGGCAGCGGAAAGAGTTCGCTGGTCAACGAGACGCTGGTACCGATTGTTCGAGAGATGTTAGCCGCTCCGTCTGCGGAGCGAAACGGCAGGTGCGCTCCGCAGGCGGAGCGGCTAATAGGCATCGAATACATCGACAAACGCATCGTCGTCGATCAAACGCCGCTGGGCAAAAGTTCCCGAAGCAATCCGGCGACGTACAGCGGACTCTTCGACGAACTCCGCAAACTCTTCGCCTCCACAAAAGATGCCAAGCGGCGTGGATACAAAGCAAGCCGATTCAGTTTCAACGCAAGCGGCGGACGTTGCGAAACTTGCAAAGGACACGGTACGCAAAAAATCGAAACCGATTTTCTCAATAACTACCGTGTCGTTTGCCCTGCCTGTAACGGCAAAAGATTCAATCGGCAAACGCTGGCGGTGAAATACAAAGGCAAATCCATTGCGGAAGTACTGGACATGTCCATCGAGGAGTCGGCAACGTTTTTTGAGAACATCCCGCCAGCCGCTCGGATTTTACAAGCGATGTTGAAAATCGGTCTCGGTTATTTGGCATTGGGGCAACCGTCGTCGATGTTGTCGGGCGGAGAGGCGCAGCGGGTAAAACTTGCAACGGAATTGGCAAAGCCGGAGATGGGACAAACGCTTTATGTGTTGGACGAACCGACGACGGGTTTGCACCGCTCCGATGTATTGCGGTTGTTGGACGTGTTATCGGAACTCACGGCGAAGGGGAACACGGTGATAGTGATTGAACACAATCTTGACGTGATGTCGCGTTCCGATTGGATTATTGATTTAGGACCGGAGGGGGGCGAGCGCGGCGGATACATTTTGGCGACCGGCACGCCGGAACAGATTGCCGCTTTGGAAGATAACACGACGGGAAAATTCCTGCGGCAATACGGGAAACACCATTGAAAACACTGCCCCGCCTGTTTTAATATAGGGAACCTCTAAAAACACAAAAAACTTTGCGTTCTTTGCAGTAAAAAAAGACTTAACCGCAAAGTACGCAAAGCATTCGATGTTATTAGAGGGTGCGACGCAATTTAGGCAATTTGGGCAAATTTTTTGGCAAAAAATTCAACAAAATGGACGGATAAAGGGGCCACAACTGTACCATCCCCTGTTTTTCTGGCTTTGAACGGGACTTTGTGGTGTTTTTATGCCGCCATATAACTCATATTGCCAAATATTTCTTGCCTAGATTACCTAAATTGCGACGTGCACTCTTAGAGGGTGCGCCGAAATTTAGGCAAAATAGGCAATCATTTTGGTGGGACAGTTTGGTAAAATAGGAAGAATAGGAGTCTATGACTGTGTTGCTTCCCAATTTTCCACTTTCACGGGCTTGTGGTGTAGCATTTTGCCACAAAAACTGCCCATTTCCCCAATCCAACCTTTGCCCAAACTACCTAAACTGCGGCGCACCCTCTTAGAGGTTTCCTTTATTGCGTCTTTACTTTCTCGCGGACTTATCTCTGGTCAAGTCCCAGGCAATGATCCAATCGATGCCCTTTTGTTCCATTTGAAAATCTTTTTCCAGGCTTTTTGCGAATTCGGGCAGATGGGCGGCACCGTAGAAGATGGCGATTTTCTTTTTGCCGTTATCCAGTTCCCGGCGTAACACTGTCAAGGCGGCCTCGTTACGGTCAGTAATGATGGCAGACCCCTCTCCGCCGATAACCCAGCCGGCTTCGTCCAACTGGTTTATCATTTCTTCGGCAAGCACTCTTTTCAATGACAGTTTCGGATCGGACGCAAAAAATGTCCCCAATAAACGCCCCTGCATTCTCAATTCTTCTTTTTGAGCATCCCCGCCGCTTTTTCTTACTCCCAGCACCATTGCCCGATAGAACATCTGCACCAGATCGCCGCGGTCAGCCATTCGCCGGGCAAACTCCGAAGGACTTAAATCGGCATGGATCATATTCCCCGCCCGATAGTCGATGTGATCCAGTTGATGTTCGAGTGCCAATGCGGTACCCATCCCCGATTGAAGAGCGGAGAGCATACCCTGCGGTTCGTTGCCGACTCTGTCCCTAGCCGGCGTTGTTCCTTCTTCGGCAACGAGTTCATACAAGACGGCATCGTACTGCTTAAAAATCTCATTGAGTCCGAGATAGTATTCTTTATCGCCGATGTGTACCGCTCCGATCAGATGGACTTCGACGTTGTTTTTTTCATCGGCAAACCTCGCGACGGCCGTATCATACGACACGGGCAACCGCTGTTCTTCCGGCTTTGTTATTCTGATAAAATCAGAAAATGCGGGTTCCTTCTTGGCATCGGCGGCAACAAGAAACGCGGGGAGCAAAAATGTTAACAAAGCAAGGAGAGAGTACCGTTTCATAAAAACGCCAGTGGTGAAAGTTTGATAACAACATCCCCATTGTATCGGATCGTATCCCCTCTGTCGAGGTGCTGCGGACGGACTGCGTGGGTGCGGGCAGTCCGTCGACACGTTTTCGCAAAAGGTAGGCAACCGACCGCCGGGCGGTTGCGTCGGCGCTAGCCGACAGGCGAACGTGTTCCGCAAAATAAGCGTGTGTGGGCACTGGTGCGGCGAGCCGCACG
>Ga0099364_10014300_pt1 | contig 10574 bp, 6 predicted proteins | sample TergutTh196P3_FD_73070 | JGI IMG/M metagenome (GOLD analysis project Ga0099364, IMG submission 73070) | Microcerotermes parvus P3 segment gut microbial communities from Pointe-Noire, Republic of the Congo - Th196 P3 | ecosystem: Host-associated > Arthropoda: Insects > Digestive system > Gut ...
TACAACGGCAACAATAGGTGATGAATATCCTGCCTGGTCTGTCCATTCGGTAGAAATCCATTCTGTAGATCCTGTATTTTTATTTAGCGCAACCATTGTTCCTGCTGTTCCGCCTGGGGTGCATATGACTAAATCGCCGTCAACTAAGGGTGACTCGCTGTAGCCCCATGGACCAGTTATTCTACCTCCAAAATCGACTGCTAAATTTCTTTGCCAGATTTCTTTGCCGTCGACAGCCGAAAGACAATGAATTTGTCCTTCACCGCGAATCAGGTAAAGATTTTCGCCATCGATTGTGATTGTGCTACGCGGTCCGTCCCCGTAACTTTGAACAAAATGCTCTCCAAGCATAACTAACCATTTCAAATTGCCGGTGTTAGTGTCCAACGCAAAGGCAAAGTCGTTGCCTTCGGCTGCTCCCGACATATAGAGCGTTGTTCCTGCAATCGCAGGACCAGAGTATCCGGCTCCTGAATATCTGAAAACCCACGCCAACGCAGGCTTTTTTTCAGTCCAGTTAAGGTTCAGGCTTTCATCTCTGACCACAGCATCGAAATTTTCGCCGCGCCATCTATGCCAATCGCCCGGAAGTGTGATGAGAGTTCCGGTTTCTTCGCAGATGATATTGTCTGAACTGTGTTGCCAGTCAGTAGCACGCCGTGCCGCTTCAGAAGTAGATATTTTACCGTCAAAATAAAATTTTACCGCAACTGAAACGACTAACAAGGCAATTAATAAAAAACCAATAAGCAATATTTTCTTCAGGGTTATTTTCATTTTTATAAAATGTATTTAAATTATATGTTAAAATAATCGGCAAAATTAATGTATTTTTTTTAATTTCGTATAATTTTTTTTAATTTTCTACCGTGAAAATTTCGGTTATCGAAATTCCGGCATCGTCAACCAGGGTTAAGCGGTGTGTTCCTGCTTCAGTTGCAACGGGAATTTGATGGGGCGCTTGGGTGCTTCCGATAAACTGATTATTAATATGCCAAAAAATTGTTGCATTTCTACGCCGGTGTGCAGCGCGAAAAACTGCCTGTCCCTGTGAACCGTCTAATTGACGAGGTAACACAACGGTGAGGCTTTGCTGTGGATATATCAGTTCAATTTGACGTTCGGTTTCCGAGCGCATGCAGTCAGGGTGGATTGGCGGTAGCGGCTTATAGTCCATGTTTTTTGTTCTGTAGTACCATTCCTGTGCGGGAGGTAAAACAAACCACGGTGCGTGTATTATGTCTCCTACGCTGAAACAGTCGCTGTTAACACGATAATTCATTTCGGTGTTCAAATGTATCATTCTGTGGTACGGACACGGCTCTGTGTTTATGCCGCCTTTGGCTACCTGTAGCGTATCAATTTCATCGCATATTATCGAAGCTCGATGTCCGCTTTTTCGGCAAACAGCTAATTCTATCATATCGTCATAAGGTATTTCGAACCATGCTCCATGCGGCATTTGCGCAACTACATCAAACAGCACCGGTGCGGCATAGTTTACTCCCGTTAGCGTTGGTCTGCCTTCACCCGAGGCGTTTCCTACCCACACGCCAATTACGTATGACGGAGTTACGCCTACTGCCCACGCATCGCGATGACCGAAACTTGTGCCTGTTTTCCACGCTATTCGTCGCGAAGACGAGAATGTTTTCCACATCGCTTCTTCTTCCGGTCGATTGAGTTCTGACAGCGCCTGGAAAGTTTGCCAAATTGCAGCTGCCTCGATGGACGCTGTTCTTTCTAAAGGCAAATTGGGAGTTTTGTTACGATGACTTGTTGACTGTGAAGCATAGAAGTTGAGTTGATGATTGTCTGCTGGGTCGTACATGCCTTGATTATCGGTGTAATGTTGTAATCTTCGTGCAAGGGTTGCATACATGCCGGTTATGTCCCACAGGGAGCCTTCTGCACCGCCCAGTATCAGAGTAAGTCCGTAGTGGTCGGCTGATTGTGTCAGTGTTTTCATTCCGAAGGAGCGAAGCAGCAGATGAAATTTTTCTATGCCGTATGTTTGCAGCATTCTTACGGAGGGTACGTTTAGTGATCGTTCGAGCGCTCTGTGTGCCGGTACGGCTCCGTCGAAGGTGCGGCTGAAATTGCGAGGAGCAAAGTTGCGTATTTGTAGCGGGATGTCAGCAATCAGCATGTCGGGCAACAGGTAGCCCTGGTCGAGCATTGTAGCGTAAAGAAACGGTTTGAGTATGCTGCCGGTGCTTCTCGGGGCGGTTATTACATCTACGCGATTGCCGTGAGCCGTGTTGTCGTGGTGGTATACATTGCCGATATATGCTGTTACATCGCCTGTCGTGGCATGAGCGACTATCACAGCTAAGTTATGTATGTAATTGCCGCGAAAGGCGGCGGCATGTTGCTGTACTATCTGATTGACTCTTTGCTGTAAGCTTCTGTCAATGGTAGTTTTAATGCGTTTTCCCTTTTGCGTTGCGGCGATTCGATTTAGCAGATGCGGGGCGTCATTGGGCAACGGAAGCGGTCTTTCGGGTAGTGGCTCGTCTTTAGCCAGCGAACACATCTCAGCCGTAATATTACCTGCTTGATACATTCTGTCTAAAAGGCGATTGCGTTTTTCTAACAGTCGGTCTCTGTTTCGCCCCGGATGAATCAATGATGGCGCATTAGGCAATATTGCCAGTGTGGCGGCTTCTGCCCAACTCAGTTCGTCGGGTTCGCGTCCGAAGTAGCGCCACGCGGCTGCATCTATGCCAACAACGTTGCCTCCAAAAGGAGCGTTGGCGGCATAGAGGGTAAGTATTTTGTTTTTCGGATAGCGCAATTCTAAGCGTGTGGCCAAAATTATTTCTTTCCCTTTTTGCCGGAAAGTGCGCGACGGGTTGTCCTGCATCATGCGTATTACCTGCATACTAATGGTGCTGCCGCCGCTGGTTTTGCGTCCTGTTACGAAGTTTTGTCTTATCGCCCGCGCCAAAGCCAACGGATCGACTCCAAAGTGTCGATAAAAACGCTTGTCTTCAAATAACACCAGCGCCTTGACATATTTTTCGGGCAGTGAATCGGCAGGCGGGAAACGCCATTGTCCGTCGTCGGCTATTCGAGCGCCTAAAACTCTGCCATTGCGACATTCGATAACAGTGCTTGTGGGCTTGTTGAACAAGTTGCGCGGCAAAGAAAAAAAATATGCAATGAATAACGCTATAAGCACAGCTATAAACGAGAACTTGCGCTTGAGAACAAATTTTTTACAAAGTTTCTCGCGGTTACAAATTTTTCGAAATTTATTCATTCTTTCAAGGGCTTAAAACCGCCGCCCATAACATCGTTTGCGTCAATCACCGAAACGAATGCGTTAGGGTCGACATCTCTTATGTAGGTTAGCAGTATTGGCAATTCGCGACGACTGATGTTTGTGTAGATAACTTTTTTTTCGGCGCCTTCATACATTCCTTGTGCGAGGAAATAAGTGCCTCCCCGCTCCATGTTGATGATGAGTTTTTCGCGTATGGCTTCGTGCTTGTCGGATACTATAATGACAACCTTGTTGACGTTTACGCCTTCAACGACCATATCAATAACTTTTCCGGTGATGAAAATAATTAACCACGAGTACAGCGGTATTTTCCAATCATGAAACGCTGCTAATCCTATCAGTACAATTAGCGAATCTACGTAAATCAGCGATTGACCTAACGGGAGACGCGTATATTTGCTGACAATCATAGCCACAATATCTGTTCCACCCGAAGTAGCCTTTGCGCGAAACACTATTCCCAGACCCAGTCCTGCCAGCGCTCCGCCAAAGATAGCCGAAAGTAGCGCATCGTCTTCAACTAATGGATTGTTGCCAAGAACCTGTCCCAAAACATCAACAAAAATAGCAGTAAGCGCTATTCCGATAACACTTTTTACTCCAAATCTGTTGCCTAATATTTTTATACCTATCAGAAGCAGCGGTATATCCAAGCATAAAGCCACTAACCCTATCGGGGTTCCAAACAGGTGGTGTATGACTATAGAAACACCGTACACGCCTCCGGGAACAAATTTATACGGAGCGATAAAAAAAACCAATCCGACCGCTAAAATGAACGTTCCGATTATTATTAATATCGCGTCCTTTATCCATCTCCTGTTTTTAATCAAGAAAATTTTCATTTTAACATTCCACTACCAATTTTTTTCTATGTTCGGGCGATTTCCGGCGCGTTCTTTTTGCTGGAGCTTTTCTAACAGTTCTTTTTCGTCCTGTGCGATTGCATCAAGCATGCGCTGGGCATCTTCGCGACTGATTTGAGGCTGTTGTTGTCGGTTTTCATTCATGTCTTGGTCTTGCTGCTGTTGCTGGCTCTGATTATCCTGATTTTGGTCTTGCTGGTTCTGCCCATCCTGATTGTTCTGCTGTTGCTCTTGTTCTCTCAACAGGTTCATGGCATACGACAGGTTGTATTTTGTGTCGAAATCGTTGGGGTTGTTTCTAAGCGCCTGCTTGTAAGCCTCAATGCTTTCCTGTACTTTTTGTTGCAGCAACAGCGAGTTGCCCAAATTGTGATAAGCCTGCGCTCTGTCTATTTTTTCATTAGCTCCCGAAGCGGCTTTTTCAAACTCTTTTTCTGCTTCATCGAATCTATCCTGTCTGTATAGCGAACTGCCGAGGTTAAAGGTAGCGATGTTTGAGCGGTTGTCTATATCTAACGCCCGCCGAAATGACCGTTCAGCATTTTCAGATCTTCCGGAATTATACTGTCTATTGCCTTCGCGAACAAAATTGCGAAAATCGCTCGCGCTGCCTGCTTTGTCATCGGGTTCATCGATGACAGGACTATCCTGTCCTCGTAAATGAACGGAAAAAAAAATGTTGATAATAATAATTAATGTAATTTTTTTCATGTTAATCCAAAAATTTTTAAACGATTTTTACGGTTTGAAATAAATAATTCGCTCAACAAAAACACTAAAGCTACGCCAAAAAACCATTGAAACATTTCGGCAAAATCGGTGTATATTTTAGCGTCGTATTCTGATTTATCCAGCTTGTTTATTTCATCCAATATGTTATTTAGTCCCATATTTGCTGTGGTAGCCCTAATATATATCCCATTTCCTTCAATTGTCATTTCCTGGAGCGTATTTTCGTCTAATCTTGTCATCACTACGTTTCCGGCACGGTCTCTCATGAAATCGCGTTGTCCGTTTCGCGGTCTCAAAGGAATAGGCGAACCCTGAGTCGAGCCTACTCCTACAGCATGGACGCTTATTCCTCGTTTTGCAGCTTCTTCAGCAGCTTTTACAGGGTCGTCCTCGTGATTTTCGCCGTCAGTAATTATAATAATTGCTTTTCCTGCTTCGCTTGCAGGCGAAAATGAATTCACAGCCAAATTTATAGCCGCTCCTATGGCTGTTCCCTGCACGGGAACCGATTCAGTGGAAATGGCAGAAAGAAACATCTTTGCCGACACGTAATCGCTGGTAATCGGAAGTTGTGTATATGCTTCTCCGGCAAATACTATCAGACCGATTCTATTATCGCCAAGACGATCTATAAGCCGTGATACGGCTTGCTTAGCGCGCTCCAGACGATTGGGCTGTATGTCTTCTGCCATCATGCTGTTTGACACGTCTAAGGCTATTATAATCTCCGAGCCTGCACGCTTGGTTTCTTGCAATCTGATTCCAATTCTTGGTCCGGCAACTCCCAGCACGATAAATGCATAGGCTATCATCAACAGGATGAACTTTATCACGGGCTTGCGCGTCGAAGCATCGGGCATTAGCCGATTTACCAATTCCGCCTCGCCAAAGCGTTGAAGACTCTTTTTGCGCGAAAAGACAATAACGATGAAGATCATCATGAAAAGCGGTATCAACGCCAAAGCAGACAGGTACTCATGATTCGAAAACTGAAGCATATTTACGTATGTAATATTTTAGGCTGCAAATATACTACTTTTTACTAACACGAGCAAATTTTATGCTAATTTTAACAAATTTTATGAATTTTACATCAAATTTCTCTACTGATAATACTCCAACGGAAAATTGACCATTTTGTGCGCCCGCGTCAAGGCTCCTGGATAAAGTTCGTAAGCTAAACATTCGTCTTTAGTAGTATCACAGGCATATTGATTATCAAAATTGGCTAATGATTGGTACCCCAATCTCGTCAAGAGTTTTTTGCCACCTATAGAAATTATTAAGCCATAGCCCATATCCATTGCCATTTTATGAGCATTTTCAACCAGCATTGAGCCAACGCCCAAACCCTGAAATTCGGGCGCTACGGCAACTTGCACTAACCCTAAGGAAGGATATGTGTAGCTTATTGAAATTTCTATCAGGTAAATATGCCCAATAATTTTATGATTATCAATTTCAGCTACTAACGACAATTCGGAAAAAAAATGTCCCGAATCACAACCGCAACCGCACATTTCTGTCAAAGACAGATACTCGCTGTGTTGCTTGTTACTAAACGCCCGGTTAATTAAATCTGTGACTGCCGGACAATCCGCTCTGTGTGTTTTTCTAATACAAATCATGAAATTAATATTTTTAATTAAGATTATAATTTTTTTCTGCAAAATTACCTTGATAAAAAGCAATAATGTGGTATTATGTGATAAAAAATAAAATAAACACAACATATTATGGCAAATAATTCAAACTCAAACTTAATTTATCCAAAATGAATAAATTAAATTTTTATTATTTGCATTTTTCGCATATTTTTAATTTTTAATTTTCGTTTTTCGATATTTTTTGTGCTGTTGTAAAAAAAATATCTACATTTGCAGTTCGGATATTATTGAAAAATACGATAATAAAAATGTTGAAAAGAGAAGAAGTACACCGCACTTTTCTGGGAGCGTTAGAAAAAAAAATTCCAGACAAGACAAAGCTGGTAGAAATGCTGATGGAGACGCTCTTCATGGAAAAAGGAGCGATATATCGCAGATTACGCGGCGATGTGCCGTTCAGTTTTTATGAAGCAGTGGATATAGCTGAAAAATTGGACATGTCCCTAAGTAGCTTTATTCATGCCGATTGTGCGCGAGTAAACCGTTTCGAGCTGACTTTCGTAGATTACACAAAAATGGATGAAGCGGATTACAAGCAGTGGGAAGATTACGTTTCTTTTGTCGGTTCGGCAAAAAACGACGCTAAATCAGAAATAGCAGAATCCTCAAACATTCTGCCGGTGTGTGTATATGCAGGATTTGATTTCATTGCCAAATATTTTCTGTTCAAATATCAATATTTGCTTCATGGCTTGGATAGTCGAACATCATACTGCGATTTAGTTGTGCCTGAAAGATTGCACCGAATATTCAGAACTTATTTTGAAAAATCGAAAAACATCGCCAACACGACTTATATTTTGGACTATATGACGTTTCAGTATTTGGCGACCGACATACGCTTTTTTTACGACATTCACCTGATTTCCAATGATGACATACTACAAATAAAGGAGGACTTGTTAGCTCTCTTGAACTACATCGAAGATATATCTTTGATCGGCTACTACGAAGAAACCGGAAATCCAGTATCTATCTATATATCTGACGTTAACCTGGACGCTGATTACATCTGTATGCACATAAACGACGCATATGCAAGCCTTGTAAGGACGTTTATACTAAATTCAGTAGAATCAGACGGGCGATCCTCTTTCAAGAAAATTTACGACTGGATTCAGTCTCAAAAAAAATCATCTACATCAATTACTAAAACAGGAACGGCATATCGAACTGATTTTTTTGAAAAACAAAGAAATATTATTTCAGATTTGTAAATACAAGTTCTCTCCAGTTTGGAAAAATTTCGAAAAAATGTGCAAATGAAACAGCAATATTCAATATTTTTTTTTTAACATCAATAATTAATTTTCAATTAGATTTTTTCTTAACTTTGCAACCTCAATATTTTAATGTAATTTATTATGTCAAAAATAAATATAACCTTACTTGTCTGCATCGTTGCATTTACAAGTTTTTTCGGCTGCAAAGGCAGATTTGAAACAGACGATGAGCATCCGTTGGTTGTTGCTTTTTCCTCCGGAACCGTTTCTATCATGTCTCCAATTCGCGTGGTTTTGACAAATGACGCTATGAAAATATCGCCGCAGCCGGGCGATCCAGTTGCTGATGACGTATTTAAGTTCACTCCTTCTGTGAAGGGAAAAGCAACATGGGTTAACAGCGCTACTATTGAATTTACGCCCGACAAACCATTTGAGCCAGGTAGCGAGTACAGAGTGCAATTTCGTATTTCAAAAATTGCAAATGTTGGAATGGCGCCCAAAAATTTCAACTTCATCATTAATACCATAGCGCCTGCATTTTATTACAGATTAGACGGATTGTCGCTATACAACAGAAACACACCAAATCTGTTTTACCTTTCTGGAACAGTCACGGCATCGGATTTTATTAATGCAGACGACGTAAAAAGACTGTTGACCGTAAGAACTGCAAATAGCAACATGTCAGTAAAATGGGAGCACAACTATGCCGAAAACAGACACTTTTTCCGTATTGATAGCATCAGGGCTGGCGCAAACAGATTTGATATAAATTTATCATGGAGTGGACAAGGCATAGGCTATGATTACAGAGCCGAAGAAACAATTACTGTGCCTTCTGAAAACGATTTTGACCTGATTGCAGTTCAGGTTGTTAATGCTTCCGAAGAGCAGTATATACAGTGCACGTTCAGCGACCCTATTGACGAAAGGCAAAGGCTACAGAATTATTTTTCGCTGTCAAACAACGCTAATTTAAGGTTTGTTGTAGATTTGAATATTGTCAGAATATATCCTGTTACAAGGCAGGAGGGAACATACCAGTTGACCATCGAAAGGGGGCTTCAAACTGTTGCCGGAAAAAGATTAAGCGAGACACATGTGCGCGAGGTGATGTTCGAACAACTGAAGCCAGCAGTCAGATTTGTCGGGAAAGGAGTAATATTGCCCAATTCAAATGGATTGCACGTAGCCTTTCAAGCTGTAAATTATCAATCGGTGAATGTTGAGGTATGGCGCATCTACGAAAGCAATATTCTGCAATTTCTGCAAATCAACAGGTTAGATGGCGAGTGGGAGTTGCATCGCGTTGGCAGGAGAATAGTGGAAACGCGCATAGATCTTTCTGAAAGACGCGCAGTCAATCTAACGACGTGGAATACCTTTTCAATTGACCTTGCCAGACTCATTGAGCCCGAGCCGGGCGCTATTTATCGCATTATTCTTGAAGGACACGACAAGTTGAGCGACGAAGAAGACGAATGGGATTGGTGGGAATACTATCAGGAACGAACTAACCGTATACGCAACATTTTAGCGTCAGACATAGGTTTGACAGTAAAAACTGGCGACAATAGCGAACTTTATGTAACGGCGTCTAATTTGGTAACTGCTGCGCCTATGTCGGGAGTGCAAATAATGGCATACGATCGCCTAAACCAGCCCGTTGGACTGGAAACGACCGACAGAAACGGAATAGCAGTGATAAAATGTACCGAATCGCCGTCTATAGTAATCGCCCAGCAGGGAAATCAGAAAACATATCTGCGAATAGACCAAAACACGCTTTCGTTGAGCAATTTCGACGTGTCTGGAATATCTGTGCAGGGCGGTATTAAAGGATTTATCTATGGTGAGCGCGGAGTGTGGCGACCCGGCGATTCTATTTTCCTCTCGTTTATGCTCGAAGACAAAAACAGAACACTACCACCAAATCATCCGGTCACTTTTACGCTTTTAGACCCGAACAATCAGATAGCCGACAGACAGATAAAAACGGTGGGCAGCAACGGATTGTACAGTTTCGCAACCAATACGGACATCGATGCAATTACCGGAAACTGGACGGCAAACATAGAAGTGGGCGGACAAACATTTACCAGAACCCTTAAAATAGAAACCGTCAAACCCAATCGATTGAAAATAGACCTGCAATTATCTCAAAACCCGCTTTTGAGCAGCAGCGGATTGTCGGGCAGGCTTCATGTGAATTGGCTTACCGGTGCGACGGCGCGAAATTTGGACGTGCGAATCAACGCCCGTATTTCCCAAATGAGAACCACTTTCAGTAATTACACCGACTATAGTTTCGACGACCCGTCGCGAACGTTCCAAACCGAAGAAAAAACACTTGTGGAGGGCAAACTCAATGAAACCGGCGAGATGACTATCCGTAGAAACATTGATGTGAGCGACAGCCCTGGAATGTTACGTATGTTTATTTCAACGCGTGTTTTCGAAGAAGGTGGCGATTTTAGCATCGACGAGTTTACTACAACTTATTCCCCGTTCAGGTCGTATATTGGTATTAAGGCGCCCGAGGGCGATGGATATTACAATCGTTTGGATTTGAGTCGCGATGCGACTTTTGAAGTTGTCACCGTTGACGAAACAGGAAGACCGGTAAACCGTCGAGGCATAACCGTAAATATTTACAAGGTAGGCTGGACCTGGTGGTGGTATTCTATGCGCGGAGAAGCGTATTATAGCGACAGCCGTTATGAAACACCCGTTTATACTGACAGAATTAACACTCAAAACGGACAAGGTACTTTTACGCATCGATGGATGGACA
>Ga0099364_10014301_pt1 | contig 10574 bp, 8 predicted proteins | sample TergutTh196P3_FD_73070 | JGI IMG/M metagenome (GOLD analysis project Ga0099364, IMG submission 73070) | Microcerotermes parvus P3 segment gut microbial communities from Pointe-Noire, Republic of the Congo - Th196 P3 | ecosystem: Host-associated > Arthropoda: Insects > Digestive system > Gut ...
TGGTCGCTATTTGTGGACGGAGTCGGCGGTCGAAGCGGCGGGCCGCTATGTTCGGGAACAGTAGTTGCCGCTGCTTCCGCAGCGGGCTCCGTAGCGGGATCTGTGGACGTTTTTTCTGTTATAATACCCTTTATGAGTACGACGATTAACATTCTTACGGACGGCGATTTAGCGGCTCGTGCGGAGTCGGTCTTGGCTGAGTGGGGACTCGATGTTCCTACGGCGGTGAATCTCTTTTTAACGCAAGTGGCGGATAAGAAGAAATTTCAGATTTCCCTCCCCCCGCGTGTCCGAAAAGTGCCGAATTTCGGTTGCCTGAAAGGGAAAATCTGGATGGCAGACAATTTCGATGCACCGATGGAGGAATTCAAGGACCATATGTAATGCGATACCTTTTGGATAACCGCCAAGCACGCAAAGGACGCAAAGTCCATTTTCATGCCGTTTGCAGTATAATGTTTTCAAGATGAGTAGTACATTGCGTTTTGCTTCGCTCCAGTCCGGCAGTAACGGCAACTGTCTTTACGTAGAGTCCGGCGGTGTCCGGCTGCTTTTCGATGCCGGCTTGACCGGCTTGCAAACGAAACAACGGCTCGAAACGTTCGGAGTGGACATAATGACGATACAAGCAGTCATCATTTCTCATGCCCATGACGATCATATCCGGTATGCGGGTGTGTTGCAAAGGCAATACAATCTGCCGCTTTGGATGACACCGGGAGGACTCGAAAAAGTGCAGACAACGAAGCGGTTGGGGCAAATTAGTGAACCCTGTTTGTTTAACAGCGGAGACACGATTTCGTTCGGCATGGTCAAGGTCGAAACTTTTCTGACAACGCATGACGCGCCGGAAGGTGTCTGTTTTGTGGTCGATAACGGTACTGTTCGGCTGGGCATTATGACTGACCTCGGCAGCCGGTTTCTGGGCTTGAATAAGATTATTGCTACGCTGGACGGTATCTATTTGGAGAGCAACTATGATCCTGAGATGCTGGAAGGGGGCGTGTACTCCGACGACTTGAAGCGGCGGATTCAAAGTGATCATGGGCATCTTTCCAACGAGGATGCCGCCGAATTGCTTTTACAGTCGGGCAAACGGTTACGTTGGGCTTGTTTAGGGCATTTATCGTCTAAGAATAATACACCGGAAATTGCCTTGCAAACACATCGCAACATTTTGGGAGAGATGCTTTCTCTGCACATCGCTCCCCGACATGATGTGTCTGAAATGTTGGAGTTGTGAGCAGGAGCCGCAAGTGTAGGTTAGCGGGCGGTTACCGGCTTCTTTGTCGATTGTGTCGGACATAAGGCTTTCGCCGGAAATCAACATACGGCTGAATAGTTACAAAACTTGCAGGCGGACTGGCGGGGTATCTTGTCAGTGTCCCTCCGCTTGCTAGAATGATGTGAATGAAAGTTAGTGTTTTTCCTCGCTCTACACATGCGATTCGTAACTCGTTCTGATTTTGATGGTTTGGTTTGCGGAATGATCTTGAAAGAGGCTGGTATTATCAGTTCTGTCCAGTTCGTCCACCCAAAAGACTTGCAAGACGGTATATTCAAGGCGGAAGCAACGGACATTCTCTGCAATGTCCCTTATGTCCCCGGTTGCGGAATGTGGTTCGACCATCACACGAGCGAAGCCGAAAGAGTGGGATGGACTCCCGGTGTCCCCGGCGTCAGCAAGCCAGCACCGTCCTGTGCTAGGCTTGTTTACGAATACTGCGGCGGAGAAGCAAAATTTCCTCAATTCAAAAGCATCATCGAGGCAACCGATAAAGTCGATTCCGGACAACTTACGTTGGAAGACATCAGGAATCCACAAGGCTGGGTACTTGTAGGTTTCATTGCCGATCCGCGCACCGGTCTGGGAAGATTCCGCAACTTCCGAATCTCCAACTACGACCTGATGAAAGAATTCATCGACCATCTGCGAACCAAAACGCTGGACGAAATTCTGAATTATCCCGACGTGAAGGAGCGGATTGACCTATATCATCAGCAAACCGAACTGTTTGTCGAAATGGTCAAGCAAAACTCCAAAATCGACGCAAATGTCATCATTACCGACCTTCGGGACATGGATACGATTTACACCAGCAATCGGTTTACGATTTACAGTGTATTCCCGGAACAGAATGTTTCGGTTTGGATCACCGACGGCAAAGCAAAAATCAACGTGATGATTTCTTGCGGTTACAGTGTGCTGAATCGGACTTGCACTGCCGACATTGGTGCGTTGATGCTTCGATATGGCGGCGGCGGACACAAACAGGTCGGAACGTGCCAGGTCTCTTTCGACGAAGCCGACAGGATTATTGGCGAAATCGTGCAGGAATTGAAGAGTTAAGGCTTTTTCCGAAAGCAAGATTTCGGTCTATTTTTTCACGTCCTTCGCTTATTCCCGTACCAGACCAGTTGCATTCTGGGACAGTAGCGGTATCCTTTTTTGTTGCAGAACGGTTCGATCCATACTGCCTTATGGTGCATCGTTTCGACATCAATCGCTTGGGGCATCAATAAGACCTGCTCTGAAATTACCCCGCGAAGGCAAGAAAGATACTCTTCTATTTCGTGTAGGTCTTCTTTGGTTTCGACAACAAATTTTAGTTGATGGTTATATTGTAACATTAGTTGCTGTACAATTTCCGGCTTTGACCGTTCTCGATCGTGTTCCCATCTGCTGACTACGTCTCCTTCGAGCGGCAGAGTGTTTTTCAATTTGGGGCTGATCGACATTAAATCACAGGCAACCGGTTGGTAAGCGATCCCTGCAGTTTCAATGGTAATTTGGCAGTCGAATTCTCTAAACAATTTGGTGAGTTCGACCATGTTGGGCACCACCATTGGTTCTCCGCCGGTCAAAACAACGTGGGGAATGTCGAACAGTCTGACTCGTCCGACGATTTCATCGGGTGCGAGGTTGGCACCGGGTCCGGCTTCACCTTCATTATGTCTGGCATATACAGAGTCGCAAAATCGACAACGTAATGGACAGCCGAGGAATCGAACAAAAACGCTGGGGTATCCTGTCCAGATTCCCTCGCCTTGTTTTGATTGATAAATCTCCAAAACCTGCATTGCTATGCCTATCCTCAACAGAGCAACATAAATATAACAGAAAACAGAATAAAAAGAAATAGCGGATTATTTAGCCGGTACTCCGGTTGTTCCGATCTTTCACCGATCTTGCACATCTATTATGCGTTTTGCAACGACACTTGCCAGCGCGTAATAATTCCTTTACAATGAGCGTCAGTTTTTATCATAAATTGGAACCGTATGTTCGCGGGCGGCAATCCAACTCTTCGACAAGTACAAGACGACTGGCGAATACTGGACAGCAAAGAGTTCGTCCCCACGCCAATGGTGCGGGTCGTTACCAACATATCTGATTTGTCCAACGACGAGATAAAAGCAGAGTGCGTACAACCGAATCGGTTCGTCCGGTTTTTTCCAAGACGTTCTTTGCTGTACCACCTCTTTTACATGATGCAGATCATCTACACGGCAGACAAAAACACAGCTGCCGTAATAGACGGCGGCGGAAATGCTTGGATTTTTGCGGGTTATATTAACCGATTTCTCGTAAGACGCAGAAAAGTCATGATATTGAGCGATTGCTTTCTCGAATACCATCTCGGCAAGGAACGTCCTCTTTGGTTTTTCCCGTTCATTACATTCAAAACGAAGTGGAAAATTGCTCTTGGACGCGGAGCATTGCTCGGATATGACACGGCTCTTCTATGGTCGAGGAAACAGATTGCTCCTCACGCAAAAATGTTTAACCTCCCTGAGGATTTTTTTTGCTTTATTCCGTTCAAATCGAATCATTCCAAGAAGGCGACATACCGTTTGCCGATGGGCGGTTTTGTGTTTTCAGGCGGAAACGGCAAACGGGACTATCCTTGCCTGATTGAAGCCGTTCGGGAGTCTGAGGTTCCAGTGATTATCAGTGCGACCGATCCCGACGTGCGGCAAGGACTGGAACAGTTGCCGAATGTCCTAATCTTGGGCGCACCGGAACCCGCGTATGCTCAACTGACGGCGGCAAGCCAATTTGCCGTTGTGCCGATGATCTACTCCGGTGTCAAAGGGGGAGCAGAAGCCTTTTTCTGCGATTGTATGTGGCATTCCAAAGCGGTGATTGCCTGTTGCAGTATTGCCGCTGAAGATTACGTCCTCGAGGGAGAAACCGGTTATGTCTTATCCGCCGGCGATAGCGAGGGACTTCGCAAACGTACTTTGGAACTTTGGAACGATCCTGAAAAATGTAAAGAAATGGGACGCAAAGGGCGGGAACACTGCGAAAAGTGGTTTACGCACGAAGCCTGGGTCAGACGTTGTCTCCGCTTGGCACTGATAGTGTTTGACAAGTCTGGTGGGGCAAGCAGAGCCGCCATTCTTGATATGCCAAAAACGGTATGAAAGCGGTCTTTGCGTCCCTCGCGCTGCACTTTTCAAATGCCACCCGCATGTTCAAAAACACAAATCCAACGCCGTCTTTTCTACCGCCTGCCGCAGTTTCTCAATCGCATTGACCAATTCCTTCGGTATCTTCTTAATGCGATGATACTGGTACATTCCCAGCCACGCCCCTTTGCCAATCACGGTATCCTGCTCTTTCCATTTCACAATGTTGTCGAGATAGTGTTTGTACAATCGCAGTACCTCCTTGCCTATGTCAGAGCAGTCCGACCAGTCGAACAACTTTTTGTCGAAAGGATTTAATTTGTTCTCGACGATGCCGCCGTTAGGAACATTCGTTTTTTTGCCGACCGTTATGCCTTGCGGGGCGTAGTCCAACCGGGCAGTGGTCGTGCGGTTGCGGACATGTACCAATGACAATAAAACGGCATCGGACTCTTCCTGCGGCGTTAAGTCTCGTACTGGTGCAGAAAGAAAATCGGCATTGTTCATCCATGTATGTTTAACACTCCAATACAAGCCTAAACCACACAGAATACGTTTGTAATTGCGTTCGTTAATAAAAATGGGAACAAGGTTCGAAAGAACAATTCCGCTGACCATCCATGAAAAACTCTGCATCCTCAAGTAAGGTGAAATCATACCGGCACATGCCAATGTTCCCTTCGGTCTGGTATTGCCCATCGGAGAAATCCCGCTGTACGCTTTCAGTCCGTTTGCCTGAACGACTGTTAACTCCTCTGACAACAATTTCTCGTTCTGAAAAAAATGTTTGCGAAAACTGCGGTTAGGGTCTTCCTGAACAAAATGTTTCTTTCCTTTGAATACGCCTCTTGCCCGATTTTTTCTGTATTCCAAAATGTCATATTCCATACGCCCCCATTTGCCCTTTTCCCGGCAATCAAAAACCGAAAAGGCGCTTGGAAAAGCACCGTTTCCCTGATGCCATTTGTTAGCACAGCAAATGAATCCGCCCTTAAAAACCGGTCGCCAAAATTTGCGCAGTTTTGCAAATCCTTTCGTAACAAACGCTTTCATCGTGGTATAAGAGCCCATGACATAGTGTCCCTTAAACTCTTTTTCGATACGGTAGAGGAACTGCGCATATTTCTCCTTGCTTTCAACGGACATACCGTCAAGTTTCATATCCCGTTGAACGATGGATTTCGACACCCCTTTTTTGTGCCATTCGGGATCGACAGACGATTTTCCACTTGAACCTTCGCCGTAAGGCGGATTGATAAAGAATAGCCACCTGATGTGCGGGTTTGCCATATCCTTCTTGACCTCATCTGGAAATTTGTCGATTTCTGTATTAAGAAAATCCATTCGCCAAACCTTTTTGCATATCGGCATGTGCCGTTTCACGAAATCAATCTCTCCCGCATCGAGAGACGAAAGATACGTATATTGCTGAGCCGAACGAGGAATCACGTTGATTGCCAATCCGCCTTCGCCGCAACTACAATCCCAGATGCGCCAAGTACCGTCGAACCAAAAGTTTTCGCCGAGTTCTTTTTCAAGATACGCCCAGCCGTGCTGCGCCAATTCCGTCGGCGTATAAAATTGCCCTTTGATACGCCGGGCTTCCATCTTGAATAAATCGGCAATCGTTTGGAAAATAACTTTTTCCTTCTTGGTGTCTTTGAGACGATTCCATCGGCTCCAAAACACGGTGTATTCGCTTTTCGGACAGCGTTCAATCTTTGCTACCTCATTGTCCAAATTGAATTGAATCGTGATGTATTCCTGTCCTATCAAATCGCTTTCGATGAGGAAAATTTCCCTATCGGCATCGCGGTCATCTTCATGGCAATCTTTTCGGAAGACATGCGGCTTGTTTTCTTTCCCCTTCTGATTGAGAAATTGAGAAAAAAGGTTGCTCCACGAAGAATACAGATGCCATATATTGTACTCCGTAATGTCATCGGGAATAGCAATGCCCGAATGGACAATCCGCCGCAGTTCGTTAATAGCACTGTTTAAATCCTCGCTGGTATGCGTAAAAATATAGAAATACGGTTCTAAAGTTTTGCATATGTCGATGACTGCTTCGTCGGGTTCGGACGGAATCCCCTTTTTGAACAGCGGGTCATTTTTATAGATGGCTTCGAGAGGTCCCCTTTCATAAAAGACGAATTCGTCTTTGTCGATCAGGACGATGTAGGGCGGCACTCGGTCACCGTCGAAGTAAAAATGATGGCAGTAATAGAGTGCCTGTGCGAGTATTCGGGCGCGTTCGCCTTCTTTGTGCCGCATATCCTCATCGTGTTTGAATTCGAAGAGGAGATTTTGGTGGAGAGCGTCGGTTCCTTTTTTTCCCAGTTCGATTTCGTCGCAATCGAGTTGTTCTATGATGCGTTGCCGAACAGTCTCTTCGGAATTGGTTTTTCGAAGAGCGGCGAGCAGGTCTTTCGGAATGGGAAATAACGTTTTCTTCATTGGGGGGTATTATATCACATGTACGCCGCACGAGTGCGGCGGCTAAAATTGTGGCTCCGCCAGCACCGCCAGTACAATGTCCACTCGTCCGAACGGCGCACTGACTTGAATACCATGAACCCGATGACGAACATGAGCAATCATCTCCCGTGCAATCTCCACGCCGACCGACAGTTGCTCCTCCTTCGACGACTTCGCCACCGCTGCCATCCGCTCCATCGTCGAAGCCGGTACCACCACGCCCGGCACCTCGTTTTGCATAAACTCCGCATTCCGATAACTCGCCAAAGGCCAAATCCCCGCTATCACCGGTATCGGCAAGTCACCAATTTCATCTAAAAACGACAGCAACGCATCAGGATCGAAGACCGGCTGCGTAATCGCAAACTCCGCACCGGCATCGACCTTCATTCGGAAACGGTCGAGTTCCCGCTGGCGATCCCGATAACAAAAATGCAATATCAAGCGGTATGAAAATTGCGTTTCTGTTCGTTACGACACATCAGCCAACAACTGCCGTTCATAGGTTTTACTATTGCGTTTACGATCAACTTTTATCTTGTTATAAACTTCCGAATCATGGATGGCAAATAACGTTTCTAATTCGACAATCTCTTTGCTTTCATGAAAAAACTTGAGTCCCTGCTGGGCTTCCATAAGCATATTTTTTATCCTTGCAACGATCTGTGTTTTTGTTGCGGCACTCACCCACCACGGATACGGCAGCCGCTCCACATCCTTGCCCTGTATGTTCACCGTATGGTTAATCACTTGCTTGAGAATCCTCGTTGCAAGCGGTGTCAATGTCCAAGCAAAGAGAAAATAGAGTTCATCAGGTTCAATCCCGTCCCGCAAAAACGCACACGGCGCACCACTGTCCAAAATGTATCCCGCCGGTAAATACTTCATGTTCAACCGCGTCGAAATCAGTTGCCAAGTTAAACCTTCCCGTCCGAAAAACTTCTGTCCGCCGACTCCGTGTAAATACCAGTTGCCGTTCATGCGAAAAGTCATCACCGCATCGCCGCCATCTTTCCAATACACGATATGTGTCGGCGGAGCATAAACGATATTGCCATTTGACTTGTTGTATAACTTGTAATCAGGATGAGGAAAATGTAGCGTGAGCGGAACATCACGTTTGACAACACGGACATTGCGTTTCGTTTCGCCGCGATGTTCCTGCAACAATATCTTGTCCTTCTTCTTGGACGATATTTTACCAAGCCGGGCTTTTTCAATTTCTTTTTCCAACGTTATCGGATCATCAAAAAAGATGAACTCGTAAGGCTCGTAAAAACTACCGTCCGGCAGCAACTTGCGGATAAAATACTCGTTTTTGCCCACCGTCATACCGCTTGAGCAAACGATATAATCCTTCAATTTTTCTCCTTCAAAGTATTTGTTGAATTCGTCAGTGAGTTTCCAGGAAAAGTTATCGGTCAACATGATTTTTTCAATCGGCATCCTTGTTCCGCCAACGGTAACAATATCCGTACAACCCGTTTTAGCGGCGGTCAAAACAACCATACTGTACTGTGTTTCCTCAGAAAAGGATTCAAGATGTTTTACAACCGGCGTTGTTTGGTCGGCGAGACGTTTTCGCAATCCTACCATCGTATTGATCGTCAGAAAGGTGTCCGACGAGATGAAACACAAGATACCGTTTCGTTTCAGCAAGTCCAGAGACTTGGCAATGAAGAAAGAATAAGTTTCTTTTTTCAGGTTGCAACCGTTCCACTTGCCGTAGAGTTGGTCGATGTCGTCTTCGATTTCACGGTCAAACGTTCCGCCGAAGGGAGGGTTGCCGACGATAAAATCGAAATGCTCCTTATCAAAAGGCTCGCGAAAAAAATCGTTGCGCTTTAAGTTGTTCGTATCGATATTTCCGTACTGATTACGAATTTGAGTAACGGTTTGAGTATGGAGTCGCTCGTCAATTTCAACACCGTAGAGTTGCGACGTAAAAATCCGTTCCAATCTCGCTTGCTTTGTTCCTTTACCGAGAGTTAGTAACTTTTCGATGACGGCGAACAGAAACGCTCCCTCTCCGAAAGACGGTTCGAGTAGGCGGGATGTCTCCGTCAGTTCTAATTCGGCAACGATTTCTTCCGCCAATGGAGGCGGGGTCATAAATTGTCCGAACTGCTTCTTTTTGTTTCGAAATCGTTTGGTGTCAGCCATGAAAAAATAGTCCTTTCCGTCCTCATCGGATTCTAGCCGAGACGCCAAAACCGTGCAAGAGCACATTTCCACAGTCCCGCGCAGTGGAACTTGCTAAATTCACGATGTTTGGTAGAATGGCCCGGTTCCACCGAGTTCTATGGCGGTTGTTTGGGGCACGCTCCCTTGAAAAACAGGAACAAAAGTGTTTTGCGACCCTCAGTGATTGAACGACAGGTAAAATAATACCCATTTTGAAAAATTTCCACCCCTTCCATGCAAACGAACGAACTGCGAGAAAGATACCTAACGTTTTTTGAGAGCAAGGGTTGCGTCCGCAAGCCGAGCGACGTGCTGGTGCCCAAATGGGACCCGTCCGTACTCTTCACGCCAGCCGGAATGAACCAGTTCAAAGACCATTTCAAACGGAAGTACGTCTCCGCCCATCCTAATGATATAATAGTCAGCATGGACTTGAACTTTCAGATAAATAAGATTTATTGTTCTCGCCCCTTTTTCTCAGTTCAGGGCAGGTTGCCGTTGTCAGAAAAATGGAAGGACGGCAATACATCGGCATTGAAATCGTCGAAGAATATTACGATTTTATCAATGAACGGCTGACGAAAAATTTGTATCGGATAAAAGGCGAAGGAACAAAACTGCTGGAATACCATCATGGACAAAAATATCGCACAACAGAAAATAGCCGATCTCGTTGAAAAATTTAACACACAACGAGAACACTACGAAGGTGCTGAATACAACGAAGCGCAGTGCCGGGAAGATTTTATCAATCCACTTTTTGCTGCACTTGGTTGGGATATTGAAAACAAAGAGGGGCTCTCACCCACCTATCGATCCGTCAGACTCGAAAATCGTCTCGTAGGAGACGCAACAAGCCGATCCTCCGACTATTCTTTTTGGGTAGGACCCGCGAGAGTGTTTATCGTCGAAGCGAAAAAACCTCGTATAAAACTCAAAGCGGGAACAGACGCAGATCAAGCCGCCTTTCAACTCCGCCGATACGGTTGGAGTGCCAACCTTGCCGTCTGCATCGTTACCAATTTCAAGGAACTCGCCATCTATGATTGCACAAAAAAACCGGATCAAAAAGATAAAGCAAGCACCGCCCGGCTGAATTATCTGTCGATGGATGATTATTCCGGCCGGCAAAGAACACTCGGAGACATTCGTGCCGGCTTCGATTATCTCTGGGAAGTGTTCGGTTACGAAAATGTCCGGCGGGGCGGATTGGAAAAATATACTAAAACCGATGAACTAAAAAAGGGAATCCTGACGGTCGATGATTCGTTCCTGATGTTTCTGGAAGATTGGCGGCAAAAATTTGCAACATCAATTTTTCGCGATAATAAAAATCTGACCGAGCCGGAACTCAATTTTGCTGTCCAGCAAATACTGGATCGTGTCGTGTTTCTCCGTTTTGCCGAAGATAGGGATATTGAGCCAATCGGCAGTTTAGCCAAAGCATTAAAGACACAAGGCGAAGGCGGCGTTTATAAAAATCTTTACGGGTTGTTTGA
>Ga0099364_10014302_pt1 | contig 10574 bp, 15 predicted proteins | sample TergutTh196P3_FD_73070 | JGI IMG/M metagenome (GOLD analysis project Ga0099364, IMG submission 73070) | Microcerotermes parvus P3 segment gut microbial communities from Pointe-Noire, Republic of the Congo - Th196 P3 | ecosystem: Host-associated > Arthropoda: Insects > Digestive system > Gut ...
GATTTTTTTATTATAATTATTTTCTTCAGGGTCATTTTCTTTTCGCATTTTTACGTCTTTTCTAAATTTTTTAACTTTATTATCCATCATTTGCTTTACCCGCATAATTATCAATTTTTTCAATATATTCCGCTCGCGTCATATATTCAATGCTGTTTAAATACAAGCCGTGCGGCGGCAGGGTTCTTCCGGCTTTGCTCCTCTCCCGCGATTCTATAATCCCCGGCAAATCTTTCAGATTTATTCTGCCCTCGTTCACTTCAAGCAAAGTCCCCGCAATTATCCGCGCCATTTTATATAAAAAGCCGTTCGCCCGCATTTTTATATTAACAATATTATCCGTGCGCTCTATTTCAATACCCGTGACATTTCGCACAGCCTCGCCAAGCGGAATATCCGACCTGTCCGCCATAAAACAAGCAAAATTTTTCTCGCCGGCTATATATGCCGCAGCTTCGCGCATTTTATCCAAATCCAATTTTTTATGATAATGCAGCGCGCGTTTAAAATAAAACGGGTCTTTATATTTATCGTTCTGCAATTTATATATATATTCTTTAGATTTTATATAATATCTTGAGTGAAAATCGCTTGCTGCGTCACATGCGTTTATTACGGCTATTTTTATTTCTCTGGATATAAAATATCTGTTAATCGCGAACAGCAGCCGCTCACAGTCAAAATCTTCGCGTATATCAAGGTGACAGCAGTAGCCCAGCGCGTGAACGCCCGAATCCGTCCGACCGCAGCCGGAAATGCCCAATCTCTCGCCGAATACCGACTGAACGGCGTCCTGCATTATTTGCTGTACCGTATTTCCCCCTGTCTGTGCCTGCCAGCCGTAAAACCCGCTCCCGTCAAATCTAATCGTTAATAATACTCGTTTCATTATATTATTTTATAAATCCTTTCGCAATGCAAACTAAATTTTCATAATCTATATCATCGAATGACGTTGCGTCTACATCGACTGTTTGTTCAGCTTCAGCGCCATTAAGCCCAAACCTTTCCGTCATCGCATTCTTAAATATTTCTATCGTCCCTCCACCTTTATGAACCCAATGCCGCTCCCCTGCATCATGCCTTTCCAAATATCTTTTATGTATAACGTCAAGGTCGCCTTTAAATTTAAATAAAAGACATTCGCCGTTATATTTTGCAAGCAACTCTTTAATCCGGTCAAATTCCTGCAATCTAAAATTGCTCTCAAGAATACATATTCTCCCCGCCTGCAAAAAACATTCGGCTATGTGAAGCATAAGCATAAACGTGACAAGACTGCCTTTTGCGAATACTTCCCCGCTTTCCGGACCGAAACCGTCGCCGAGCGTTTCTTTTATAATATCTTTCTCAAAACACGGAACATGCAGTTCCCGCGATAATTTCCGCGCAAACGTAGATTTCCCCGTCGCGCAGTATCCGCCGATTATTATAATTTTATTTTTCATATATTTCTGCTCCCTACAAAACCAGATTTTTCATTTATCCTCTCCACTCTGATTTTAACAAGCGATAAGATAATCTGTCTTTAATCTGCCCGTCATGCCAAGTACAGCTCTTAAATTCAGCCTCTTTAATCATGCCGCATTTGAGCATAACTTTTTCCGAGCCTGTGTTTTCTTTCATACAGCCGGCTTCTATTCTGAACACATCATTATCTTCAAACGCAAATCTAATCACTTCTTTAAACGCTTCCGTTGCATATCCTTTTCTCCAAAACTCCGGATAAAGAAAATATCCTGCGCCTACTATTTTTCCTATAGGCGTTGTTTGTAAAACAGTATAGCCTATATTTCCGATATGCGCTCCGCTTTGCCTGTCCTCAATATGCAAATAATATTTTTTCCTGTCGTCTTTATTAATTTCACTTAAAATATTATCGTTAAGGTCTTTTTTAGCGTCGTCTATTGTTTCAATATTCGCCCGAAGATAATACATAGCTTGTTTATTAGAAAAAAGAGCAAAATATGTTTCTAAATCTTCTGGCTTATGGTCGCGGATAACAAGCCGCTCCGTTTGTAAATATATCATTTTATTTCTCCCTTTTTATTACACCTTAACTCCTATCTATCATTTTAATTGCTTTTGCTATTTGTTCATCAGTTACGCCGGTTATCTTCAACGCTTCGATTATTTCACTTTTAATTATCGCATGACCGGATATTACGACGTTATCTTCTTCCAGCTCAATTATGTCTTGAAATACGTCAGCCAAATTTATTTCACAGCCCTCTAAAACATGAACGGGAATTACATCATCATGCCGGTAAACACTGCCTAAGCTGCGCCGTCAATAAGCTCATATCTTACGCCGTCGTCCCATGTTATATAATCTTTATAGCCGAATCCTTTTTCCTCCGCCAAATTACTCATAATTTTTCTCCCGTTTATAATTAAATCTTTAATTTAATATAAATCCCTGCACAACAAAAACCCCCGCGATTAAAATTGCCGACAATATAAACGCCGTAAAGTCGCGCCCGGCATATTTTAACTGTTTCATTTTAGTTCGACCCTCTCCGCCTTTATAACAGCGGCACTCCATAGCCGTCGCGAGTTCGTCAGCCCGCCGGAACGCCGATATTATCAAAGGGATAAGTACCGGTATAAGTGCTTTTGCGCGTTTTAACAGATTGCCGGAATAAAAATCGGCTCCCCTTGCTTTCTGCGCGTTTATTATTTTTTCAGTTTCTTCGATAATCGTCGGGATAAAACGCAGAGCTATACTCATCATCATCGCAAACTCATGCACGGGCATTTTGATTTTTTTAAGCGGCGCGAGCAAACGCTCAATCGCGTCCGTTAAAACAGTCGGCGAAGTCGTGTAACTCACGAGTATGCTTGTAGCCGACACAAGCGCGATTATTCGCAAAAGCATAAACGCCGCAAAAAGTACGCCTTCCAAATATATATTTATAAATCCAAACTCGAATAATAAATTATCTCCCTTTACCATAAATATATTTATAATCCCTGTAAACGCTATTATAAAAACAAGCGGCTTGAGCGATTTTATTATAATAATAAACGGTATTCCGGACAGCATTATCAATAATATATTAAACAAAAATACTCCGATTAGAGTATACAGGCTCGAAGCTGAAAAAATTGCCGTAATATATATTATAGATATAATAATTTTCATACGCGGGTCAAGCCTGTGTATTATAGAGTTCCCGGGGAAATATTGCCCGAGCGTTATATCTTTTAACATTTTTTCTCCTGATTTCTTGTAGTTATTTTTCTTTACGTTTCTTAATAAAAATAATTAAAAAAACGATAACTGCTGAAACTATAGCCGGAAGCAAAACACTTCTTGACAAATCTCTGAAAGCGTTGGGGTGGATTTCCTCTGCGCTAATCCATAAATGTCCCGATGATATCGCCCATATAAAAATAAAGATTAAAAGTAAAATGATTATACACGCAAGCGTATATTTAAACAAGAAACTATTTTTAGTCTTGCTTTTAATTGAAATATTTTTCATTAAGTTAATTACAATAGTAATAATTATCGTTATGAATAAAACTAAACCTGCTCTTAACATTATGTGTTCATGCACATTTGGATTTGAGCCTAAGCCTAAATATAATACGCCGATGCTATTAACAAGTGTGCCAACCGTAAACATTGCACAATATAATATAACTGCCTGTTTAATAATAAAAATAAATTTTTTCATATCAGTCCCACATAACATAAATTCACACAAAACCGTCGTAAATCATTTCCCCATCAGCCTCAAAATCTCGCGCTTCGCTTGAGCTATATTATATACGCTCGCTTCAGACTCTATCCCGCGCGATTTAAGCTCCAAAAATAAATTAGTTATCTGCGGCACAGTCAAGCCCGTTGCTTTCAGCTTGTCAGCCTGCGAGAAAATTTCGTCCGCCGTTCCGTACATATAAGCGCGTGAATCGCGCAGCACGTGAATCTTATGCGAATATTTCGCCATGTCCTCCATAGAGTGCGAAATCATCAGCATAGTTTTCCCGGTTATCTCCTGATACGCGCAAAGCCCGCCCAGTATCTCCTCGCGTCCGCGAGGGTCAAGCCCTGCCGCCGGCTCGTCTAATATTAATATCGGCGGGTCCATAGCTATTACGCCCGCAATCGCCGCGCGTCTGCGCTGACCGCCTGAAAGCTCGAAAGGACTCGCTTCAAACAGGCTCTCGCTAATCCCGGCAAATTCAGCGGCTTCACGCACTTTCGCATCCGCTTCTTCTTTGCTCAAGCCCATATTAATAGGTCCGTAAGCTATATCTTTATAAACGGTTTCTTCGAATAACTGATACTCCGGATACTGAAAAATAATTCCGGCTTTGAATTTCATCTTTTCAGAACTCTGCCGGTTCTCTTTCTTCACGCCGCGCTTTTTTTTATTTTTCCCGTTTATATCGGCGCGCTCTGCTTTATATGTTTCCTCGCCGCCGATAAATATACTGCCCGAAGTCGGGCGCAAAAGCCCGCAGATTAACAGCGCGAGCGTTGACTTGCCCGAACCTGTATGACCGATTAAACCTGTTATGATACCTTCTTCTATAATTATATTTATATCGTCAAGAGCTTTTTTCTCAAACGGCGTACCCTGACCGTAAACATACGAAACATTTTTAAATTCTATACGCAATTATTCTTCCTCATCTTCCGCAATTTCTGTCTTCGCGGGAACAGAAGCGTCCGCTCCCGCCGATTTCTTATCCTTTTTTCTGAAACTGATTTTATTTTCTTTGCCCGCCCATACTCTCTTTATATTATCGCGATGCCGCAGAACGATTAAAACCATGATAATCACGGCTATCAGATTATGCAGCCCGATTCCCGTGAACCTGTTCAAAATCAACGGGTAAACTACGATAGACATAACCGAACCGACCGATACATATTTAGTGCTCCAGACAATCCCAATAAAAATCGCCAGACAAACCAAAGCGATAAACGGCTGGGTGCATAAAACCATGAAAAACGCCGCCGCAACGCTTTTGCCGCCTTTAAATTTATAATATACGGGAAATGAGTGACCGACAATACTTGCAAGACCTCCGATATAAGGTCCTGCGAATATCGTTATAAAATCAGAATTATTCCCGAAAAATATCACGCCGATAAGAACCGCGGCTACAGTTTTTATGCCGTCCAGCATAAAAGTCACGGCTGCCGCCGATTTGCCGTAAGTACGAAGCATATTAGTCGCCCCTGCGCCTCCGCTGCCGTATTTTCTAATATCGTCGCGGTACGCCAGTTTAGAAATAATAATCCCCGCATTCAAACTGCCGAGCAAATATCCCGCGATTATAAGAAGCAAGTACAGTGCCGCAATCGGCAAGAATACGCCGGAGCCGACGCCCAGTAAAAATAAACCCGGCTCCGAGCCATGCTCAATCAGCCCGAATTTGCTGACCAATCCAAAATTAAATAATTCCTGCATCATTATTCCCCTTGATAAATTATTTTTTATTAGCATATCCTGACAAAATATAATCTGCCTTAATTTTAAAAATCCCCTTTGCTCCTGTTCTTTATCACAAATCTTATCGGCGTGCCTGTAAACCCGAAAATTTCGCGCAGCCTGTTTTCTATATATCTCTGGTAAGAAAAATGGAAAAGCTCCGAATTATTCACGAACATCACGAACACCGGCGGCTTAGTCCCGGTTTGCGTCATATAATATATTTTAAGCCGCTTACCTTTGTCGCTCGGCGGCTGCGTACGCGCAACCGCGTCGCCCAGAACGTCATTCAGTGCGCCCGTCGTGATACGTCTGCCCGATTGCTCATGCACAGTTTTTATAAGCTCAAATAATTTATTCACGCGCTGACCCGTTTTCGCAGATATAAAAATTTCAGGCGCGTAGCTCATATACGAGAACGCGTTTTTTATATCGTCCGTGAATTTTTTTGTCGTCGAGTTGTCTTTTTCAACAGCGTCCCATTTATTTACGACTATAATCGAGGCTTTGCCGGCTTCATGCGCGATTCCGGCGATACGTTCGTCATGAAACGTCAGCCCGACGGTCGCGTCAATCATAATCAGACACACGTCAGCCCGCTCAACAGCCGTTTTCGCGCGTAAAACACTGTACCGCTCGATATTATCGCTTATTTTATTCTGCCGTCGTATCCCCGCCGTATCTATTAAAATATATCTGTCCGAGTCATTCTCAAAATACTGGTCTATACTGTCGCGAGTCGTTCCGGGAATATCGCTTACGATAACGCGCTCCTCTCCCAAAATTTTATTTATAAGCGAGCTTTTGCCCGTATTGGGCTTGCCGATTACAGCTATTTTTATTATATCCCCGTCATTTTCAGCATTATCCTGTTCCCCCCAAACCGGCATAAGCCCGACAACCCTGTCAAGCAAATCACCCGTACCCGTGCCGTGAATAGCCGATACCGGAAACGGCTCGCCAAGCCCAAGCTCATAAAACTCGTAAACTTCCGGCGGCGTTTCACCCGTGCCGTCAACTTTGTTCACGCATAATATTATCTGCTTGCCGCTTTTTAACAGCATATCCGCAATTTCCGAATCATTTGCAGTAAGCCCGCTGCGAAAATCCGTCACGAAAATTATAACGTCCGCGAGCTCAATAGCCGTCTTAGCCTGTTCTCGCATACTTTTCAAGATTAAATCGTCAGTATGCGGCTCAATACCGCCCGTGTCAATAATCGAGAACTCAACGCCGTTCCAATCAGAATCCGCATATATCCTGTCCCGCGTAACTCCCGGCGTATCCTCTACAATAGATATGCGCCTCCCCGCGATTTTATTAAACAAAGTGCTTTTGCCAACGTTAGGACGCCCGACAATAGCAGCTATAGATTTTTTACTCATTGTTATTTACCTACTATTTTTATTTTATATACTTTTTATTAAATGCTTTAATCCATCGCTTCGTTCAGCTTCGACAAACCCTTTGGACGGATAAAAACGTGATGCTTCTGTATAATCATCGCCGAACCTTGTGTGTATTGACGTAATTATTATATTTAATAATTTTGAACATAATCCGCCTCCGTACAGAGTTTACTTTACAATCCCAAAACTTTCTTTATAAAATCTTCCGCGTTATTTTCGACAATGCTAATTTTAACTCCAAGTTCACGCTCAACGTCCGACACGCTGACATTATCTAAAAACAAATCGCGCTCATACCGCAGCATAACCGCCGGAATTAACAGCTCCCCGCCCAATTCTGCCCCATATAACTGCTCTATAATATCGCCGCCCGTTATAAGCCCCGCAACCGTTATCTGCCCGCCGAAAAAATTATTTTCTATCTTATATACTCTGCAAGCTAAATTTCCGCACCGCTTTTCAAGTTCAGCCGCGAGTTCTTTTATCAAAAAATATGCGGCTTCGCCTGTTATTACCGTGACTTTACGCAAACTGTCAAGCCGTATATCTTTACAGTTATCATAAAAATCTTCGCGAAAGCTCCTAATCATTCCCACGCCGTTTTCATACTGCGGGTAATCCTCGTAATAATCTTCGTCCGGCAACTCGCGTTCAGCTTTAAGATAAAGCTCGTCGGCGCAGTAAATTATTCTAGAACCAAATTTCGCTGAATTATCCCCGCCGAATTTATCGACCAAATCTATAACTTTTTCACAATCCTGTTTATTCAGGCTCTCAAGTCTATATAAATTATTTTTTTCCCTGAACTTTGTCAATCCTGACGGAACTACGGCAATGCTTAAAATATTTTTAAGCGCGCATAAATCGCTTAAAGTGCGCTCAAGCTCCGCTCCGTCATTTATATTCCTGCACAAAACAATCTGCGCGTTTATATTAATATTATTCTCGTCCAGTTTTTTTATATATTTTAAAGTTTCTCCGGCGCGTTTGTTTCGCATCATTTTTACCCGTAAATCAGGGTTAGTCGTGTGAACAGATATATTGACGGGCGAAATTTTAAATTTTATAATCCGGTCGATATGCGCGTCCTCAAGATTTGTCAGCGTGATATAATTGCCGTGCAGAAATGACAGCCTTTCATCGTCGTCTTTAAAATATAAGCTATCGCGCAGGCAATCTCTCGGCAGCTGGTCGACAAAACAAAATATGCAGCTGTTCCCGCATGATTTCTTTTCGTCCATCATATAGCTCTCAAATTCCAAGCCTATGTCGTCATAACGCGTTTTTTTTATTATAACTTCGGATATATCCGCGCCGCGCTTCAGCTTCAAGATTATTTTACTCTCGCTTAAATAAAATTTATAATCCAAAATATCGTTAATTTCAAAATTATTTACCGCGATTAAAAAATCTCCCGGTTTTATATTATTTTTTTCAGATACGGAATTTTTTTCAACTCCCGTGATTTTTACCATAGTTTTAAAAACTCCCGTTTTCTGTATTAGATAAATAATTATTCTATCATATTTTTAATTATTTTTCAAGCATATAAAAGTTAATTTTTGTTTAATTGCATGAAAAGACGTATAAAAACAATCCGTCCATGAATTTTTTGCAACGGAATATTAAAGAAACCCCGGCATAAAACCGGGATTTCTTTATAATAAAATTTAATCAGCCACTTTTTTTATTTCTTTGCCGCCGTATTTGCCGCAGGCTTTGCATACCCTGTGCGACAGGACAAACTCTCCGCAAGCGCATTTTACCATGCCCGGAATTTCCAGTTTGCACACGTTTGAACGTCTTTTATCCCGTCTTGCGCTTGATACTTTCTTCTTCGGTACTGCCATTTTTTATCACTCCCCGTAAATTATTTAATCAAAAAAATTATCTAATATTTTTAAAGCGGGATTAATTTCTTTTTTGTTGCACCCGCATTCCCCTGCATTCAAATCTTTGCCGCATTTCCCGCACAAGCCCTTGCAATCCTCAAAGCATAAATAACGCAGCGGCACTTCAAGAGCCAAAAACTCCGCTAAAAATTCCCGCAGATCAATAATGCCCGGCTGCTCAAGCGTGTAAAAATCCTCGTTATCTTCTTTCTCGTCAGACTTATCCGCGAGATATTTCTTGCCCGAGAATATAATATTTTGCGCCGCCGGTTTACTGCATCTCGCGCAGTCCGCGATAAAATCCGCGCTTATATTATAATTAATAACCGCGAACCCGTTTTCCTGCGCGGCGTTCCCGTATATTCTCACAGAATTAATCTGCTCCGCTGATAAAATCGTGAGAAACTCTTCTTTATCAGACTCTAAGATCTCATGCTCAAAATCAATTATATTAGCCGCGTCTTTTTTTCTTATAAGCTCGATATTCAATTTCATAATTTATTTACCCATACAAAATTTTTGCATACTAATATATTATAAATCAAATCGCGCCGTTTGTCAAGCATTATTAGCTAAAATTTTAAAAATTAATTTATTTTAAAATCCGCTCTTTCAACGCTTCCTGTAAAATCCGTGAAAAATTTACTTTCTCCCGTTCAGCCGCGACATTAAGCCAATGGGGAAGCGTAACAGTCCTGTTTACTGATTTATTCTGCTTTTTCATGTTTTCAATATCTGCAATCACTAAAAACTTATCTTTAAAAATTTTATTATAATCAGTAGCTTCAGGCAGATCATTACCTAACTCTAATTCAGTTTCAATAAATAATTCCAAACATTCTTTAGCATTTTTCAAGCACTCCTCCACAGTTTCTCCAAACGTAAAACAGTTATCAATATCAGGAAAATAAACAGAAATAGTCCCGTTATCCTCATATTCATAAGTTGCAGGATACACATAATTTTTTTTCATTTCAAACCCGCCTTTCTCATAACAGCATTTTCTAATCCTTTGCCCAATTCTTTATGATGATAAGGCACGAAAACAACGATATTATCCTTAACCATTCTATAGTGGCTGCCTTTAGCTTTTACAAATTCAAAGCCATTTCTAGTTAACAGCTTAACAAGCTCTACTCCTGTCATTTTCTCACCTCTTTTATATTTTAACACATATTATATTTGTTGTCAAGCATTATTAGCTAAAATTTTAAAAATTAATTTTTGCCCGAACAAAAAAACAGGGCGGATATTCAATCCGCCCCTGCATTTTTAATATTTTACCATCTGCCGGAAGAGTGTACGCTGCAGCCCGCAAAATCACAGCCGGGCTCAAGCTCGCCGCACCACCAAGGATCTTTTTCGTCTTCTTCGTCTTCATCTTCTTCGTCAGCGTCAGCTTCGTCCGCGTCTTCGTCCGCATAGCCTTTAGAAGTATCAAGCGTTATTATATCATCGTCTTCGTCATAATCCACGTATACATCAAAAATTTCCATAATGTCGCGCAGTTTAAAATAATTATTTCCGCCGATCAAGAAAGCGTCAAGCTCGATCTCTTCGTCGTCAAGATAAATCGTTGATGCTGTCGGAGTGGGAATCTGGACACCTTCAACTGCGCTGGCTACCATTTCGCCGCCTACTGCTTCGTAAGCTTCGCCGCTTGTGAGCAGGATAGCGTTAGCCGCCGCGTCCCATTCGACATTAAACTGCTTGTCTGATCCATTCAGCACATAAGCTAAATCGCGCAGTTTAAAATAATTGTTTGCCCCGATCAAGAAAGCGTCAAACTCGATCTCTTCGCCGTCAACTATAACAGCCGACGC
>Ga0099364_10014303_pt1 | contig 10574 bp, 7 predicted proteins | sample TergutTh196P3_FD_73070 | JGI IMG/M metagenome (GOLD analysis project Ga0099364, IMG submission 73070) | Microcerotermes parvus P3 segment gut microbial communities from Pointe-Noire, Republic of the Congo - Th196 P3 | ecosystem: Host-associated > Arthropoda: Insects > Digestive system > Gut ...
CGAGGTGCGTGCCGGTGCGGTGCGTACAAAAAAGAAATTGATTCCCTTACCGACAACAGTTTCAAGGGACGGCCCCAACCGATCTTTGCAAAGATCATGGAATCGGTCAAGCGGCAATTGCCGTAACGCAGGGCGAGTTCAAATATTGTGTGCAACCTCACATTCCCGTTGAGGGCGTAGTGGTTGCTTTGGTGTTACATGCTCAAGAAATTGTCAACGCTTAAAAATTCCCGATGAAAAACATCTTTCGTCTATTGTGGACCAATTTTTTGGGACAGTCTCCTGCATGGTATAAGATCATCATTGCCTCGTTTTTGATTGTCAATCCGTTGTTGTATTTCTTTGTCAGTCCTTTCGTGGCGGGGTGGCTGGTGTTGGTACAGTTTATTTTCACTCTCGCCTGCGCCCTGAAATGTTATCCGCTTCAGCCGGGCGGTTTGCTGGCTATCGAAGCGATGACCATCGGACTGACGAATCCGCATACGGTCTATAAGGAAGTTCTTTCGAACATTCCCACGCTGCTGCTGCTGATCTTCATGGTGGCTGCAATTTTCTTTATCAAAGACGTCCTTTTCATTACCATGACGAAGTTGTTTCTTGTCATCCGGAAGAAATATTTTTTGTCGCTTGTTTTCTGTTTGATCTGCGCGTCGTTGTCGGCCTTTTTGGATGCGCTGACACTGGTAGCGATTGCGATTGCCGTATGTTTTAATTTTTACGCCATTTATCACCGGGTGGAAGGCCACAGCGGCGAGACGGAAGAACTCGAGGAGTTTCGCGGTTTCCTACGGAATTTAATCATCCACGGAACGGCGGGAACAATCATCGGCGGTACCATGACCATCGTGGGGGAACCGAATAACATGATGATCGGCACCAAGATGGGCTGGTCGTTCATGGCATTTATCGTCCATTGTTCAATGATTTCGCTACCGGCCGCCGTTGCCGGGTTTATCGTTTGCTTTTCGTTGGAATTTTTCAAGTGTCCCGGTTTCCAATACCAAATGCCGGAACGAGCAAGGGAGCTGATCCTGAAAGATTACAGAAAAAAGATTCGGGAAATGACGGCACAGAATTTTTATGTCTACGCCATTCAAATCGCGGCATTTATCCTGTTGGTCTTTGCTCTTGCCTTTCACGTCGCCGAGGTGGGGTTGGTAGGCATCGGATTGATCGTTGTTGTTACCGCTTTCACAGGACTTACCAAAGAACATGATATCGGAGTGGCTTTTACAAACGCCATGCCTTTCGCCGTACTGATCGTGGTGTTTTTCGCCATTCTCGCGGTGGTACATGAGCAGCACCTGATCGTTCCCCTGGCGGAATGGGTGTTTACGTTCAGCGGAAAGTCGCAACTCATCGCTCTTTATTTCACCAACGGTACGCTCTCGTTCGTCAGTGACAACGTGTTTATTGCGACAATATTCATCAACGAAGTCGAAAACGCTTATGCCGGCGGAATCATCGCCCAGATGATCGACAACATTGAAGCCGCCTGTGCCGACGGAACGTTGACTCAATTGATCAATGAGGCCAAACTCGCTTATAACAGCGAGATGATTACCCAATTCATCAATAACGTTGAAGCCGCTTACACCAATGGAACGATCAATACCTTTATCGGCGCGGCTAAAGTCGAATACGCCGACAAGGTGCTGATTACCAGAGAGTGGTATGAAAAGCTCGCGGTGATCGTCAATATGGGTACGAATATCCCCGCGATGGCCACTCCCAATGGACACGCGACTCTTCTTTTCCTGTTGACGTCGTCGCTGGCCCCGCTGTTACGTTTATCGTATTATCAAATATTCAAACTTACGCTGCCCTATGCGATTGTCATGACGATCACCGGGGCGGTGGCCATCTACTTTTTTCTTTAGGAGAAATCATGGAATCCCATGAAACATTGATTACCTTTATCGTCAGCCACGGCGACGCTTACGATATCATGACGGTCGCCAGAGAAGCGGGCGCCCGTGGCGGCACGATCTTGAACGCCCACGGGACGCTCCGGGGGGGGGACATCGAGTTCTTCGGAATGACCTTGGGGTCCGAAAAAGAGATGCTCATTATCGTTGCGGAAAAAGACCTGGCGGAAAAAATCCTAAACGCCGTCCGAGACATGCCGGTGTTCCATAAAACCGGCGGCGGAATCATTTATACTACCGATGTCAAAAGATTCATTCCTTAGAAGTTAGGAGTTGAAAGTTTCGTAATTCTTCCGCCGTTTGGCTGCCGTTTTGACGGACATTCGGGCACAATCGTTGTCGTCGGATATTCGCGTAACGCCTCATTTTAACTCTCCACTCTCAAATTCTAGCTCTTAACGTCAAGTTTCCTAATCAATCCGTTTACCGGTTGAGTTGCCATGAGAATCTTTTCCTTCCTCGTCATCGTTATGTTCTTGAGTGCGGCGTTCGCTTTTTCCGCGGAACAGCCGAACATCATCGTCATCATGTCGGACGATATGGGCTATTCCGACATCGGCTGTTACGGCGGCGAAATGGCAACGCCGTGTCTGGATCAGCTTGCGGCGGACGGCGTCCGCTTCACGCAGTTTTACAACACGGCCCGTTGCTGTCCGACCCGGGCGTCGCTGCTCACCGGATTGCATCCGCACCAGGCGCGGGTCGGACACATGGTCAACGACCATAAATTGCCCGGTTATCGCGGAGACCTTTCGGCGAACGCCGTTACGATTGCCGAAGTTCTCCGTTCGGCGAACTATCGGAATTACGGTGTCGGAAAATGGCACGTTACCGATGAGGCGAAACCGGACGGTTCCAAGCACAATTGGCCGCTCCAGCGCGGATTCGACCGGTACTACGGAACCATTCAGGGTGGAGCGAATTATTTCGATCCGTTCTGTCTGGTGCGTGACAACACGCCGGTTTCCGCCTTGGCCGATCCGGAATACAAACCGGACGAATATTATCTGACCTACGCCATCAGCGACCACGCCGTTCGCTTCGTCAAGGAACACAAGGTTCAAACGCCGGACAAACCGTTCTTCATGTACGTCGCTTACACGGCGGCGCATTGGCCGATGCAGGCGCCCGAAAAAGCCGTTGCAAAAAACAAAGGAAAATACGACGCCGGATACACGCCGATCCGCGCAGAACGGTACGCTCGGATGCTCGACATGGGGCTGATCGACAAACGCTGGGAACTCTCGCCGCAAGCCCAACGATGGGAAGACGTCGAGAACAAACCGTGGGAAAGCCGCTGTATGGAAGTCTACGCCGCGATGGTTACGGAAATGGATCACGGCATCGGGCAACTCGTCGACGCGCTCAAGGAAACCGGTCAGTATGAAAACACCGTCGTGATGTATCTCCAGGACAACGGGGCCTGTGCGGAGGAAGTTGGCCGCGCCAAGAACGGCAAGACGGTTCATCCTGAAAAGCCGGAATTTGAACCGGTTCCGAAGGAGGCGATTCTCAGTGAACGGCCGTTTTTCGATACAAGAACCCGTGACGGTTTCGCACTGCTCAAAGGCATCGGAGCGATGCCGGGACCGCGCGACACGTTCGTCGCCTATGGTCGCGGTTGGGCCAACGTTTCGAACACGCCGTACCGGGAATACAAACACTGGGTTCACGAAGGCGGAATCTCGACGCCGCTGATCGTTCACGCGCCGTCGAAGGTCGCCGAGTCGATGCGCGGCAAGTTCTACCGTGAACCGGGGCAACTTGTCGATGTCATGGCGACGTGCATCGACCTTGCCGGAGCGACGTCAAAATATCCGGAAAAGTATAACGGTAACGATATTCTTCCGCCGGAAGGAACGAGCCTCGTTCCCGGTTTTTCCGGCAAACCGCTCCAACGCGTCAAGCCGCTCGTTTGGGAACACGAAGGCAACCGCGCCATCCGCGACGGAAAATGGAAACTCGTCGCCAAGGGCGCAAAAGGTCCCTGGGAACTGTACGATATTGATGCCGACCGCAGTGAAATGCACGATCTTGCCGCCGAGTTTCCCGACCATGTTGAATCCCTGGCCAAAGCGTGGAACAATTGGGCGGTCCGTGCCGACGTGTTGCCTTGGCCGTGGGAACCGAAGGTTGCGCAGAATCGGAACCCAAACCAAGGTCAATCGGAAACAAAGAAGGAGAAGCCGAACATCCTGTTTATCTTTGCGGACGATCAAACGTTTTCGGCTCTCGGAGCGCTCGGTCATCCGATCGTCAAGACACCGAATCTCGACCGTTTGGCCGAAAGAGGAACGGTGTTTTCGAACGCATACAATCAAGGCGGCTGGCACGGCGCAATCTGTGTCGCCAGCCGGGCGATGCTCAGTACGGGCCGATTCCTCTGGCACGCCAAAACCGAGATGGACCGTGGATTTCCGCAACCGAAAACGGCGTCCGATCCGATGGAACGAACTCGTTACGAATCGAATTATTGGCCGCGGTTGCTCCACGACGGCGGTTACGAAACATACTTTGCCGGAAAATGGCACATCGACGAACGGAACATCGACGGCAAACGGATTGCCTGCGTACCGGTCGAACCGCTGTTCGATCATTTCGGCATCGTGCGGCCCGGCGGAATGCCGCCGACCATCGAGTCGTCGTACAACCGCCCTTTCGAAGGTGAAGTCGATTCCTGGTCGCCGTTCGATCCGGAATGCAAAGGACATTGGAGCGGCGGTCAACACTGGGCCGAAGCGCTCGCCGACAGCGCAACGGAAATGATCGGCACGGCGGCGAAGTCCGACAAGCCGTTCTTTATGTACCTGGCGTTCAACTCGCCGCACGATCCGAGGCAGGCGCCGAAAGAATTCGTCGACATGTATCCACAAGAAAAAATGGACGTTCCGCCGAACTTTTTGCCCGAAAATCCGTTCAAAGATCCGATGGGCTGTCCCGTCAATTCCCGAGACGAAAAACTTGCGCCGTTTCCCCGAACGGAATACGCCGTTCGCGTTCATCGTCGGGAATACTATGCGATCATCTCTCACATGGACGCCCAAGTCGGCCGCATCCTCGACGCCCTTGACAAGTCCGGCAAACGGGAAAATACGTACATTATTTTTACCGCCGACAACGGTTTGGCCATCGGCGCTCACGGACTGTTCGGCAAACAGAGTATGTTCGAACACAGTGTGAAGGTTCCGCTGATCGTCGCCGGTCCCGGTTTGCCGAAACGGAATCGGATCGACGTGCCGGTGTACATGCAGGACGTGATGCCGACGACGCTGCAAATCGCCGGAAAAAAGATTCCGCCGCACATCCAGTTCAAGAGCCTGTTGCCGTTGATTCGCGGCCGGCGTACCGAACAATACGCTTCGATTTACGGGGCGTACCAACAGGAATCGCAGCGAATGGTGCGGCGAGGCGATCTCAAATTGATCGTCTATCCGAAAGCGAAAACGGTTTTACTTTACGATTTGAAAAGCGATCCCGACGAAATGAAAAACCTCGCGGACCGACCGGAGTATGCGCAAACCGTCAAGGAACTTCTCGCCGAACTGGAACGTCTACAGCAGGAATCCGGCGACCCGTTGAAACTTGACACGTCGATGCCCGGTAACTCCTAACCTTTGTCGACTGTTGCCGGCGCAGCCGCCCGGCGTACCTCACCAACCCGCCGCTGAACTTTTCACACCTTCTGAATCTCGATGCCCTATCTGTCGAACACCGACGCCGACCGGCAGGAAATGCTTCGTGTCATCGGAGCAACGTCCGTCGATGAACTTTTTGCGATGATTCCCGCCGGGGACCGCTTCAACGGTCCCTTGAACCTTCCGGACGGCTTGACGGAACTCGAACTCGGACAGCTGCTCCGTGAATTGGAAACAACATTGAAACCGGCAACGGAATCGGCTTGTTTTCTCGGCGGCGGCGTTTACGATCATTTCATCCCGGCGGTCGTCGACGCCCTCTCGTCGGACCCACGCTTTGTTACGGCCTACACGCCGTACCAAGCGGAAGCAAGCCAAGGCAGTCTGCAAACGTTCTTCGAATACCAAACGCTGATTGCCCGGCTGACCGGAATGGAACTTTCCAACGCCTCCCATTACGACGGCGCAACGGCCTGCGTCGAAGCCGTCCTCATGGCCCATACGGCAACCAAGCGCCCGAAAATCGTCGTTCCGGAATCGCTGCATCCGGAATATCGCCAAGTTCTTGCGACATACTTGACTAATCTGCCGGTTGAACTGCTCACGCTGCCGACGCCCGGCGGCGTGGTCGACCTCGAAGCACTTTCCGGAATTCTCGATAACGGCACAGCGTGCGTGCTCGTCCAGCATCCAAATTTCTTCGGCAACCTCGAATCCGCTCAGAAAATCGGCGAAATGGTTCACGAAGTCGGCGGTCTCTTCGTGATGTGCGTCGATCCGATCAGCCTCGGCATCCTGAAGCGGCCCGGCGACCTCGGTGCGGACATCGTCGTTGCGGAAGGCCAACCGCTTGGCATTCCGATGAGCTACGGAGGTCCGTTTCTCGGAATCATGGCCTGCCGCGAATCGCTGTTGCGGCGGATTCCCGGTCGGCTGGTCGGTCAAACGACGGACCGACGCGGCAATCCCTGCTGGGTGCTCACGATGCAGACCCGGGAACAACACATTCGACGGGAAAAAGCAACGAGCAACATCTGTTCGAACCAAGGTTTGATGGCCGTCCGTGCTTGCGTTTACCTTGCAGCGGTCGGACCGAAAGGGCTTCAAGAAGTCGCCGCACTGTGCACCCGCAAAGCTCATTATCTCGCCGAGCAATTGACGGCGAAAACGAACCTTCGATTGGCATTTCCCCAAGTTCCTTTTTTCAAAGAATTGACGGTCCGACTTCCGAAAGGCGCGTCGGTTGACTCCGGCGTTGCGCTGTCCCGATTCGGAATGGACGACGACCTTCTGACGATTGCCGTTACGGAAAAAAGAACCAAACGCGAAATGGACCGACTCGTCGAACAATTGCAAACCCAATAGTCGTTTTGGCCGGAATACCAGCTAAATTTCAATCCCCTTCCTCCCTAGTAAAGGGATAGGGCGGGGGCTGTCGGAACACACGCCCCCTCTCACCCCTACCCCTCTCCCAGAGGGAGAGGGGACAATGATTGCCGGAGTACCGGCTAAATTTTCGTTTCATCGATGCTCGACATTTTTCAACTTCCGTTCATGCAGCGGGCTTTTTTGATCGGAACCATCGCGGCGGTCCCGTTCGGCGTAATCGGAACCTTCGTGGTGGTTCGTCGGATCGGTTATTTGGCCGGAGCGATTGCCCACTGCGCGTTCGGCGGCATCGGCATTGGCTTGTATTTGCAATATCTCCTGGCGACAAGCATGTTCGCGGCATTGTTCGATCCGATGCTCGTTTCCGTTGCCGTTGCGGTACTCTCCGCTCTGGTCATCGGCGTCGTTCGGCGCAAGGCCAGGGAACGTGAGGATACGATCATTGGCGCAATCTGGGCCGTCGGCATGGCCGTCGGCCTATTGCTGTTGGAACAAGCGCCGGGAAACATCGGTTTTTCGAACTATCTTTTCGGCAACATTCTCCTGATTACGAAACAGGATGTTCGGATCGTCGCCGTTTTGAGTTTTTTCGTTCTCGTGGCCGTCGGCCTGCTTTTCAAGCGGCTGGAAGCCGTCTGCTTCGACGAGGAATTCGCAAGGCTGCGCGGCGTGCCGACAACATGGTATTTTCAATTGTTGCTCGTCCTGACCGCCTTGACCGTGGTGCTGCTGGTCCGCGTCGTCGGCATCGTTTTGGTGATTGCCATGCTCACACTCCCGGCGGCAACGGCAGGACGACTGACTACACGTCTGTTGCCGATGTGCCTGCTCTCGATCATCCTTTGTGCCGTTTTCTCTTGGATCGGTCTGTTGATCGTTTGCGCCTTCGGTAATCTCCCCGCCGGACCAACCATCGTCCTTGCCGCCGCAACGGCGTATTGGTGTTCGTTTCTTATCGAACTTCGTGACAATGGATAAGAATGCAATAAAAAGGTATGAACATCGACTACTTGGAAGACCCGCCTCAGAGCGGCGTTCGTAATATGGCGTTCGACGAGGCGCTGTTGGAATCGGGCCGCCCCGTCTTTCGATTTTACCGTTGGAGCGAGGCGACTGTTTCTCTCGGATATTTTCAGCACTACGCCGAGCGAAACGACCACGCGCCGAGCCGTTTCGTCCCAGTGGTTCGACGGCGTTCCGGCGGCGGCGCGATCGTTCATGACCGTGAACTGACTTACAGTTTGACGCTTCCACACGATTCTCCACTCGCGGCCAAGCGTTTGGCTCTTTACGAGGCGGTTCATCGTTCATTTATCACGGTTTTGGGGCGCTTCGGCATTGCGGCGGAGCTACACGGCACGGAACAGAGAGAAAAGGACGCATTCCTCTGTTTTCAGCGGTTCCGTGCAAACGACGTTGTCGTTCGGCGAAACAGCGGCGTCGTCAAAATTCTCGGCAGCGCCCAGTATCGTAATGGGGTCGGCTCCGTGCTCCAACACGGCAGTCTGCTACTCGACCGCTCCGTCGCCGCCCCGGAACTCGAAGGGATGAAGCAACTTGCTGGCACGTTTCCGACCGTCGAGGAACTAACCGACGCCTTAAAGTTACAGCTCGCCGACGACTTTTTCTGGAATTTCCAAAGTTTTGTTTCCACAACCTTGGAAAGAACAGTTGCCTTTTTGGAAGAAACACGCTATTCTAGAGAAGGCTGGACTTGCAAAAAATAATGTCGGCCACGCATTCATTCCATTTTTCGTTTCTTATTTGGACTTTTTCGAAGGTGCCTCAGTCTGCTTGAACGACCATTATTTCGTATTTTCCGAAAATTGACCGTTCTGCGGACGGGTAAAGTGTGGAGGTTTTTGTCCTCCATGGGATGATTGTTCACGACACAGAACCAACAAAACCAAGGTGTTACGATGGAAATTCAATTAGTGGTGGCCGGCGGAAGCAAAGCAGGTCAAGTCATTCCGGTTGTCGGTCCCAAATTTATTATTGGGCGAGCCGACGACTGCCACTTGAAACCGCGCAGCGATCTGATCAGCCGTTATCACTGTGCGATCATTTCGGAGGACGGTTACGTCGCCATCCGGGATCTCGGGAGCAAGAACGGCGTCTACCTGAACGGCGAACGGGTCTCTATGGAGAACGAACTGAAGAACGGCGACAAACTCAGTGTCGGTCCGCTGGAGTTCTTTGTTCACATAACGGTCACTGTCAAAGGCTCCAAAAAGTCGAAAGTCGAGTCGGTACAGGACGCTGTTGTGCGGACCGTCGAGATTCAGGCGGCCAGTTCGGAGACGGATTCGAAAGAATCGGAAATCGCCGATTGGCTGCTCGGGGCAGGAGAAAGCGAGCAAGACCAAGAGACGAAAACGATTGAAGCCTCCGAAGTCTTCGCCAAGATCCAGGAATCCCAGCGAACCTCGGAAACGTCGACGCCGATAGGACCGAAACCCGGCGAGTCGGGTGCTCCCGCCAGCCGAGACGCTGCCGCCAACCTCCTGAAAAACTTTTTTAAGGGTGGAAGGTAGCTGCAAACGATCAACTCCTCGGGCGCGTTTAATATGTCTTCCAGCCGTTTGATTTCCGCTATTTCGCTACGCTCCATTTCAGCTTTTGTGTGGGAAATGATATGAAAGTCGGGATGGAGTGTATCGCAATAACGGCATATTGAACATATTAAACACTGCCTGGATCGTGGCAATCAACTTCGTTTAGTCGCAGGGCGGTCGTCACGGATAGCCTTGAGTCTCCGGGGCTGACGTACCCGCTTTGTCAAGCGGCGAGCAATAAACGCTTTGAACAGGGGTGTGTTCACCTTTTGTTGGCATTTTCAATGAGCAGTTTTCCAGTAAGGTTTAGGGGGCGAAATGGCAACACTGCATGTCCCTTTTTTTACCGATTCTCCCAAGCTGTCTGCCTGACCTTCAATTTTGTTGCAAATATAAATTTTATCAAAAACGGTTTTCGCGCCGTTTCTGCCTATAAAAAAGGCTTTCTTATAAGTTGATGCGTCAGCCCTGCCATTGCTCCCCTCCACCCAACGCAAGAAAAAGTGCGACAAAGCGAACTCCCTCTGACGCGAGAGCGGACGAATCCGCCAATCACGCCTCTACTTGGCTTTCTCCGGCCTTGCGGAAAGAACAACGCCGTAGGCGGTCAAGGAGAGTCCGATCCAGACGAGCAAGTTCGTCGGTTCGCCGAAGAAGGTCATTCCGATCAGCGACAAGACGAGAATCTGGCTGACCGAAATGAGCGATGCTTGGACCGCTGACGTTAACCGCAGACCATGTACCTGGAAAAAGAAGCCGGTCATGTTGCAAAGGCCGGTAATCGGAATGAGTTTCCATGCCGACGGCGGAACATCCGTGAAACCGTCAAGCCCTTTCCTTAACAATAGGCAACTGCCGAAGGTGATGATTCCGACGCAGAGGACAAGCAGCATCGTTAATGTGACCGGCATCGGCGAGTAGTGCCGCTGCGGCGGATGATCCGAAAAGTCGTATCCGACCCACTGCGAAAAACGGAAAGAGGCCCAAACACTGTCCTCGGCCCCCCAAAATCGACGGCCGGCGTACCGCAGAATGATGATGTAAATCGAATACGCTGCTCCGGCAAC
>Ga0099364_10014304_pt1 | contig 10574 bp, 11 predicted proteins | sample TergutTh196P3_FD_73070 | JGI IMG/M metagenome (GOLD analysis project Ga0099364, IMG submission 73070) | Microcerotermes parvus P3 segment gut microbial communities from Pointe-Noire, Republic of the Congo - Th196 P3 | ecosystem: Host-associated > Arthropoda: Insects > Digestive system > Gut ...
AAGTACTCTCAAAGGATGATTTTGATTTGCTGCATCTTCTAAAAATATTCTCATATCCTAATAGTTTTTTATTAAAACTTCGTTTGAATTTTGTGTGTGTATTCCGGGTTTGTTACTGGTACCAAACGGAATTATTGTGATATTATAATCTTCGTATAATTTAAGAATGTCTTTATGAGATGAATTTGTCATAGCCCAACGATTTTTTTTCGATTTTGGCAAACTTTTTAGAACATCAGCAATACGCTCTTGTTCATTAAAAAGAAATTTCCCGTTAGAATAATGCAATTCATACAAATCTTTTTCACCCGGCTTATAAGGAGGGTCAAGAAAAATAAAATCGCCTTTTGAAGCATTTAAGATAACATTTTCAAAATCACTATTGAGGATTTTCGCTTTGCGAAGAACCTGCGACAGTTCCATAATATTTTGATGCGTGACTACCCAACGTCTTTCCTCTCCTCCGTATCCAACATTAAAATCTCCTTGACTATTATGTCTCCACATTCCTTTGAAGCAAGTTCTGTTTAAAAAAAGTGTCCTTGCGGCTCGATAATAAAGTGGTTTGCCTTTTAATTCAGTATTTCTGATATTATAATAAGCAGTCTTCCCTTCTGGAAAAGATTCAAATATTTCCCAAACTTTGTGAGGATAAATTTTAATGCCTTTGTAAAGTGTAATGAGGTCAGCGTTTAAATCAGAAATCAAAGACTTTTCTGGGTTAACATAAAAGAAAACAGAACCTCCACCAACAAAAGGCTCAATATATGTCCCCTCTATTTCTTCTCTTTTTGGCAAATGGTTTACCAAAAATGAAAGTTGTTTTCTTTTTCCTCCCGGGTATCTTAAAAATTTCATTCAAACACTTTTTAATTCAAACGTGCAAAATTAATAAAAATTTTCATAGGTTGTCTTTAAAATTTTGTTCTGTATTGTTGTCTCTTTGAATCACGCGCACACTCTTCGCCGGGTTGCATACAACGTCCGCTGGCTTTGCGAAGGGTTTTGCCTTTAGCAAAACCAGCAGATGTACGAAGTCCCGGAGGGCTGAGTACACTGAGCAAAGGCAGCGGGCGATGCGCCGGAAGCCCGAAGGGATTTCGGCGCATCGTCCCAGCGGCTTGGCGAAGCGGCGGCTTACACTACCGTTAATGCGGGTGACAAACGTTCAATTTCCCACTGCCTTTTCAGCGGGCATACTGCCGCCGTTGCGCCAAACCGCATGTTATCGGCTGGCATTTTCTTTATTTTTATTCTATCCATGTCAATTCTGATGAAATCAAAGTCCATTTTCCTCCTTCATTTTTCAATATGGCAAATCCTCCTTCGTAAACCAAACGAAAATCAACTCTCGCATATTCCATGTTTTTGTCAAAAGTAATAGATTCCGCTTCTGGATAAGAAAGGAGTTGCCAATATCCTCCCCAATGTCCATGAAATATCTTAATATAGTTTTCTAAAAATACTTTTCTTTTTTCGCTTTCTCCTTTTGACCGAGCAGGATTCATGATACCACCGGTGCCAAGTTCAATGTATTCGTTTCCAAGAAAATCGTTTAGTATTTCGTCATATTTTTTTGTCAGGAAAATTGGAGTTTTCCCATTGCAATTAATGAATGGTCTGAAATTTACGATTGAGTCAACCATCCAATTTTGAAAGTAATTATGCGGAGAAAAATTACCAAGAGTGTGGTCTGAAAGTTTTCCATCTTCTCCACGCTTTAACCAATATGTCCGATTTTTTTTTGACATGGACCTGGCTTGATTGATTTTATCAACAACAAAATTTTCCCATTCTTGTTCTGTATAATATATTTTGTCATCTGTAAAATATATTTTAACAAAATTTTGCACAATCAAGAAATCAACTTTTTCATAAATATCAGTACCCCATTCGGAGTTACTTATGCTATCTAATCTATGAGGTTTATAAAAGGCAATGAATGTTTTATATGCTTGTTGAATAGTGTCATTATATGCCGAAAGTTCAACATCTGTAATAGGGGAAACATCTTGACTCCAAGCAATAAGAAAATCTTTCAACTCTGTTGCTAATTTGCCTTTGTATGCTTTTTCAAGCATTTCTTTTTCGGATTGTGAATAAATATAACATCCTGAAAACAAGAATATTAAAATCAAACACAATTTGACAATCGAATTATTTTTATCGTTTCTATAAATTTTCTTCATATCTCAATTATTCTCTATTTTTCAAATTTCGCTTCGGTGTTCGGTGTACCGCTACGCTGTCTGTCGCTTGCCGATAACGTTCCGGCTGTTTACGACGGTTTGGGCAGGCAATAGGCAATGCGAAGCATTGACACCTGCCCAAACTGTGGCGGAGACAAAACCGCACAAAGGCGGGCTTTAGCCCGACGACTGCGGTTTTTCGTAGCCCGAGCCGCCTACTGGCGGCGAAGCGTAAACAGACCTGTTAAATGACGTACGCCCTTACAATAATTTTTTTATAAATTTTACATTAACATTTTAGATAGTTTAAAAAAAATATTTTGCCCAATAACAAACCACCCCTGTACATGGACGTACAGGGGTGTGGAAATAATTTTTAAAGTAATTTTTTCATAAAAAATCAGCCCAGACTAGATATAGCGTGGGCTGACTTATCCAGCACTATGAAAACTTGGTGTCAGGCACTGATGCGTGTACTTTAGAGCTATCAAAAAAATTTGCCAACCTAATAACATCTTTCTGCTGCGCTTGCCCTATCATTTTTCCGGACTCTACCCATTCAGTAAACTTACTAGCAACATCCCAATCATCTAGTACAATGGCGAATCCAACAACATATTTGCCACTACCATCTGGAACACAACTTGCGATAGAATCTAGATCTACACGTATTTCTTTAACTTTATCCTTTATTATATTCTGATAAGCTGTACTAAGACTATAATATCCGCTTGCAAGGCTCAAAAAGAAAGCATTAACCTGTTGGTATGTAACACCGACTTCTTTATATACCTCTATCCCATTAAATTCTCCACACATTACGGACTTGTCTTCTCCAGTATCTTCTACGGGAACATCCCTATATTTGTATTCTGTTACCGTGTGTTCACATCCACCGGCACTGAATAACGTAGCAACGCCCAGCATTCCTGCAGCGGCAGCAGCTTTCATTTTTCTTTTAGTTTCTTTTTTCATCAAAAACTCCTTTGCAGTTTATACTGCCACTGTGAGCATATGAAAATAATACCAGAAGTTGGAAAATTGTGCAAGGTTTTTTCCAAAATTAAGTGTTAGAAAAACAATTTCTATAATGTATAATTTTTAATACACTATGTATAATTTGTATTAATTTTGAAAAGCAGATTTAGAGCATATTTCATGCGCCAAGGATGGCGCTTGCGTACAATAATTTTGGCAAAATATTTTTCCTTTAAAGTTTACACATTTATTATGACATTTTTTGGGCGTATGTCATTTAACTCACAAATATATGCACTTTTTTTAAAGTACAAAAAAAATACAATATTTTTTTTATTTTGTAATCTATTGTTTATTAATCGTCTTTGTCTTAAACCTTGGTTTTTATTTTATATTTTGACGGTGCGTCAATACAGATTCGACAATACAAAATGCGTACCTTTATTAACATTGGCTCACGCCTTTTTAGCTATTCTCAATTTCCATAAGCAATTCTCTCAATTCACTATCAGAAATATCGCTCTTTTCGCTTTTATCGTAAATGGCAAGCAAAAAAACTTTTTCATTTTCAACGTAAATATGTGTGATAACTCTTGCGCCGCCCGATTTTCCGCGACCTTTCGAGGCAATAGCCAAACGAATTTTGAAACAATTATTGCTTATTGGCGTTCCCTGTATCGGATTTTTTTCCAATTCTTCAACCAAAGTAGCATATTCCGTTTTTAACGAACGGTATTTCTTTGACAAACGTTTTAACTGCCTGTCGAATGGCGGTATGGTAAGAACATCATATTTCATTAAGCAAATCTTTGGCAGGTCGCGCCTGAATTTTTCCCTTTTTTACCAGATTAACGTTATTGACTGCCTCTCTTATTTCATTTAACAACAACGCTTTTTCGTTGGTAATGGGCTTAACTTTTACATACGAAAAATTGCCAAGCAATTCCATCACAAACGATGCTTTACTGTCTTTTATATCCAATACTGCCTTCATAATCTTAAAATTTAAAAAACAAATATATAACTTTTGGGGGTGGTTTTGTAATCTATTGTTTATTAATCGTCTTTGTCTTAAACCTTGGTTTTTATTTTATATTTTGATGGTGCGTCAATACAGATTCGACAATACAAAAAACGCATACGATTTCTATTTATTTTTTTCATCTGTTTAAAATTTATTATAATATTGTCTAATTCATATTATCGGAAAATCTTTGTAAAACCGTAAAAAAGTCAGTATTTCCGTGCGTAACTTATTGCGTACAAAAGTTTTCATATCCTGTTCCAAAAGTTCGCCGAGTCCGTAAAGCAAACTGCGTTTGGGCAGATTGTCCATGGCATTGATGCACTCCTGCATATAGTCAGGATAGGTTTTTTGCGTCAAATTTTCAATCATTTCCGTTTTTACGGGCGTTTGGCGATTCATAAACCACCAACAATCGAAAATATCGCGGTCGGCAATTTCTTTTCTGCCAAGCAATGCAACGAGTTTATGAGAAAACATATCGCTGATTTTCATTGTTTTAACGCTTATTCCAAGCAGGTTTTTTATTTCGTATTCATTGTTGTATTTTCTGTGCGAAATGTCAATTTTTAGGTTTCTTTCGCCGTGTTCGTAGTTAAGTGCGAGCAAATCGCCGAAGAATTTTTGTGCCTCGTCGTGAATTTCGCCATATTTTAGCAGAATATTTTTCGCTTTTGCATAAACTTGTTCGGCTTTTTCTGTTTCGAGCAAATCAAAGTCCAAATCTACCGAAAACCGCGGTAAATCGTGGAAAAACATAAGCGCTGTTCCGCCCTTAAAACCCAAACAACGGGCAAGTTCTCTGTCGGAATAAATATCCGTGAGAATCTGCGTCAAATAAAATCTGTGTTTGTTGTTATTCATTTTTATGTTAAAATTTTTTCGACTTTTTTCATTAACGAGGCGGAATTATAAATTGGCAAAAGTTTATGTATTTTATTGGCATTCAGTGGTTTGATATTGTCAAAATAAAAAAAACCGTTCAAATGCAAGGTATCCAAAAAGGCGCGTTCAGGCGTTGCGATATTTGTGTTATTTTTGTTGATAATTCCGCCTGTATTGAGTAAAATTTCACGTTTGATTTGCCGGTATTGAATGGGTTGTTCATTAACGTAAATCACTCTGTTTAAATAACTTATATTTGTAATCGCACTATCGAACTGAAAAATTACGCCCGCCCGTTGCAAAACATAACCAAGAGAAATATAGGTCGGCGTATAAAGCAAACATGCCAATTCTTCGGACTTGTAGTCCTCTTTTGCATAAATTCCCTTTCTTATATTAAGTAACTTCCCTTTTTTTACAAGTTTGTTCAGTTTTTGATATAACAAACGGTCATCGCTATTGATTAATAATGCTATATCATTTATTCTAAACACACTACGGCTGTCTTTATAAATCTCGAACAAAATGTCTATTTCTTTTTGTGAACTGTACATAGTTAATTTTGCTATTATCAGTTTGCGTAATTTGATGTTATTTTTTGAAAACATCCATTTTTTCCATTTATTATAATTTATCTAATGGACTTATTATTTTTCTTATGCTGTTTTGCGTTACATCGGTGTATATAAGCGTGGTTTTGATGTCGTTATGCCCCAAAAGTTCCTGAATGAAACGAATATCCGTTCCATGCTCCAACAGGTGAGTGGCGTAACTGTGTCGCAAACTGTGTATGCCCACCCGTTTGTTTATTTTTGCTTTCTGCAAAGAGTTTTTAAAAACTTTTTGTACGCTGCGTCTCGAATATTGCCCTCCGCCTTGCCCTTCAAAAAGATATTTTTGGGGACGATACTCCCTATAATATGCTCTCAGTTGCTCCAAAATTGATTGCGGCAAATTCACGTACCTGTCCTTTTTCCCTTTCCCCCTTTCGATAAAAACCTGCATGTTTCTACTGTCAATATCCTCAATTTTTATGTTGATAATTTCAGAAAGACGCAATCCCATTCCGTAACACAATTTTAGAATCGTATTGTGTTTCAAATTAACCGTTGCCTCGAACATCTTCTTAATGTCGTTTGAATGAATTGTTTTGGGCAATTTCAAATGTTTTTTTGGTCGAGGAATATCAACAAAAAATTTCTCCCTGTGTAATACCTGTTCAAAGTAAAACTTCAAGGCATTTAAACGGCTGTGCAGCGTATTTTCCGTCAGATTAAGATGTTCGTAACAGTAGAGCATATAACTTCTAACTTTTTGAGCATCACAATTATCCACAGGCTTATTTCTCAACGCCGTCAAAAATTGCACAAATTCATTTCGATATGTTTTTATGGTATTATTGCTGTAACCTTTAAGTTTAAGCAATTCAACCATTTTTACAATGGCATTACGATTAACAGGGTGAATATCAGTGAACATGATTCATTAATTGTTGTTGGTGCTTCAATATAAAACAGGTAAATTTGGTAACATTATCCCATGCCTTCGGCGCGGTCAGTCACATTCGCACTGCCCAACATTTAACCGATACAAAGTTAAGTAAAATATTTTTCATTTGTTATAACAAATTCTCAAAAAATTTAACTCTGTTTTAATGCCCTAAAATTACAACTTTTAGTTGGAAACGGAATAAATTCACCAAAAAAAATTGAAAAATTTTAAAAATTATAAAATAATTGAAAAATATTTGTATCTTTAAAGTGGTAAATTAACCATAAATATGATGACAGAAAATTTCTATAATTCCGACCCGTTGTTAAAGCCTTTTGCGGGAATAATCAACGACCGCATTGAAAAATGTATGGCAAAAGAGAAAAAATTAACCCAATCAGGCTCTCTTTTAGATTTTGCTCTTGGGCATCATTATTACGGTTTGCATAAAGAGGAAAACAGTTGGATATTAAGAGAGTGGGCTCCCAACGCGACAAAAATATATTTGGTCGGCACATTCAACGGGTGGAAAGAAGATGCAGACTATCTGATGATTAGACTGAACCGAGAGGGCGACTGGGAAATTAAACTTGCGCCGGATAAATTGCAGCATGGCGACTTGTATAAATTGTCGGTACACTGGAAAGGGGGAGAGGGAGAAAGAATCCCGTCATACGCCAACAGAGTGATACAAGATTCTGAAACCAAGATATTTAGCGCACAGGTTTGGAATCCGCCTAAACCCTATCAATGGAAAACTAAAGATTTCAACCCTTCAAAATCCGTTCCCCTAATCTACGAAACCCACGTTGGAATGGCTACTCAGGAAGAAAAAGTAGGCTCATATCGCGAGTTCACTCTTAATATGCTTCCAAGGATAATCGCCGCCGGATACAATACAATTCAGCTGATGGCAGTGCAGGAACACCCATTTTACGGGTCGTTTGGCTATCATGTTTCTAATTTTTTCGCGCCGTCTTCCCGTTTCGGAACTCCCGAAGAACTTAAAGAGTTGATTGACGTAGCCCATGAAGCCGGAATTGCGGTTGTTATGGATTTGATTCATTCGCACTCGGTGAAAAATGTAGCCGAAGGGCTTGCTTTGTTTGACGGCTCTGACGGTCAATATTTTCACGCCGACAACAGGCGCATTCATAAAACATGGGATTCGCTATGCTTCGATTATGGAAAGGATAAAATTCTCCATTTTCTGTTATCAAACTGCCGCTATTGGCTTGAAGAATACAAGTTTGACGGTTTTCGATTTGACGGCGTTACCAGCATGATTTATTACGACCATGGTTTGGAAAGAAATTTTACAAAATACGATGAATACTTTGACGGCGCTCAAGATGAAGATGCTTTAACCTATCTTTATCTTGCCAACAAGCTGATTCACACCTTCAAACCTTCCGCAGTTACCATAGCCGAAGAGATGAGCGGAATGCCGGGTATAGCCGCTCCTTCGGAAAATAAAGGTTACGGTTTTGATTACAGGCTGTCAATGGGAGTCCCCGATTTTTGGATAAAGCTGGTAAAAGAGACGCCGGACGAACAATGGGACGTTGGAAAACTGATGTATGAGCTTACAACCCATCGTTCGGAAGAAAAAATTATCTCATACTGCGAATCGCACGACCAGGCGCTTGTTGGGGATAAAACGCTTATTTTCAGAATGATTGATGCTGAGATATATGCCGGCATGAATAGTGATTATCATAGTTTTGTTATCGACAGAGGTATTGCCCTTCACAAGCTGATAAGGCTTATAACATTCGCAACATCTTCAGGCGGTTATCTTAACTTTATGGGCAATGAGTTTGGTCATCCCGAGTGGATTGATTTTCCAAGAGAAGGAAACAACTGGAGTTATAAACACGCAAGAAGGCAGTGGAACTTATTGGAAGATAATAGTTTAAAATATAAAAATCTCGCAACATTCGACAGAATGATGATAACGCTGCAAAACGATTTCGAAATACTTGATGCACCCGAAGCGGTAAGAATTTATGAAAATAATACCGATAAAGTTGTAGCGTTTACCCGCGGAGCATTTCTATTTGTTTTTAATTTTCATCCCGCAAATTCATACACCGATTACGGCATACCGGTAGCAGGCAAATTCAGAATAATTCTGGATACTGACGACTCCTCTTTCGGAGGTTACAACAGGATAGACAAGCAAATTGAATACCTGTCAATGAAAAAAGCAGAGAGGAACATTATCAGCGCCCCAATCTGCCTTTATCTTTATCTGCCCTCCCGCACCGCTCTCGTTTTTCGCAGAGAATTGGTTAAGAAGGCTACTGATGTTTAGAGTTCGGTTTCTAACTCTATTTCTTTCCCTCCTGATTTTGTCAGCAGCTTCGCGGTCTGACCTTTAGTCATAATTTAATAAACTTTATTTAGTTTTAAATGGTTTATTATTAAATTGATATGTGTATTGATTATGTCTTTTGATTTTTTTGCACCCCGAACACGGGCTCATCTATCTATGTTCACAAAGTTAGAACAAGCTCATATTTGAGAAACGCAAATTAGAGAAAACTAATTAATGTTAATTTGCTCTATCCATTTTTTGATTTTTGCAAATTTGATTTACTTTGTGGGCATAAAATAATTTTAAAAACTAATTTTCTATGACATAAAAATGATTTATGGTGAGATGAATTTCTCACATTTAAAAGACTAGCGTTTGGCTATTATTTTGGTTGCTCTAAATTCCACAATCTCCCTGCATTAGCAGGGAACACAGTACCAAAAATAAATTAGTGAACGCTTACGTTTCGGCGTGGGCATAACAATTTATCCGGTACTGTAGGTTGTGGAAGACCTTGAGCAACAGATAATAGTATAAGCATCACGCTTTTTTATATCCTGAAAGCGAACATGCTACAAAAACCAATGACATATGATAATAAAGAATTGAATGACGAAAACAAAATAAATATTAAACCTTAATGCCGCAGGAGAAAATTCATATAGGAACCTTGATAAAAAACAAGCTAAAAGAAGATGGGCGTTCTGTGTCTTGGTTAGCTCAAAAGATTCATTGTAAACGGTGTAACATATATGATATATTTAACAGGGCTTCTATTGATACGACACAGTTGTTAAACATCAGTTTGGCGCTTAATACGAATTTTTTCGAGTATTTTTATGAAAAATACAAAATCGCGGCAACAAAAACGGAAACCACAGAACCTGAAACAGGCACATGATTGATAAGTAATATTGCTGATATACAAACAGTTTGTTGCAAATATGATATTGTTTGTATAATTCTACTGTACATTTCGTATGATATTTTGATACGTTTCGAATAATTATTTGATACAAAATTTTGAACGCTATTAAAAAAATAAAATGTACACTTGGCGCGTACGTATCATATTTTTTTATGATGATCAAATGAAAAATAGACAATGTTATAAAAAAAGACAATTAAAGAGATTAATTAGATAAGCAGAAACGCAAAGAGTTAAATGAAAAGAAAGATAAAAATATTGTTTAACGATGGAAAAAGGCGGTTAATGGGAGAGTTAGTTAGTTTAGTTAAAAAGATAGATATAACAAGCAGACAGTTGCTGTTGTTTTTCGTAGTAGTTGTTTTTTCCGTTTTATCGTGTAAAAACTATAAAAGCCGGAAAGAAGTGGAAAAAATAGTTAATGAATGGATAGGAAAAGAAATCCTGTTTCCTGAAAATGTGCCGTGTTATGCGGGAAGGCAAGATACTCTGCCGAAAATTTGCAACGAGTGGTTTCAAAAAGAATTTAAAGTTTTGATGTATGTCGATTCCGCGGGATGCAGTAGTTGCCGCTTGAAACTGTTTGAGTGGCAACAGTTGATGGAAGAAGCGGACAGCATTTTTCAGGGGGAAGTGGGATTTCTACTCTATTTCCAACCCAAAAGCGTGAGAGAAATGGAGTTTATATTTGTACAGAACCGATTTGATTACCCAGTGTTTATGGATTTAAACGGCTCTGTCAATCGTTTGAACCGTTTT
>Ga0099364_10014305_pt1 | contig 10573 bp, 7 predicted proteins | sample TergutTh196P3_FD_73070 | JGI IMG/M metagenome (GOLD analysis project Ga0099364, IMG submission 73070) | Microcerotermes parvus P3 segment gut microbial communities from Pointe-Noire, Republic of the Congo - Th196 P3 | ecosystem: Host-associated > Arthropoda: Insects > Digestive system > Gut ...
GTGAATGCTGGTTTGAATCCCGGCTTGCTTCATTGATTCTATTACTGCCGTTCTGTCTGTTGAGCCGGAGAGTAAAACAGGCATTATATGATAATTGGGTTTTCCCCGGGAGAAAAACCTGAAAGGGATTGAAACGGCAGGATTTCCGTCAAGCCTTTTGTAGTAATGTTCAACAAGCATTTTTCGTTTTTCATTCGCTTCCTGCAGTTTCTCAAGCTGAACAAGCCCAAGGGCGGAGCTGATCTCGTGTATGCGGTAATTCAAGCCGGGAGTTACCACATCGTAGGATGACGCGCGTCCAAGAAAGCGGTCAAATGAAGGAACGGACATCCCGTGGGAACGCAAAAGCCTCATCTTTTCAAACAGCTCTGCATTGCGCGTAACAACCATGCCGCCTTCGCCTGTTGCAATATTTTTATTTGCATAAAAACTAAAGGCGGCGGCATCGCCGAACGTGCCGAGCGGTCTTCCTTTATAATCGGCTCCCGGGGTGTGGGCGCAGTCTTCGACCAACAGCAGATTGTGTTTTTTGCACAGGGCGCAGATACGATCCATATCGCAGGCATACCCCGCGTAGTGGACGATCATCACGGCTTTTGTCCTTGCATTTATGCGCATTTCAATGTCATCAGGGTCTATAGACCAGTCTTCCATGGAAGTTATATCTGCAAGGACATTTTTTGCGCCTGCCAAAATCACCGTATTTTGATCGGCAATAAAAGTCAGAGCAGGGGTGATTACTTCATCACCCTTACAGACACCGCAGGCAAGAAGCGCCATGTGTAAAGCGGCAGTTCCGTTTGATACGGCAAGGCTCTTTACATCATGCCCCAAAAGATCGCAGAAGGCGGATTCGAAGGCAGAAGTTTTTTCGCTGATCGAAAGCCAGCCCGAATCAAGCACTTCTTTTACAGCCCGGTACTCTCTTTCGTCATAGTTTATTTCATGTAATTGAACACGCCACATAAGTTAAATTTAGTGTAATATAGATTAACCAAATTGTTAAGTGTAAAAGGCCTTTTTGTAAAGGCTTAGGCAGCTTAATAGAGTTATTCGGAAATTTCAGAGTAACTTCCGCTTAAAAAAGGCATTTATACATGACAAATACAGATACATCATGTAAAATGGAATAAACAACGGAGAGTAAGAAAAAAGATGGGATCAGCGCTTAATACAAGGATTGAGGCGATTATCAGTAATCTGCCGGGAATGGTGTATCAGCACCTCTACAATTTCCCCGAATGTACCATTACCTACGTCAGCGATGGCAGCAAAGAACTTCTTGGGTATACGCCGGAAGAGTTGGTTGGCAGGCCGAATAAATTTATGGCAATGGTGCACCCTGGTGATTTGGATGATATGGGGAGTAAATACTCGGAAGCCATTAAAGCCGGTCTGACCTATGAACAAGCATACCGGATTATAATGCCTGACGGCTCGATCAAGTGGATTATGGATCGCTGTACCGCTTTTGAAAAAAAACCGGACGGTACGCCCTACTCGGTCGAGGGTTATATGTTTGATATAACTGAACAAAAAAAGCTGGAAGCAATCGAGAATGAACAAAAGAGGGAATTGGAAGCTGCGGAAATGACAAAACTGATGCTTGATACTTCTCCGCTGTGCATACAATTATGGGATAGAAATCTAAATACGATGGACTGCAACGAAGCTGCTGTTAAACTTTACGGCTTTAATAATAAACAGGAATATGTGGAACGGTTTATAAAGGATTGTTCACCCGAATATCAGCCTGATGGACGGCGTTCCAGTGAGAAAGCCGCAATGCTTGTAAACAAAGCTTTTGAAGAAGGCCGCTGCGTTTTTGATTGGAGACATCAGATGCCTGATGGTACGCCAATGCCTGCGGAAGTTACACTAGTCCGGGTTAGATATAAAGATGATTACCTTGTAGTCGGGTACACAAAAGATATGCGTGATGTAATAAGACTTGAGGCAGAGGCGGAAAAAGCATACTATGACGCTTTAACCGGAATTCATAACAGGCGGTTTTTCGATGAAAACCTAAAACGTTTGTTAAAAATGCTGTCACGTTCCGGCGGTTTTCTTAGTCTTTTGATGATCGATATCGACTTTTTTAAAAAATACAATGATACATACGGACACAGCGAAGGAGACAATTGCCTTAGAATAATTGCAGAAACTATTTCTAAGACCATCACAAGAACCGATGATTTTATTGCGCGGTACGGCGGTGAGGAATTTGCTGTTGTACTGCCAAATACCAACGAGTCCGGGGCGCGTTTAATTGCGGAAAAAATGATTCAAAAGATCCGGTATCGCAATATACCGCACGAAAAAAGCGACATTGCGGAATATGTTACAATATCTATCGGCGCCATAACAGGGAAAACGAAACACACGCAAAATACGAAAGATTATATTAAACGAGCGGACGAAATGTTGTACACGTCCAAACAAAGCGGCCGGAACAGATACACTTTCGGCAATTTATTATAGAAAATATTTCCAAAAATACAGATTCTGTGTAAGCGCCATGCACGGCTGCGCAATATATAAGGTATGAAAAAACTTATATTTTCGGCTGTTGCTTTTTTGTGCGGAATGGGTCTTTTTGCAGAAAGTCCCGCAGAAAACACATCTCAGCCGCTCTTAAGCTGGAATCTGTTATGGACAGGTTCCTTTGAAGAGTCAGATTCAAACCCATTGAACTTTACTCTTTATAATCGTGGGGAGTTTAACTTGAATATCCTCCCGCTCGATCTCCTGCTGCGTGCAAGAATTCTTGACAGGCGTATCCTCAATTTTGAACTGGATGACCCTTGGGGTAATCCCAGAAACGAGGTTACCAACTACACGGGAGGCTTGTACCACACAGCAACAGGATCACGTCTGCTATACGGCGTACTGGATGAATCCGGGCTGTCTGCAAGAATTCGTAATCCATGGATAAGGTCTCCGCCTTACACAGAAAATCATAACCAGTTGATTGCAGAATTAAGAACAGAAGCCTCCGCAACCAGAGAAGATGAATTATACCTGCATTTATCAAGCCCGGTTTTTGAAATGCCAAATAGTGTTAAATTCCGGCTGTTTGGATCGGCACAAATACAGGAATCAAACAGACCCGCTTTTTCTGGCGGGCTTGATGCAGCTTTTGACAGGAACACAAATCTGCTGCTTGAAGTCTTTTATACCGAGGCTGTACTTCCTTCAACTAAAGTCAACTCATGGTTTTCCGACCCGCCTCAGCTTCCTGAGCGGGATTTCTGCCTTTATGGAGCAGGGGTTCTCTTTAAAGCCGCAAGTTTTTCTTTTAGCGGTGATTTTGCGCTTTCTCAAACATTTGTATGGGGTACGGATATTTATGCAAATGCAGGAATAACTTTTACGCCGCTGCTTTCCACAGGACGAATACCAAGACCGCTTACAATTTCATTAGCGGCGGACGGAGCGGGGGAGAGGTTTATTTACAGGGACGGAGGCAATCACGGCGCAGGTTTTCGGGTTGCGGCAAAAGTCGAAATGAGGGGGAGTTACAGCGCCCTTTTCAGGATTGATACAGTTTTAAGAAGCCCGGGTTTTGGCGAAGAGTTTAACCGAAGTTCTTCGGAAATTTACTGGCGGTTTCCTGCTGTGCCAAACAGGGATAATAAACTGAATATACGGGTGGCAAGGATTTCTGTATCAGCGAATCGAAATGCGGTGAATTTAAATAAAATTGAGGATCGTTTTACTGCGGTTTTTTCTTTAAGAATAAATTTACCGCAAACCAATCCGCTTGGATTGACCTTTACAGGTTCAATAGACGGGTTATCGGAAGATGAAAATCCATCTCCTTATCCTATCTTAAACAATCAATGGGAGTGGAATACTGCTTCTGTCAGTTGTAATATTTCATGGTCGCCTGGTATTTTTCAGTTTCGATCCGGTATAGGTATTAATTTTTTTGCAGAAAATACAGAAAAATATGACTTTTCTTTTAGTACATCGGTTCGTTTTTCCCGAGGAAGGCTTACTGTCAGGGCTGCCTCACAAGATTTGCCAAAAAAATGGAATTGGACGTTGTCGTGGCGCCTGGAAAGCTGATAAGGGAAATAAAAAAAAATAAAAATAATGACAATTTGGGCTTTATTATAAGACAACTATGTAGTATCATTATACTATGGTATATTCTAAAACTTCGGTTTTGGAATATACCTGTAAATTACGATTAGGAGGAGTCATGCCTGCTAGTGTTACAATAATGATTGTTGATGATTCCAGGATTATGAGAAACACGGTAAAGGGTGTTTTTTCCGGAGTAGATACGATTTGCAGCTTCATAGAAGCAAAAGATGGTGAAGAAGCGTTGGCATTACTTGATGCGCAAACGGTCGATCTTATTCTCCTTGACTGGAATATGCCGCGTCTTTCAGGGATTGATTTTCTGAAACAGGTCAGAGCAATGGAAAAATATAAAGATCTACCCATAATAATGGTAACCAGTGAAGCTGCAAAGTTCAATGTAATAGAAGCATTAAAACATGGCGCCACTGATTATATTACAAAGCCGATTAAACTTGATTTATTCAAGCAAAAGTTGGCAAAACTTCGTTTATTCAGGATGTGATAAGATGACAGTAGAATTACAGAATTATGTAGAACCATTTGTTGAGGTTACGGTAAGTACATTCAAGGATTTTGTAGGTGTTGAAGTGTCTCCAAGACACCCGCACTTTATTAATCCTGAACAGGATTATGAATGGGATGTTTCGGCAATAATTGGTCTTTCGGGGATAATTAAGGGTGCAATAATTATTTCCATGAAATCGGAATTGGCAATGAAGTTAACCGGATTACTTACCGGTATGGAGCATACAGAAATTGATGCCGATGTAATTGATGCCATTGGTGAGGTTAACAATATTATTTCAGGTAATATTAAACCAAAGGTGCCGAACGGAGACAAAATTGTAATTTCAATCCCTACAATTATTAAAGGGAAAGAGCACTCAATAGCATGGCCAAGTAAGCAGACGCGTATCCTTTGTATTCCTCACAAAGCGTTTGATAACGATATTTTTCATCTTATGGTGGCGATTGATTTAGAAGGCGAAAAATAAAAAACAGGAAGGACTGATGAAACATGTTTTTATGTTCGATCCTAAGGCATTCTTCAATCAACAATGGAAAATGGATGGTATTATTGACGGAATAGGGCAGTATTTCCGGACGCAGGAAAAGCCGGATTTCTCTATTCAGCTTTCGCGTTACCGCAGAAACGCAATTGGTCTGATACAGGAAGAGGGAGAAAAAGCAAAACCCGGCGATATTGTCAGGGTTTATGCGGTCGGAGGGGAAGAAATCCTGTTTGACTGCCTGAACGGTGTAGCTAATCTTCCGAATATGCAGCTTGCATCAATTCCGCACGGCGAATCAAATGATTTTTTACTTCTTTTTGGGAAAGAAAATGTCGAAAAATTCCGGGATATAGCATCTGTTGTACAAGCGAAAGCGCTTCCCACAGATATAATCAGATGGGGAGTAAATTATGCGTTAAATTCCTGTTATATTGGAATGAGTTCTGTAGTCACCAAACGCCTGAAAGACTTGAAAGCAAGTTTAAATAAGACCACTTTTATTGCCGTTTCAAAACTTTCGGCTTTTATCAGCCGTATACAGTCAGCGTTTGACAAGGAAATTGCGGCAAAAAGCTATAAAATTACCATTGATGATAATGATTACTCAGGACGCTACAGTCTTATTCATGTTGCAAATGGTCCGTATATTGCAGGCAAAATGGCAGGTGTTGCGGACGCAACGCCAGATGACGGGTTATTGGATATCGCGCTTATAAAATCATCACATCCTTTAGGAACGCTTTCTGCATTAAGAAAATATTCGAAAGGAACTCGTCCAAAAAATTGTGTTTTTATCCAGGGTAGAAAAGTTTCTATAGAATCTGACAGCCATATGTGGATTCAAATGGACAATGAGTATATTCAAGATACAAAAATAAATTTAAGCATTGTTCCTCAGTCAATACAAATGGTAGCGTTAAAAGATTTATCCTACCCAATAGCTTCAATTTCGACGCTTTAAGGGAGGTGGGTCAATGGCAGAAAAAAAATCCAGCGAGTTAAAAACCAAAAGAATCGGCAATGTTTCTTCGATTGCACTGGTATTAATTTTAAGCGCTTTATTTATTTATGAAACATTGGAAGACGGGGTAATCGTAAATTATGGGTTCGCCGGATTTGTCATAGCTTTGGGTTTGGCTTTTGTTATAATTGTAATCAAAACTTCAGTTTATTTTTATAGAATGGGGTTTAACATTCCTTTTATCATCCTGCTGTTTTATACGGCTCTTATGGGGCTGTCGGACTGGCATTCGGGGCATTACCTCCTTGTAGCTCTTGCCCTTGTTGCAATAAGCTGTTTATATTCGAGTTTCTTACATTCTTTGGTTTATTTTTTGTTTCAAAATGGGTTAATTGTTTTTCTTCTCCTGAGGGGAAATCCGGTTGGCGGACCTGCTATGCTCATGGAAGATTTTTATATCAACTGGGCAATTACTGCATTTGCAAGCATGGTTTTGCTCACAATAACAAGGACTGCCACTGTCGAATTAAGAAAAGCTTTGGAAAATCAACTTTCGTTCAGGGATCTGATGGCTTCGACAGAAAATTATATCGCCATGCTTGATTCCAAAAACGAAATAATTTATGCGAGTAAAACCTTATCCCAACTGAGCAATATTGACGATCCGGAACTTGTTCAGGGGCGCCCCCTTTTAGACCTTTTCCCCGGCAGGACTCTTAAATTACACGCAAGTAAAATGCTGAAAGAAAAATCCAATTATGCAGAAGACTGGGAATTTACGCTGGAAGGGCAAAAACGCTACTTTAAAGCAATTTCAAACAGCTTGCAGGGAGGAAGCGAAGGAACTCTTATCAGCTTGTATGACATGACCCACCTTGCGGAACGCGATGAAATTGCCGCAATGAAAGACAGCATGAAGATTGGTCTTTTCTTTTTAAACAGGACATGGATCATTCAGGATCACTATTCACGGTATCTGGAAGAAATGTTGGAAGATACCAAGCTTTTTGGAAAAAACTTCATGGATATTATAGGCGATTCTGTTACGCCGAGCGAACTGGAAGCTGTTAAGGATTATCTTGACATGGTGCTTGAGCGCTCTTACGACCAGGATATGCTGGAAGATATTAATCCGCTCAGCGAACTTAATTTTATAATTAAACGAACCAACGAAAGAAAAGTGTTCCAATTTGCATTTGCCGTTGTTGAACGGGGACATGGCGAACTTTTTTTACTGGTTACAGTTTACGATATAACCACCAGGGTGGAATTGCAGCAAAGACTTGCGGAGGAAGAAGCCAGACGCCAGGAAGAGATGCAATCTTTCTTTGAATTGATTCAGGTTCAGCCGGATGTTTTCAAGGATTTTATGTCCGACATGGAACATGAACTCAGCGCTATCGACAATATCCAGAAAAATGATACGCTCTCCACACATGAAGCGCTGGTAAAAATTTATCAATCTATCCATGCAATTAAGTCCAATGCGGTTATTCTTGGTTTAAATGTTTTTGGCGAAAAAGTACACAGTCTTGAATCAAAAATCAAGAAATTACGCGAAGTTGAAGGCGAAGTCCCCTTCTCGGAAATGCTGAACCTGACGATGGATATAGAAAAACTTTCCAACGAAAAAGAAAATTTCAAAGAAATAATTGAAAGATTTAACACCTATGTAAACAAGGAAGGAAAAAGCGAAGACAGCAGCAAGGAACAGAATACAAAAATAATGGTTGATTCCCTTGAAAAAGCCGCTTCAAAAGCTGCGGAGGATTCAGGAAAACGGGTAAATCTTATTGCAGATGATATAGACGCTGAGGCAATGGAAAAGGGTCCAAGAAGGATAATGAAGGATATACTGACACAGCTTATCCGCAATGCCGTTGTACACGGAATCGAAGATCCGGAAACACGAAAAGAAAATGGTAAAGATGAAAGCGGTACAATTAAACTTTCCATTAAACTGACAGGAGATCGCAGGAATATTGAGATAAAGTGCCTGGATGACGGCGCTGGTCTTGATTATGAAAAGATTGGTGAAAGGGCGTTAAGCAAAAATTTAATAAAGCCGGAAAATATAAACAATCAAAGTGTATTAGTGAAAACAATATTCGCCCCGGGGTTCAGTACCGCAGCTACAGAAGATATGCATGCAGGTCGCGGCATTGGTCTAAATTTGGTAAGGGATCGTATAAAAGAAGCAAACGGCTCTGTTAAACTGCGCTCCGAGTCCGGCAAGGGAGTTTTGTTCCATGTAACTTTACCTGTTGGTCAAAAAACCCAGTAACAACAATTAAGCTAGGCTTAAAGCAGCGCCGATTGCCGTAGTATATTCAGCGAATTCAGGGTATATGAACTCAATACCGTACATACCGGAAATACCTGCAAATATTTTTTGACCAATAATATTGTTGCTCCCATTTCCCGTTACTATCACACGATTGGAATTTCTTGCCCTTGCCGCAAAGACGGAAAGAACGCCGATTACCTGATACACCAAATTAATTATCGCAACAGCTATGTCGTTTGGACTTGCCGTATCAAGCATTTTCCCAAAATTAGACGCAGTGCTTTCGCCGCTTAAAAAACTTATGCTCGTGTCGGTAATATCGCCAAGAAGAAGGTCAACCTGATTTAGTTTTCCGGTTTTTGCAAGTTCAATGATGTCGTTAAATTCTGCTGTTGGTAAAAGTTTTTTTGCAAGCCCCAAAATTGTGCCGCCTCCAACGCCTGTTCCGCCAAAGTGGACAATCCCTTTTTCCCCGGCTTCGATAATTACAGTTCCCGTTCCAATGTTTGTGATAATTATGTTGGAACTGCCTTCCGGCATACCCTGATGATCTGCTCCTGTGAGAAACATTCCTCCAATTCCAATCGCATCAATTTCATTTACCCTGCCTGTGGGAATGCCGAAAATATCATTTTTTATTTTAGATGCTCCCGCTCCTGTAATTACGATTTTATTTATGTCGTTTATTTTTATTCCATTCTCAAGAACAATTTTTCCCAATGCACCTGTCGCGGCGGTAACTGCATCCGATGCCTTTGTTTTGATTTTTTTAATAACTTTTCTGCCTTCAATCGTAACAGCTTTTGTTGTAGTGCTTCCTATGTCAATCCCAACAATCAAAGTAATCTCCTTATAAAAACGCACTTTTTTAGGGCTTTAGCCCTAAAAAATGCAAGACATGTGAGGTAACTGTGAACCTTCGGTTCGCAGTTACCTCACATGTCCATCATCCTCAATTTTTTGGCACAAGTTTCGGTACAGACCTTCCTGTTCGATTAATTCATCATGATTGCCCTTCTGGATTATCCTGCCGTTTTCAAATACAAAGATGATATCCGCATTACGGATGGTGGAAAGCCGGTGTGCGATTGTTACAATTGTACGTGTTCCCGCTATTTCGTTTATCGCCTGTTGAATTTTTGCTTCGGTGCGGACATCAACCGAAGCTGTCGCTTCATCGAGGATCAACACCGGCGCCTGACAAAGCACGGCTCTTGCAATGGCGATGCGCTGCTTCTGACCGCCCGATAATTTTACTCCGCGTTCGCCTACCTGTGTTTGGTACGAATCTGGCATCGCCATTATATCTTCGTGAATTCTTGCAGTACGCGCCGCATTTTCCACTTCTTTAAAAGAAGCATCCGGTTTTGCGAATGCAATGTTTTCTTCTATAGTACCGTTAAACAAAAATGTGTCTTGAAGAACTATCGAAATATTTTTTCGCAGACTTTCCAAGGTGATGTCGCGAAGGTCGCGCCCATCAAGACATACACTTCCCTTTGTGGGATCATAAAATCTTGCGATTAAATGACTAAGGGTGGTTTTGCCGACACCTGTAGCCCCAACAAGGGCTGCCATCTGTCCGGGTTTTATATCAAGCGATACATCGTCAAGAACTGCAACACCTTCGATGTAAGAAAAATCTACATTTTCAAAACTGATCCGCCCTTCTACTTTTTTTACAACCTGCGCGCCTTCCCTGTCTTTAATGCTCTGAGGCGCATCAAGAATTTCTATAACGCGTTCAGCGCCTGCAAGCGCCTGCTGCGCGGATTCCATAAGATGAGCAAGCCCGGTGATCGGCGCGTAAAACAAAGCAAGGTAAAGAAGGAAACCGACAACATCGGCAACCGAAAGCTGATTATAAAGCGCAAGAAATCCGCCGAAGCCCACTACAATAACGCTTCCAAGAGAAGTTAAAAACTCAACGCTTGGATGAAATATTGCGCTTAACTTTAGTGCGCGCAGCATACTCCGGGTAAAATCCTCACCCTTGTGCAGCACTTTTTCCGATGCGGAATTCTGGCGGCTGAACGCCTGAATCTCCTGAATACCGGAAAGATTATCTTGAAGCTGCGCGGAAAGTTCGCCCTGCGATTTTTGCATCTTGCGGAAATTCGGTCTTACCTTGCGGCTGAAAATCCAGCCGGATATTAAAATAAAAGGAATTGGAATACATGTAATAAGGCCAAGACGCGCATTAATATTGAAAAGAATTAT
>Ga0099364_10014306_pt1 | contig 10573 bp, 15 predicted proteins | sample TergutTh196P3_FD_73070 | JGI IMG/M metagenome (GOLD analysis project Ga0099364, IMG submission 73070) | Microcerotermes parvus P3 segment gut microbial communities from Pointe-Noire, Republic of the Congo - Th196 P3 | ecosystem: Host-associated > Arthropoda: Insects > Digestive system > Gut ...
GTTATCCAAGGGGGATAGGGGATAGGGCAAACGCAAAAAAATTTTATGACAATTTTGTAGGGACGACCGCCCCCGGTCGTCCGTGAAATTCTATGTATTTGTCCGTGAAATTTAACCCCATAAAATCCAGAATATTATTAAAATCTGCGGACGAACACAGTTCGTCCCTACGATTAATCGCCTAATAATTATAAAATATTAATGCGCTTGCCCTGCAAGAGAGATAATTTATCTTGACGGAATATCAAATCATGTGGTATAATAATTATATATAATTTAATATGACAGTTCGTGACCATCCTGTCAATAAACAAAACTACGGAATCGGTGGAATACCCGTTAAGTATTACTGCCCTGCCTTTTGAGGTCTGTCCGACCTTTTTTATTTGCGTTTTTGACAATTCCCGAACTGTATTATAAAGAGAGAGGGTATTGTTTATGAAAAAAACAAGAATTTTATGTATTTCCGCAATAATAGCAGCTATATATGTAGTAGTTATGTATTTTACGCAGTCTTTTGCGTTTGGAGCGTATCAGATACGCATTGCTACTTGCCTATATTCTATGAGCTATTTTTTCCCGTTTTTGATTTTGCCTTTGGGATTTGCTAATTTACTCAGTAATTTTCTTTTCGGCGGTTTGGGAATGTTGGATATTATTGGGGGTGCTTTGGTAGGATTTGTCACGAGTGTGGGAGTATATCTTGTGAAAAGATTTAGGTTGTCCGATTTGTTTGTTATTCCGATTATTATTTTTGCTCCTGGACTGATAGTTCCCATATGGATTTCGTATATTCTTGAACTTCCATATGTTGCATTAGCCGTCAGTATATGTATTGGTCAAATAATTCCCGCCGTTGCAGGCTATTTTCTGATAAAAACACTATCGAAAATAAAAATAGAACAGTTATCTTAAATTTATGAAAGGAATTCGATTAATAAAATGAGTGAATCAACAAAAAATAATGAATACGGCGATATTTCACTGCTCGGCAGTGCAAAAACGCAGTATCTCGACAAATATTGCCCCGAGATTCTTGAGACGTTTGAAAATAAGCATTTAGACGTAGATTACATGGTAAAGTTTAATTGCCCGGAGTTTACCAGTCTTTGCCCAATCACAGGACAACCAGATTTTGCGGCAATTTATATTAATTATATTCCCAATCATTTAATGGTGGAAAGCAAATCTTTAAAAATATATTTATTCGGATTCCGCAATCACGGAGCTTTTCATGAAGATTGCGTAAACATAATACTTAAAGATTTACGGCAGTTGCTCGCTCCGAATTTTATCGAAGTGCAGGGCAAATTCACTCCAAGGGGCGGAATCAGCATAGACCCGTATACCTGTTGGGGGGAACCGAACACTAAATATGCCGAGATAGCCGACTATCGGTTAAAAAATCATGATTTAATATTTGAAAATATAAACAATCGGTAAATATATTTAAAAGATGTTCTCATAGCGTATTCGTAGAGCATGGCGACCAATGCGTTCAAGAATGTACCACTCGCACCCGAAACATTGACGGACGCTTAATAACGTAGAAAATTTATATTAGTAGGAGGTAGAAAATGCGCGTAGATTTGCACATTCATTCAAATTATTCAGATAGTTCGCGTTCACCTGAAGAAATTGTGTCAGTAGCAAAAAACAAAAATGTTGGACTGATTTCTGTTTGCGACCATGCGACAATAGATTCCTTTAACAGATTGTCAAAAGCTTGCAAAGATAATAATATTAATTTTGTTTTGGGCGTAGAATTAGGTGCTATATGGGAAAATAATGATTTACACGTACTTGCATATAATTTTGATAAACACAATGTAAAAATGAAAACGCTGATAAATCAACAATATCAAGATAGTGATTATGAGTATATTGTTTATAATATGAGTTTGGATTATCCGCAAATGTCACTGGACGATTACAGAAATTTTGAACGTCCTGAAGAAAAAGGCTGGAAATATCTTTATTACGCAGTAGCAAAGGGCGTAGCGTCAACTTATGAAGAAGCGAACTTAAATATTTACGGCAAATATTCAACCCCTAATCATTTATCAAGCTCATATAATTTGCATGATTTATGTTCAATAGTAAAACAGGCAAATGGAGTATCGGTGTTAGCACACCCCGGCTATCTGCATGAACACAATCCAGATATATTTTTTAAATTATTAAAAGATATAAAAAATTATGGGGTGGAGGGAATCGAATGTTATTATCCGCAACATTCAAAAACTGTTACCGATATATGTGTTGATTTCTGCAAAAATAACGATTTAAGGATAACGGGCGGCTGTGATTGTCATGGGGATTATGATAAACTCGAAGAATTTAAAATAGGAGCATTAGATATATCGTTGGACATACTCGATTTAAAAGGAATTATATAAACCACTGATACTTCTTAGACATATCCGAAAATAAACAAAGAAAATAAGAGATTGAAAGAGAATTAATATGAGAATCAACAGAAACAATAACAGAAAATCGAAAACTAAAATATATGAAGTAAATCTTGAGCAAGGCTACCCGACTGTAGATACAGCGATGAAACATGTCGAACTCGGAATTTCAAGGGCTAAAGCATACGGTTATTCTGTGATAAAGTTAATACATGGCTACGGTTCAAGCGGGAGCGGCGGGAAGATTAAAACCGCAGTCCAAAGGGAATTGAATAAATATAAAAACATGGGGAAAATACGGGAATTTACATCTGGAGAAAATTTTTCTCCGTTTGATTCCGCAACTCAGCGTATCATATCCGCATATCCCGATATTACTCATGATAATGATTATTTTAAGACCAATCACGGAATTACAATCGTATTAATTTAATCTATAGTGCCAATTGAAATAAGATAAAAACGAGGTAAAATCACGCCAAAACTCCTGCCCTCTTTTGTAAAGAGGGCAAAGACTTGTAGACAAAGGCTATACACTATTTGCCATGCTCCATATCTTCTCGGACATATCTCGCCACGGCGCACCGATTCTCCCTATCCTATACCATTTTCAATCACTACATAGAAGCCGCGTCCTGCATTAATTGTTTTTCGAGATTTCCGACCCATTTTAAGTCTTGACCCTGCGCGCCATCTGGTCGGAGTTCATTGAGTAATCTATTGCGGTTTCCGCAGTAATATGTCCGTTTTGATAAAGTTTAAAAATCGACATATCCATGTTCATCATACCCTCATTCGCGGAAGTCTGTATAATGCCGTCGATTTGATGGGTTTTTGATTCCCGTATCAGATTGCGTATGGCGGTGTTGAGGTGCATAATTTCAAACGCAGGAACAAGTCCTCCCGTTTTGGTGGGAAGAAGCTGTTGTGTTACCACCGTCCTGAGAATCATGGGAAGCTGTATTCGTATCTGCTGTTGCTGTTCTGCGGGGAATACGTCTATAATTCTGTCGATAGTGCTTACCGCCCCGATAGTGTGCAACGTGGATATAATCAAATGCCCTGTTTCGGCGGCGGTCATTGCCGCTTTAATCGTTTCGTAATCGCGCATTTCCCCCAATAAAATAATATCGGGAGCCTGACGCAGACAAGAACGCAGAGCCGTTATATACGACTCGGTATCTGTTGAAATTTCACGCTGGCTGATAAGGCTTTTTTTATCGCGGTGCAAAAACTCAATCGGGTCCTCCAGAGTTATTATATGGCAATTACGGGTCTGGTTTATGGCGTGTATAATACAGGCAAGCGTTGTTGTCTTACCGCTTCCCGCAGAACCCGTCACAAGTACCAGTCCATGATTTTCAGACGCAATCTGCATCACTTCCTCGGGTATGTTAATCTCTTTATAATCCGGGATATCGAACAGTACAACCCGTATAACTGCCGCCATTGTTCCCCTCTGACGATACGTGCTTACTCTGAAACGGGCGAGATTTGGAATAGAAACAGGGAAATCATCGTCTCCCCTCTCGAGATATCTGTCCATCGTTCTGCGCGCCATAGCATATAAATCAGTAATCATTTTTTCCGCCTCGGGCGGAAGTATCACTTTGTCGTCCTGCGGAACCAAAGCGCCGTCTATTTTAAAAGATACGCTACGTCCAACGCCAATAAATATATCCGATGTTTCTTTTTCTACTGCAAGACGCATCCAATCCTGTATTTCCATAAATTATCCTTTTTTTCCTTTCATATCATATCATAATCATATAGTTTAATCCGGTATCCAAAGATTTATACCGGTATCTGCTTCCCAATCGCCTATCTCCTGCAACTGCCATGCCAATATTTCGTATTCTCCGCCTTCCGATGCGTCAAGCAAAACCTCGACGTAAAGATTTTTTGTTTCGGATACGGGGCATGAGTATCTTATCATAAAATCTAAATTCCCGTAATTTTCATAGTATATATTTATCCCCTCAACGGTATCGGGCATACCGATATTGCGGGTATCAAGAATTACAGCTAAAATTGATTCGGCAAACGTGTCCGTTTTGTAATAATCATGTACTGATTTCATAGAAATATCCAACATATCTTTGTCCGCGTTCGCCGCTGTATAAGATATAAGCGCAAAAATCGTTAAGCATAAAACCGCAAAGACAAGTATAACAGACGCACTCCCTACTCCCATTCTGCTTTTGTTCATCTTGTGTTACCCCCTATCGCGGCAACGGTCAAGGCGGTTATCTCCTCGCCGTTAATCTTCTCGACGGATATATTGCTTAAAAATAAATTTTCGGGTCGGGCAACACTTGTCAGCTCATATAAATCTTTATCTTCGGTAAATTTTAAAACATAAACGGCTTCATCTTCCTTGCAAATCTGCCAGTCTTTGTCATAATAAACCAGTATCGACCCGTCTATGACAGTACCGCCGCCCAATATAGACGCGGCATATTCAGCGTCTCCGTCGGCGGCTTTATAACATTCAGCACCGCTTTGCGCTATTCTCATTGCATTTGTCATATCATTTGAGTCGCTTGCTATTATAAACGAAACGACAAATATTTTTACGCATACAGCCGCACAAAAAGAAAAAATCAATATAACAATAAGCTGTTCCATTAAAAAGAGCGTAGAATTTGAACCGGAACGATTATTCAATCAAAAGCCCCCTCTTTAATAGACGTGTCCGTAAATCTATTTATTGTAAAGTGCGGCTTTCATGCCTACCGCGAAGCCCGCATTGTTCCGTGGCTTCGGTCGGACATTGATGCCTACCTTTACAGTTATCGGACAGGTCTAATATTTTTAACATAAATTTAATTTGTTCACTCAGGCGAATATTCGTTTTTACTGCGCGGAAAAACAATCATACTCTCGGAATCCACCGTAACTTTTACTAAGCCGTTTTCTAAATTTTCAAAATCAAGAAACTCCGCTTTCATAATCTGCATACCTGCATCGGGATAAAACTCAAGCCCCAATTCACTGAACAATTCACACACCCAACCGTCGTACAGATATATCCGTGTCTGATATGTTATACCGTAAAAAATTTCATCAAGGCAGAGAACGGGCAAATCATGAAACGTATCAATATAAACTCCGTCAACTACGTCTGTATTCTTCACTTTCATCCAAATATACGAAAGACATATATTTTCATCATATGTTTTATTGATTTTATCAGTCATATTTTTATATATACTTCCGCCGAACATCAGCGACACAAGCACAGACGCGGCGAAAATGCAAAATATTACCAATACAAAAATAGTATCAATTTTTTGAGTGCGAACCAATTTCCTCATATTTCAATCCCAATTATTATCTTAAAAATTATATATTTTTAATTTTAATTATATTCAAAAACAGATATAGCAGGCATAAGATTGCTCCCGACCGCTACATAATGCACGACATACCTCGTTCTGTCTATACTTATACCGTAATGTTCTTCAATATATGAGATACTCTCGGGATAATACCCCTCCACAGCATAGCACGTTATGACAGCGCGGCGGATTCCGTCTTCAAGAATACGCAGTCCCTCTGATTTGCTCGACTGTTCGGTCTGATTAAGCCCGAATATTATCATTGCTATAATAACAAGCGTAAAGAGCATGGGGAATATAGCCGAAAAAAACATAAAAATAGCGGGTTTTTTGAATACTTCTTTTTTTCTCATGAAAAAATTCCTCACTTTCTTCTGCTTTACCCTATCGAAGTCATAATACCCATCAAAGGCAGCATAACCGAAAATAAAATAATTCCTACGATTATAGAAGCCGTTATTACAAGCGCGGGCTCGATTTTACTTATAATGCCGTCGATTTCTTCCTGTACGGCACGGTCTATTCTCCCCGCGATTTCTGATATTGCGCTGTCCATCATGCCGCTTCGACTACCGAGAGCCAACATTCTGCTGTCCCTTGCGGATAAAATCTTTGAATCATACATAGCGTCAGATAGGGAAGTCCCCGAACGGAGTAATTCAATACATTTTTCATTTTTTTGGTCAACAGCTTTTGAACCCCCGCTAATATTAGCCGCTATACCCAAAGTTTCGTCGATATCAAATCCGCTCGCGATTGCAAGCGACATAGCGGAAACAAAACGTGCGGACGCAATTCGCCCGAACACGCCGGAATTTCCGAAAGCGTTTTTTATCATATCCGTGAAAATTTTCCGAAGCACAGGAACAATCCATATTAGGACGCCGACTATTATAACCGCCGCAATTACAACAGCTATAACTGCGGAAGCTCCCCTAAGCCAGTCGCCAAACCGCATTAAACGCACCGCGAGGGGCGACATTTGATTCCCCAAACGGTTAAATACATCGTTGAATATCGGCAATACCTGAACAATAAGTATAAGCACAACGGCGACCATCATTGCGAAAAGAATCAACGGGTGCATAACTGCGTTTTTTATTGACGTTGCCAAGCGTTCCTGCCTTTCATAATGCGCGGAAAGAGCGGTCAAAGTCTGGGTTAATCGCCCCGTTTTCTCTCCCGCTTCTATCATGCTAATCATATAGCGGGGAAAGTATCCCGATTCACGCAGAGCAACGGAAAGCGACACTCCTTCGCTTAATTTATCGAGTAGACTCTGCATTACAATTTTTCCGTTTTTATCAGGCTCATCGTCCAACAGCATAGAAACCCCGTCGTCAAACGCGATTCCCGCCTGTATCAACATAGAAAGCTCCATGCAGAACGCTGAAAGATATGAATTTGCTAAAGTTTTTGACTTCAAAGCAAAATCCCCCCATTTCATAACTTTATACTATATTTTAATATATTATACCTGTACTGACTTAAATGCCTTATTATTAGTAGAAGCTAAAGACGAATAATTTTTGCTTTCGGAAAATCTTTTATTATCTCGCTTACCGTTTCATTCAACTTTTTATTGTATTCCTCTTTACCATTCAAGATTCTCTGATTATAATTCCATTCCCTAATTTTATGAATGTCCTCAACAGTAAATTTATCGCTTATTAAAGGTTTATTCATCATCTTCTTCACCTCCGACTAAAATAGACGGACAATATATTTTTATACTGTTTAAATTTTTTGTTTGCGATATAATTTTTACGCCTTCAATGGTTTTGTCATTTACAATGTGCTTGAAATTCCAAGAAACAATTACATCGCATTTTAAAAGAAGCGCAGTAGCTATGTGCATACAGTCATCAATACTTTTTTCTCTGAGTATACCGAGTTTTATAAATTCCTGTGATAAATTTTCGACTTCCGTTTCGGCATTAACAATCGTGAGGTCGATTTCTCTTAATTTATCAAGCATAAAACTCCGTTTTGGCTCGTTACATTCATTTATTTCTCCAATAGTTATATTAGAAACATAAACTTCATATTTACCGTTTTTTATACCTTCCCAAAGTTTAATAGTATCCTTCATTTTTTCAGGGGTATCGAGAGCTTGCAAATGACTGATTACAGAAGTATCAAGATATATTTTAAGCATAATTATTTTCCTCGCTTTATCCGTTTTTACACAAACTGACTTACTTAGGCGAAATATTCGCTTTTCAATATAGCATACTCAACCCTGTTTACCCATTCACCATCAAAGCTTGTGTGTTGTTTTAATTCTGCTTCTTTTTTCATGCCGAGCCTAATCATTACATTTTCGGAAGCAGAATTGCATTTCAAACAACCTGTAGCAATTTTGTTTATTTCAAGTGTTTCAAAAGCAAATTTGATTAATGCTGTGCCTGCTTCTGTGGCATAGCCGTTTCCCCAATATTCAGGTAGAAAATAATAATCAAGACAAGCACGCCCATCTTTAATATATGAAGTTTCAACTTCGAGATTGACAACCCCTATAAATTTTTGTGTGCTTTCTAATACAACGGCCATTTTAAAACATCTGCGCGGTTTTTCCTGATAGGCTTGCAATACTTCATCTAAATCATTTTTTGTATATTCAATATTTGGGTGAGGTAAATCCAAAAAATACATTGCTTGGGAATTTGAAAATAATGTAAATACATCGCTAACATCATTTTTAGTTAAATCCCGTAACAATAATCTATCTGTTTTAAATTGCATATCAACACTGTCCTTAATATAAATTTTATACGTATCAACATCAAATTTTACAAAATAACCGTCACTCGCTACGCTTCATGCCACCCTCTTTCGTAAAGAAGGTGCCGTCCGCAGACAGCGGGTGTTTTTCTTAATGTTAAATGGCTAAATAACGCAAGTCAAATTCTAATCCGTCGCGTGTCACGAGTATATTCATCAAGGATTGATTCTCAAGCCTCTTATCGCCGTAATAACAGACAATCTCGTTTGATTTTTGCTCTATATACCAATGTTCCGTTATAGGACTGCTCGAATATAAACCAAGTTTAATTTTTCTGTCAAACGTAGTATTATCATCAGACCACACCTCAACTATTAAGTCAGGATAACCCGCTATTCTTGTTTCTTTTTTATTATGCAGATATGGGTTTTTCTTAAACAAAAAGAAGTCGGGTTGAACATAATACAAATCATTTATTATTTCTTTTGTAAAATTGTCAGAATCTTCTATTTCATCTACGTTAATCAATCTTATTAAATGCGGTTCTTTTTTTGTTCCCCAATAAACAAGAGCATTTTCTTCCGATAAAGCATATACTTCCTTTTTTTTTAATAAACTCATGACTTCACTGAAAAATGTTCCTGTTAATCTCGTATGTCTGACTGTTGTTGACATTTCCATAAATATTTCCATAAATATTTATGCCCCCTACTGATAATATGAATTTTCTGCAATAGCGCATTTGATTATTTTTCAAATACCGACAATGTTGTCTGCAACAAATATTTCCATTGTTATACGAATTTCCGATGAGGTCTATTTATCTTAAATGTTATCTAATAAAGATATTTTGCCCTATAATTTTCGCCTTTGCCTATATATTGCATAATTGCGTCATTTGAGTTGTTGCCCGACGCGAAAGTCGGGTCCATGAGTCTCCAGTTTTTTCCGTCAAAATATATAATGGCGTCCATCCAGCCGTTTTCCTCTGAATACGCATTTATCCAAGCGTGATATAAATCGCCCGTATAGCCTATCACAAGTTTACAGGGAATACCCTGACTGCGGAGCATTGCGGTCATAAGAGCCGCGTAATCAAAACATATGCCTTTACCTCTATCCAAAACCTTGTCAATATCAGGCAAGTAACCGGATTGTACGCTTTGAGCTAATTCTTTATCATATGACAGATGATTTATTACAAACTCATAAATCGAGGCAATCTGTTCTATTGGAGTTTTTAAGTCCTTGACAAGTTCTTCAGCTTTTTTTACCGCCTTAGAGTCGTCTTTATAGTTTACATACTGGTTGGGACGGATAAACGGAGCAAATTCATCATCGAGTTTCACATCAACCACAACTGAGCCAATTACCGAATATTTTGACCCGGATACGTGTTCGAGAACTTTTACATCATATTTGCCGTTTCCGTCTGATAACGGAAACACTTCAAAATCTCCGTTTGATTTCAAAGTATATTTATACGCCTCGCCGCTCGGACCTGTAATTTGTACTCTGAGCTGTTTATTGGCGTTTACTAAGTACCGTATCATTATATATCCGTCTTTTGAGTTGGACATATCAATCAATGATTTGTCGTTTTTTTGAGTTTTTGTCCCCGGAGCCGACGGCATGGGCAGCGTTGCAAACATAGGGGGCGACGCAGTTAAAGGGACCATTTCAAGCGAAATATCAATATAGCCGTATTCGAGCGGAGCGGGCAGTCCGTCCGCAGGGTCGTGAATCTCTATTATTTCTTGGCTTGCACAACCTGTGAGCAATCCAAACAGCATCGCTGACGCAAGTATCGCAAGCATTATAGTTATTTTAAGATTTTTTTTCATAATTAAACGCCTCCTGTATCGCTTATTATATCATGTTTTTTATGGAATGTCAATATATAAGTGAGTAAAAATTATAGACAAAAAATCTCGGAGGATTTTTCAATCTTCCAAGATTTTTTTCTTTAAATATCCAAAAATCCCTTGACAACATAGAATTAAGAACTTCCCAATGTTGTCTATGTACACAAGTCGGGGCTTGCGCCCCGATTTGGTTAGTTATATTGCGTGATTAGCTTGCTATTCTTACAATCG
>Ga0099364_10014307_pt1 | contig 10572 bp, 7 predicted proteins | sample TergutTh196P3_FD_73070 | JGI IMG/M metagenome (GOLD analysis project Ga0099364, IMG submission 73070) | Microcerotermes parvus P3 segment gut microbial communities from Pointe-Noire, Republic of the Congo - Th196 P3 | ecosystem: Host-associated > Arthropoda: Insects > Digestive system > Gut ...
GGATCCCGATCCAGTAAACGATATACTTTATGAAAACGAAGGACCGGTTGTTGTCGGCTCAGGTGAAATGTGGAGCGTCGGCGATGAAAGCTGGACAGACTATGAGTGGACAGCCGACATTACGCCGGCCGGCATAGACGGCGGCGGATTTGTAATGATTATCAGAGACGTTTATTACTCTTTCATATGGGGTGAAAACGGAAACGCGGAATGGTGCTGGACGGCGCTGTCGCATATCTCGGGAGCCAATACGGGAGCCTGGGACAGAATAGCTTTTGCGGCGGGCAACGTTACAAGTATAAGATTCAGAGCGGAAGGCGACATTATATCCTTATACTACACCTATGACGCGGGCGAACAACTGGTTTACAGCACAAGTATCCAAGGTTTCGGCGGCACGGTTATGTCGGGCGGCATCGGAATCGAATCAAGAGGCGCGAATACTTCGCTCACTTTAAACAATATCACCGTCCGCGACCTCTCGGGCAGCGGCGGCGGCGGCGACCCCGATCCCGACCCGGAACCCGGCGTGGTTTACCGCAATGCGGGTCCTGTGCCCTTGCCGGTTGTTTTCGGCGACAACACATGGGAAGACTATGAGTTTGAGTTTGATATAACCCCCATAAGCGGAAACAATTTCAGGGTCTCGCTCAGAGGCGGCAGCGTATATTCATGGATAAACGCTTCGGATTCAAGATCCTGGGTGGGTATGCAGCCGCAGAGCGGCTCCGGCGGATTCTGGCCCGATCAGCCCGCGATACCGTTCGCTTACGGCGAGGCTACAAGCATAAAATACAGGATTGAAGGCACGGTTGTCACCCTGTCTTTCAAAGAATTCGGCAGCGAAGACTGGACAATTAACTGGACGCAGGATATCTCAAGTCTGACTCCGAATGCAAGCGGCGGCGTTTCCATTACAACCGAAGGGCTTAACGCGACGCTTGGAAATATAGTCGCGCGTGACTTAAAAGGCAACATTATCCCGATCGAGCCCGATCCCGGCGATAAAGATGGCAGAGTGGTTGTCGATATAACCGAGCCTTTTACTGCCGGCGACGGTGACTCCGCGTGGTATGGGCAGACCACATGGAAAGACTATACGGTCGAGACCACACTCAGCAATATTACCGAGACCGGAACGGCGGAATGGCCGAATTTCCAGTACAGGTTAAGAAGCGAAGCCGGAGCTTATTACTATATATTTATCAACGGCGGCGGAGCGGTGAATCTGCAGGACAGCATCACCTGGAGCAATCTTGAATCGCATTGGTTGTCGTCCGGCGGACCGTCCGCCGGTAACTCCGTGGACTATAAATTCGAGGTTATGGGCAATACGGTAAAAGTATATGCCAACGATGCTCTGCTTTACACATACGCCGAGACGCGCGATGCGCTCTCGCGGGGGCAGATCGGCTGGGCGACCCAGGGCGTTACCGCCACTGTTGAGAGTTTGAAAATCACCCTGTTTGACGACGAGGGCGGAACTCCGGGCGAACCCGTTACAAGCGGACCGGTCAATATCCTGTCCCCAAGGGTTCCCGCGGCGGGAGTTTATCCGGTGAGCGCGTATAAATACAGGGCGGACACCTGGGATAACAGCATACGCTGGGGTTATAATCAGACAATAGTCTGGGAACCCGCAATACAGCACACATTCCTTCCCAACACGGCATACAAGGCCACAGTCACACTTGTTCCCGAAAACTTCTGGGGAACGCCTGCCGCCAATTTCAGCGGCAGAACAATAGACGACGTCGGCGGCATATATCTTTCCGCAGCGGAATACGCAAGCGCTCAGGTATCGGGCGGAAACCTTGTTATAACATTCGATTTCCCGCCTACAGCCGGCGAGATCGCCGAATGGGAAGAATTTAAAAACACATTATTCTTTGACGATTTCAGCGGCACAAGGCTGGATCTCAACAAATGGGATAACCCCGCGGGAGCACTTGAAGGGCAGGCGCGCGCGGGCAACAGCGACTGGAAAAGCAGCAATGTGAGCGTTCGCGACGGACATCTGTGGCTGCGGTACGCCAAAGAAAACGCGAACAATAACTTTATAACCGCAAGCGCGGTGAGAACAAAACACAAATTCGAGGCTTCATACGGCTATTATGAAGCGAGCATAAAATACCCCGCGATAAAACCCGACCAGTCCGGCGCGTGGGGCGCGTTCTGGCTTATGTACCATCACTCGAACCTTGAAGGCGGCAGGGACGGCACAGAGATTGACATCATCGAAACAGCCGGGGTACACAACGGAAGATCGGCGAGTGCGCTGCATTGGAACGGCTATGAATCCAACCATTCCTCCACAGGTATCGCAGGTTACGGTACCGCGGGCAGCAATGCCGATTCATTCTATGTTTCACCGAGCGGCACCATTTACGACGGCGAGTTCCACACTTACGCCCTCGAATGGACGCCCAACGAATATATAATCTATATAGACGACGCGGTTATGGGCAGAATAACACAGCAGGAACTCAACGCCCTCAACGTAAAAGGGCTTGGGCCGGCTTGGATCTGCGAAAACCCGCTGTATTTAAAACTCTCAATAGAAAGCTCCGCTCCGACAAACGGCAATAACTGGAATATGGGCTGGGGAGGCCCTGTTGCGCCCGGAGTTTGGGAAGACTATATGGTGGTGGATTATGTTGCGGTTTATGACCGTCCGAAAAACGCCGCCGCCGTATATACGGCTGACCACGTGACGCTTGAAACCGAGCCGGTATACAACGCGCAGGAACAAAAGTGGCAGATCGCGGCGACACTCAAAAATGTATACGCCTTTGACCAATCCGCCGTTTATTCGGGTGAAGTAACCCTTGATCCGGCTTATTCCGGTATTATAAGCGGCACAACGGAACAAAGATACGAATCCCTTGCATACGGCGAGAGCCTGACCCTGTATTTTGATATTGATATGGAGGCTTATCTCGCGGCGGACAAAGCGCATGCGGTAATCGGCTTCAATTACACAATAGACGGATACAGCGACTACGCTTCGGCGCAGACAAAATTCGGATATATCGAAGCGGCGCCCGCATCCGATGATGACGTTTGGGCGGACTCCGCGGCTGTAGATTTTGCCAAAGGCATTTCCGATGCTGCAACGTTCCCTGCGGCGGCTGACCTTTCGGCGGTTGGCAAATTCGCATGGGACAGCGAAAACCTGTATGTGAAAATCGATGTGACCGATGATGTGCACAATCAGACATTTGCCGGAGGCAACGACTGGCAGGGCGACGGTATACAGATTGCGGCAAACAACAACCTCGGGCACAGAGAGATGGGATTCTTCCTGCGCAGCGACAACGGGGCTGTTTCGGCTTATTGCTACAGCAACTCAACGGGAGCCTCGGGAGGAACCGGAAACATCTCCGGCGACTATGTGACTTTATCCATCGTTCGCGATGAAACGGCTAAAACCACAATATACGAAATAGCGATAAAATGGAGTTATCTCGGTATCGACGGAAGCGGGCTTAATGCCGGCGATACAGCGCGGATAGCGGTTACAATCAACGACAACGACGGCGCGGGCAGGAAATTTATATCCCTGTTCGACGGTATTACCAGCGGCAACGACAAAAAAGGCGTGGACACGGGTTATCTTGTCTTGAGCGGCAAAGAAGGCAGCGGGCTTACACCCGAAGCGGAAGCGCTTAAAAACGCGCTGGCTGAAGTTTCGGCTCTGCTTGCCGATGTTAAAACCGTACTCGCTAAACCGAGAGGCACAAATATGACAGCTAACCTTTGGGCGAACGCTCTCACCGCGTTTGTGCCCAGACTTGAAGCGTTCGACGCGGCATATGATGACTTTGACGGCGAGGAAAGCATTATAATCGACGATATAGTTTTCGGCGCCGACGATGTAAACAACTGGCTTGTCAATGTGAGGAATATATACAACCTGCTCAACGCGATTGTATAAAAAATATTAGGGCAGGGGGCAAAAAAACGCGCTCCTGCCCGGGGTTGCCGGAGCCTCCCTTTAAAAAAGGGAGGCTCCGCGATTAAATAGGGGGGATTATTTTATGGGAAAATTTATAAAAATTTTAGTTATATTTTTTATTGTATCAGCGGTTTTATGCATGGTATTTTCATGCGGCACAACGGAAGACGGCGGGGAGAACGGCGGATCCGGGCATATCGGGGAACCCGGCGGGGACGGCGGGGATCCGGCCGCTGACGGGAATTCGGAGATTGATGTGAATGATGTGATTGCCGCGCTGCCCGCTGCGGATTTCGGCGGGGAAGAGTTTAACATATGGACCTCAAACAGGTTCAACGAAACCCTTGAAGGACGTCAGGCGCCCGATGAGGAAGAAACGGGCGATATAGTCAATGACGCGCTGTTCAGAAGGGACAGGCTTATCGACGAAAAATATAATATAGAGATAAAATATACCATAATAGACGATGAAAATGCCCTGCTCACAAGGTCAAGAAGCGCGATAAGCGCGGGGGACGATCTGTTTGATTTCGGGATGGATAACCTGATAATATACACCGCGGGGCTGGCCCAGCTCGGGCTGCTGTTTGATTTTAACGGGATGCCGAATGTTGACCTTGATAAAGAATGGTGGAGCCAGTACGCAAGGCGCGACCTCACCATAAACGGCAGGTTCTTTTTTCCAACAGGGGATATATCGGCAAGATACCCCGGTTCGCAGTATCTGATGCTGTTCAACAAAAAACTGCTCGCGGATCTCGGGCTCGATTATCCGTATCAAACCATACTCGAAGGCAATTGGACGCTTGATGCGCTGTTTGATCTGACAAAACACGGCACTTTTGATTTAAATGGGGACGGCGTATTGAATAAAGACGACGACAGGTTCGGGTGTTTTGTCGAAACTATCGGCGGAGTTTCGTTTCTTCACGCCGGCGGCGGCAGACTCACAACAATCGTTGACGGAGACCCTGTGTTTGACGTGAGAAACGAAAGAACGGTCGCGCTTATCGACAGGTTGGCTGAGGCCTGGACAGAGCCGGATCAGATATATTACCCTCAGGGATATAACGTATATGACGAGGTTGCGGTGTTTAAAGACGACCGCGCGCTGTTTGCCGCGATGACAGGCACAAATGCGGGACTTTTCAGGGATATGGAGTCGGAGTTCGGGATTGTGCCTCTGCCGAAGTTTGATGTGAGTCAGCAGGAATATTATTCATACTGCCAGCCGTGGGGCAGCGCTGCGGTCAATGTGCCTATCACCGTGCAGAACATTGAGCGGGCGGGAACAATTATTGAAGCCATGGCGGCGGCGGGCAGATATACCTCCACAATTGCGGTGTATGACGTCACTTTTAAAATCAAATACGCGCACGATGAGGAGAGCTCGCAGATGCTCGATATAATCACCGGAGGTTCGGTTTATGATTTTGCGCATATATACAACTGGGGCGGCGCATATGACGCTTTCAACACCGCGATCGCCAGAGGGGAGAGCTATCTTACAAGATTTGACGCCATAGAGGACAGAGCGAACTCGGCGATGGAAAGAACGATCGAAGCGTTTTTGAATATCGAATAAATTTTACACAAAAAAATATAAAAGAGATTGTTCACAAATCATTTGTTATGTTTGCCGAAACTTCACAAAAAATATACGAATAATTTTTGAAATAAGTACGAGATAAGTACGGCGTAAGTACAGCCGTAAGTATATGGTATGATATAATACGTATAATCTATTAAATAAAGTGTCGGCAAGCTAAAACGAGTGCGAAACCGGGTGTAAAAAAAGCGGGAAATAAAAAATTATAAAAAAAGACGTAAAAAAACAGAAAAATTATAAAAAACAATAAAAATACGCCGAAATTTTTGAAATAAGCACGAAATGAGTACGGCGTAAGTACAGCGGTAAGTATGGCGTATGTTATAATCTAATAAAAGGCAGTAAAAAAATCGGGCGGTTACAAAAAATAAGACGTAAAGAAAGTTAAAAATCCGGCTGTTCAAAAAAAAGGACGTTTAAAAAAACAGGATGTTTGAAGATATAAAATAGGAAAAAAGATGTTTGGAAATAAAAAAAAACAGGATGAAAAAGATAAAAGATAAAGGAATGTGAAATTTTGATGGTTTTGTCCTTGTTAAATTCAAGGCTTTCAGACTTTCGGCAGATAGTGAATACAAAAAGGGGAGGTAGTTGCGAATTTCGGTAAGACGGGAAAATAATTGTGAGAAATTAAAAAAATAGGACGGCACAAAAAAACAGGAAGCAAAAAAGAGGAAGACGCAAAAAAAAACAGGATGTGAAAAAAGCGGGATGAAAAAATAGAGGACGGCATAAAAAACAGGACGCAAAAATAAGGAAGAAGAAAAAAACAGGACGGCAAAAAAAACGGAAAAGGAAGTTTGGGAAGTTTAAAAAAACGGAAAAAGTGTTCCGGTTAACCACGTTCCTGAAATTTTTATGCGCAGCACCCCGATAGCGGTAACAACAATTTGAAGGGAGTGCGCGGACAAATCGAAAAAAAACGAGGCTGACGCGCGATAAATCGTGCGGTGGAACCACAACCACCTTAATAAAAGAGGCAGAAAGATTTTAAAAAAATTTTATGTCATTTTATGAAGGAGAATAACAAAAATGTTGAAATTTAAAGAATTTATCAAAAGTAAAAAAGGCAAAATGACTGTTGCGATGCTTTCGGTTGCGCTTATAGCTGGTATGCTCTGGGCAGGAACATTCGCTTGGTTTGCGTTGAGCGGCACAAGCGATGAGAACACCGATGCGATAGTAAGTTCCGCTATATTCGGACTTGATTTCACAGCAAGTGAAGCCACTTTGACGGCGATTGACTTGAACGGCAATCCGGATGATTTTGCAGACGGCAGTTTGAAAACACTTTTAGTCGGTCAGGGATATGATTTAGAAGAAACAGACAAAATTTACGCAGGTGAGGGTTTTAAATATGAACTTTTGCTTGACAAAATTGATTTAGGCGCCAATAGAGAAAGAGCTGTTGTCGTAAGAATCGACCTTAAAGGATTTATGGATAATATTAACGTGACATTAACAAATGATAATTATGCAACCACAACAAGCATCCTTGATTTATTTGATACTGATCCGGATGCTGCCAACTATATCCACTACTATAATTCTTTAGACGGATTAATGACTGAGTTGATGATTAAAGACGATGGCACAGCTAAAACGGATGGCAAAGTTATTTTGGTAAACGGTTCGTATTATATATTTGTACCGGCCGGCAAAGATATAGCTGATTACCTTGTGGAATATCTTGAAGATGAAGGCGGACTGCTCGCTATTGAATTCGGTATATATGGTTACAAAGCCGATGATCAAGCAAAAATGAACAGCTTTATGAATATGGACTTCGACCGTTCGGGAACAATCGAAGTAACGGTAGTACAGGCTACTCCGGCAGCTGTTAAAGGTTGGTTCTATGATCCTATCGATAGCGACAAAGTAACTTTGAACTTTAGAGGTGGCGACATAAACGAAGGCAGACTTAACAGCGCTTACGCAGTTACATTCAATAACTTGAGTGCTTGGGCTGTTGCACATGGTACTTTAACAGACGCTCTCGCGCTCCGTGCTTCAGTTTTGGACACCAATCCCGATGGCGTTGATACAACTTTAGCTATTTGGACTGATTTCCTTACCGCAACACAAAACCTTGTAGATTACTGGTATGAAGTAGAACAGACATTGAATGCTGACGCGGACAATCCTTTGATACAGACCGGTGATACTCAAACCGTTGTGAATTTAACTATCGCACTCAGCGATGTTATGAATGAAGTAAATGCTGATGCTAATATAGCTGCTTGGGCAGGTTTGAATGCTGCTCTTGCGCTTGCAGAAACAACTTTAGATGACGTAGATTTATATGATGAAACCTCTGAAAGTTGGATTAACTTCCTTCAAGTTCTGGAAAAAATAAATTCAGGAATATTCTATGATGTTACAGAAGGTACGGGTGGCGTTACGTCTGCAATCAGAATAGACACAGTTGATTTATTAAGAGCTATACAGGGAGTAGAACTCAGAAGTCCGGGCGGTCCTTTAGGTGATATCAGCGAAGAACTTAATGATATGATTCAAGACGCTAATGCTGTTTTGGCTCTGAATTTTGACTTCTTTACCGATAGCTTCCTTGGATATAATGGTCCTGAAGCTTTGGCTTTAACAACTGCATTAAGTGACGCATACACAGCAGCTCTTCTTGAAAACGATGTTGCTGATGATGACAGAAAAGTTGAATTGCTTGCAGCTCTGTCCGCAGCTCTCGACGCTTGGATTGCAATACTTCCTTAAACCAACACAATAGAATTTTATAAGGGAGGGGTATATAACTCCTCCCTTATATGCCTTAATAGGTGTGAAAATGATAGAGCAAAGGCGGGAATGGAAATTATGAATTTACACAAGCATAATCAAGAAGATACGAGAAAATATATTGCAAAATCTATAAAACCGGCAGTTTCCGATGAAACAGACGGCTTAACAAAAGAAGAATTTGCGCAGGATTTTATAAAAGCATATGACGGAGCTTTGAAAATGTTAATCGGTAAAAAGCCGCGAAACAGGGATATACGTGAAAAAATAGTTGAATGGAAAAAAATCGCAGAGGAAGCAGAAAATGAAAGTATTGTTAAAACAACAGATTCTGTTTTGTTTACGGATAAAAAAGTTTTCAACGGAATCGAAGATTTGGAAACTGTACATATTGAAAATTTTACGGTTTATACAAGGGATGAATTATATGAAAGATAAAGTTTTTATTGAAATGGGAACAGCGCAGCGTGAAATCTCATAGAAAAAATAAAAGGAGTAACATTATGGATAATGAAATATTACAAGCTATTAAAGCGGTATCAGAAAAAATTGACGGTGTAGAAAAAAACTTAAAAACTGAAATAAGCAATTTAGACGCCAAAATTGACCATGTAGAAAAAAATTTAAAAACTGAAATAAACAATTTAGATGTTAAAATTGACAAAGTAAATGAAACGTTAACAGAAAAAATTGACCATGTAGACGCTAAAATTAATAAAACAAATCTTATTCTTGAAAATGAGATATGTCCGGCTATACAATTGATCGCAGAGGGACGCAAAGGAGACGTAGAAAATATAAAAAGCATAAAAAACACATTGGAAGAAATGGCTTCGACGGTTTTAGCTTTAGACGTAATACACACAATGAGAAAAGATTAAAGTTGTTTAACAAGTGTAAAGGATAATAATACATGAATTGTATTTCCTGCGGAGCTGCCACTGTTTACGGAACAACAAGCGATGTTACAGATTTAACAAACTGCCTTATAATTATACGGAATGTACCTTGTTATAAATGCACGGAATGTAATGAAATTATTTACACAGGCGATATAGTCAAGCGTTTAGAAAATATTGTTAAAACAACAAAAGCGGCAGAGAGCGACATTTCCATAATTGATTACAGCAGTCATCAGATCGCTTGAAATGTTATATGTAGATATATGCCTTAATTAGGCGATTGCGAAAATGATAGAGCAAAGGCGGGAATGACGATGGTATATACACTATCACAAATACAGGAAAAGGTAGTTCCCATATGCCGGGAATGGGGAATAAAAAAGTTGTTGTTATTCGGTTCTTATGCCAGAGGAGACGCAACGGAAAATAGTGATATTGATTTTGTTGTGTATGATTTGGAAAACAAACTTTCCGGGACAGGTTTTTATGCCTTGGTAGGAGATTTGCGTAGTATATTTAATACAAGCAATGTAGAAGTCGTAGACAGTTCGGAGATAGCGGGTATTAATTGGATGGCTTCCACTATAGCAAAAGAAGGAGTTGCTTTGTATGAATCCTGACCATATTCTTGTATTACAAATGAGAGGACATGTCGATATTTTAATCGATTATGTCGCGCAATGCGATAATTATGATGATTATAAAGCAAATGAACCGGTTTGTTCCGCATCTGTGTTACACTTACTTCAAATAGGAGAACTGGCTAACGGACTTAGTGAAGATTTTCGTAATCATAATAAAGATATACCCTGGAAATCTATTGTTGGATTACGGAATATAATAGCTCACCATTACGGTGATTTAAATTATAAAAGGATATGGGAGATTATGTTTACGGAAATACCAAGATTTTCCTATTGGTTGAAAGAGATATTTATATAATTACAGGAAAAAAATCTATGAGTTGCATTTCCTGCGGAGCCGATGCTGTTTACGGAACAGCGCAGCGTGAAATCTCATAGAAAAAAATAAAAGGAGAATATTATGGATAATGAAATATTACAAGCTATTAAAGCGGTATCAGAAAAAATTGACGGTGTAGAAAAAAATTTAAAATTTGAAATAAACAATTTAGACGCTAAAATTGACCGCGTAGACGCTAAAATTGACGGCGTAGAAAAAAACTTAAAATCTGAAATAAGCAATTTAGACGCTAAAATTGACCGCGTAGACGCTAAAATTGATAGTGTAGAAAGAAATTTAAAATCTGAAATAAGCAATTTAGACGCTAAAATTAATAAAACAAATCTTATTCTTGAAAATGAGATATGTCCGGCTATACAATTAATCGC
>Ga0099364_10014308_pt1 | contig 10572 bp, 9 predicted proteins | sample TergutTh196P3_FD_73070 | JGI IMG/M metagenome (GOLD analysis project Ga0099364, IMG submission 73070) | Microcerotermes parvus P3 segment gut microbial communities from Pointe-Noire, Republic of the Congo - Th196 P3 | ecosystem: Host-associated > Arthropoda: Insects > Digestive system > Gut ...
CGGGTGAAACTGGGCAACAAGGCGACGAAGGCCGCCGCCCGCATCACCGCAGAGGGCGTGGTGGCCGTCCATATCTCGAATGACGGCAAGCTGGGCGTGATCCTGGAAGGCAACTGCGAAACCGATTTCGTTGCCAAGAACGACGATTTCATCGCGCTGGTCAGGGACGCTGCCGTATTGGTGGCGGACAAGGCGCCTGCCGATGTGGCCGCGCTTTCGACGCTGCCGATGGGCGAGGGCACGGTGGAATCGACCCGTACCGCGCTGGTGGGCAGAATCGGTGAAAACATGACCTTGCGCCGCTTCGAGCGTGTCGAGGCCAGGGGATCGCTTCATTTTTACGTCCACGGTGGCGCGAAGATCGGTGCGCTGCTCGACCTGGTCGGCGGCGACGCGCAACTGGGCAAGGATTTGTCGATGCACATCGCCGCTTCCAAGCCGAAGGCGCTGGATGCCAGCGGGGTGGATGCCGCCCTGATCGACAGCGAACGCCGTATCGCCATCGAGAAGGCGCGTGAATCCGGCAAGCCCGAGAACATGCTGGAAAAAATCGCCGAAGGCACGGTGCAGAAGTTCCTCAAGGAGGTCACCCTGCTCAATCAGGTTTTCGTGAAGGCCGAAGACGGCAAGCAGACCGTGGAACAACTGCTGAAGGCCAGGGGCGCAACGATTGCAGGCTTCACGCTTTACGTGGTCGGCGAAGGAATCGAGAAGAAGAGTACCGATTTCGCTGCCGAAGTGGCCCAACAGGCCGCGGCGGCTGCCGCTGCGCAGAAGCAGTAAGCACGAGAACCGTCCATCATGTCTGCCGCGTCCTATTCTCGCATCCTGCTCAAACTCTCCGGTGAAGCCCTGATGGGGGAGGACAGCTACGGCATCAATGAAGCCGTGGTGTCGCGCATCGTCTCGGAGATTGCCGAGATCACGCGCCTGGGTGTGCAGGTCGGGGTCGTGATCGGGGGCGGCAACATCTTTCGCGGCATGGCGGGCGCGGCAGGCGGCATGGATCGCGCCACTGCCGACTATATGGGCATGCTCGGCACGGTGATGAACGCCATGGCGCTTGCGGACGCAATGCAGCGCGCGGGTTTGCCTGCCCGTGTGCAATCGGCGCTGCGGATCGACCAGGTGGTCGAGCCTTACATCCGGGATCGCGCCATTCGTCACCTCGAATTGGGGCGAGTGGTCATCTTCGCCGCAGGCACGGGCAATCCGTTCTTCACCACCGATACCGCCGCTGCTCTGCGTGGAACCGAAATCGGCGCGCAGATCGTGCTCAAGGCCACAAAGGTGGATGGCATCTACACGGCCGATCCCAAGAAAGACCCCACGGCGCGGCGATTCGCGCGCATCAGCTTCGATGAAGCCATCGGTCGCAGCCTGGCCGTGCTCGATGCCACTGCGTTCGCGCTGTGCCGTGACCAGAAACTGCCGATCAACGTTTTTTCAATCTTCAAACCCGGAGCCTTGCGCCGCGTCGTCATGGGCGAGGACGAAGGCACATTGGTTCATTCCTGATGATTTATTTCTGAGGTTTTCGCGATGATTTCCGAACTCAAGAAAACGATTGAATACAAGATGCAGAGGTCGATCGATACGCTCAAGCACGATCTCATCAAGATACGGACGGGGCGCGCCCACACGGGACTGCTCGATCACATCCAGGTGGAGTATTATGGAAGCATGGTTCCGGTCAGTCAGGTGGCCAACGTCACCCTGATCGATGCCCGCACCATCGGCGTGCAGCCGTGGGAAAAACCGATGGTGGCGAAAGTGGAAAGGGCGATCCGTGATTCTGACATCGGGGTGAATCCGGTCAATGTCGGCGAAATCATCCGGGTTCCGATGCCGCCGCTCACTGAAGAGCGCCGCCGTGAACTCACCAAGATCGTCAGGCACGAGGGCGAGGCTACCAAGATTGCCGTGCGCAATTTGCGGCGCGATGCCAACCAGCAACTCAAGGACGCTGTCAAGGACAAGACCATTTCGGAAGACGATGAGCGGCGGGCCGAGGAGAGCATCCAGAAGCTCACCGATCACTATGTTGCCGAGATCGACAAGCAGCTTGCCCAGAAAGAACAGGAACTGATGCAGATTTGATCTGCCGGACAATCCCGGTTACACCGGGCGCATGAGGAGAATCTCCGATGGTGCCTCTAGCCTTTATCAGTTCCACCCAGACCGTACCCAATCTGAACAAGGTTCCTCGGCATATTGCCATCATCATGGATGGCAACGGGCGCTGGGCGCGCAAGCGTTTTTTGCCCAGGGTGGCCGGGCATAGCCGTGGGGTGGAGGCGGTGCGTGGGACGATCCGCGCCGCCATCGAGCGCGGGGTGGAATACCTGACGTTGTTTGCGTTCAGTTCCGAGAACTGGCGGCGGCCTGTCGAAGAAGTCTCTTTCCTGATGCAGTTGTTCATCAAGTCGCTGCAAAAGGAAGTCAGCCGCCTGCACGAGAACGGCATCCGTTTTCGCGTCATCGGCGACCGTTCGCGCTTCGAGCCGATATTGGTCAAGGCCATCGCGGCGGCCGAAGAACTGACGGCCAACAATACCCGCCTGCACTTGACCGTAGCCGCCAACTACGGCGGGCGTTGGGACGTGCTCTCGGCGGTCAATCGCGTGCTCGCCCGGCAGCCGGGACTGACCGGGATAAGTGAAGAGATGATCAACGATGAACTGTCGATGAGCTTCGCGCCGGAGCCCGATCTGTTCATTCGTACCGGGGGAGAGCAACGAATCAGCAACTTCCTGCTTTGGCAATTGGCGTACTCGGAGTTTTTCTTCACAGATGCCTTGTGGCCGGATTTCGACGGGAAACTGCTCGACCAGGCCATTGCTTCCTACCAGGAGCGCGAGCGCCGTTTCGGGCGCACCAGTGAGCAATTGACCGTCTCGAAGGGTGGTGAAGTGGAGCGTCATGCTTAGGGAACCCCTGCATAACGCTGCATCCACTGCTTGTCATCCTGCGCGAAGTCGCAGGATCCATGCGGTGCGTGGATTCTGCGACTTCGCTTCGCTACGCGCAGAATGACAGGAGGGGCTGTGCAGGATGCTTAGAACGCGAATTGTTACGGCGGTTGTGCTGTTGTCAGGGCTGCTGGCGGCGCTCTTTTATCTTCCAACACTGGTGTGGGCGGGTTTTTGCGCGTTGATCTGCGCGCTTGCGGCTTGGGAGTGGGGAGGGCTTGCGGGGTGGAGCAGGAATGCGCGGATCGTTTATGGCTTCGTTTTGGGATGCCTGTGTTTTGTGCCTGTGTTTCTTATGTTGGTTGTTTTAAGGGAGGCGAGGCTTGGAACTACTGAGGGAGCGGTTTTTGTGTTTCTTTTGCTGTTCCTTTTGGCGCTCTTTTTGTTAGCAGGGTTCTTCTGGCTGTTGGTCGTGCCATTATGGTTGTGTCGCAAGTGGCCATTGCGTGGCTGGGCTACAGCATTGGTCGGGATCATTGTGCTGGTTCCGGCTACGCTGATTTTCATTGCGCTACGTGAAAGTGATGATGTGCCTTTGGCACTGCTTATAGTATGTGCGCTGGCCTGGGTGGCCGATATTGCGGCCTATTTTTCCGGGCGAATGTTCGGCGGTAAAAAGCTTGCACCCAACATCAGCCCTGGCAAGACATGGGCGGGTGCGATTGGTGCAGTAATTGGCGTCTTGGTGTATTGCAATGTGGTCTTGTTTGTGGCGGGGTCCGGCGAAAATAATATGTCCTTCGTAACCGCGATAGAGAATCCATTGTTGCTTCAACTCGTGTTTATCGGCTTGGCCGTCTGGAGTATCATTGGAGACTTGTTTGAATCGTTACTCAAACGCCAGGCAGGCGTGAAAGACAGCAGTAATCTTCTGCCTGGACATGGCGGTATTCTCGACCGGGTTGACAGTCTGGTTTCGACTTTGACGCTGCTAGGTTTTATTATTGCCTTGAAAATAGTATTTTCCTGACTTTTTCCTGGCAAAATATCTGAATTACATGCCCGCAGCTTCTCCCCAACAACTCACCCTCCTCGGCGCGACCGGCTCGATTGGCGCAAGCACGCTCGATGTCGTCTCCCGCCATCCGGGGCGCTATTCGGTTTTTGCCCTGACCGCGCACCGCGCAGCGGATCGTCTCGCCGAACTGTGCCTGCGGTTTTCCCCGCGCTACGCGGTGATGACGGACAGGCACGCGGCGAAGAAATTGAGGGATTTATTGCAGGCCGGGCATTGCGCAACCACGGTGCTCGAAGGCGAGCAAGCCCTGTGCGAAGTGGCCCGCGCCCCAGAGGCGGACGTGGTGATGGCGGCCATCGTGGGGGCGGCAGGACTCGAGCCGACGCTGGCCGCCGTCGCCGCAGGAAAGAAGGTGTTACTCGCCAACAAGGAAGCCCTGGTGATGTCCGGCCAGCTTTTCATGGATGCGGTGGAGACCTCCGGCTGCTGCCTGGTCCCGATCGACAGCGAACACAACGCGATATTTCAGTCCTTGCCCGGAGATTTTCGGCAGCATCCGGAAGCGATACGACGCATTCTGCTCACGGCCTCGGGCGGGCCGTTTCTCGATACTTCGCCCGAGAGGCTGGAAACGGTCACGCCGGAGGAGGCGTGCGCTCACCCGGTCTGGTCGATGGGGCGTAAAATCTCGGTCGATTCCGCAACCATGATGAACAAGGGGCTGGAAGTGATCGAGGCCCGCTGGTTGTTCGGCGTGGCTTCCGGCCAGATCGAGGTGGTCATCCATCCGCAAGGTATCATTCATTCGATGGTCGATTACATTGACGGTTCTGTACTGGCTCAACTTGGCAATCCCGACATGCGAATCCCGATTGCCAATGCCTTGGCCTGGCCGGAACGGATTGACTCGGGCGCCAGTGCGCTCGATCTTTTCGAGGTTGCAGCGTTACGTTTCATGCGTCCCGATTTTGAGCGATTCCCCTGTCTTCCTCTGGCTTACCAGGCGCTGGAGGCTGGCGGCTCGATGCCCGCCGCGCTCAATGCGGCCAATGAAGAGGCCGTGGCGGCTTTCCTGGATGGGCGGTTGGGGTTTTGCCGCATCGCCGATGTGATTGCGGCGACGCTGGAACGCGATGGGTGGCCGGAGATTGAGACACTGGAAGCGGTGCTGGAGGCTGACGCGCGCGCGCGCGGCTTTGCCCGCGCAGAAGTACGCAAACGAGGTATAGTATGAGTTATGTTGTTGATAGCATAGGTTTTTTTGTAGGTTATATCGTTCCGTTCATCATTGCCCTCGGGTTATTGATACTGTTCCATGAATTGGGACATTACCTGGTCGCGCGTTGGTGCGGGGTCAAGGTTCTGCGGTTCTCGATCGGCTTTGGCCGCCCGTTGTTGAAATACCAGGGAAAGGATGGAACCGAGTGGGTGCTGGCGGTTTTCCCGCTCGGCGGTTACGTCAAGATGCTTGGCGAAGGCGGCGGCGATGAGGTCGAAGAGCACGAATCGCACCGGGCCTTCAATCGCCAGTCGGTTGGGCGGCGTTTTGCCATTGTGGCTGCCGGGCCACTTGCTAACCTGTTGCTGGCTGTCGCTTTGTACTGGGGGGTGTTTGTAGGCGGCAGTGAGGAGCCAAGACCCCTGATCGCGCCAACCGGGGCGCAAGCCAGCATCGCGCGTGACGCAGGCGTGCGCGAGGGCGATCTTGTGTTGAGCGTTAATGACAACGAAGTCAAGAGTATGCAGGATTTTCGATGGGCGGTGCTGCGTCACGCGATTGACCGCAGTGATGCGCGTTTGCTGGTGCGCACGCGCACGGGCGAAAATGCCGAACGGATTTTCGATCTGCGGGATTTTTCCATCGACGAACCGAAAAACATGACAGACAAGAGAGAAAAAGACCCGGTTTTTCGCATGGGGTTGCGCCCGGCCTCGGTTCCTGCGCTCATCGTGCATGTGGAGGAAGGCGGTGCGGCGGCCAGAGGCGGTTTGATTGTTGGAGATGAGGTCGTCGCCATCGATGGCGAGCCGATGAACCTGATCCGTGAAGTCGTTGAGGCCATACACGCCACGCCCGGACAGACTCGGATGTTCTCCGTGCGACGGGATGGGGAAGAACGGACGTTTTCTGTCACCGTGGGTGAAAAACAGATTGGAGATGACGGGGCGGTCGGCTTCATCGGCGTGCGTTTCGATACTTCCGCCCTGTTTGCCAGAGTGAGTTACGGGCCATCCGATGCCCTGGCGCATGCCGTGCGCCGAACCTGGGAAACCGGTACGCTGACCCTGAAGTCCATCGGTCAGATGATTATCGGCAACATTTCGATGAAGAACATTTCCGGGCCGATCATGATTGCCGACATTGCCGGAAAATCGGCCCAGCACGGACTGACGTCCTTCATCCATTTCCTGGCTTTCATCAGTGTCAGCCTTGGAATTTTGAATTTGCTGCCCATTCCAGTGCTTGACGGCGGACATTTGCTGTATTATGCGGTGGAGTTTATCAAGGGGAGCGCGCTCTCTGATCGTGTCATGGAGTTGGGTCAGAAAGTTGGCATGCTTATCCTCCTCATGCTGATGGTGTTTGCCCTTTTTAACGACATCAACCGTCTTGTCTTTTGATATCCGAATGACATACAAACGCCTTATCGGGCTGATAGCGGCCCTTTCTGTTTCCTTGCCTGCCCTGGCTTTCCAACCGTTCGTGGTCAAGGATATCCGGGTGGAAGGTTTGCAACGCACCGAGGCGGGGACGGTATTCAATTACCTGCCCGTGAAAGTCGGCGATACGTTTGACGAGGCCCAGGCGAGCGAGGCCATACGCGCCCTGTTCGATACCGGCTTTTTCCGGGATGTGCGCATCGAAACCGACCATGACGTGCTGGTGGTTGTGGTCGATGAACGTCCGGCCATTGCGAAGATCGATTTCGTCGGCGTCAAGGATCTCGATGTCACGGCGCTCAGGAAAGGGCTACGCGATGTCGATCTGGCCGAATCCCGCACCTTCGACCGCGCGCTGGTTGATCGCGCCGAACAGGAAATCAAGCGCCAATACCTTGCGCGCGGCAAATACGGCGCAACCGTCACGACTACGGTGACGCCACTCGAGCGCAACCGCGTCGGCATCACCTTCAACGTCGATGAAGGCGATGTCGCCCGTATTCGGCAAATCAGGATCATCGGTGCGAAGAAATTCAAGGAAAGCTCCTTGGTCGATCTCTTTGATCTTTCCACGCCCGGCTGGTTTACCTGGTACTCCAAACGCGACAGGTATTCGCGCCAGAAACTTGCCGCCGACCTCGAACGCCTTCGATCTTATTACCTTGACCGCGGGTATCTGGATTTCAATATCGAATCCACCCAGGTTTCGATTACGCCGGATAAAAGAAGTATCTACATTACGATCAGCCTTACCGAAGGCGAGCGTTACACCGTGACAGGTGTGCGTTATGCGGGCAATCTGATGTTGCCCGAGGAAGAGTACCTGAAACTGACTACCATCCATCCGGGCCAGATTTTTTCGCGCGAACGCCTGACCGAAACCACCAAGGCGATTACCGACCGCCTGGGCAATGAGGGCTATGCGTTTGCCAACGTCAACGCCGCGCCTGAAGTGGATGAACAAAAACACGAAGTCGCCTTTACCATCTACGTCGATCCCGGTCGCAAGGTGTATGTGCGGCGCGTCAATGTGCACGGCAACACCAAGACCCGCGATGAAATCATCCGCCGCGAGGTTCGCCAGATGGAAAGCGCCTGGTACGACGGCGCGGCGATCAACCGCTCGCGTGACCGCATCGACCGTCTCGGCCATTTCGAGGAGGTAAAGGTCGAGACTCCGCCCGTGGCGGAGACGACCGATCAGGTCGATGTCAATTTCACGGTCAAGGAACGGCGCACGGGTGCCCTGACGTTCGGGGTGGGCTATTCTTCCGCCGAGAAGGTCATGCTCCAGGCGTCGATCTCGGAGCGCAATCTTTTCGGCTCCGGGAAGAAAGCGGAGCTTACTTTCAGTGGGTCTAGAAAATCCTATCGCACCCTGTCATTGTCTCTGACCGACCCGTATTTTACCGTCAATGGTGTGAGCCTGGGGGGGGACGTCTATTACCGCACTTACGATCCGTCGCAGACCCTGGCGGTGTCGCCCTACAAGATGGTCTCCGCAGGCGCTGGCCTGCGTATCGGCTATCCGATTGCAGAGGATGACAGCATCAGCTTCGGTCTGGCGTTCGACCGTACCAGGATCACCACGTATGAAAACAGCTACAGTCAGTACAAGCGGTTCTGTCAGGATTACGGCTGCAGGGGGCCAAGGGGAGAATCCGAGGGTATCGGCGAGGTCGACGTCAACAGCGTGATCGTGAGCATGGGCTGGGGGCGTGATACCCGAAACAGCTATCTCTACCCGACCAAGGGCACTTACCAGCGCATTTACGGCGAAATCGCCACCGCTCCGGCGGATCTTCGTTATGGTAAGGCCACTTACCAGTTCCAGCACTGGATCCCGGTGGGTCGTAGACATGCCCTGATGTTCAATACCGAGTTTGGCTGGGCCCAAGGCTACAACAACAAACCGATGCCGTTCTACAAGAACTTCTATATAGGAGGTATCGGCTCGGTGCGTGGCTATGAAGCGTATTCGATCGGCCCGAAAGATGAAGGGGGCGAAGCCATTGGCGGTACGCGTAAGTTCGTTGCCAACCTTGAATTCTTTTTCCCACTGCCCGGTGCGGGGAGCGATCAGTCGTTCCGTATTTCGACCTTTGTCGATGCGGGTAACGTGTGGGGGGGAGAGAGAGACTCGGTTCCGAAAGAAGAACGCGTCAGATCTAGCGATTTGCGTTACAGTGCAGGCTTGGCTCTGACGTGGAACGCGCCGATCGGTCCGCTCAAATTCAGCCTGGGTTATCCGCTGAACAGGAAAGAAGGCGATAAAACCCGGCCCTTCGATTTTTTGCTCGGTGCTACATTCTGATGTGTGCCGTGTTTTCTCAGAAACGACTCACTTGGAGAAATGTGTGAAAGTTCGTGCTTTTTCCCTGCTCGCCCTGCTTGTGTTGGGAGCCTCCCAACTGGCGCATGCAGACACCGCCAAATTTGGTTTCGTCAATTCCGAACGCGTGATGCGTGAGGCCGCGCCGGCCGTGCGTGCGCAGCAACGCATTGAAAAGGAATTTGCCAAACGTGATCAGGATTTGCAACGCATGGCCAGGGATCTGGAGTCCCTCCAGAAAGACCTGGAAAACGAAAACTCGAAAATGAGCGCAGCCGACCGCCAGAAGAAAGAGCGGTCTTTCTCTGATCTCAACCGGGATTTTCAACGCAAGCAACGGGAGTTCCGCGAAGATCTCAACCAGCGCCGAAACGAGGAACTGGCTTCGATCATTGAAAAAACCAACCAGGTCATCAAAAAGATCGCCGAAGCCGAGAAGTACGATGTCATATTTCAGGATGTCGTATATGCAAATCCGCGTATCGACATCACGGACAGAGTACTCAAGGCGCTGGGCGACCTCAAGTAAGGTTTCCTGATCTGCGATGCCACGAATCGATGCATTGGTTGCCCGGCTCGGGGGCGAACTGGCTGGAAACGGCAGTGTGGAGATACGCCGGGTTGCCACGCTGGAACAGGCGGGGGAGGGTGACCTGGCGTTTCTTGCCAACCCGAAATACCGGGGCCAGCTCAAAACCAGCCGCGCTGCGGCCTTCATTGTCAAACCCGCGCACCGGGACGTGGTCGGTGACGGTCGACCCTGCATCGTAACCGACGACCCTTACCTTTATTTCGCGCGTGTCTCCCGACTCTTCAATCCTCCGCAGCCTATCGTTGGTGGCGTGCATCCGCTTGCATCGGTGCGTTCTCCCCTACCGGCAACGGTGGCGGTCGACGCCGGGGCCGTGGTGGAAGAAGGAGCGGAGGTCGGCGAGGATGTGTTGATCGGAGCCAATTGCGTCATCGGGCGCGGAGTACGCATCGGGCGCGGCACGCGGTTGTCGCCCAACGTCACGATCTATGCCGGTTGTGTGCTCGGCGAGGATTGCATCATTCACGCGGGCGCGGTGATCGGCTCGGATGGGTTCGGTTTCGCGCGGGAAGCCGATGGCCGGTGGCTCAAGATCCCACAGACGGGGCGGGTCGTGATCGGCAATGACGTAGAAATCGGGGCCAATACCTCGATTGATCGTGGCGCGCTGGGAGACACCGTGATCGGCGATGGCGCGAAGATCGACAATCAGATCCAGATCGGCCATAACACGCATATCGGCGAGCACACCGCCATCGCGGGCAGTACCGGTATCGCGGGCAGCGCAAAAATCGGCGCGCGTTGCATGATCGGCGGCGGGGTGGGCATCGGCGGGCATCTTGCCATCGCGGACGATGTGACCATCACGGGGCGCACCTCGATCATGAAATCCATCCCGACGGCGGGCGTCTATGCCGGCTGCCTGCCACAGCAGGCTCATGCCGACTGGATTAAGAATTTCGCTCACCTTCGTCATCTCGATGCACTCGCAAACAGAGTGCGTTTTCTCGAACAACGCCTGGAACAACTGGAAAAGGCCAGGGAATCACTCTGAAATCATGGTCATGGACATCAACGAAATTCGCCGCTACCTGCCGCATCGCTACCCCTTCCTATT
>Ga0099364_10014309_pt1 | contig 10571 bp, 6 predicted proteins | sample TergutTh196P3_FD_73070 | JGI IMG/M metagenome (GOLD analysis project Ga0099364, IMG submission 73070) | Microcerotermes parvus P3 segment gut microbial communities from Pointe-Noire, Republic of the Congo - Th196 P3 | ecosystem: Host-associated > Arthropoda: Insects > Digestive system > Gut ...
ACAGGCGATATGTATTCTTCACAATCTCCCAGCCGCGGAATGTGTTGTTCTTCAAGAACGCGCGTTGTTCGCGGTCAAGCTGAAAGCGGCTCGCATCGGTCAGATAGTCATAAGCCGCAAGGAAAAAACCGCCCGTGCCGGCGGCAGGGTCGGCGATTGTCTTATTCGGTTGCGGAGAAAGGCACTCCACCATAGCTTTGATGAGCGCGCGAGGCGTGAAGTATTGCCCGGCGCCGCTTTTGGTGTCGGCGGCGTTCTTTTCAAGCAGCCCCTCGTAAATATCTCCCTTTACATCGGCGGACATGGACACCCAGTTTTCCGCATCAATCATGGTAATGATGCGTTTGAGCTTGGCGGCTTCGCTGATTTTATTCTGTGCGCCGGAGAAAATCATTCCCAACGTGCTGCCACCCTTGCCCAGTTCTTTCAGTGTCTTTTTATACTGTTCCTCAAGCTCCGCGCCCGCAAGCACGGCGAGCTTACCCCATGTGTATTCATCGGGGATTCCGAGACTGCGCTTGTACGGTGGCTTGGCGTATTCATCGGCCATTTTGAGGAATATCAGATAAGTAATTTGCTCCAGATAGTCGCCGTAGCTTACTCCGTCATCATACAGAACGCCGCACAAGCTCCACACTTTTTGCGTGATTACAGAAGCGTTATTGTCAGCCATTAATGACCCTCCGTTACTCGTCTAGCATTAGCGGTTTTTTAGACTGCCGCAGCTTGCGGATTTCTTCGCGCTCGATTACTTGTATGCTTTTATCCGGTGTTGGCATATTCTCAGGCAGCGTTGTGCCCATTTCAATCATTGCCTTGCGGATTTTTTCGGCTACATCGTAGTGCGCGTTGTTCGCTTCCTGCGGGTTGTTGATTCCGTCTGTTTTTAGTTTTTCTTCAGTTTGCGATATGCGGAACAGGTTGGCGATAAGCTCTGTGCTACCCATAAAATCGAGAATTTTGTCCTTTTCTTTCAGTCCTTTACGCCTGTGTATGTCGTCAACGGTTTCGCCGCCATATAGCCCCATGTATCCCGAATTTTGGAAAATGGCAAATTCCTCGTTGGTGATAACGCCGGCATTGTGCGCCGCTTCGGCAAGGAGTTGATTCCATTGCTTGATATTGCCGCGCACCACCAGCCGCTTGCTGTTTTCGTCAAGCTGATTAAAAGTGTCGGCGACCTCGGCACGGCGGGTTTGGATGGCGAAATATGTCTGTCCCAACGCAATAATTTCCTTGCGCGGGTCGCCGTTTTGCACAATCAGATAACAGGCATAGCGTGTGAGTTGATAATCGGTGATGTTTTTGGTTTTGTTGACCTCAACAAAACCTATTTCGCCTTTGTTAGTGCGGGATTTCGATGGCATCTCTACCTTTTTGCTGACCTCGGCAAAATGCTCCGGCACCATATATCCACTGTTTTTGCAAGCCAGCATCGCACGGTCAATAACCTTATGAAAATTGCGCCATTCAGTGTAAAGCAACACCTTTTGCAATTCCCGCGCAAACCAATATTCATCGCCGCTTTCTGCAACGTGCTTGATATCCTCGAAAGACTTGTACTCCGCCGCGTTCAACTTAGCCACTTTTCTTCCTCCTTGCGGGTTTAGCTGGAACTTTCGCCGCTTGTTCCGCCTTTATTCGCGCCAACAGCTTTTCGGCGGGTTCATCGTTAGGGTCTTGCGGTACAAGTTGCCCGGCGAATGCCTTTTTGAGGATGCTTTGTTTCAGTGTTTCGGCTTTGGCGAGATTTTCGTTAATTAGGGCTTCAAGCTTTTCGCAGACGGATAGGCGGGATTCGATTTCGGCGAGCAATGATTGTTGTTCATCAACTGGGATAATTGGTATGGGTAATCCCTTGATTATTTTTTCATTTAAGTTGCTCATTGTCGTACCACTGCAATTATCTATTAAATACCTTCTTGATTGTTCTGATGAGAGCAAATAAGCGTATAAACGACCTGTATGTTCTCTTGAAAGACGGATAATCATGCTACCCGTACCACAAAGCCATCCATTTTCCCTTTTTGAAACATATACCGTTCTTCCCATTTCTCCGCGCCTTGCAATCAACACATCATTTTCACAAATGATATAGGATTGCAACTCTGCCGCCTTTTCTTCTGTAATGCTCACCGAATCATCATTGCATATTCTATATTCTCTCATATGCTTGGGATTGATAACAGGCATCCCACCCTTGATGTAATCTTCTTTGTGTAACAGGGTACCAAACGGGCCTATTTTAATATCATCGGCAACTTTACCCAAAGATACCATTTTCCAAGTTGAATTTGTCAAATTCCCCTCAAACGCCCACTTCAGCACTGCCTGCCTGTAAGTCCGTAGTTGCTGCCGTATCACTTGCAACATTTCTACACCGTTGTCCAATTTGGAAAACAGCGCGTCAACCTTCTCAACAATGCGGTGTTGCTCGGCGAGGGGCGGGAGAGATAAGTTTAGATTTTTGACATCATCAACATTAACCGCGCTAAACGTAGTACCCATGCCTTGCCCGGAAAAAACAGGCTCAATATGCTTAAAAAAATACAACACATACCTTGTGGTTATGCCACTTAGTGGACGTATAGCATGAAGACCGCGCCCAATAGCAACAGTTCCTTTCGCAAGATTTGTAGGCCCAACAGGGGCGCGAACTGATAACAAAATATCTCCACTCTCTGCGATTTTTTTCGGTGCAGTACAGTAAACACGATTTTTGGGGTATAGTTGCCCAAAGTCGGCTTTCCCTTGAAAAAAAGGTACTCCAATGCCATCTTCATTGTAGTGCTTTGATTCTGGCGATTGTCCCGCAATTATTTCACTTGCATCCGATAAATGACAACTTACCCAGCCTTTCGGTAAATCCATTCTCTCACCCCTACGCCGTCAGCGCGGCATTCATTTCATCCAGCAGCGCCTCGTAGCCATCGCCGAACAAGGCATAAAACTTCCCAAGCCCGCCGTGGTTGGTAAACGGCGGCAGCTCCAAATCATCCGCAGAAATCGCCAGTGATGTGGCGACAAAATCTTTTATCATGCGCAACCATTCCATCTGTTCCTTGGTAAAGTGCGTTTTCCCGGCGTTCTTTGCCATCGTCCAGCGCATGAAATTATAATCCACCGTATTGCTAAATGGGGATAGCTCGGCGGTTTTTTGCATCTCAAACCGCAACAGCGATACAATGTCAATCAACTTGTTCAGAGGCGATTTTGCCTTCACTTGCGCAGGCTGCTTATGCCCATAGGCAGTCCAAAGCCGCTCGGCGGTCAGCCCCAAGCGCGACAATGCCTCATGCACATCTTGAATCATGCGGAAGGTCAGCGGGCGGGTCTTATAGCTGTCGTTGTAGATGATGGATAGGGCGTCAATCTCGTCCTTGTTGTCCTCGATGAACTGCCGGAAAGTTGCAATATCCGCATCGGCCTTCGCCTCAAACGCGCCATCCCACCCAGCATTTTCGACCGTATCAAGATTGGTGTTGTCGATAATTTGGTCGTGTACCTTGCGCACCGTTTCAATAAAATCACGCAGCTTCGGCTCGAAAAACGGAATGACAGCTTTCTCAATGAGTTCATCCACGGGCTTGCCGCTTTCGGCGATATAGTCCTCATCAAAGGGATCCAGCAGATTCTTTGCCATTTCCGACACAGCAACGCCGCCGGAAATTTCCTTGAAGCGTGTTTGCTCGGCAGGGGTTAGCTGTTTATCAAGGCGGGTCAAGCGGTTAGCGAGGGTGGTCATAGTATCTTCATCAGTTGCGCCCATTACAACACTCATCATCAAATCCTTCATATTCACGCCGGGTTTGCGCTCTAGCGGGCGCGAATCAGTCTTGTGCGACTTGGTGACGCCAACGGCATCTACGATGACAAACCGCGCCTTGTTGCCCTTTGCTGATGGCGTAACCTTTTGCAAATCATCTTCCAGCAAAGTGCGAGTGCCGCGCCCTTTCATCTGCTCGAAATAATTGCTGCTACGCACATCGCGCATGAACAACAAGCACTCCACCGGCTTGACATCCGTGCCGGTTGCAATCATGTCAACAGTGACGGCAATGCGCGGGTTGTAGACGTTGCGGAACATGGAAAGTACCGTTTCCGGTTTAGCGACCTTACCTTGCTCGTCCTTTTCCTCGGCCTTGTATGTAATCTTGCGGCAAAATTCGTTGCCCTCGCCAAACTCCTCGCGCGCGATTTGAATAATGTCATCGGCATGGCTGTCGCTTTTGGCGAAAATGATTGTCTTGGGGACTTCCGTGCGCCCAGGGAAAATGTCGGTGAACAGCTTGTCCTTGAACGTGCGGATTACCGTACGCATTTGGTCGGGCACGACAACAGAGCGGTCAACCTGTGTCGCCGCGTAGGTTTCATCACCGTCAAGCATATGCCAACGCTTGGCGCGGGTAAGTTTATCGCGTCGCTCCACTTCTTGCTTGAAGATGGTCGCGCCCTCTTTGGTTATCTTGGTGTCGATAATAAATGTGTCGAATCCTACGTTTACGTTATCCAACACAGCCTGCTCGTGCGTGTATTCGCTCACGAGATTTTTATGAAAATACGCCAGCGTATGAATACTGGGCGTAGCGGTCAGCCCGATTTGGAAGGCATCGAAATAATCCAGTACCTGCTTCCACAAATTATATATGGAGCGGTGGCACTCGTCTATGATGATAATATCGAAAAATTCGGGCGGATACTTTTCGTTATAAACAACTTCTTTTGGGGCAGCTCGCCGCAACGCACTCTCATACTCGTGGGGATTTTCTTCTTCGTTAGCCTCATCCAATTCCTCGCCGCGCAATATCGAATACATACGCTGTATGGTGCTGATGCAAACTTGAGTAGATGCAGGGATTGAAGGTGAACTTAGGCGGCTGACTTCGTAATCTTCCGGGAATAAACGATTGCGCTCATTTATTGTGTAGGCGCGGAACTCCGATTCTGCCTGTGTGCCGAGGTTCTTTGTGTCTACCAAGAATAGAATCCGCTTCGCGCGCGCGAATCGTAACAAGCGGTAAACCGCCGTAATCGCTGTGAATGTTTTGCCCGCGCCTGTCGCCATTTGAATAAGCGCACGCGGCTTGTTTTCACCAAAAGATTTTTCCAAACCCAATATTGCTTTCGTTTGGCAAGCGCGAAAACCCTTGTCATCAAATGCGGGAAAGTGCTTCATGCGGTTGCGGAAAGTAGTATTGTTGTCATTCCAATTCTGTACCCACTCACGCAATGTTTCAGGGCGATGGAACGAGAACACTTCGCGCGAGCGGGCTTTTTCGTCAGCATAATCGGTAAATCGGGTTATGATGTCCGTGGCTTCGTAAGCAAATCGTATTTCGGCATTTCCGTTAGACCACTTGATTGTGCTGTTTGCATATTTTTGCGTTTGTGTTTCGTGTGCGGTAATGTTTTGCCCTTCTTCGGATTTTTTGGCTTCTACTACGCCAACAGGCTTGCGGTCAACGAAAAGCAGATAGTCACTCGGTCCGGCGCCCGTGTGAAATTCGCGCACAGCAACGCCCGGCGCAGCGGCAGGATTGAAGTCCTTTTTACTCTGCACCAACCAACCAGAGGCTGAAAGTTTTTCGTCTATAATGGTTCTCGCCAACTGTTCGGGGGTCACGCCGCTCACCATCTTTCCGTCTGTGTGAATTATCACATGGCTGTCCGTTTGTAAAATACAACAGTACACAACCTCACATAATACATTATACTGGAAAAATCGCGGGCTGACAAGCAAAGAAGCGTATCTCGTTACCGCAGGTTCTTTTGCGGCACTTCGCTAAAAGGCAAGCAGGGGGTAATGCGTGCATATCTGAAGATATTGCCCGCACCACCCATGCTTGTTGGTGGAAAATCCCCCAATCCCCCTTGCGCCATCGGCGATAAACCGCCGATGGAAGCCGCTCCCGCGTCTGCTTCATTTCTGCGAAATGAGTAAGGCGCAGCAGAAAATTCTACCGCTCATGGCTTGCCCTGCGACGTGGCCTTTCCAGTTCCGGCGGCGCGTGCTGCCGTAGATTTTCGCGCCGGATTTCAGCCTCGCGCTCCATATTTTCTCGGATGTCATAGCCCAGCAACCGCTCGACATTCCCGCGCGCGGTCAAGAGCTTCTGTAAATACTTTTTCTTAGCGCCCTGCGTTGAGACAAGACCCTTTTTCTCTGATTCAAGCGCAGCATATTCTTTTCTTAACATATCAATCGTCGGCAGCTTCTCAAGCCCCAGCGAATCAAAATACGCCTTTGCCGCCTTGCGGTCTGCAAGAGCCTTTTCATTCTCGCTTATGAACTTTTCTGAGAATTTCTGCCGCTTGTACTCAGCATAAACATCTTTGGTCTTGACATAAACCCCGATATGCTTTTGAAGCTGTGCAATCTCACCCTGCCGCCCTTTTATCTTTTCTATCCGCAGCTCAGATTCAAAACAATCCTCGTTAGCCACATTGACTGCTTTACCCAGTTCGCCCAAATCATTAAAGCCGCTTTCCTGCAAAAATATCAAAGTCTTGGCAACCTGCTTTAGATTAAATGTTTTGGCCCAACGCTCATAACCCGGACTATTCTGCGCCTTGATAGAGTTCTGAACATCAATCAATAAGCCTGGCGCTTCGGGTGTACTCGCGATAACTTTTTGTGCCAGCTTAACAGCGCCGACAGCTATTTTGTTGCTAATCGCCGCTTCGGAATATTCCTCCCCAAGCGAATCCTGCCGCATAAATCTTTTTGCATCCGGCACCTTAAATGACAACTGCTTACCGCGCTTTATCTCAATGCCCGCCGATTGTAAATTGTCAAGAAAACTGGTATAATCTTTGCAACCGGAAATAACAGAATCCATCAATTCACAAAGCTGTTCACGATTGGTTTTAGGTTTACCTTCGCCTAAATACTCATCGCGGTTTCTCCCCTGGGACAGCCCCGGCTTCTCAATGATAGATAAACCATGCTCAATACAAATCTGGTCGCTCACCCTGCGCAGCGCAATCGCCGAACGCATAAAATCCTGATATTTGCCATCGCAGTCAAGATTAACGCTGTTGTAAATGATGTGAACGTGCGGATTGTTTGTGTTCGTATGCGCCGCCACTACGAATTGATGCCGCCCTTTCGTCCACCGTAAACCAAGCTCATACCCCAACGCCAACGCCTGTTCAGCCGTAACCTCCCCCGGCTTAAAACTCATGCGGATATGATAAGCGATAACATTATTCTTGCCCTGATTACGCCCGGTAATATGTTCATATTCCCGCTTCGACATCAGAAATTCCGAGACAGCCGTGTGCGGGTTGCACTCATAACTATCAATCAGTTCGCCCTCGCTTGTCTTGTCTGAATCTGAAATATAATCTACAGAGCGGCCAAGGGCAGCGGCAATGCCGCCGCCCTTGTGAATAGATTTGAGCCAAGTCGTAGCCATTATCTCACCCCGCTTCCAAGCAAGAGGGTCAAGAGGGGCATCGTGGGATGACCCTCTTGATTGCCCACTTCGGTGTACTCAACATCAATCGGCATCTCCCAGTACCACTTGCCGCCCCGCTTGACAGAAATAACGCCAAGTTCAGACTTTGCCCGCTTGAGCGTTTTCTCCGAAATCCCCTGTTCCGCTGCCATTTCCATGATGTCAACAGCGGCAACAGCGCCTTTCACGAGTGCCGTTTCAATCAGCCGGCGCGCTTTGAAAAGCTGGTTCTCAGGCTGCCGTTTACCGCCAATAAGCTCATCAATAGTAATGTCATATTCGCCAAGCCAGGTGAAACCGGCAACAGGGTCAAGCTCGAAAGCCTGCGATGCACCCGGCGGTGCCAAATTGGATTTGCCATGCACCATTACCCGCGTATTTTCGTCCATCTCCAGCCTGCCGACAGTCATCACGCTGCGCGCGGCGGCGAAAATGTCGATGCTGCCAAGCCCGCGATATGCCGCCTTGCCGCCCTTTTTGCCCAGATGCCCGACAAGCAGAACCGCGCATTTGTGCCGCGCCGCTATCGCCGCCAGCCGCTTCATAACCGGCCGGACGCTCCCGGCGGCATTCATATTCGCGGTCCCAAAATAGGCTTGCACAGGGTCGAGGATTATCAGCTTGGCCCCGGCCTGCACAATGGACTGCTCGATGCGCCCATCCAAAAATGTCAGAGAATCCTCGCCGTCATCTATAAAGTGTATCCTGTCAGCATCGGCGCCTAACTGCTCCAACCGGGGATAAATTGTATCCGTCAGCCCATCTTCCGAATTGTGGACGATAACATGGGCGGGAGCGGCAGAACCGCCGCCCGGCAGCGCTTCACCACTAGATATTGCTGCGGCAACCGCCAGTGCCAGCGTGGTTTTTCCTTCGCCGCCGTCCCCCTGGATGATAGATATTTTGCCAAGCGGAATATATGGTTTCCAGAGCCATTCTACCGGTTCGGGCGTGACATCCCGCATAGTGATTAGTTTGAGTTTTGCCATCTACACATCCTCCAGAGTTTCAGTCAGCTTGCGGATAATCATATCCTGCTGCCGCCAAATATCATCAAGCCCGCGCCGAATATCCGCGATGTCATCGGAATAAATGCTCTGTGTTTCGTTCACCCTCCGGGCGATTTGATTGATATTCCCGCTGATATTTCCAAGCAGCCGCGAGCACTCCTTAACATCGGATAAATCAAGGTTCACGATGTACCCGTTCATCGCCATCCTGAGAAGATATGACTGAAAATTCTTGCTGCCGGCAAGAGCCATCCGATTTTTTATCGCTTCCTGTTCTTCTTTGGTCACTCTAAAACCCAGATTGATATTGCGTTTCAAATTCTGTATAGCAGTGCCACCTTTCAAATAATATAGCGGCGCCCGGATTCCCGGACGCCGCCTGCACATGGATATTCAGTTATCCCGCAATCAGATTTTCCGATTGTTCAGCTTTTTTCCTGGCGCGATAGTTGCGCTGCCATTCATTCTTGGCTTTACGCTTTTCCTCCCGCTGTTGTTCTTCGTTCATAAGCTTAAATTCATCCTGGCGCAAGGCCCTGGGGCTTTTCCCGCCCTTGGCTGCGAGTTCAGCGTCTTTCTTGTTTCGCGCCCATTGCCGTGCATACTCGCGCCTTTCGATTGCACGCTGTTCTTTTTTTGCATTTTCAGCCTGTTCCTGCTCCAGCTTTGCTTGATTATGGGCGTCTATCTCCTCTTGTGAGACTTCGCCGCCCGCAACAGTCTTTTGCCACTGAATCTCAGCCGTTTTCTTAGCATAATGCCGCCGGTTGGCTTCACGCTGTTTCGCCAACTTCTGCCGCCGTTTTTCCAGCGCCGCAAGCTCCTCAGCCGTTGGTGGCGCATCTTCCGCCGGCACTTGGAAGTTTCCGATAAAGTTGAAATATATCTCAACTTCCTGCACCCGCTCACCGGTGGATTTGTCGGCTTCATGAACCAAAATCTTATCGACATATTCGTGGAGCATGGGCGTTGTTAGTTCATCAAACACCGTATACCGCCGAACAACACCGATGAAGTTATCGGCTTTTTGGCTGTCCACCGTAAAAATATCAAGCTCGGCTTGCAGCCCCTCGCTTTGAGATTTCAGCTCACGCTGTTCCTGTTCATAAGCGCCGGAAAGCTGGTTATAACGTTCATCCGATAGCTTGAGATTGGCATTATCCTCATATATTTTTTGAAATAACCGGTCGAGCTCCGCAATCCGGCGCTCGTTCTGCGCAAGTTGCTTCTTGTGGGCTTTTGCCGCTTGCGCCTGCTTGACAGCCGATGCTTCCCGGATTTTTTCGGTAAATTCGGCTTGGTTTTGATTAACATACCCGCTGATTTTTCGGATAGCGTCCAAAACAAACTCGCGGATAACCGATGTGCGGATAAAATGCGCCGAGCAAGACCTGTCGTAGTGGATAAAGCTTAGTTTGTGGGTCGAGCAACTATAGTGGTCGGAAGTCTTGTGTTTGTACACCTTGTCATGCCGGTGCTCATCGTAATGCTGCTTGGATGGACGGTGGTTGTAAAGCTTTGCCCCGCAGTCTTTACAGAACACAAGGCCGGTCAGCGGGTTGGCTTCGCCCAGGTTGTCCATCCGGCGGGGCGTTCCCCGCAGCTTCTGAACCGTGTCGAACACCTCTTGTTCAATTATAGGCTCATGCACGTTATAGAAAATCTTACGGTCTTCCGTATTATTCCACTTTGCCCGTTTATCCTTATAGGATTCTTTATAGGTGCGAAAATTCACGACATGGCCGCAGTATTCTTCTTTGCGGAGAATGCCCGCAACGGTACTGTCCCGCCATGTGTACGGGCTAGACACATCAACCAGTGATGCCTTGTCCCCAATACGCCGCGTCCTGTCGATATATACTGACGGCTTCTCGATTTTCTCAGAATGTAGAACTTTCGCTATCTGCGTAGGCCCCATGCCGTCCATCGCCATCCTGAAAATACGGCGGACAACTTCGGCGGCGGGTTCGTCAATCTCCCAGCGGTGCTTATCTTCCGCCGATTTCTTGTAGCCAAAAACGGCATTGTACGATAACGGCTTTCCTGCGTTGCCCCCCCCGCGCGCCCCCGGCCTTCCTTTTCCCCCCGGGTGCCGCGCCCG